>Ga0066652_100001896_pt1 | contig 11155 bp, 7 predicted proteins | sample GraSoiAngelo_101_FD_71413 | JGI IMG/M metagenome (GOLD analysis project Ga0066652, IMG submission 71413) | Grasslands soil microbial communities from the Angelo Coastal Reserve, California, USA - 14_0903_02_30cm | ecosystem: Environmental > Terrestrial > Soil > Grasslands | place: USA... | reverse complement strand
TCGCGACACAGGCCTACGGACTGCAGTTCACGACGCCGGCACGTTCCGCCTTCATCGTCGCGATGTCATCCGTATTGGCGCCGTTCATCGCGCTCATCCTGCTCAGGCATCGCACTGGCTGGATGGTGGTCGCCGCGCTCCTCATTGCCGGCATCGGGATCTATTTCCTGACGGCTCCCGACGCGGGTGGGCTCAACAAGGGCGACCTCTGGACGCTCATCACGTCGGTGGTGTTTGGCGGGCACATCGTCGCGGTGTCGGAGTTCTCCAAGCAGTACGACGCGCAGCGTCTCGTCTGGCTACAGCTCCCGGGAACCGCCATCGGCAGCCTGATCGTGGCGCTCCTGCTGGAGCATTTGCGGTTCGACTGGTCGCTGAGCCTCGTAGGGGCGCTGCTTTTTCTGTCCGTCATGTCGACGGCGGTGGCGCTGGTCTGGCAGTTCCGCGCGCAGCGTGAGATGTCGTCGGCGCGGGCGTCGCTGATTTTCTGCTTCGAGCCGGTCTTCGCGGCGCTGACGTCGTGGCTGTTCTGGGGAGAGCACTTTTCCGCTACTCAGGGACTCGGTGCCACGCTCATCCTCGCCGGCATGGTGCTCGCTGTGATCGGCGAAGCACGCGCCGAACTAGCGGCGGCGAAGGCAGGACCGTAGGATATGAAATCCCACGGGGGGAAGGTCATGAAACCCGAGCAGGGCCCCGCCATTCCCATCGCCACCACGGCTCCCGCTTTCGCGGAGATCCAACGTACGCGGCAACAGCTCGCCGCGGCCCTCGAGCGAGCAGAGCGGGACTATCGCACGCTCGTGGAAAATGCCGTCGAGGGCGTGTTCAGGACCACGCCTGACGGCCGTTTTATCATGGCCAATCTCGCGCTGGCGAACATGCTCGGGTACGATAGCCCCGACCAGTTGATTCGGGAGCGCGCGGACCTGGAGCATCAGCACTATGTACATCCCGAAGAGCGGGCGCGGTTCCGCCGGCTGGTCGAAGCGCAAGGTTTGGTTCGGGGGTTCGAGTACGAGGCGTATCGGCGCGACGGCACGATAGTGTGGCTGCGCGATCACGCACGCCTGGTTCGCGGGCCGGATGGCTCGGTCTACTATGAAGGCACCGTCGAAGACATCACGAATCGTCGCTGCGCCGACGCGCTGCTCGACCTCCGCACCCGTCAACAAGCCGCCGTGGCGCGGCTCGGCCAATCGGCCATCTCCAGCCACGATCTCCGCGCCCTCCTCGAGTGCGCGGCGTCGCTTGTCACGGAGACGCTGGACGTGGAGTTCGCACAAGTGCTCGAGCTGCGCCCAGACGGCAGCCTGCACTTCAGCACGGCGGTCGGGTGGGATCCGGAGGTCATTGACACGATTGTGCCGACTGGGGCACGCTCGCACGCAGGCCTGACGCTCGCCTCCGCGCGCCCCGTGGTCATGGACGAGTGGGGCGCTGAACTGCGTGCGCAGATGCCCCACTATTTCAGAAACCATGGTGTGCAGAGCGGGATGGCCGTGATCATCGGTACGCCCGAGCACCCGTTGGGGGTCCTCGGCGCACACACCACGCATGCGCGCAAATTCACGGTCGACGACGTCAACTTCCTCCAGGCCATCGCCAGTGTTCTCGCGGCGGCGATGGCGCGGCGCCGCGGCGAAGAGATGCGGGAGCATCTGCTGGCGCGTGCGATCTCCGCTCAAGAAGAGGAACGCACCCGTCTGGCGCGGGAGCTACACGACGAGACCGGGCAGGCCTTGTCCGCGATCCTGGTGGGACTGCGCAATCTCGAGGACACCAAGTCGATCGCAGAGACCCGCACACTCGCGCGCCGGCTGCGCGATTTGACGGCGCAAGCCGTGCGCGACGTGGGGCGGCTGGCGCGCGGACTGCGGCCGTCCACACTCGATCACCTTGGACTGCTGCCCGCTCTCCAACGCTACGCCGAAGAGTTCGGGCCATCGCACCGTTTGGCGGTGCGGATTACCGGCGACAGTGAGGAACGGTTTCCCGAGCAAGTCGAGACCACGTTGTACCGCATCGTGCAGGAAGCGCTGGCCAACGTCGCGCGCCACGCGCAGGCACGCAACGTCGAGGTCATCATCCGTCGGGACAATGGCAGCGTGCGCGCGACGGTGCGCGATGATGGACGGGGGTTCGATGTGACTGCTGCGTCCGGCCCGGTGCCGTCGCGGCGCACGCTGGGCCTGTTGGGAATGCACGAGCGCGCCAGCCTGCTCGGCGGCAGTGTGGTAATCAGGTCACGCCCGGGCCATGGGACCAGCATCACCGTCGAGCTGCCATTGGACAGGCCCGCATGACAACGCGAGTGCTGCTCGCCGACGATCACGCGATCCTGCGGGCCGGCCTCGCGATGTTGATCGAGGCGCAGGACGACCTCGTCGTCGTAGGCGAGGCCGCCGACGGCATCGAGGCAGTCGACAAGACCCGCAAGCTCAAGCCTGATGTCGTGATTCTCGACCTGACAATGCCGCGATTATCCGGGCTCGAAGCCCTCCGGGAAATTCGGCACGATTGCCCGGACACCGGCGTCCTCGTGCTCACGATGCACGACGACCCAGCGTACGGCCGCTCGCTGCTGGCGGCCGGCGCTCTCGGATACGTGACGAAGAAAGCAGCCGATCGTGAGCTGCTGCTCGCAATCCGCACGGTGCGCGAAGGCCGCCACTTCGTCGACCTCAGCCAAGCCGAGGCCATGCTGCCGAACCCGGGGCCGTTGAGTCAGCGCGAGCAACAGGTCCTGACGGAGCTGGCGCAGGGTTTTACTCATCAAGAGATCGCCGACCGACTCGCGCTGAGCATCAAGACGGTGGAGACGTATCTCGCGCGGCTCTCCTCCAAACTCGGCCTGCACCGCAGAGCCGACTTGGTGCGCTACGCGCTCGACGTGGGCCTTCTCAGTGGTGAGGCACGCGCGCGCGCAACCTCATAATCCTTCCCCCGCCTCTGTCCGTAGTTTTCCCGACAGCGCGATCCAGCGACAGCCCCGAGACTTGACGGAGCAGCCTACGCTCCTGTAGGGGAAGTCCCACGTCGACAGGATCATACCCTGGGGCGCCTAGCAAACACGCACCGATTCTCGCAGGTCGCCGCAATCGCGGCGGTTGTCGTCGGCGCAGCCGTGTTGCTCGGCTGGGCCTTCGATATCGTTCCGCTCACCAACGTCCTCCCCGGCCGCTCGTCAATGAAGCCGAACACGGCCGTGTCGTTCATGCTCGCCGGCACCGCATTGTGGCTGCGACGCCGGCGCGACCTCCAGGGTTGGACGCGTCCAGTCGCCGCGGCCGCCGCGCTGGCGTGTGCACTCATCGGCCTCGCGACGTTGCTCGAATACGCATCGGGCAGCGATCCGGGGTTCGACCGAATTCTCTTCCCAGACGCAGGCATAGGACCCAACACGCCGCTCCCCGGCCGCATGGGGCTGAACACCGCGCTCAGCTTTGTGTTTCTCGGAGCGGCGCTGCTTCTCATGGACGCGCCATCCTCCCGCGTCCGCCGCTGGGCCGAGGGCTCCGCGCTCGCAACCGGCGCGATCGCCTTGCTTGGGCTGATCGGCCACCTCTACGGCGTCGCTCCGCTGACCCGTGTCACGGTACAGGCAACCCAGATGGCGATTCATACGGCGGTCCTGTTGTCCCTGTTGACCGTCGGCGTTTTGGCCGCGGTTCCCGAGGGCTGGGCTGTCGGCGTGATGACGGATCATCGCCCTGGAGGCCTCATCGCGCGGCGCCTGATTCCGACGGTCTTTGTCGCGCTGTTATTGATTGGCTGGCTGCGCCTGGAGGGTCAGCGCGCCGGCTGGTACGGCACCGAGTTTGGTCTGACGATCATGATCCTCACGACGATCTCGGTGCTGACCGGCGCAACCTTGTGGAGTGCGGCGCAGCTGAATCGCGCTGTCGCCGAGCGCACACGCGCCGACGATCGGTTTCGCGCCGCGGTAGAGTCATCGCCGAGCGGCGTCGTCATGATCGATGGGAGCGGCACGATCCTACTCCTCAATCGCGAGATCGAGCGGCTGTTCGGATACGCAAGACAGGAGCTGCTCGGGCAATCCATCGAAGTGCTCGTGCCGCAGCAGGTCCGCGCGCGTCACCCCGGCCTCCGCCGTGACTTCTTCGCGCATCCGCAGACCCGGGCCATGGGCGCGGGCCGCGACCTTCACGGCGTTCGCAAGGACGGCGTGGAGATCCCGGTCGAGATCGGGTTGAATCCGATCGAGACGACGGAAGGGGTTTTCGTATTGGCGTCGGTCGTCGACATCACCGCCCGAAAACGGGCGGAAGCCCGCTTCCGCGCCGCGGTGGAGTCTGCCCCGAACGGCATGGTGATGATCGATCGCAGGGGCACGATCATTCTCGTCAATCGCGAGATCGAACGGCTCTTCGGCTACGAGCGCGAGGAACTCCTTGGTCAACCGATTGAGCGACTGGTCCCCGTCCGCTTTCGCAAGCGTCACCCCGGATTTCGCACCGATTTCTTCGCGCACCCCCAAACCCGTTCCATGGGAGCAGGGCGGGATCTCTTCGGCGTCCGCAAGAACGGGATCGAGTTTCCCGTAGAAATCGGACTTAATCCGATCGAGACCGATGAAGGGCTGTTCGTGCTCGCGTCCGTGGTCGACATTAGTGCCCGCAAGCGGTCCGAGGAAGAGCTGCGCCGCTCGAATGCCGAGCTGGAGCGGTTCGCGTATGTCGCCTCCCACGATCTCCAGGAGCCGCTCCGGATGGTGGGTAACTACGTCCAACTCCTCGGCAAACGCTATAAGGGAAAGCTCGACTCCGACGCTGACGAGTTCATCGGCTTCGCGCTCGACGGGGCCGTCCGGATGCAGCGGCTCATCGAGGACCTGCTCGCCTACTCGCGCGTGAGCTCCCGGGGCGCTGAGCTCAGGCCCACGGACGCCGGGGCCGTTCTCGAGCGCGCTCTCGCGAATCTCAAGCTGGCCATCGAAGACGCGAACGCCGCCGTGACACGGGACGCCCTGCCCGTGGTGCCGGCGGACGAGAGCCAACTCGAACACGTGTTCCTCAACCTGATCGGCAACGCGCTGAAATTTCGGGGATCGCAGCGTCCGGCGGTGCACGTCACCGCCTCCCAACACGATGGGGACTGGCTGTTCAGCGTGCGCGACAACGGCATCGGTATCGAATCGCAGTACTTCGACCGCATCTTCGTGATTTTCCAGCGCCTGCACGGACGGGAAGAGTACCCCGGGACGGGTATCGGCCTCGCAATCACGAAGCGCATCGTGGAACGCCATGGCGGCCGTATCTGGGTCGAATCACAACCGGGCCAGGGCACGACGTTCTTCTTTACCATCCCAGCTACCAAGGTCACCGAATGAGTCCGCTTGCGGCAAAGCCGATCGAGATCCTCCTCGTCGAGGACAATCCCGGCGACGTGCGCCTGACGAAGGAAGCCCTCAAGGACGCGCGCGTGGCCAACAACCTCCACATCACCATCGACGGTGTCGAGGCGCTCGCGTTCTTGCGGAAGCAGGGAAAGCACGCCGCGGTACCGCGCCCGGATTTGATTCTGCTGGATTTGAATCTCCCCAAGAAGAATGGCCGCGAAGTTCTCGAAGAGATCAAGAAAGAGGAAGCGCTCCGGCACATCCCCGTCGTTATCCTCACGACGTCGCAAGCCGAGCAGGATGTGGTCGAGAGCTACCGGCTGCAAGCCAACGCCTATGTGACGAAGCCCGTGGACCTCGACCAGTTCCTCAAGGTCGTGAGCTCGATCGAACAGTTCTGGCTCGAGATCGTGAAGCTGTCACGGCCATGAGTCGCCCTCCACACACGGCGCCCATTGACGTGCTGCTGGTCGAGGACGACGGCAACGACGTCGAGCTCACGCTGCATGCGCTGCAGGGAGCCAAGCTCCGGAACGTCGTACACGTCGCGCGTGACGGCGCTGAGGCGCTCGAGTTTCTTCAGTCACACGTCCCCGATCTGATTCTGCTCGATCTGAATCTTCCCAAGCTGGACGGGCGAGAGGTGCTCGAGCGCATCAAAGCCGACGAGCGGCTGCGTCATATCCCCGTAATCGTCGTAACGAGCTCGCAAGCTGAAGAGGACGTCGCCAAAAGCTATCGGCTCAACGCGAATGCCTACGTGACGAAGCCGATCGATCCCGCCGTGTTTCTGAAAGCCGTGAACGCGATCGGGCAGTTCTGGCTCGAGATCGTGAAGCTGCCGTGAGCGCCGTCGCCCGCCCCCCGAACGCGCGGCGGCCGATCCGGGTCCTGTTGGTGGAGGACAATCCGGGCGATGCCCGCATCATCGTCGAGATGCTGCGGGAGGTCGACGCCAACCTGTTCCAGCTGCAGAGCGTCGACCGTCTCGATACGGCCCTCCAGCGTCTGGGGCGCGCGACCGTGGACGTCGTGCTCCTCGATCTCGGCCTCCCCGACAGCGTCGGACTCGAGACCTTCCGCCGCGCGCACCGGGAGGCGGTCGAGGAACCGATCATCGTCATTTCGGGATTCGACGATGAGGACACTGCCGTCGAAGCGGTGCGTGCCGGGGCCCAGGATTATCTCGTCAAGGGCCGCATCGATGGCGCGGCCCTGACCCGAGTCATCCGGTACGCGATCGAACGGCAACGCACCGAGGTGCAGCTGCGCTGGCTCACCCTCGCCGTCGATCAGAGTCCCGCTTCAGTATTCATCACCGATCCGCGCGGCACGATCCAATACGTCAATCAGCGCTTCACCACGATCACGGGATACTCTGCCCCGGAAGCCATCGGCAAGACGCCCAGGATCCTCAAGTCCGGTCAGACGCCGCCCGAATACTATAAGGCACTCTGGACGACGATTCAGCACGGCGAGACCTGGAAATCGGAGATCCAGAACCGCCGCAAGACCGGTGAGCTGTATTGGGACTCGGTGACCGTCTCGCCGATCCGCGACCAGCGGGGCGCGATCGCCCATTTCCTCGCGGTGCAGGAAGACATCACCGACAAGAAGCAGGTTGAGCAGGCCCTGCGCGAGCGTGACCAACAGCTGCATCAGCTCGCTGACAACATCAAGGAGGTGTTCTTCCTGCAGGACGTGGAGCATCGCGAGACGATCTTCATCAACAAAGCGTATGAAGAGATCTGGGGCCGCAGCTGCGAAAGCCTGTATCGCAGCCCGCAGTCCTTCGTCGACCCGATCCCCGAGGAAGATCGCCCAGCGCTGTTCGCGAGTATTGAGAAAAACCGCCAGGGTGAATATGCCGGGGACGTGGAGTTTCGCGTGATTCGGCCGGATGGGACGGTTCGGTGGATGCTCGCGCACGCCGTGCCCGTGCGCGACGAGCAAGGCAGGGTCTACCGCATCGCCGGCGTGTGCACCGACGTCACGGAGCGCAAGAAGGCGGAATCGGAGCTGAAGGCGAGTGAAGACTACCACCGCACGATCCTCGAGAATATCGGCGACGCCGTGTTCGTCGCCGACGGCGCCGGACGCTTCCTGGATGTGAATCCACGCGCCTGCGACCTGACCGGCTATTCCCGCGAAGAACTGCTACGTCTCAGCGTCGCGGATACCTACCCGCCGCCGCAACGGAATGAGGCGCGCGACCGCATCGCCGAGGTGACCGCAGGCGTGACGACGGTGCGCGAGCGTCCCTTACTCCGCAAAGACGGCACCGTCCTCACCGTCGAGATCAACGCTCGGTTGCTGCCCGACGGCCGCATCCTGGGCACGGTCCGCGACGTCACTGAACGCCGTCAGCTCGAGCAGCAACTGCGCCAGGCACAGAAGATGGAAGCGATCGGGCGGCTCGCGGGCGGCGTTGCTCATGACTTCAACAATGTTCTAACTGCGGTTTTTGGCTACGTGGACCTGCTGCGCGAAGAACTCCCGCAGGACAGCGACGCGCAGAAAGACCTTAGCGAAGTCCGGAAGGCGGCCGAGCGCGCCGCCAGCCTGACCCGGCAGCTCCTCGCCTTCAGCCGCCAGCAGGTGCTCGAGCCCGTGGTGCTCGAGTTGAACGAGCTGGTCACAGATTTCGAGAAAATGCTGCGCCGCGTGATCGGCGAGGACGTCGAGCTGCGGCTGGCGCTCGGCGCGGACGTAGGCAACGTGCGCGCCGACCCCGGCCAGCTGCATCAGGTGATCATGAATCTGGTCGTCAACGCGCGCGATGCGATGCCGACCGGCGGGAAGCTGATCCTCGAGACGGCCAACGCCGAGCTGACGGCCACATATGCCGAGCTCCATAAGCCCGTTGTCCCTGGCCCCTACGTGATGCTCGCGGTGAGCGACACCGGCACCGGCATGACGCCAGAAATTCAGGCGCGGATTTTCGAGCCGTTCTTTACGACGAAAGAAAAGGGCAAAGGCACGGGACTCGGGCTCTCCACCGTATACGGTATCGTCAAACAATCGGAGGGCTACGTCTGGGTGTACAGCGAGCCGAGCAAGGGAACCACCTTCAAGGTCTATCTGCCGCGCGTGGATGCTGCGGCTGACGAGCTCAGCAAGCCCAAAGCGACTGGAACGCTGGCCGGCACCGAGACAATCCTGCTGGCAGAGGACGACGCAATCCTGCGTCCGCTCGCCAAACAGCTGCTCGAAAAACTTGGCTATCGCGTGCTGGAAGGAGGTGACGCCGCAGAAGCATTGGCGGCGGCGCAACGGCACACCGGCCCGATTCACCTTTTGATTGCCGACGTCATCCTGCCAGGGCCGAGCGGCCGAGAGCTAGCGCGCCGCCTGGCGGTGGCCCGCCCGGACACCAAGGTCGTGTATGTCTCCGGATACACGGATGACGCGATCGTGCATCACGGCATGCTCGAGCCTGGGCTGAATTTCCTGCAGAAACCCTTCACACCGGCGACGCTGGCGCGCAAGGTACGCGACGTGCTGGACGCCAAGTGATCGAGCCCGACCCCGAACTCACCAGCCAGCTGATCGGCGAGCGCTTTCTTCCGCTGCTCGCACATGTGATCCTGTTCGCGCTGCTGCTAATCCTGATGTGGGGCCCGGTGCCCCGGCCGCTGCTGACGGCGTGGGGCGGCGCTGTCGTGGGTATTTCGGTGATTCGGGTGATGCTCTGGAACCTCCCTCGACGGCGGAATCTGCCCCCTCGCACCATCGCCCGGATGGCCCGTGCAACCATGTTGGCCTTGGGACTGGCGTGGGGCGCCGGCGCGGCGTTCGCCTTCCCGCACCTGTCGCCAGCGGATGTTGCCCTGATCCTCCTGGGTCTAACAGGCCTCATTGCCGGTGGATTAGCGACGCTCGTCGCAGACCGGTGGGTGTTCCCCATCTATGCCGGCGCGTTATTCGTGCCCCCCCTCATAGTCATCGGGCTGATCGAGCCCGGCCTCTTCGACGAAATCGGCGTCGCGCTGATGGCGATCTTTCTGGCGTTCTCGATCCGGCTGCACTCGCGCGCCTACCACAGCCTGCGGGAGCGGCTACGCATCGAGGCGGAGTTGCGCGCGCGCGAGCGCCAGCTCGCCAGCGCCCAGGCAATCGCGCACGTGGGGAGCTGGGAATGGGACATCGCGAGTAATGTTGTGACTTGGTCGGAGGAGCTGCGCCGCGTGTATGGCGTCGGCGCCGATGCGCCCGCCGGCTACGCCCAGTTCCTCGAGCGGGCACACCCCGACGACCGCAAGCGTCTCGAAGCCCTCGTCGCGCAAGGGCTGGCCACCCGGCGGCCCGTCGACTACGAATGGCGGTGCGTCCGCCCCGACGGAGAAATCCGGCACATCCTGGGACGCAACGTGGTCGTGATCGACGCAACGGGCCAGGCCATTCGCATGGCTGGCACGTCGCTCGACATTACCGAGCGCAAGCAAGCCGAGGAGCACGAGCGCACGCTGCTCCGGGAGTTGCAAACCTCCGTCGCGGAAGTGAAAGTCCTGCGCGGCATCCTGCCGATCTGCGCGAGCTGCAAGCGCATTCGGGGAGACGGGGGGAAATGGGAGGCGGTGGAATCCTACGTCCGCGAGCACACCAACGCTGAGTTCAGCCACGGCCTGTGCCCCGATTGCGCCCAGAGGGACTGGGGCACAGCTGCCACAGTAGGCTAAGCCCTACGTGTGTCGTAAGCATCACTGACCTGCGTCGGCCTCGACGTTTCCTTTACTGCAGCGTCCCTATGAATCCCCCACTGCGAGTGCTGCTGGTCGAAGACTCCGAAGCCGATGCGGAGTTGCTCGCGCGCGAGCTAAAACGCGCCGGGTTCGACGTCACGTGGGAGCGCGTGCAGTCCGCGGCCCACCTGGAGCGGGCGCTCGAGCGCAGCCCGTGGGACATCATCGTCGGCGACAACAGCATGCCCGGCTTCAGCGGCACCGAAGCCCTCGCGCTGGTCCGCTCCCGCGGGTTGGACATTCCCTTCATCTTTGTCTCTGGCACGATGGGCGAAGATCTCGCCGCCCAGGCTTTGGAAGCCGGCGCCGGTGACGCGCTGGCCAAGGGCAACCTCCGCCGCCTTATCCCCGTCATCCGTCGCGAGCTCCGCGACGCCGAGGAGCGGCGTGGGCGCCGGCAGACCGAAGCCGCGCTGCGCGCCTCCGAAGCGAGCTACGCGACTCTCGTCGAGAAGGCGCCGCTCGGCATCTACCGCTCGACGCCGGCCGGACGTTTCCTCTCGGCCAACCCCGCCCTCGCGCGCATGCTCGGGTACGCGTCGGTGGACGAGGTGCTGGCGCTGAACATGACGCGCGATGTGTACGCCGATCCCGACGAGCGCCGCCGGCTGATCGAGCAGGATACGTACACCGAGCGGGTCTACGATGAGCTCGAAGCCACCTGGAAGAAGCAAGACGGCACGCGCATTCGCGTGCAGCTGAGTGTCCGGGCAAGCCGAGATGCTCAGGGACAGGTCGAGTACTATGAAGCGTTCGTGCGCGACATCACGGGCCAGCGCCAACTCGAGGCGCAGCTCGCGCAGGCCCAGAAGATGGAGGCGATCGGCCGGCTCGCCGGCGGCGTGGCGCACGACTTCAATAATCTGCTCACGGTCATTCTGAGCTACAGCGATTTGCTGCTCGAGGACCTTCCCCAGGACGCGGCCACACGCGACGACATCGAGCAGATCCGCAAGGCGGCGCAGGGTGCGAGCGCGCTGACGCGCCAGCTGCTCGCCTTCAGTCGGCAGCAGGTGCTGCAGCCGAAGATCGTCGACCTGAACGCCGCCAT
>Ga0066652_100001895_pt1 | contig 11156 bp, 3 predicted proteins | sample GraSoiAngelo_101_FD_71413 | JGI IMG/M metagenome (GOLD analysis project Ga0066652, IMG submission 71413) | Grasslands soil microbial communities from the Angelo Coastal Reserve, California, USA - 14_0903_02_30cm | ecosystem: Environmental > Terrestrial > Soil > Grasslands | place: USA... | reverse complement strand
CCGGCGGCGACGCATCGCGCACGACGTATCGGTTCCAGCACGACCGCGTGCAGCAGGCGGCCTACGCCCTCATCGGCGAAGAGCGCCGGCAGGCCGTGCACCGCTCCATCGGTCGCCTGATGCTGAAGCACGCCGACGTCGCCGAGCGCGAGACGCGGCTGATCGACATCGTGTCGCACCTGAACCAGGGTCGCGCGCTGATCGAGGACGACGCCGAGCGATGGGAGCTCGTGCGACTCGACGTCGACGCCGGCCGCATGGCGGTGCGCTCCGCCGCGTACGACTCGGGACTCGGCTTCCTGCGGATCGCGCTCGAGCTCGCGGGCCCCGACGCATGGGAGACCGATCACGCTCTGATGATGGAGCTCGGCACGGAGATCCAGCGCTGTGCCTATCAGGTGGCCGACTATGCGGACGCCGATGCGTGGACCGAGAGGCTGCTCACCCGAGCGGAGACGCCGCTCGCCAAGGCGGAGGTGCTCAGCGACCGCGTACGCCAGTACGCCACGATGGGGCGCATGCGCGAGTCGATCGACGCCGCCCTCGCCGGCCTCGCCGTGCTCGGGGTGGAGATCCCCGCCGCGCCGACGCGCGACGACGTGCAGCGCGAGCTCGAGGCCGTACACGCTGCGCTCGGGGACCGCAGCATCGAGTCGCTGATCGACGCCCCGGAGATCGACGATCCCGCAGCGCGGATCGCGGTTCGATTGATCATGGAAGTGTTCGCCGCCTCGTTCCTCTCCGGCGCGGGAGAGATCTTCCCCTTCCTGATCCTGCGCAACGTCACGCTGTCGCTGCGCTACGGCAACAGCCCCGAAGCGGCGTTTGCCTACGCCGCGTTCGGCATGCTGCTGTGTGGCTCGCTGGATGCACCCGCCGCCGGGGAGCGGTGGGGGCGCCTCGCCGTGGCGATGAACGAGAAGCTCGACGACCTGCCGCTCAGGTCACGCATCATCTACGTGTACGCGATGTTCATCAGTCACTGGAACCACCACTGGTCGAGCATGACGCCGTGGTTCCTGCGGGGCATCGAGGCGGGATATCAGTCGGGCGACATGCTGTACCTCGCCTACAGCGCGCAGGACTGCATCCTGTGGGATCCGACGATCGATCTGGCCACTCAGTCGCGCGAGACGCGGAAGTACCTCGCGATCGTGAAGGACTGCGAGTATCAGGACTCGTACGACTCCGGCACGCTGTCCCTGCGGATGCAGCTCAACTTCCAGGGGCTGACGGACGGCGAGTATTCGATGAACGACGCGTCGTTCGACGAGGAGCGCTGCCTCGCGGGGATGCGCCAGCGGCAGTTCATGACGGGAGTCGCGAACTACCACATCTACAAGGCCGAGATTCATCTCCTGTTCGGCGACTTCGCCGGCGCGCTGCCGCACGTGGAGGTGATGGACCGCATGATCGCTTCGGCGATGTCGTTGCCGCAGCTCGTGCGCTACCGGATCGTGGCGTTCCTCGTGCGCGCGGCGCTGCTGGAGCGGCTGCCGGTCGATGAGCGCGTGGCCGAGCGTGCACGACTCGAGGCACACCTCGCGCAGATGGCGGCGTGGTCTCCCAACTGCCCGGAGAACTTCGAGCACCTCCGCCTCACGATGGAAGGCGAGCTGGCTCGGCTGGACGACCGGGCCACCGAGGCGCTCGCCTTCTACGAGCAGGCCATCGCGGCCGCGCACGCGAGTGGATTCCGGCGCGACGAGGCGGTGGCCAACGAGCTGGCGGCGCGGCTCCTCACCACGCTCGGCGCGCCGCGCGCGGCCGAGGGATACCTGCGTGCCGCGCGCCATCTGTACGAGCAGTGGGGCGCGGCGCGAAAGGTGGCGCAGCTCGACCGGGCACATCCCGAGCTCTCGGCCGCCGCGCGCATCGCGCCGCGGACGACCGGCTCACACGGCGCGATCTCGATGGACACCACCGCGCTCGACATGGGCTCGGTGATCAAGGCCTCGCAGACGATCTCGGGCGAGATGGTGGTGGAGCAACTGCTGCGCACCACGCTGCAGATCCTGCTCGAGAACGCGGGGGCGACGATCGGCTACTTCGTCGTGCGCGAGGGGGACGCGCTCGTGCTGCGCTCGCAGGCGGGCACCGTCGAGGCAGGCGTGACGCGTTCGCTGCCGATGCCGCTCACCGCGGAGGCAGACCAGGTGCTCCCGCTGTCGATCGTGAATCACGTCCTCCGTACCGGCGCGCCGCTGGTGCTCGCCGACGGCGCCAGTGCCGGTCGGTTCGCGAGCGATCCGTACGTGCGCGCACGCCGGCCCAAATCGGTGATCTGCGTTCCGATCGAGCGAGCTCGCCGGTTCAGCGGCGCGATCTACATGGAGAACGACCTCATCACCGGCGCCTTCACCGAGGATCGCGTCGAGGTGATCAAGCTGCTGGCCGCGCAGGCGGCGATCTCGGTGGAGAACGCGCGGCTGTACGAGGATCAGCTCCGGCTCACCGCGGCGCAGGGACGATTCGTTCCCGGCCAGTTCCTCGAGCACCTCGGCCATCGCGACATCGCGGAAGTGGGGCTCGGCGAGTTCGTGGCACGCGAGATGAGCGTGATGTTCGCCGACCTGCGCGGCTTCACGCCGCTCGCCGAGCGCCTCGCACCGCGCGAGGTGATCGATCTGCTCAACCGGTACTTCAGCCGCATCGGGGTCCCCGTGGCGGAGGCGGGCGGCTTCGTGGACTCGTACAACGGCGACGAGATCATGGCGCTGTTCCCATTGCCGGCGGAACGTGCCGTGCGGGCGGGTGTCGCGATGGCCACGGCGCTGGTGGAGTTCAACCGCGAATCGCAGCGCGATGGCGGGCCCGCGCTCGCGATGGGGATGGGGGTGAACAGCGGCCCTCTCGTGCTCGGCACCGTCGGGAGCGCCGACCGGCTCAAGTGCGGCGTCGTCGGCGACACGGTGAACACGGCATCGCGCATCGAGCAGCTCACGAAGCGCTACGGCGCGCGGTTCCTCATCGGCGAGGAGACCCAGCGCCGACTCGGCGGCGATGCGTCGTTCACGCTGCGCGCCGTGGATCGTGTAGCAGCCAAGGGAAAGGCGCAGGCGATGACGCTCTACGAGGTGCTCGACGCCGAGGAGCCGGCGCGCCGCGCGGCCAAGGAGTCGACACTCGCCCTGCTCGACGAAGCGCGCGACCTATACACCCACGCCCGCTTCGCCGAGGCCGGACGCGTGATCGCCAGCGCGCGCGCGATCGATCCGCACGACGCAGCGCTCGACGTCCTCGCGGCGCGGTGCGGCCGCTACGAGCTCGACCCTCCGCCTGCGGACTGGCAGGGGGTCGAGGCGCTCGATTCCAAGTAGCTCGCCGCTGTCATCCCGAGCGCAGTCGAGGGATCTGCACTTCCCGTAGTCCTCCCGAGCGAAGCCGAGGGAGCACTTCAGCGCTCAGCGGCCGCGCGCGGCCGGCTGGCTCGGGGGAGCAGGAACGGCTGCCATCGAAGTCACCGCGGTGGATGTCTTCCCGCTGGTCGGGTTGCGCACCGCCGACGACTGCTTGGCGTAGCCGTACACTTCCTCCTGCGCCGCGACGATGCCCTTCACCTCGTCGCGCCGTCCCTCCCAGAACTTCTTCGCCTCGCGCAGCACCTTCACGGGATCCGCGTCGCGATGCTCGGCCATGTCCGCCTGCCAGCGCGCGGCGATCAGGTCCTGCGTCATCAGCTCGAACGCCCACTTCGCGTCGTGCTCGTCGAAGAAGAGGAACTCGCTCGGATGGTTCGCACACAGGATCGGCGTCACCGCCTTGCCCGTCCCGACGCGAAGCTGAAGCACCGAGAACAGCGACGGCGTGCGCTTCACCTGCTTCGGGAATGCCGAGCGGAGCCACGCGTGCGCCGGACTTCCATAGGCGACGACCGGCTGCGTGCTCGTCCTGGATTGGTCGAGCAGCGCCGACAGCATCGCTCGGCCGTAGGGCACGAAGTACGGCTCGACTTCGTTGATCACGGTCGCGTCGCTGCCGGGGCCCGCCAGCGGCACGGCGTCGCAGATCCGCTCGAGCGCCGTCACGTGCTCGATGTCGTAGCCGTTGGAGCCGAGCAGGCTCTCCCACCGGCGATTGGTCGGTGAGTAGAGGTAGTCGGCGAAGGTGCGCGCCTCGTACGGCGGATAGTGCAGCAGCTGGACCGACCGTGTCTTCAGCATGCACAGTCCCACGGGAAGCCAGAAGAACAGCTTCCCCTTCTCGATCGTGGATCGGTGCGCCTGATACGCGGCGAAGCCGAGCCGCGCGGCGGCGATGAACGCGGGGACCTGCCTCGCGTAGCCGCGCACGCTCCCGAACTCGGCCGACATCTTCACGCTCAGCGTGTCACCTGGACTGGAGAAGACATCGGTCCACGCACCGAGCAGGCCGTCGCGGTACATCGTCTGGTTGAGCCCATGCGCGATCCAGTCGGTGAGCTCCGTCCCGGTGCTGCTGTCCCAGGCGAACAGGTCGGCCATCTCGTCCCAGGGGCCCAGCTTGAACTGGATGGTCGTCGTCATCGTCGTGCTCCGTGCGGGTGGATGGCGCCCGCGAAGCTACGGCCTCCGGCTCCTCGGCGTAACGGCTCGTGTCGCATTGCGCCCGGAGGCGCGCGCCGGTTCATTCCCGCGACCGGAGGAGAACGATGACTCGGCGTCTCGGGGTCGTGATGGACCCCATCGCGGCGATCTCGCCGCAGAAGGACAGCACGCTCGCCATGCTCGCCGAGGGCGCGCGGCGCGGCTGGGCGCTGGAGTACGTGGAGCTGGGCGACTTGCGACTGCGCGATGGACGCCCCGAGGCCTCCGCCCGGCCGCTCCAGGTGCGCGACGATCCAGGTGATTGGTTCGCCCTCGGCGCGGCGCGCGTCGTGTCGCTCGACGAGCTGGATCTCGTCCTCATGCGCAAGGACCCGCCGGTGGATCTCGAGTTCATCACGTCGACGTGGATCCTCGAGGCGGCCGAGCGTGGAGGCACGCTGGTGTCCAACCGTCCGCAGTCGCTGCGCGACGCGAACGAGAAGTTGAGCGCGACCTGGTTCCCGCAGTGTGCACCGCCGAGCCTCGTGAGCCGCGACCGCGCGGCGCTGCGCGAGTTCATGCACGCCGAAGGGCGCGTCGTGCTCAAGCCGCTCGACGCGATGGCGGGTCGCTCCGTCTTCGTCACCGGCACCGGCGATCCCAACGCCAACGTCATCCTCGAGGAGATGACACGCCGCGGCGAGCGGATGGTGATCGCGCAGCGCTATCTGCCCGCGGTGATGGAGACGGGCGACAAGCGCATCCTGCTCGTGAACGGCGAGCCCGTGTCGGGCGCACTGGCGCGGAAGCCCGCCGCCGGCGATTTCCGCGCGAATCTCGCAGCGGGCGGACGCGGCGAGCCGGCCGAGCTCACGGAGCACGAGCGGTGGATCTGCGCCGAGATCGGACCGACGCTGCGGACGCGCGGACTGCACTTCGTCGGCATCGACGTGATCGACGGATGGCTCACCGAGATCAACGTCACCAGCCCCACCGGCATTCGTCAGATCGATCGGCACTTCGGGCTCAACGTCGCGGGGCTGATGTTCGACGCGTTGGAGCCGATGCTGAGACGTTGATCGGATGTCGTGGCGGTTGGCCTCTTGACGACGGAACGCGGAAAGGGCCGGATCGATCGGCAACAGCTTCACGCGGAGGGCGCGGAGGGTACCGCGAGCCCGCGGAGGACGGCTCTCCGGGTCGACTCGCTCGCACCCGCCCAGCATGTCTTTCCATCCACGACCTCAAAGTCTTTGATGGTCCGGCGGAGAGATCTCTGCGCCCCGGCTCCGCGCCTCCGCGGGCCGCGGCGAGCGTGGCTGGCTGAGGTGCACCGCTCCGCGGTCTCCGCGTGAAATCCCTGCACGACAAAGCCGATCGCGTGAGCACAGGACCGTTCGACTGCGGCGGCGAGATCTCTCTGCGCCGAGGATCCGGCCCCTTCCGCCAGATCGCCGTTCCAGATCCGCGTTCCGTCGTCGGGTTGAGTCTACACCCCGATCCTCTCCCGCAACGCCACGAACCGGGGATCGCTCCGCAGCGGCGCGTATGCCGGCCGCACGCCGATGAACACGATCTCGGGGTCGCGCGCGTCGGCCGCGCGCGCGAGGGCCTCGATGGCGAGGTCAGGCTCGTCGAGCGCAGCGTGCACCTGCGCCGCGAGGCAGGGCGACACGTGGCGCGTCGCGGCGGTGGACGTCAGCGCGCGGAGCAGCGTGCGCGCCTCGTCGCGGCGGCCGCTGCGCGCGTGCGTCTGCGCGAGGGCGGCGAGCATCTCCGGCGTCCCACCCGACTTGTCGATCGCCGTGCGTAGCGAGGCCTCGGCGCCGACCAGGTCGCCCGCGTCGCGCAGCGCGCCGCCGAGGAAGTAGTGCGTCATCACGAACCCCGAGTCGATCTCCATCGCACGACGGAGTGCGCGCACCGCGCCGCCAAGGTCGCCCGACAGGTGGTACACCGCACCGACGCTGGTGGCGACGACCATGGAGAGCGGATCGAGCGCGCGGGCGCGATCGATCGCGGCGCGCGCTTCGTCGAGCCGGCCCGTCGGCAGCAACAGGTTCAGCGCGCTCCACTGCCACGCCGTCGGATAGCGCGGGCTGAGGGCCTTCGCCCGCTGGAAGGCGTCCTCGGCGCCCGCCCAGTCCCAGTCGAACAGCGCGCGCACGGAGCCGAGTGTGGCGTACGCCTCACCCAGCGCCGGATGAATGGCCAGCGCGCGCTCGGCCGCGGCGCGTGCGCGCGGCATGACGGAGGCCGCCGGCTCCGCACCGTACACGCCGAGCATGAGCAGCGCGTCGGCGAGGCCGGCGAACGCGAGCGCGAACTCCGGATCCTCCCCGGTCGCCTCCTCGAAGAAGCGCGCTGCGGCGTGCAGATCGGTCTCCGTCCGCTTGTTGAGCGCGAACCGTCCACGGAGGTAGAGCTCGTACACGGCGCCGGCCACGTGGTCGCGCGTCGCCGTCGTCGACGCCTGAAGCAGGGTCACGGAGAGCGCGTCCGAGATGGCGCGCGCGATGTCGTCCTGGATCGCGAACGCGTCGTCGAACGAGCGGTCGATGCGGTCGGACCACATCTGGAATCCCGTGTGTGCGTCGACGAGCTGCGCGGAGACGCGCACGCGCTGTCCCGACAGGCGCACGCTGCCGTCGAGCACCGACGTGACGCCGAGCTGCTCGGCGATCGAGCGCACGTCCACGTTGCGGCCCTTGAAGGCGAACGACGAGCTGCGCGCCGCCACGCGGATCGTGCGCAGACGGCTGAGCGTCGTCATGACCTCTTCGGTGATGCCGTCGGACAGGTAATCGTTCTGCGGATCGCCGCTCAGATTGGTGAACGGCAGTACGGCGACCGACGGCATGCCGGCATCGCTGATCGTCGGCGCCCGGCGCAACCCCGACTGCGTGCGCGCCGTCGCGGTCGCGCTCGTCGGCACGGGCGTGGCCGTCCCGCTGAGCATTCGCGCCAGTGCACCGGCCGTCGCCGGACGGTCGTCGGGCTCGAAGGCAAGAGCGGCGGCCACCGCGTCGTCGACGTGCGCCGGCACCTCGGGCCAGTACGACGAGACGCGCGGCGCCGTCTCCGTGAACCGGCGCGCGATCAGCGCACGCGCGCTCGGCGAGGAGAATGGACCGCACCCGCAGAGCATCTCGAACACCACCGTCCCCAGCGCGTATACGTCGCTGCGCCGATCGATCTCGTCCGTCCCGACGGCCTGCTCCGGGCTCATGTAGGCGGGAGTGCCGAGGACGAATCCCTGCGATGTGACGTTCGTGTCGTTGACGGCGCGCGTCACCGCCCGGGCGATCCCGAAGTCGGCGACCATGGCGTGGCCGCTCAGCAGGAGGATGTTCTCGGGCTTGATGTCCCGGTGGATGATCCCCGCCGCGTGCGCGTAGTCGAGCGCGTCCGCGACCTCACCCGTCAGCGCGACGGCCTCGTGCAGGGGGATGCGCCTGTCCCGGTCGAGCCGTCCGCGCAGCGACTCGCCCTCGACGAACGGCATCACGTAGAACGGCGTCGAGCCGATGCTCCCCGAGTCGAGCAGGGGCACGATGTTGGGATGGGTCAGTCGCGCGGCGACGTGGATCTCGCGCACGAACCTCGTCGCCCCGTCCGTGCCCGTGAGCTCCCCGCGGAGGAGCTTGATCGCCACGGGTCGCTCGTGCTTCGTGTCCAGCGCGAGATACACCGTCGCGGCTCCACCGCTGCCGAGCAGCCGCTCGATGCGGTACGTCGGGGCGAGCGCATCGCGAACGAACGCGAGGGAGGAGGATGTCTCGGGCAAGGCGGCGGCGCGCAAGCCTGGCGTTCTGGCGCGGATGCGTGGTGCGAACCCGTCTAGTATACCGCCGTGGCCGCCCGAGGGTAGCCGCGATTCGCGAACTCGGCGCCCGGTCGTAAGTTCGGACATGCCCGACCTCGTTCCCGACGACGATCCCTTCATCCGCAGCCTGCGGGACGCCGGCATCCGGCCGCCGCCGCGCCTGCGTCGATCGAAGACGGGCCGCCCGCCGCGGCCGCCGCGGTTCGCCATCGGCGCGGCGATCGTCCTGTTCGTGCTCGTGATCGTCCTGCCGGGCCTCACCGGCCGGCTCGCCGACTGGCTCTGGTTCACGGAGATCGGCTACGAGCGCGTCTTCTTCACGAAGATCGCCGCGCAGTGGAGCATCGGCTTGGTGAGTGGCGCGATCGCGTTCGCGGTGCTCTACGGCAATGCGCGCTACGCACTGCGCGGCCTCGTCGTGGGCGAGGCGCGCGTGCGCGAGCCCATCACCGACATCACCGCGATGGCCACCGCGGTCGGCGCGCACGCCGCGCGCCTGATGCGTGTGCTGGCGCTGCCGTGGACCGCGCTCATCGCCTTCGTCGTCGCGCTCTCGATGGCGTCGCAGTGGAACACGGCGCTGCTGGCGATGAACCGCACGCCATTCGGAACGACGGATCCCATCTTCGGGCGCGAGATCGGATACTACGTGTTCGTGCTGCCGGCCATCGAGGCCGTCGTCGGGTTCGCGTTCTCGCTCGTGCTCCTGTCGCTGCTGCTCGTCGCGATCCCGATCCACTTCGCGCGCTCCGAAGCGGGGCACGATGGGGAAGTGCTCGTCATCCCCGCGCAGGCCCGCCAGCATCTCGCGGTGCTCGCCGCGCTCGCGCTGCTCGTGCTCGCGGTGCGCACGGAGCTGGTGAGCCTGCCCGGCCTCCTGTTCGGCGAGCACCTCCCCCTCTCCGGCGCGAACTACATCGACCTCCACGTGCGCATTCCGGCGCTGCACGTGCTGGCCATCGCCGCGCTCGTCGGAGCGGGGCTCATCGCCTGGAGCGGCGTGCGTGGACGGATGGCGTACGTCGCGGCGCGCGTCGTCGTCGCGTACGTGGCGCTCGTCGTGCTCTCGGTGCTCGTGCCGGCGGCGTACCAGCGGCTCGTCGTCCAGGCCAACGAGCTGTCGTACGAGACGCCGCAGATCGCGCATCACATCCAGGCCACGCGCGACGCGTGGGGGATCGCCACGGTCCAGCTCCACGAGCTCGGCACCGCGACCGACCTGACGCCGGCGACGATCGCCGCCAACCGCGCGACGATCGACAACGTGCGACTCTGGGATCGCGAGCCGCTGCTCCAGACGTTCGGGCAGCTCCAGTCGATCCGCACGTACTACGATTTCGTCTCGGTCGACGACGACCGCTATCGCATCGGCGGCCAGGTGCGGCAGGTGATGCTGTCCGCGCGCGAGCTGGACACCGACGCGCTGCCGACGAAGGGCTTCATCAACGAGCATCTGACCTACACGCACGGCATGGGCGTCACCCTCGGCCCGTCGAACGAGGTGACGGCCGAGGGATTGCCCGTCCTCTTCATCAAGGACCTGCCCCCCGCGTCGAGCATCCCGCTGCCGATCACGCGGCCGCAGATCTACTACGGCGAGCAGTCGAACGACTTCGTGCTCGCGCCGAGCGGCCAGCGCGAGTTCGACTACCCGGCCGGCGAGGGAGATGCCGCCGTCTACTCGACGTACGACGGCCGCGGCGGCGTGCCGGTGGCGTCGTTCGCGCGGCGGCTGCTCTACGCACTCAACTTCGGGTCGTTCAACATCCTCCTCTCGCGCGACGTCACGTCCCGCACGCGCATTCTCTATTACAGGAGCGTCGCCGAACGCGCGCAGCGTGCGCTTCCGTTCCTGAACTTCGACCGCGACCCGTACATGGTCGTCGCGAGCGACGGTCGACTGAAGTGGCTCATCGACGGCTACACGGCGACCGACCGGTACCCGTACTCGCAGCCGCTGTCGGACGGCACCGACTACATGCGCAACGCCGTGAAGGTCGTGATCGACGCCTACGACGGCGACGTCGCGGCGTACGTCGCCGCACCGGACGATCCGATCGTCCGCACGCTCGCGAAGATCTACCCCGGCCTGCTCCGCCCGCTCGCCGAGATGCCGGCGGACCTGCGCGCGCACATCCGGTATCCCGAGGATCTCTTCCGCGTGCAGACCGCGCTCTACGCCACGTACCACATGGCGAATCCGGAGACCTTCTACCACCGCGAGGATCAGTGGCAGGTGCCCGGCGCCGCGGCGATCAGCCAGTCGAGCGCGAGCGAGCGCGCGTCGGCCGGCGGCCGGATCGCGGGCGAGTCGTTCCTCCGCCACATGGTGATGCGCCTGCCCGGCGAGAGTGCGCCGGAGTTCATCCTCATGCGGCCATTCACCCCGCGGCAGAAGGACAACCTCGCCGCGTGGATGGTCGCGCGAAACGACGGCGCGAACTACGGCAAGCTCGCCGTGTACCGCTTCCCTCGGCAGAGCCTCGTGTTCGGCCCGAACCAGATCTCCAACCGGATCAATCAGGACACCGAGGTGTCGCGCCAGATCTCGCTGTGGGATCAACGCGGGTCGGAGGTGCTGCGCGGCGAGCTGCTCGTGATCCCCATCGAAGGCTCGCTGATCTACGTGCAGCCGCTGTACCTGCGCGCCCAGGGTGGGCGCATCCCGGAGCTGAAGCGCGTCGTCGTGGCGCAGGAGGGCCAGGTGGCGATGGCCGAGACGCTCGACGCCGCGCTTCGCGCGCTGTTCGGCGAGGCGCGTGCGGCCGCGACGCGCGAGACGGTCGCGACCGCGCCTCCTGCTGGGGCGGCGGCGCCCAGGCCGA
>Ga0066652_100001893_pt1 | contig 11157 bp, 10 predicted proteins | sample GraSoiAngelo_101_FD_71413 | JGI IMG/M metagenome (GOLD analysis project Ga0066652, IMG submission 71413) | Grasslands soil microbial communities from the Angelo Coastal Reserve, California, USA - 14_0903_02_30cm | ecosystem: Environmental > Terrestrial > Soil > Grasslands | place: USA... | reverse complement strand
GACGGACGCCCGTGCTGGCGGGCGGCCCTGAGTGACCGGCTCGCGGGGCGGCTGGAGGCGGCCGCGTGAGTGCCGCCGGCTTCCTTGCCGCCGCGGCCGCAGCCGGCGGCGTCCTCGCGGCGTGGGATGCGCTCGCCGCGGTCGAGGGCTCGCGGCTGCTGGGCGCCGCGAGTCGGGCGCTGGCCCCGCTGCGCGGTCTGAATCTCGCGGGCGCATCCGCCCACCCGGCGACCCCGCCGGACCGGCGCCGGCTGGCCGCGCTCCTGGCGATCTGCCTGCTGGGCGCCGGCTGGGTGCTGGCCGGACCGGTGGCCGGGCTCGTGCTGGCGGCCTCGGGCCCGTGGGTCGCAGCGGGCGTCGCCCGCTCACGGCGGCGCCGTCACCGGGCCGAGCTCGGTGCCGGCGCGCCCGTCGTGGCCCGCGCGCTGGCCGACGCGCTCGCCGGCGGCCACTCGATCCGCGGGGCGATCGGCGCCGCGGCGGAGGGAGCCGGGGTTTCGGGGCCGGCGGGAGCGGAGCTGCGCCTGGCGGCGGCGGCGCTCGCTCTCGGCGAGCGCACCGACCGGGTGCTCGAGCGACTCCGGACGCGTACGGCCGGTGCGCCCGGCGCGGCCGGCCGCGGCTTCGAGCTGGTGATCGCGGCCATCCTGCTCCAGCACCGGGCCGGCGGCGACCTCGCCCGGCTGCTCCGCGAGGCGGCGGCCGCGATCGAGGATGCGCTGCGGCTCGAGCGCGACGCGCGCGCCGCCACGGCGCAGGCGCGCTTCACGGGCCTGCTCGTGGCCATGCTTCCGCTGGGTGCCGCCGGGCTCGCCGAGCTGGGTAGCCCCGGGTACCTGCTCTCGCTCCTGCGGTCTCCGATCAGCGCGTGGCTGGCGGGCTGCGCGGCCGCGCTGTCGCTCGGCGGACTGCTGCTGGTCCAGCGCCTGGCGCGCGTGCGCGCGTGACCGCCGCGGCCGTCATCGCCGCCGGGGCCGGGGCGCTCGCTGCGGCGGCGCTGGTGGACGTGGCGGGCTGGCTCGCCACCCGGCGCCCGCACCCGGGGCCGGTACCCCGGGCCGGACGCCGGCCGGTGCTCGTGGCCGCGCTCGTCCGCCTGGGGCGCCGCCTCGGCGCGCCGGCTGCGCCGGAGGACCTCGATGCCCGCCTCGAGGCGGCCGGCCGCCCCCTCGGGCTCGACCCGCGCGACATGATGGCGGCCAAGGGCGCGGGTGCGCTCGCGGCCCTACTGGGCGGCGCGCCGCTGGCCGCAGCGCTTCCTGGGCGCCTCCCGTTGCTGGCCGCGGTCGGCCTGCCCGTCGCCGGGTTCCTCGCCCCCGACCTGCTGATCGCGCGCCGCACGCGGGCCCGCGGCCGCGCGATGGCGGCGGAGCTGCCTGACCTCCTCGACCTGTTGCGGGTATCGATCGAGGCCGGCCTCCCGCTCGGCCGGGCGCTCGCCGAGGTCGGGTCGCGCCACCGCGGCGCGCTGGCCGGCGAGTGGCGCGCCGCCGCCGCCCGGATCGACCTGGGCGTCCCGCAGGCCGAGGCGCTCGCGCGAATGGTCGCCCGCTGCCCGGTGCCGGCCGTCTCCACGCTCGTGGCCGCGCTGCGCCGGGCCGAGCGCCATGGCGCCCCACTCTCCGACACCCTCGCCGCCCAGGCGGGAGAGGCGCGCGCCACCCATGCGCGCCGGCTGCACGAGCAGGCCGCCAGGGCCGCGCCGAAGATCCAGCTCGTCGTCGCCCTCATGCTCGTGCCCTCGGCCATGCTGCTCGTGGCCGCGGCGCTCGTGGCCTCGCTGGGCGCGGGCACCTGAGCGTCGCTGCAAATGAGCGCCCAGGGTCGCCGCCTGCAGCCCTAGTTGCACCTTTCTGTGGCCCTCAGGGCCCGCGGTCCCACGGCGCAGACCCGATGGGAGCGGGGATTGCGGGCAATTTGGGCTCGCGGCTAAAGGAAAGTGGGACGTTGGACGAATATTGTGTTGCATAGTGGGGCGCTGTGGGGTAAGTTGCCCACGCTAGCGGACCGGGGTGGCGGGGCTCCTCCCACTCCGCCACCTCGGTCCGGTCTCATCCCAAAGGAACTTCGACGTGGCCTTCCGTGGCACCTTCGACTTCACGCTGGACGCCAAGAACCGACTCACGGTGCCCGCCAGGTTTCGCGCGGCCCTCGCCGACGGCGTCGTGCTCGCCCGCGGGGCTGGTGCCTGCGTCGAGGTGTGGCCACAGGCCGAGTACGAGAGCCAGCACGGGCGCGCGCTCGAGGGCCTCAACCCGCTATCGCGCGAGTACAAGGAGCTCAAGCGGCACCTCTTCGGCTCGGCGTCCGACACCGAGCTCGACGCCGCCGGGCGGGTCATGGTCCCCGGCTACCTGATCCGGCACGCCCACCTCGACCGGGACGTCGCCGTGCTGGGGACCGGGGACTACCTCGAGGTCTGGGATCGCGCCAGCTGGGAGAGCGAGAACGAGCGCGCCGCCGACCGTGTCACCGAGCTCACCGCACGTTTTGACCATCCTTCTTGACATGACCGCCACCCACGTCCCGGTTCTCGCGGGCGAGCTGATCGAGGCGCTGGACCCGCGTCCGGGCCAGACCGCGATCGACTGCACGGTCGGCGGCGCGGGTCACGCACGGCTCGTCGCCGAGCGCCTCGGGCCCGGCGGGACGCTCATCGGCATCGATCGCGACCCGGCGGCCGAGGAGCATTTCGCGGAGCTCGCGGCGGACGTGGCCTGCGACACCCGCTTCCTGCGCATGTCGTTCGCCGAGGGGCTCGACACCCTGGTTGCCGAGGAGCTCCGAGCCGATCTCGTGCTGCTCGACCTCGGCATGTCCTCGCTTCAGGTGGACACCCGCGAGCGTGGCTTCTCCTACGCCTACGACGCGCCGCTGGACATGCGCATGGACCCCGACCAGGAGCTGACCGCGGCCGAGATCGTGAACACGTGGGATCAGCGCCGCCTCGCCCGCCTTCTGCGCGAGTACGGCGAGGAGCGCTACGCCAACCGGATCGCCGTCGCGGTCGTGCGCCGGCGCGACGAAGCCGAGCTGGAGACGACCCAGGAACTGGTCGAGGTGATCAAGGCGGCGGTGCCCGCGCCCGCGCGCTTCGCCGGCGGGCACCCGGCCAAGCGCTCCTTCCAGGCGCTGCGCATCGCCGTCAACGAGGAGCTCGACCAGCTCGAACGCGCGCTTCCTCTCGCTTGGACGGTGCTGCGCGACGGCGGCCGGATCGGGGTCATCTCGTTCCACTCGCTCGAGGACCGGCGCGTGAAGCGCTTCCTCGTCGAGCGCGCTCGCGGCTGCATTTGCCCGCCCGATCTGCCGGTGTGCGCGTGTGGGCGCGAGCCCGAGGCCGAACTGCTCACGCGGCGCGCCATCATGCCGACGGCCGGGGAGATCGCCGACAACCCCCGCTCGAAGTCAGCGCGTCTGCGGGCCGCGAAGAAGATCGAGAGCCCGGCGTGACCCCCGCCGGCACCACGGCCGCCGCTCGCCGCGCGGCCGGGGCCCGGCGGCCCGTGCGGGCGCGTGGGCGTGCGGCGGGCGCGCCGGCTGCGCCGCAGGTCGTCCCGCGAGCTCCGCGCCGCGTGTCGGGTCCCGCGCGCGGGCGCCGGCTGCGCCGCGGCCGCGCGACGCTCGGGGCGCGGGCGCTGGCGGGGCTGCGCGCGCTGCCCGACCACGGCATCGTCGAGCGGCTCACCCGCGGGCGGCTGTGGATCGGCCTGATCGGCTGCCTGCTGCTCGGCCTCGTCGCCATGCAGGTGGCGCTGCTCAAGCTCAACGCCGGCATCGGCCGCGCCGTGCAGCAGGGCGCCAACCTCGAGCGGCGCAACGGCGAGCTGCGCGCGGAGATCTCGCGTCTGGGCTCGGAGCAGCGCATCCAGGCGATGGGGGCGAAGCTCGGGCTGATCATGCCCGACGCCGGCCACGTCACCTATCTCACGCCGCGCCCCGGCCAGGACACCGCCGCCGCGCTGCAGGCCCTGCGGACGAAGCGGCTCGGGACCGCTGCGGCGCCCTCGCCACAGACGCAGACGCAGTCCACGGACCAGTCCGGGGCCGCGTCCTCGTCCGGACAGTCGGCGCCGAGCCCCGACCAGACCGCCGCCGCCGGCGACCCATCCATGACGGCGGGCACTCAGGCGGATCCATCCGCGTCCGGCGACCAGGCGGCGTCGGGCACGACCGACACGACCGGCGACCCGGCGGCCGGCGACCCGTCGGCCGCCGGCGTGGGCGGCCCCGGCGCGCAGGGGTAGCCGGGTGTCGCTGATCGAGCGGCGGATCGGCCTGCTGTTCGCCGCGATCCTGCTGCTGCTCGCCCTCGGCGCGGTGCGCACGACCTGGCTGGGAATGGTCAAGGGATCCTCGCTGCGCCAGCGCGCCTCCGAGCAGCAGGTGTCCCAGGCCACCGTTCCCGCCCCGCGCGGCACGATCACCGACCGCCGCGGGGTGGAGCTGGCCGTATCCGAGCCCGCGGCCGACGTCGCCGCCGACCCGATGATCATCAAGGACCCGCTGCGGGTGGCGCGGCAGCTGACCCCGTTCCTCGGCGGGTCGGTCGACGATGTGCTGCGCAAGCTCTCGGCGCGCGACCGCGGCTTCGTCTACCTCGTGCGATCGCTTTCGTCGGCGCGCGCCCGCCGGATCCAGAGGCTCAACATCGAGGGGATCGAGGTGATCCCCTCGTCGCGGCGGATCTACCCCCAGGGCTCGCTCGCGTCGCAGGTCCTGGGCACCGTCGGCACCGAGGGGCAGGGGCTCGCCGGGCTCGAGTACTCCGAGAATCGCTGGCTGCGCGGCCACGACGGCCGCCGCCGGTTGGTCAAGGACGCCCTCGGCCAGCCGATCTCGCTTCAGGACCAGCGCAGCGCGCGGGCGGGACGCGACGTCCGCCTGACCATCGACGCGGCGATCCAGCAGAAGGCGGAGTCCGTTCTCGACGGCGTCGGCCGGCGCTCGAGCCCCAAGGGCGCGATGGCTCTCGTGATGGATCCCGCCACCGGGAACCTCCTGGCGATGGCCTCGTGGCCGCGGGTCGACGCCAACCACTGGACCGAGGCCGCCGACTACGCGCGCGAGGACCGTGCGGTCGGCGCCGCCTACGAGCCGGGCTCCACGTTCAAGGCCTTCACTGTGGCCGGCGCCCTCACGGATGGCCAGGTCACGCCGCAGACCGCGTTCAACCTCGCGCCGGAGATCCAGGTCGCCGACCGGACGATCGGCGAGGCCGAGCAGCGCGGCCAGGAGACCCTCACCACCGCCCAGATCCTCGCGCAGTCGAGCAACGTCGGCGCCATCACGATCGGTCTGAAGCTCGGGGCCACGCGCTTCGACCAGTGGGTGCGGGCCTTCGGGTTCGGCCGGTCCACCGGCGTGGACCTCCCCGGCGAGGCCAGCGGCATCGTGCCGCGGCTCCAGGACTACTCGGGGTCGTCGATGGGCAACCTGCCGATCGGCCAGGGTCTGGCGGTCACGCCGCTGCAGATGGCCGCCGCATACGGCGCGATCGCCAACGGTGGCCTGCTGCGCCGACCGCACATCATCGCCAGCGTGGGGGGAAAGCGACGCCACCAGCCGCGCGCCAGGAGGGTGATCTCGCCGCAGGTGGCCGCGAGCGTGCGCCAGATGCTGGAGGGTGTGCTGGCGCCCGGCGGTACGGCCAGCGAGGTTTCGATCCCCGGCTACCAGCTGGCGGGCAAGACCGGAACGGCCAACAAGCCCGATCCCACGACGGGCGGCTACTCGGACACGAAGTTCGTCGCCTCGTTCGTCGGCTTCGCCCCCGCCCGCAACCCGAGGCTGCTCATCGCGATCATGGTGGACGAGCCGCAGGGCGAGGTGTTCGGCGGCCAGGTCGCCGCCCCGGCGTTCCAGCAGCTCGCGAGCTTTGCGTTGCCGTATCTCGGCATCGCCCCGGGCTGAAGAAGTCGTCAGTCATCAGACGTCAGTCGTCAGAGCGAGGGTCAGTCCTTAGCAACTGACGACTGACGACTGGCGACTGACGACTCTTCCTACGCCGGCATTCGCACCACCACACGTAAACTGGCCCGTCCATGCTGCTGGGAGAAGTGCTCGGCGCGCAGACCGCGGACGTCGAGATCACGAGCCTCGCCTATGACAGTCGTCGCGTGACGCCGGGGACGCTGTTCTTCGCCGTGCGCGGCTTCAACTTCGACGGCCACGACTTCGCGGCCGAGGCCGTGGCGCGCGGCGCCGCCGCCCTCGTGGTCGAGCGACCGCTGGGCCTCGGCGTGCCGGAGGTGCTCGTCGACTCTGTGCGCTCGACCATGGGGCCCGCCGCGGCCAGCTTTTACGCCGACCCGAGCAGCGAGCTGGCCGTCGTGGCGGTCACCGGGACCAACGGCAAGACCACGACGACGTTCATGGTGCGCGCGATGCTCGAGGGATCCGGCTGCCCGTGCGGCCTGATCGGCACGATCAAGGTCGTCGTCGGTGGCATCGAGCACCCCGGCGGGCGCACCACCCCGGAGGCAATCGACCTCCAGGGCGAGCTGCGGAGCATGGTCGACGCCGGCGACCGGGCCTGCGCGCTGGAGGCCTCCTCCCACGGTCTTGCGCTCGGGCGTTGCGAGGCCATGCGCTCCCGCGTCGCCATCTTCACGAATCTGACCCGGGACCACTTCGACTTTCACGAGTCGCTGGAGGACTACTTCCAGGCCAAGCGGCGCCTGTTCGCGACGGATCCCGACATCGCGATCGTCAACGTCGACGACGAGCACGGGCGCCGCCTCGCGAACGAGCTGCCCCACCCCATCACCTATGCGGCGGAGGCGCCGGCCGACTATCGCGTCGAGGTGCTCGAGAGCGGCCTGGCCGGGTCGCGCTTCCGCGTCCACACACCGGACGGCCCGGTGGAGCTGCGCTGCGCCCTGCCGGGGCGGCACAACGCCGGCAACGCGACCGCCGCGCTGGCCGCGGCACGCGCGCTCGGCGTGGACGATGCCGCCGCCGCCGGCGCGCTCGCCGCGCTGGAGGCGGTGCCGGGACGGCTCGAGCCGGTGCGCACGGGCCAGGACTTCGAGGTGCTCATCGACTACTCGCACACGCCCGACTCGCTGCGGGGCGCCCTCGAGACGTCGCGGGGCCTGGCCGGCGCCGGGCGCCTGCTGTGCGTCTTCGGCTGCGGCGGCGATCGTGACCGCGGCAAGCGGTCGCGGATGGGCGCGATCGCCTCCGAGCTGGCTGACCACGTCATCGTGACGTCCGACAACCCGCGGTGGGAGGACCCGATCGACATCATCCGCGACGTGCTGAAGGGCGCGGGGGACGTCGACTGGATGGTGGACCGCCGGGACGCGATCCAGCGCGCGCTCGGCCTCGCCGCCCCGGGTGACCTCGTGCTGATCGCCGGCAAGGGCCATGAGCTCTACCAGGAGATCGGTGGCCGACGCCTGCCCTTCGACGACGCCGCAACCGCCCGGGAACTGCTCGCTGCCATGGTGGCCGGCGCTGCGTCGCCGCAGTCATGAAGCCCTGGACGGCCGAGCAGGTGGCCGAGGCGGCCGGCGCGCGGCTGATCGCACCAGCGCCCTCGCGCACGGGCCCCGCGGGCGTGACGATCGATTCCCGCGCGGTCGGCGCAGGCCAGCTCTTCGTCGGGCTGCCGGGTGAGCGCGCGGATGGCGGCCGCTTCGCGCCGCAGGCGCTGGCGGCCGGCGCCTGGGGCGTGCTCGTGGCCCCGGAGCATGCCGATGCGGCGCGCTGCGCGGTGCCGGGTGCCCTGCTCGCGTCCGAGGACCCGCTGCGCGCGCTCCAGCGGCTCGCCACCGCGTGGCGGCGAGAGCTCGGCGCCCGGGTGATCGCCGTCACCGGCTCGACAGGGAAGACGTCGACGAAGGACATCCTTCGCGCCGTGCTGGCCCCACACGTGCCGACGGTGGCCAGCCAGGCGAACCTCAACACCGACATCGGCCTGCCCCTCGCCGTGCTGCGCGCGCCCGCGGGGACCCGGGCGCTCGTGCTCGAGGTCGCGATGCGCGGCCCGGGGGAGATCGCCGAGCTGACGGAGATCGCCGAGCCCGACGTCGGTGTGATCGTCAACATTGGACCCGTCCACCTCGAGCTGCTCGGCTCCTTGGAGGCGATCGCCGCGGTCAAGGCCGAGCTGATTGCCGGCATGGCGCCGGACACGACGGTCGTCGTCCCGGCCGACGAGCCGCTGCTGGCTCCGCACCTGCGCGACGACCTGCGCACGGTCACGTTCGGCGAGGGCGGCGACGTCCGGCTGGCCGCGGCCGAGGACGAGCGCCTCGAGATCGACGCCGCAGGGCAGCGGATCGAGCTCGAGGTCGACTTCGCCCAAGCCCATTTCCGGCTCAACCTGCTCGCGGCGGTTGCCGCCGCGCTGGCCGTCGGCGTGCACCCGTCAGGCCGCGTGCAGGTCGCGTTCTCCGGGCTTCGCGGCGAGCGCCTGGAGCTCGACGGCGACGTGGTCGTCATCAACGACTGCTACAACGCGAACCCGATGTCGATGCGGGCCGCCCTGGACGACCTTGCCGCGACGGCGCCCGGGCGCCGCGTCGCCGTGCTCGGCGACATGCTGGAGCTGGGTCCTGAGACGGCGGAGTTCCACGCCGAGGTCGGCCGTCAGGCCTCCGCGCGCGGTGTCGACGTCCTGGTCACCGTCGGACCGCTCTCCACCGACACGGCCGCCGCCTTCGACGGCGAGGTCCACAGCCTCGCCGACGCCGGCGAGGCGGCGGCGCTGATCCCCGAGATCGTCGCCCCGGGCGACACCGTGCTGGTCAAGGCCTCGCGCGGCATCGGGCTCGAGGTCGTCGCCGAGGCGCTCGCCGGGGCGGCGGAGGCCTCGGCCTAGGCTCGACCATGGGAGAGGTCCTGATCGCGGGCACCGCCTCGCTGCTCATCTGCGTCTTCCTGTCGCCGAAGTTCATCGCGTTCCTGCGCGAGCGGGAGTTCGGCCAGCACATCCGCGAGGAGGGGCCGGAGGGGCATCACGTAAAGGCCGGCACCCCGACGATGGGCGGGATCATCGTGGTGATCGCGCTGGCGGCGCCGTTCCTGATCCTGACGGGTTACGGGCCCGAGGCGATGGGGGTCTTCGGCACGGCGATCCTGTGCGGGCTGCTCGGCTACGCCGACGACTACACGAAGATCATCAAGCGCCGCTCGCTCGGCCTGCGCGCCCGGACGAAGCTGATCGTGACCGTGTTGATCTCGCTCGGGCTGTGGTGGATCGCCACGCAGGAGGCGGGGCTGCCCAACACGCTGCGACTGCGCGTGGTCGACTACCAGATCGACCTCGGCTACTTCTATCCCGTGGTCATCTATCTCGTCGTGGCCGGGACCACCAGTGGCGTCAACCTCACCGACGGACTCGACGGCCTGGCCGCCGGGTGCGCGGCGATCGTCCTGCTGGCCTTCGTGGGCATCACGTTCATCACGACCGGGCAGCGCGACCTCGCCCTGTTCGCGGCCTGCGGGGTGGGGGCGTGCGTCGGCTTTTTGTGGTTCAACTCGTTCCCCGCGAACATCTTCATGGGCGACACCGGCTCGCTCGCGCTCGGGGGCGCGATCGCCGGCCTGGCGGTGATGACCAAGACCGAGATCCTGTTGATCATCATCGGCGCGATCTTCGTCATCGAGGCGCTGTCGGTCGCGATCCAGGTATTCTCGTTCCAGACCTTCCGCAAGCGCGTGCTCCTGATGGCTCCGGTGCACCACCACTTCGAGCTGCTCGGGTGGTCGGAGACCAAGATCATCCTGCGCTTCTGGATCGTCGCCTCCGCCTTCGCGGCGATCGGCTTCACGATCTACCGCGCGTCGGTCTAGTGGTGCTCCCGGTCCGCTTCGATCACGCAGTGATCAAGGTGTCGGACTGGGATCGATCCGACGCGTTCTATCGCGACGTGCTCGGCGCCGAGGTCGTACAGCTGCCCGGCGGGCGCTCGGCCTACCGCGTCGGCGAGGTGCAGCTGAACTGTCACGGCCCCGGGCTGGCGCCAGAGCCGCTCGCGCGCGTGCCCGTCGAGGCCGGCAACAGCGACCTGTGCTTCGCGTGGGACGGTCCCATCGCGGAGGCCGTCGAGCATCTGGGCGCCCATGGTGTCGACGTCGAGCTTGGACCGATCGCGCGGGCCGGCGCGCGTGGCATGGGGACGAGCGTGTACTTCCGCGACCCGGACGGATCGCTGCTCGAGTTCATCTCCTACTCGGGATGAAGACCCGGCCTCAGTTGCCGTCCGGCCCATTCCTAGTGGTCGGCCTCGCCCGTTCGGGCGTGGCCGCGGCGCTGGCGCTGCGTGCCCGCGGGGAGGAGGTGATCGGCTGCGATGCGGGCGCGCCGGAGGTCGGGAGGCTTCGGGACGCGGGCGTCGAAGTGCATGTGCAGACGCAAGGCAGCGAGCTGGTCGCGCGCGCCCGCACGCTCGTGAAGAGTCCCGGGGTCCCGCGCGAGGCGCCGGTCGTCGCGGCGGCGCAGGAGCGCGGCGCCACGGTCATCGGGGAGCTGGAGCTGGCCTGGCGGCTGATTCCCAACGAGTTCATTGCGGTGACCGGGACCAACGGAAAGACCACCACCACAGAGCTGATCGGCCACATCCATCGCGAGGCCGGACTGCCCGTGGCGGTCGCCGGAAACGTCGGTGCGCCCGTCGCCGACCTTGCCGGGAAGCTGGCGCCGGACGCCACCGTCGTGTGCGAGGCGTCCTCCTTCCAGCTCGAGGACACGCTCGAGTTTGCGCCCGAGGCCGCCGTCCTGCTGAACCTGAGCGACGACCATCTCGACCGTCACGGGTCCTTCGAGGCCTACGTGGCCGCCAAGCTCGAGGCCTTCCGCCGGCAGGGCAACGACGACGTCGCGGTGTTCCCGTGCGACCTAGGGGTCGAGGATCTCGGCGGGTGCGCGCGCCGCGTGTGCTTCGGCGAGGGCGGGGAGGCCGAGCTGGCCGACCGCGCGGGCCAGCTGTGGTGGGCGGAGGAGGCGCTCGTACGCGCGGACGAGATCCGCCTGCGCGGCGCGCACAACCGCCAGAACGCGATGGCCGCCGCCGCCGTGACCCTGGCGCGCGGGGTCGAGGCGCCGGCCGTGGCCGCGGCCCTACGGGACTTCGCCGGCGTCCCGCACCGCCTGGAGGAGGTCGCGCGGTGTGACGGAGTGCTCTGGGTCAACGACTCCAAGGCCAC
>Ga0066652_100001892_pt1 | contig 11158 bp, 9 predicted proteins | sample GraSoiAngelo_101_FD_71413 | JGI IMG/M metagenome (GOLD analysis project Ga0066652, IMG submission 71413) | Grasslands soil microbial communities from the Angelo Coastal Reserve, California, USA - 14_0903_02_30cm | ecosystem: Environmental > Terrestrial > Soil > Grasslands | place: USA... | reverse complement strand
CGAAGAGGGGTTCTTCCGCATCCCCGAAGACCCCGCCGAGCCGCCGCGCTTGCTGGGCAGTCGCTGCCCGAACTGCGGCGAGGTGTTCTTCCCGCGCCGGTTGGTCTGCGCGAAGTGCCTCTTCGAGGGGTGCGACGACGTCGAGTTGTCGACGAGCGGCCGGTTGTGGACGTGGACGTACTGCCACGTGCCGCTCTTCGGTCGCAAGGACGCCGACGTCGAGGGTTACGGCGTCGGGCAGGTGGACTTGCCCGAGGGGCCGCGAGTGCAGTCGATCCTGCTCGGCGGTCCCGACGACTTCGAGATCGGCATGGAGCTCGAGATCGACCTCGAAGTCCTGCGCCGGGACGAGCGCGGCGACGACGTCGTCATCTACCGGTTCCGGCCGGTCACCGCCTCGGCGAAGGCGGGTTCCTGATGCGCCGTGCGATCAGGTACGAGGGCGTCGCCGTCGCCGGTGTCGGCATGGTGCAGTTCGGCATGTTGCGCGAGCGCCCGGTGCTGCACCTCGCACGCGATGCCGGGCTCCTGGCGCTCCACGACGCCGGCATGACCCTCGCCGATGTCGACGAGGCGTTCGTCGGCTACATCGCGCCCACCTCGATGGTCGGGATCAAGGCGATGAAGGAGCTCGGTCTCACCGGCCTCCCGGTGACGCACATCGAGAACGCGTCCGCCACTGGGCTCGTGGCGTTCCGCGACGCGGCGTGGGCGGTCTCGTCGGGACGCGCCGACGTCGCGATGGCGCTGTGCTTCGACAAGTTCACCGACATGGCGGCGACGCGTGGTGGAGGACGCGGCGGTGGACGTGACCAGATCGACGCGCCGATCCTGCCCGCGTCGTACTTCGCGCTGTGGGCGCAGCGCCGTATGCACGATCGGGGCACCACGCCCGAGCACCTCGCGACCATCGCCGCCAAGAACTGGAACTACGGCGCCGCGTGCCCGTACGCGCACCGACGTCCCGATCACACCGTCACGGCCGAGGAGGTGCTCGCGTCGCGCATGGTCGCCGAGCCGCTCACCACCATGATGTGCTGTCCGGCCGACGACGGCGCCGCGTGCGTGATCGTGGCGCGCGACGACATCGTGCGCGCCCGCCAACCGGATCGACCGCTCGTGCGCCCGCTCGCCTCCGCGCTCCAGTCGGAGACGTACGCGCGCGGTCACACGTTCGTCGGGCCCGTCGTCGGCCCGTCCACGATGACGCGCGACACCGCCCGCGAGTGCTACGAGGCCGCGGGTGTCGGGCCCGCGGAGGTGAGCCTCGCGTTCTGCCACGACGCGTTCGTGAACGAGGAACTCGAGTACTACGAGTTGCTCGGGTTCTGTGGCGAGGGCGAGGCGGAAAAGTTGGTCGAAGCGGGGGAAACGGGGCCCGGCGGCCGGATCCCCTTCAACACCGACGGCGGGCTCATCGCGCGTGGGCATCCCGGCGGGCCGACGGGTACCGCGCAGATCCACGAGGCGGTGCTGCAACTGCGCGGTGAGGCCGAGGGACGCCAGGTCGACGGTGCGCGCATCGCGCTCGCGCACCTCGTCGGCGGCGGCAGCGTGTGCACGGTGAACCTGCTCGAGCGGACGGACTGAAAGCGAGCGAGATGGCGACGACGGAAGAACTGCGGGAATCGGGTCGGGAGATCCAGGGGCAGCTGTGGCCGGCGACGCGCGCGAGCGCGGGCGGCCAGTTCCCTGCCGCGAAGCTCGCGCCCGATTACTTCGACTACGTGCAGCAGACCGCGTTCGGGATGATCTGGTCGCGGCCGAATCTCGCGGTGCGCGATCGTTCGATGATCACCGTCGCGATGCTGGCCGCGCTCGGCCACCACGAGGAGCTGCGCGCGCACCTCGCCGGCGCGTTGAACGTCGGTCTCTCACGCGACGAGCTCGTCGAAGTGCTGATGCAGGTCGCGGTCTACGCGGGTGTCCCCGCCGCAGTGGCCGCGCTGCGCGTCGCGGCCGACGTCCTCCCCACCGAGTGAGCGCCGCTCATCGTTTTGGCGTTGTGTGGTAGCGCATACGGCGACCTGACAACGCCAAAACAGAGAATGGGTCAGGGGTTCCAGCGGAGTTCGAGGCCGCCCTGGCGCTCGGCCGCGCTGACGAGGTCGCTCCAGTCGTGGTCGCCGAGGCCGGCGGCGACCGCGCCGACGAGCACCTGGAGCAGCGCCGCACCCGACGGCGTGGGCACGCCGAGCGAGCGGCCGGTGTCGACGACGAGGCCCATGTCCTTCGCCGCGAGCTCGAGCGCGAAGCTCGTGGGCCGGTCGCGCTCGTCGATCCCCTCCACCATGCGCTCGAGATAGAAGTTCGTGGTCCCGCCGGTGCGCAGCACTTCGACCGCGCGCTGCACGGGGATGCCCGCCTTCACGCACAGCGAAAGACCCTCGAGGCTCGCCCACGTCGCCGCGTACGCGAGCAGGCTGTTCACGAGCTTCATGGTGTTGCCGAGCCCGAGCGGCCCGAGGTGGAACGCGGCACGGCCGAGCGGCTCGATCACCGGCATCACGCGGGCGACGGCATCGTCGTCGCCGCCGACCATGAACATCAGCATGCGGTTCTCGGCGCCGGGCGAGCCGCCGGTGAGCGGCGCCTCCACGAGGTGGTGCCCGGAGCGGGCAAGCCTCGCACCGAGTTCGCGCACGACGGTCGGGCTGTTGGTCGACAGGTCGACGAGGACCGAACCGGGCGGCGCGTTGGACGCCCACTCGTCGGCGACCTGGCGGACCACCTCGGGCGACGGCAACGACAGCAACGCCACCTCGGACGCCTTGCCGAGCGCCGCGACCGAAGGTGCCGCCTGGGCGCCGCCGACGGCGGCAACGCGCTCCGCGTCCACGTCGAACACCGTGACGTCGTGGCCGTCCGCGACGAGATTCCGCGCGATGTGTCCGCCGATATTGCCCAATCCCACCACTCCAACCTGCATGACCGCCGAGACTACGGTCGTGGGGAACGCGCGTGCCAGCGAGCCCGAGTACCCCGGAGGACCGATGAGCCTTCGCGACCACGTGATCTGCGACAGCGACCTGCACGTCATGGAACCGCCCGACTTGTGGGAGCGCTACATCGATCCCGCATGGGCCCACGCCGCGCCGCGCGGTCTCTCGGAGATCCCGCGCGACATGCGCGTGAAGGTGAAGAACTCCGTGATGCTCAAACTGGGCGCCGTCCGTCCGGTGCGACCGAGCGCAGAGCGCCGCAGCGGCTGGCGCGCCGAGCACGACAACGCGTACGCCGCGTCGGAGGCGCGCAACTGGGACGCGCAGTCACAGGTCGACGCGATGGACGCGGAAGGCCTGGATCTTGCGGTGCTGTTCCCGTCGCGTGGGTTGTTCGTCCTCGGCCTCGACTCCATCGAGCAGGCCGGCGCCGACGGGCTCGAGCCCGAGTACGCGACCGCGATCTCGCGCGCGTACAACGACTGGATGAAGGAGTTCTGCGACTTCGCGCCGCAACGGATGTTCGGCGCCGGCATGGTCGCGCCGCACGACGTGAGTGGCGCGGTCGAGGAAGCTCGTCGCTGCGTCCAGGAGCTCGGATTCCGCGCGATCTTCCTCGCACCGGCGACGGTCAACCGGCGGCCGTGGCACCACCCCGCGTACGACCCGTTGTGGACGGAGATCGAGCGGCTCGACGTCCCCATCGCGTTCCACGGCGGCGGGCAGACGTACCTCACACCCGACTTCAGCCTCGGCGTGCTCGACACGCTGATGTTGTGGCACACGTTCAGCCAGCCGCTCGGCATCCAGTTCGTCACCGCGTGCTTCTGCGGCGGCGGCATCCTCGAACGGTTCCCGAACCTTCGCGTCGCGTTGCTGGAGGGCAACTGCTCGTGGGCGCCGTGGTTCCTGTACCGGCTCGACGAGCACTACGAGTGGACCGGCGCCTTCGAGGCGCCCGAGCTCACGATGCCGCCGTCGGAGTACTTCAAGCGGAACTGCTGGGTGTCGGTGGAAGCCGACGAGGAGCCGGTGCCCCACTTCGTGAGCACCTTCGGCGACGAGCGGCTGCTCTTCTCGACCGACTACCCGCACGGCGACTCCAAGTTCCCGCACGCGGTCGACGCCTTCGACAAGCTCCCGCTGAGCGACGACAGCAAGGCGCGGATCGTGGGCGCCAACTGGGAGGATCTGTACAAGATCCCGCTCACCAAGCAGGTCTGACGCCCTCCAGGCTCGGGGCGTACCGTTCCGACGGCTCGGGTAGGACCTGGGGCGTGGCACAGCACGACCCGGCAACCGGGATCGCGGAAACCGTCGCCGACGCCGCGCAGCGCGAAGCGGCGGCGTACCTGCACGGCGAGGAGCACCCCCTGGGGGGCTACCTCGGGATCATGGGCGTGTACGTCGCATCGGTCGGCGCCGGCGCCCTCGTCGCGCGTCTGCTCGGGCGGCGCGTTCCTCGTCGCCTGTCGACGCGCGACATCGTGCTCACCGGCGTCGCGACCTTCCGCATCTCGCGCCTCATGGCCAAGGACCCGGTGACGAGCCCGGTGCGGGCGCCGTTCACCCGCTTCGAGGGTGTCTCGGGGCCGGCGGAGTTGAACGAGGAGGTGCGCGGCCAAGGCGTTCGGCACGCCGTCGGTGAACTGGTCACCTGCCCGTTCTGCATCGGACACTGGGTCGCCACCGCGTTCGGGTTCGGCTTCGTCCTTGCGCCCGAGGTGACGCGCTTCGTCACCGCGATGATGTCGGCCGAGGCCGCCGCGGACTTCCTGCAGTTCGCCTACAGCGCGGTGGAGCAACGCGTGCAGTAGCCGACCAACCGCGTTCGCAGCGCGCTCACGGCCGTCCCGGCGGTTGCGACGCGGTGCCTCGGAAGCAACTCACCGAGTACGGGAAGTCCTGCGTCATCACGTAGTGGTAGATGGTGACCGTCTTGCCGTCGAGGACGATCTCGCTCGTGATGCCGTGACACTCGTCGAGGTCGGCGGTTGTGAGGATGTTGTTCGCGGCGACCATGGGCCCCGTGATCGGGAAGCCGTCGAGCGCGAAACCGATCACCGTGCGCACCGACGAGTCGCGGGTACAGCTGCTGAGGGTGTGGTAGTGATATTCGTGGCTCATCTGCGGATGGCCGTCGCAGCCGTCCTGCACCTCCCACGCGCCGGCGTCGCGCCCGCCCGCGTCGAACGCGTCGAACAGCGCGACGCCGGTGGTCATCACGCCGGATTCACCTCCGACGCACGACGGTGACCGCTCCGCCATGGGACGCGCGTCGACGCGGTAGGTGAGCGACTGCGCCGCGATGCTGTTCGGGTTGCGGTCGTACTGGTACGCGGGGTCCGACGGTTGCACGGGGAAGACGCCGGTGTTGTGGTCGCGCGGGAGGTCGTTCGTCGCGATCACGCGGGTGTCACCCTCGATCGACGTCGAGTAGCTGGCGTCCCAGTGCACGTCGCCTTCGACCGCGACCTTCTTGTTGACGTCGTACTGCGTGTTGTCGTTCACGAACCACGGACCACGCGTCATCGCCCCGCCGCCGCCAACCGGCGCGCGGCACACGTACACGTACCCCTGCTTCGGTGCGTCCGTCACGTAGCGACCATCACCGACGGGGAGGATGCCGTCGGCGTACTTGTCGCCATAGTCCTTGCCGGTGTCGAGCGCGAGGGTGCCGTTCGGGCGAGACGCGCTCGTCGTCGTGGGGCGCGCCGCTTCGGAATCGGACGACGAGTTGCTGCACGCGGCGAGCGCGACCACGACGGTCGCGAGCGCCGCGAGGCGAAGGCGCGTCACTCGGCGGGTCGCACGACGCGCCCGGGGCGAGCGCTCGTGTCGGTGCCGTCGCGCCGCACGACGGCACCGTTGACGACGAGAGCGACGTAACCCTCGGCGTCGACGACGAATCGTCCTCCACCGGCAGGGAAGTCGTCCACCCACCGCGTCGCGCCGGCGGCGATCCGGGCGGGGTCCCACAGCACGAGGTCGGCGAACGCGCCGGGCCGCACGACGCCCCGGTCGCGCAGACCGTAGAGCGACGCCGGGATCGCGGTGAGCCGTGCGACCGCCGCCTCGAGTGGCAGCGCGTCCGGGACGTACTGGGTGAGGAGCCGCGTGGTGTAGTCGACGCCGCAGTACGACGAGAGGTGCGCGCCGGCGTCGCTGCTGCCCGGCAGCGTCAGCGGGTGCGCCACGAGTTGTGCGGTGGCAGGGTTCGCCGAGCGGGTGCCTCCACCCGCGAGCGTGAACACCACTGCCAGGTCCTCGGCGAGCGACGCGTCGAGGAAGGCGTCGAGCTCGTCGCCCGCATCGAGCGCGGCACGCAGTTGCGGCACGCGTAGACCCACCCATTCGGGATGCCGGTCGGCACGCGCCACTTTGATACCGCCCCACCCGAACACGATGTGACGACCGTCGGTGTCCGCCCACTGCGCGCGCATGGCATCGCGCACCTCGGGGTCGCGGAGACGCGCGGCACGCTCGGGCGCGGGGAGCGTCAGCGCGTCGCGGAACGCGGGCATCTCGTCGAAGAGGAACGTGTCGGCGAGCGCGAAGAACACCTGGAGTTGCTGGGTCGCCGATTGGGGGTAGATGCGCGCGCCGGCACGCTGCGCGTCTTCCGCGAAGTCGATACCGGCGCGCCACGCGTCGGGCTCCGTCGGAAGCGGTTGCAGCGGATTCACGTTCATCGGCTTCCCACTGGCCGCGCACATCGCGAGCATGAGCGCGCGGTCGTCCGGCGAGTGGCCTTCGAGGTTCGTGCGCGAGATGAACTCGATGGCGCCGGCGGGCCTGTCGGCGAGCGCGCCCGCCAACGCGACGAGCTCCTGCGGTGCGGCCAGGTTCGACGGCACCGGCTCGCCGTCGTGGGTGACGTGCATGTCGAGCTGTGACGACGAGAACCCGACCGCTCCTTCGCGCATCGCCGCGCGCACGAGGTCGACCATCTGCGCGACCTCGTTGTCGGTCGCGGTCCGCTTCACGGCCTCGTCACCGAGCACGTAGCGCCGCACGGCCGAGTGCCCGACCTGCAGCGCGACGTTGACGCCGAGACCACCGCGTTCGAGGTTGTCGGCGAAGTCCGCGCAACCCCCGCCCGCGAAGGTCGCGCCGGCCGCAAGTGTCTGCGGCGGCATGCCCTCCACGCGGCTCAGCATGAGAAGGAGCCACGGCACGTCCTCGGGACGCGCCGGGAACAGGGAGAAGCCGCAGTTGCCGGTGACAACAGTGGTCACCCCGTGCCACGACGACGGCGAGGCCGTGGGCTCCCACTGCAGCTGGGCGTCGTAGTGCGTGTGGATGTCGACGAAGCCGGGCGCGAGCACCGCGCCGTCACCGTCGATCTCGACGCGGGCGGCGTCGTCGACTCGGCCGACGCGCACCACGCGCTCGCCGTCGACCGCGACGTCGGCGGCGTACGGCGGGAGGCCGCTGCCGTCGACGACCGTCGCCCCTCGCACGACGAGGTCGTGCACCGCCTCGCGGCGCTCGCTCATGCGGGCGTGCGTGCGGCGACGAGGTGCTCGATGCCGTAGAGGCGCGCCGCGTTGCCGCCGAACAGCTTGGCCCGGTCGTCCGGGTCCATGTCGGTGGTGTGCTCACGGAGTTCGTCGACGACACCGGGGTACTTCGCGTCGCTGTGCGGGAAGTCCGACGCCCAGATGAGGTTGTCCGCGCCCGCGAGTGCAGCCATGGCCGCCATCGTGTGCTCACCGGGGTCGAAGCTGACCACGCATTGACGCCGGAAGTACTCCGACGGTGTCAGCGACAACTTGGCCGCGGCCCACGAGTACGCCTCGAGGAACTCGTCCATGCGGTCCATCCAGTGTGCGATCCATCCGCCCCCGCACTCGAGCACCGCGACCTTGAGCGTGGGATGCCGTTCGAGCACGCCCGCGTACACGAGGTTCGCGAGCGTCATGTACTGGTCGAAGAACAGGATGACCGCGTGATGGGTGCCGGAGGCCATCAGGTCCATCATCCGCTTCGACGTGCCCTCCATGTCGAAGAGGCCGGCGCCGTGCAGCCCGAGCGGGATGCCGTGCTCCTCCAACGCGTCGTACATCGGGTCGAAGTCGTGCGACCAGAGTGGCCGCCCGAGCACCGGGTTCGGCCGGATCACGCCGGCGCGCAGCCCCATGCCGGCGATGCGGTGCACCTCCGCGGCCGCCGCGGCCGGATCGTGCGCGGGGACGACCGCGCTGCCGACCAGGCGGTCGGGCGCCGCCGAGGTCCAGTCCGCCATCCAGTCGTTCCACACCTGGTGGCAGGCGACGGCGAGCTGCGGCTCCTCGATCCCGCCGAGCGCCTGACCGAGACCGCAGTACAACACGGCCACGTCGATGCCTTCCTCGTCGAGCACGCGGACGCGCTCGAGCGCGTCGAAGCCGGCGGGATTGCCGTCCTCGTAGCGCATGGCGTTGGCGAAGTTCTCGTTGTTGTGCATGCCCGCGTTCGTGAGACCGGCCAGCCCCATCGGGATACCGACGCCGTCCTCGACCAGCACCTGCTCGGTCTCGAGCGCGTCGTTCCAGCGGACGCGCAAGCCGCGCTCCCGCATCGACGGAGGAAGCTCGCGCTCCCACAGATCGGGCGGCTCGCACACGTGGCCGTCGGCGTCGACCACGACCTCGTTCAGCGTGGCGTCGGTCACCGTGTCCCCCTCCCGCTCGTGCGCCGGGCGTTCCCGGCACGCCCGTACGATCCATCGAAGCGCCGAGGGGCGTCAAGCGACCGTGACGGATCGCTCTTGTCAACACAGACACAACGAGGTTTGCCGCAGCCCGAAGTGGCTAATTTGTCAACATGGCATCAACGACGCACGTGCTCCTCGCCGAGCCGGATGCCGCCCTCCGGAGGGTGCTCATCCAGCGCCTCGAGAGCGAAGGATGCCAAGTCCGCACCGTCGAGTCGTCCGACGACGTCGCCGGCGTGCTCGATGACTTCGGGGCGGACGTGCTCGTGGTTGCGACGGGCTCCCACATGGAGTTCCTCGCGGAGCTGCGTCAGCAGAGCGACGTCGTCGTCGTCGCGATGCTGCCCCGCGACACGCCGCAGATGGACGCACTCGACACGCTCGACGCCGGCGCCGACGACTTCGTCGTCAAGCCGTTCTCGCCGCGCGAGCTCGTGGCGCGGTTGCACGCGCGCATGCGGCGCGTCGCGACCCCGAGGGAGCCGACGGCGCGACGGTTCGCGTTCGGTGACCTCACGATCGACGAAGGCCGTCGCGAGGTCCTCCTGCGCGGGGAGTTGGTGACGCTCCCGGCAAAGGAGTTCGATCTGCTCGCGTTCCTCGCCGCCTCACCGCGCCAGGTGTTCAGCCGCGGCCAACTGATGGCGCAGGTGTGGGGTGTCGATGCCGTCGTCACGACCGCGACCATCACGGAGCACATCCGGCGGCTGCGCAACCGGATCGAGAAGGACCCGAAGCAGCCGCGGTGGATCGAGACGGTGTGGTCGGTGGGGTACCGCTTCAACCCCGGCGGTGGCGACTAGCTCCGACCAGGCACCGCCGATTCGCTGTTGTCGCGAGACACGTCCATCACGATGATCACGCCCGACGGCTGGTCGGCGTCGCCGAGCGGTGACAGCGTGAGGCGGCATTCCACGTCGAACCCGCGACGGTTCCGGGCGCGCACCGCGAGCGTGTCGTTCCCGTCGCGGCCGTCGAGGAAGCGGCGAACGGTCGGCACCACGTCGTCGACCGGGAGCCCGATGTCGAGATTCGAGAAGTGCCGCCCTTCGACCTCGTCCTTGCGCAGACCCCAGAGGTCCTCCGCCCACTCGTTCCACAGTCGGACGACGAGTTCGTCGTCGATGACGGCCACGCCACGCCGCAAACCCGACAGAATCGACTGCAGGTAGCTGTTCACGACGTCGAGCTCGACACCGCGGATGTGCAGCTCGTCGTTGACCGCGTGGAGCTCGTCGTTCGTGGAGTGGAGCTCCTCGTTCATCGTCTCGAGCTCTTCGTTCGTGGATTGGAGCTCCTCGTTCGTCGTCTCGAGCTCTTCGATCGTGGACTGGAGCTCCTCGTTGGTGGTCTCGAGCTCCTCGTTCGTGGACTGCAACTCCTCGTACGCGGTCTCGAGCTCACGCGTCGAGAACTCGAGTTCATCCTGGAGGCGGCGGTACCGCGTGACATCCTCGAAGGTGATCTCCGCGCCGAGGGTGGTGGCGGCCGCGTCGAACAGGGGCGTGACACGCACGTCGAACATCCGCGCCGCTTCCGAGCCGTGCACGTATTCGACGTTGCGCCGCTCGACGGTCCGCCGTTCCTGATACGCCTCGTCGATCAGGGACCGGAGCTCGGTGGGCCGGTACGAGAACTCGAGGTCCTGGAGGGGGAGGCCCAGTTGGTTCGCGGCGATCCCGAAGGTCGCGCGCGCCGCGCTGCTCACGAGTGCTACCGCGCCGTTCACGTCGACGACGACGAGCGGGATGTTCGACGCCAGCAGCGCAGCGTCGCGCAGCGTGATCGAAGCGGGCAGTGTCGCGCTCGCACTTTCGAGCGGCACGTCTCGCGTCAGGCTTCCTCGGGTGCGGGTGCCGTCCTCGACACTCTCGAAGACGCGCAGCTTCAGGTCGATGGCGCGCCACGCAGTCGCGTGGGTGAGCAGGGTTTCGGCCTTGCCCAGGAACAGATAGCCACGACCGTTGAGTGCGAAGCGAAACCGATCGAGGATGCCGGCCTGGGTGTCGGCGTTGAAGTACATCAGCGTGTTGCGGCACACGAGCAGGTCGAGCCGCGAGATCGGCGCGTCCTGCACGAGATCGTGGCGACCGAAGATCACGGAGCGCCGCAGGTCCTTGCTGAACCCGTAGCCGCCGTTGATCGGGTCGAAGTATCGCTCGAGCAATTCCTTCGGGATTTCTGCGACGTCCTTGTCGGTGTACGTCGCCTGCCGGGCCTTGAAGAGCTCCTCCTCGTCGACGTCGGTGCCGTAGATCTTCACCCGATCCCGGAACGGCTGGTGCCCAACCGCCTCGGCGAGCAGCATCGCCACCGTGTACGCCTCCGCGCCCGATGCGCACCCCGCGCTCCACACCCGGATCGGCTCGCCGGGTTGCTTCCCGCTCACGATCCGCGGGATCACCTCGCTGGCGACGAACTCCCACGCGTCCGGATCCCGAAAGAACGAGGTGACGTTGATCAGGATCGTGTTGAAGAAGACCGTGAACTCGTCGGGGTGGACCTCGAGGTAGTCCTG
>Ga0066652_100001891_pt1 | contig 11161 bp, 11 predicted proteins | sample GraSoiAngelo_101_FD_71413 | JGI IMG/M metagenome (GOLD analysis project Ga0066652, IMG submission 71413) | Grasslands soil microbial communities from the Angelo Coastal Reserve, California, USA - 14_0903_02_30cm | ecosystem: Environmental > Terrestrial > Soil > Grasslands | place: USA... | reverse complement strand
AGTCGAGGCCGATCTCGCCGACCGCAACGATCTCGCCTGCCGCGACCGCGCGCGCGTCCTCGCCGTTCGCTGCCTGGTGCGGATGGATACCCGCGGCGACGAACACCTCGCTCTCGCGCTCCGCGATCGCGCGGACGGCACCCGCCGACTCCAGGCCGGAGGCGATCGCGACGATGCGATCGACGCCGACCGCCCGTGCGCGGGCGATCGCGCCGTGCGGATCATCGAGCGCGTCGAGGTGCGCGTGGGTATCGATCAAATTGGGTCGAGCTTCTTGAACAACGGCTCCGGCTCGCGGAGCTTCTGTCCCGCAGGAAGGTCGGTCGGGCCCCAGCCCTGCCGCCAGTCGCGGTAGTCGCCCGTGAGGATCGTGTGCGTCGCGCCGTCCTCGTCCACGTCGCGAAACTCGAGCGGCCCTGCGACGACGTCGTCGTACCCCAGCAGCTCGTGAAGCCTCTGGCTGGAGAACGGGACGAACGGCGTGAAGAGCACCTTCAGGCTGTCGACGCAGCGCAGGGCGACGTTCAGAATCGTCGCGGCGCGCTCGCGGTCCTCCTTGATCACGGCCCATGGAGCCTGCCCCGAGATGTACTGGTTCGCACGCGTCGATGCACTCATGGCCTCGGCGAGCGCCGCCTTGAACCTCGACTGCTCGATCAGCGCGCCGACCGGCTCGAACGCCGCCGCGATGTCCTCCAGCACCGCTCGATCGGAGTCGGTCGGCACGCCGGCTTCAGGGACCTGGCCGAAGTTTCGGTACGCGTTCGTGAGCGTCCGGTTGACGAGGTTCCCCCAGTTTGCGACGAGCTCGTCGTTGTTGCGGCGAACGAACTCTGCCCACGTGAACGAGGAGTCCTGCGTCTCAGGTCCGGCTGCCGTCAGGTAGTAGCGCACCGGGTCGGGGTCGTAGCGCTCGAGCACGTCGCGGACGTTGACGCCGACGCCCCGACTCGCGGAGAACTGCTCCTCGCCCAGCCGCAGGAACTCGCTCGCGACGACGTCGTCCGGGACCTTCAGCCGTTTACCGCCGCCGAGCTGGCCGCCGGTGTCGTAGCCGATCAGCATCACGGGCCAGATGATCGTGTGGAAGACGATGTTGTCCTTGCCCATGTAGTACGAGTGGTGCGATTCCTCGTTCTGCCACCATTCGCGCCACGCCTCGGGCGTACCGCGGTCGGCTGCCCATTCGACCGCCGCGCTGAGGTAGCCGATCACCGCGTCGAACCAGACGTAGATCCGCTTGGTCTCCTCGGGATAGCCCTCGACCGGCACCGGCACCCCCCAGTCGATGTCGCGCGTCATCGCACGAGGCTTGAGCTCGTCGACAAGCGCGAGCGAGAAGTTGCGCACGTTCGGACGCCAGTGCTTCTTCGATTGCAGCCAAACTCGAAGGCGGTCCGCAAACGCCGGCAGATTCAGAAACAGATGTGTCGTCTCGCGGAACTCCGGTGTCGTGCCGTCGATGATCGAATGGGGATCGATCAGGTCGACAGGGTCGAGCTGGTTCCCGCAGTTGTCGCATTGGTCCCCGCGCGCCTCGGGATACCCGCAGATTGGGCAGGTGCCTTCGATGTACCGATCCGGAAGCGTGTTCCCGGTGGTCGCCGAGAACGCACCAAGCGTCGTTTGCTCGATCAGCCAGCCGTGCTCATAGAGCGTGCGGAAGAGATCCTGGGTGACACGTCGATGGTTGTCGGTGGTGGTGCGCGTGAAGCAGTCGTACGTGATTCCCAGGTCGTGCAAGTCCTCGCGAATCGAGAGGTTGTAACGATCGGCGATCTCACGCGGCGAGACGCCTTCCCTGTCCGCCGCGACCATCGTCGGCGTCCCGTGTTCGTCCGTGCCACTCACCATCAGGACGTCGTTGCCCCTCAAGCGGTGGTAGCGCGCGAAGATGTCGGCCGGCACGGCGAACCCCACCACATGCCCGAGATGGCGCGGGCCGCTCGCGTAGGGCCACGCGGGCGCCACGAGAACCTTCTTCGGCTTCTGCTCCGTCAACGACGAACTCCTCCTCCCTTCCTGCTCCTGCAGCGATGATACGAGGCGGTTGGCCGTGCCCTCGACGGCGTCGGTGCAGCAGGACGAAGCCGAAGAGCGTGGCGACCACCGTCGCGATCAGGAGAAGAAGCCCGAGAGCCGGCTCGCCCACGGCCAGACTCGAATCGCGGGACGTGTCCGGGCGTCGCACCAGCACCGTCCCAAGCTGCTCGCCGGCGGCACGAACGGGCTCGCGACTCGCGCTCGGCCGCTGGTCGCCGCGCGAGGTCGCCCGCGCAATCACGGCGCGAACGCCCGCTGGACGAGCGGCCGTTGCGCGACGGGTCGGACGCGTCGTGGTCCTCGCCGACACCGTTCGCCCGCGTGAACGTCCCTGGACTCTCCGCGCCTCGACCGGCGACGCACTGTGAGTCGATTTCGTCAGGGCCGATGCGCGGCCTTCGTCGGCCGGAGCCTCGACCTGCACCTGGGCTCCGCCGTCGGTCGACACTTCCCCGCTGGGAGCCGCTGAGGCGACGGGCGGCGCCGCCGGCTCGGGAGCAGGGGCCGCCGCTTCCGAGTCCGACGGCTGCGCCACGGGCTCCTCCGCGACGGCCGGATCCTGTTCGGCAGAGGGCGACGCGCGCGGAGGTAGGAAGCGGAGCGGGTCGACATAGCCCTGCGGATCCGTGGTCGCGCGCAAACCGAACGAGACGTAGGACGCCGATCCGGCCGTTGCGACCACCTCTCGCGCGGACACCGTCGTGCCGCGTCTCACGGCGAAGGAGCCGAGATGCAGCAGCGTCGCCGTGTAGCCACCCGGCGTCTCGATGGAAATCGTCTTGCCGCCGCCGGGAACGCTGCCGACGAACGAAACGGTGCCGTCTGCCGGCGCGCGCACCTGCGTCCCTACGGCGGAGCCGATGTCGACACCGCGATGCTGACCCCCCGCGTACGGGTGGCCGCGGTCGAAGTCGAACGGCCGCACGACGGGCCCGTCGACCGGCCAGCTCCAGGCAGCTGCGGTTGTCGGCAGCGCGAGAGCCGCCAGCCAGGCGAGCGCGATCACCACTCGTCGCACGTCGTACCTCCTGTTGTCAATTTGGAGAACGACGCCGAGCCTAGCGAGTGCCCGCTTCGTTGTCAATACTGGCTACAAAGTACCTCGGTAGAGCGCGTTGCGAGGCGTGCCGGTCAAGCGGGCCACGATCTCGACCGCACGCCCGTGGGCCGCTCCGGCCGCAACGAGTTCGCGCACGGCCGCCGCTGCCGCGGTCACGTCGGCGGCCTCGGCGTCGCCGCTCCCCCGGCCGAGAACCAGCGTGATCTCGCCGCGCGGGGCGGACTCGAACTGCACTGCCACGTCGACCGTCTTCCCGCGCACGACCTCCTCGTGCAGCTTCGTCAACTCACGACAGACCGCGATCGGCCGCTCGGAGTCGACCTCGGCGAGCGAGCGCAGTGTCGCCGGGAGCCGCTGAGGCGATTCGAACGCCACGACCGGAGACGGCCAACTCCGCAGCTCCTCCCACAGCGAGTGCAGCGCCGCCTGCCCGCGCGGTAGGAAGCCGACGAACCGGTATTGCTCCCCCGCGTAGCCGCTCGCCACGAGCGCCGCGTCGACCGCCGACGGGCCGGGCAGCACGGTGACCGGCGTTCCCGCCTCGAGCGCCGCCGCGACGAGTCGTGCGCCGGGGTCGCTGATGCCCGGCATGCCCGCGTCCGAGACGAGCGCGATCCGTTCACCTTGCTCCAGCCGAGGGAGAATCTCCGCAGTCCGCTTCGCCTCGTTGTGCTCGTGGTACGAGACGAGGCCGCCACGACGGATCCCGTGGCGCGCGAGCAAGCCGCGCGTGTGACGCGTGTCCTCACAGAGGACGACGTCCGCCGCCCGGAGCTCCTCCAGCACGCGCAGCGTGACGTCGTCGAGGTTCCCGATCGGCGTCGCGCAAACAGCGAGCGGCATCTAAGCGCTGTCGGCGACGTCGAACGCGACCAGCCCGGCTCCGATCAATCCGGCCGCCGTGCCGAGCTCGGCTCGCACGATCTGCACCCGGCCGCCGTCCGGCGCGAGCGTGTCGCGTCGCATCACCTCGCGCGCCGGAGCGAGCAGGAAGTCGCCCGCTGCCGCGAACCCGCCGCCGATCACGACGAGATCCGGATCGAAGATATTCACGAGGCTCGCGATCCCGGCTCCGAGGCGACGCCCGATGCCGTCGAGGATCTCGACGGCGCGCCGTTCGCCCTCTGCGGCGAGACGGACGAGCCGGTGCGAGTCGACGGCCGGTCCGAACGCCTCCTGGGCCAGCTTCGTTGCGGCGACGCCGGTGACGTACGGCTCCAGGTGGCCGCGGCCCGTGCACGTTCCCTGACAGGGCACGCCGTCGTACTCGATCACCATGTGCCCGAACTCGGCCCAGCCCCGGTACAGCTTGCGGTCGATCACGACGCCGCCGCCGCATCCGGTACCGAGGGTGAGCATCACCATGGTCTCGGCATCACGCCCGGCACCCGACCGGAACTCGGCGTAGGCGGCCGAGTTCGCATCGTTCTCGACGCCGACCGGCAGCGAGAAGCGCTCCTCCATCCGCTGCCGCAGGTCGATGCCCTCGAGCGGGATGTTCACCGAGCCCTGGACGCGTCCGGTGCCGTGCTCGAGACGCGACGGCACACCGAAACCGATCGCGACGACCTCGGGGCCGAGGAGCTCCTCCACCGCCTCGTCGAGGCCAGCGAGCAGCGCAGCCTCGGAGTCGACCGGCGTCGCCGTTTCTCGCCTCCGGTCGATCGTGCCGTCGTGTGTGACGATCCCGGTCAGGATCTTCGTGCCGCCGAGGTCGACGCCGATAACGCGGTGCTCAGGCAACACTCCGCGGCTACCCTACTGCGTCGATGGCCGGGGTAGAGAAGCCTTACCGCGTCTACCGCGGCGGACGGACGAAAGGCAGGGTGCCGCTCGAGCGCCGGGCCGAGCGCCAAGCCCGCGGCAACGGTCGCGCGCCCGTGAAGCCGAAGATCTCGCGGCCGCGGCGGCGTTGGAGCTGGAAGAAGCGCATCGTCGTCACGCTGCTGGCGTTGATCGTGTTCGTCGTCGTGTGGAGCGTCGCCGGCTTCCTCTCGTTCCGGAGCGGCGTGCAGGCGGCGAACAAGCGCCTTCCAACCGGAGTCCGAGCGGCGCTCGTGAAGCAGAGCGGCCTCATCCTCGACAAGCCGACGACGATTCTCCTGCTCGGGCTCGACCATGCGAACAACGACCAGCGCGTGACGGACTTCCACTCCGACTCGATCATGCTGCTCCGCACCGATCCGGGCCACCACCGTCTGACGTACCTGTCGATACCGCGCGACCTGCGTGTCGCCATTCCGGGGCACGGCGAGCAGAAGATCAACGCGGCGTTTCAGTACGGCGGCGCCGCACTTGCGATCCGGACGATCGAAGGGCTCACCGGTCACACGCTCGACGTGAACCACGTGATGGTCGTCGACTTCGCGACGTTCAAGCAGCTGATCGACGCGGTCGGCGGGATCGACATCAATGTCCCTGAGCGGATCCTCTCGAACCCGTTCGACTGCCCGTACAGCGCACGCCGCTGCGAGACGTGGAAGGGATGGCGCTTCTCCAAGGGACGCCAGCACATGGACGGGCGCCGCGCGGAGATCTACTCACGGATCCGCGAGAACCAGCTGAACGCATCCGACTCGGACATCACGCGCGGCGAGCGCCAGCAGGCGGTGATCCGCGCGGTCGAGGCCAAGCTGCTCGGCTTCGGCACGTGGTTCAAGCTGCCGTTCAGGGGCGGCGACTACCTGAAGTCGCTGACCACTGACCTGTCCGCGTGGCAGTTCGTGCAGCTCGGCTGGGTGCTGAAACGCGCGCCCGCGTCGAAGGCGCTGCACTGCCGGCTGGGCGGCGTCGGCGACCCGAACGGGACGAGCGACATCATCGGGGGCCCGGAGAACGTCGGCGTGATCGGGATGGTCACCGGCCAGTCGGCCCCCCAGCCGCCGCCGCCGGGATCGGGTCAGTTCGGGCCGGGCTGCGTGATCGGGAGGTCGACCTTCAAATAGGCGCTCAGGCCTCGGCGGCCTTCTTCTCGCCCGGCTTGTCCTTCGAGTCGCTCCCGGAGCCGCTGTCCGTCGACGACTCCTTCGCGTCCTTCTTCTGCCTGCCGCGCCCGTAGTCCGTTGTGTAAAAGCCCGAGCCGCGGAAATGGACCGGCACGGGATAGAGCACCGTTTCGACGGGTGAGGCGCCGCAGACCGCGCATTCGGACGGCGGCGGATCGCTGATCCGTTTGAACAACTCGAACACGTGCCCGTTCGGGCACTTGTACTCGTACGTGGGCACGCAATAACAACGCTAGCAGCGGCTTCGGAACGGATAGCCTCCCGCATCACCCTTTCGATGAACGACGAACGCGACATCGCCGCGCGCTGGTTTTGGATCGCCGTGGCGGCGACGGCGTCCGGCGTCGCGGTGCTGCTTGTCGTCTTTCTGAACACGTGGCCCGTCCACGAGGACGAGACGCTGGCGCTGTTCCTCGGCCGCGGCTCGCTACCGCACGTCCTGCACACGGTGATCGCCGAGCGCGGCGGCGCCCCTCTGCACTTCGTCCTCGCCTGGGCCGTCGTGCACCTCGGCGGCGGCTTGACCGGGCTCCGCATCGTCTCGCTCGTGTTCGCGGTCGCGAGCATTCCGGTGATCGCGGTGCTGGGCTCACGCCTGGCCGATCGGCTCGTCGGCGTCGTCGCCGCAGTGCTCGCGTCCGCGTCGTGGGTCCTGCTCTTCCACGGGATCTTCGGTCGGATGTACTCGCTCTTCCTGTTCACGAGCGCGGTGTCGTTCGTCGCGCTGCTGGACGCACTCGATCGCGGCGGTCGCCGGCGGTTCGTGCTCTGGGCCATCGCGCTGCTCGCGACGCTCGCGAGTCATCCATACGCCGTGCTCGTCGTCGGCGCTCAGGCGTTGTACGTCGTCCTCCGCGGCGAGCGCCGGCGGGCGGGGCTCGTGACGCTCGGAACCGTCACGCTCGCGGCCGCGCCTTTCTGGTGGGCCGACATCGTGCTCCGGGACCGCTTCGGCGTCGGCGTCGGCGGCGGCGGAACGCGGCTTGGATCCCCTCGTGCCGTCCTCGACTATCTCTGGGGCGTCACCGGCGACTTCGCGGTCGGGCATCACTTCTGGGGTGGTCCGGTTCTTGTGCTCGCCGGGTCCGGGTTCGTGCTGCTCTCGCTCCGGCGCCGGAGGAGCGCACTGCTCGTGCTGTGCGTCGTCGCGGTACCAACGATCGCGCTGCTCGCGGCGAAGCTCCACGCGAGTGCGTCGCCGGAGGCGCGCCACATGATCTTCGCGCTGCCCTTCTTCTCCACGCTCGTCGCGACGGCGGTGGTCGCGATCGCACGTGCGCGGCCGCCGGTGACGGGCGGTGTCGCGCTCGTCATGGTCGCACTGCTGCTGACGGGCGAGGTGGCGTGGGCACACCGCAAGACGCCGCTCCTCTTCGACGGCCAGCCACGCGTCGAGGCGCACGCCCGCGCCGACGCAGCCCGCTGGCTCGCATCGACGGGTAGCCGCGAGGACGTGCTACTGGGTTACGAGCCGATCTACCTCGCGGCATGGCAGCGGAACCGGGCGTTCTCGGACAACGCACTCCCCCGCGCGGACGGTGAGCTGTTCGCGTCCGCGCTCCGCGCGTTGCCGGAGCCGCTCGGCCGCGGCGTCTGGGTGTTCGACGCCAGCGACACCACGAACGTCCGCCGGCGAGACACGATCCGTCTCGCGTTGCCGTGGCCGAGGCACGCGTTCGTCGGGCGTGTCTTCGGACCGTTGCTCATCATCCGTAGCCGGAGACGGCTTCTCACTGCGACGCGCTATCTCCGGGTCTCGGAGCGCGTCATGCGTCTCGGCCGCCGCCTCGAGATCGGCGACGCGGACGTGAATCTGCACGCGATGCTGCTCGCGACGAAGCGGATCTACGGCTCGCCGCCGGCGTCGAGCTCGCGCTCCACGATCTCCCGGTAGCACGGCGCCCCTTCGAAGGCCGAGAGCCCCTGAGGCGTCCGCCTCTCGGGACGTCGACGAGGACGGCGGCGGCGGGCGGCTGCGATCGCGGCCGACGCGCCCACGAGCCCGCCGAGGACGAAGGAGGAGAAGCGACTGCGTCGATCCTCGCCGTCCATGTGAGGATCCTAGTGTGCTGGTCGTCACGCTCGGAGATCTCCTCCTGGACGTCGTCGTCCGTCTGGACGAGCCGCTAGCCGCGGGCGCTGACGCGCTTGCCGTCACGCACGCGGGGGCCGGCGGGCAGGCGGCGAACGTCGCGGCCTGGTCGGCCGAGCTGGGAGCCCACTCACGCTTCATCGGCAAGCGGGCAGACGACGTCGCGGGACAACTCGCTGACGAAGAGTTGCGCGGGCACGGCGTCGACGTCGTCGGCCCCGTCGGCGGCGGACGAAATGGCGTGGTCGTCTCGCTCGTCGGCTCCGACGGCGAGCGGACAATGGCGTCCGATCGGGGCGTCGCGCCCGACCTCGCACCCGACGATCTCGACCCGCAGTGGTTCGCCGACGCGAGCGTGCTGCACGTCTCCGGCTATTCGTTGATGCGCTCGCCGATCGACACGGCGGCTCTGCGTGCAGCGCGGCTCGCGCGAGCCGCCGGCGCGCGGATCAGCGTCGACCTCTCAGCCTGGACGCGGATCCGCGAGTTCGGTCCGGCGGCGCTGCGCGAGCGGCTGGAGATGCTCGCGCCGGACGTCCTGTTCGCGAACGAGCCGGAGTGGGAGATCGTCGGCGGCGCGTACGCCCTGGCGAAGACGGCGGTCGTGAAGCGCGGCTCGCGTGGCATGGTCGTGCTCGGGGACGAGGAGGCCGACCTGCCGGCGCTGCCGGGCGACGTCGTCGATGCAACGGGAGCAGGTGACGCGCTCGCGGCCGGATTCCTCGTCGGCGGCCCTCCGCTCGCGCTCGAGGCAGCATCGCGTTGCGTGGCGAAGCTCGGAGCGATGCCGTGAAGCTGCGGGTCGAGCCGGCAACGCAGCCGGCCCTCGCCGAGCGCGCGACGTGGCATTACGACGCGCCGTACACGTCCTACGACGACGACGGCAGACCCGTGAAGAATCCCGAACGCTTCCTCGTCGCTCGCGACGAGACGGACGCCCTCGCGGGCTGGGTCTATTTCGAAGAGCGCGGCGACGCGATCTTCTACGGGCTGGGTCTACGGCCGGATCTGACCGGCCGTGGCCTCGGGTTGGATTTCGTACGGCAGGGCCTCGAGCTCGCGCGCGCGCGCTTCGGATCCCGTCGTATCGTCGTCGACGTAGCCGAGTTCAACGAGCGCGCAGCACGCGTCTACGAGCGCGCCGGCTTTCGCGTGAGCGGGAAGCACGTGCGGCACATCGAGGGCCACGGCGACGTTCCTTTCGTCGACATGGAGCTGGCCGAGTGATCCGCGTCGTCGAGGAAGTGCGCGAGGCGCGGGCCGTCGTCGCGCTCGAGACGACGCTGATCGCGCACGGGTTTCCGCCCGGCGAGGGCCTCGAGGTGGGACTGGAGTCCGAGCGTCGCGTACGCGCCGAAGGTGCAGTGCCGGCAACAGTCGGCGTGCTCGACGGCGAGATCGTCGTCGGGCTGACCGAGCCCGAGCTGACGCAGTTCGGTGCCGAGGCGCGCAAGGTCGGCCCGCGGGATCTCGCCGCGTGCGTCACGCAGGGTGCGGTCGGTGCGACGACGGTCGGCGGCACCCTCGCCGTCTGCAGGCTCGCCGGCCTTCGCTTCATGGGCACGGGAGGGCTCGGCGGCGTCCACCGCGACTGGCAGGAGCATCCGGACGTGTCGTCCGACCTGGCGGAGCTCGCGCGCAGCCAGGCGCTGGTCGTCTCCTCGGGGATCAAGTCGTTGCTCGACGTGCCGGCAACGGTCGAGGTGCTCGAGTCGCTGGGCGTGCCGGTGGTGGGTTACCGTACGGCGGAGCTGCCGCTCTTCTACGCGGCGCGCGGCGGTCCGCCGACCTCCACCCGCGTCGATTCCCCCGCCGACGCAGCTCGCCTCGCGCGCACGCACTGGGAGCTCGGCGGGGCCGGCCTTCTCCTCGCTCGGCCGCCCGACGACAGCCTCGATGACGTCGAGCCGTTGATCCAGGAGGCGATCGCGCTCGCCCGGGACCGCGGCGTCTCCGGCGGCGCGGTGACGCCGTTCGTCCTCTCCTACCTACACGAGCAGAGCGGCGGCCGGACGCTGCGCGCGAACCGGGAGCTCGTCGCCGCGAACACGCAGCTCGCAGCGGAGGTCGCGGTCGCAGCGGCCGGCTAGAGGTCTCGCCGCGCGAACGCGCCGAGTGCGAGGGCGCCGACCAGGCACAGGAACGCAAGCGCCCAGATCCTCACCGTCCACCCGTGCACGTACGCGCCGCCGAACGGGCCGAGCTGGAGCAGGAATCCCGTCAACCCGCTCGTCGACGCCGTGAGTTGACGTAGCGCGTCCTGGTACAGCGCCTCGAACGGTGTCAGGTACGCCGCGACGGTCGACGCGTGCTTGATGGCCGTCGAGCCGATCACGTGGCCGATCGTCCCGAGCAGGCCGGCGACGAGCCCGGCGCCGAAGAGCATGAAGACGGCGATCCCGTTCGCCGTCGAGGAGAGGAACACGGATCCGAGCAGAGACACCGCCGTCACCACGGCGACGGCAGCAGCGACCTCCAGCGCGGGCGTGGCGATCCGGTCGGGCCACCAGTGCATCGTCAGCCCGGTGATCACGACCGCAGCGAGATCGACCGCGATCACGTAGGGCCCCGTCACGGCGACCGCACCGAGGAAGCGGGCGAACAGGAACGTCGAGCGACCGATCGGACGCACCACGAGGGGCTGCAGCAATCCGCGCTCCGCGTCGCCGCGCACCGCACCGAGCGTCAGGAAGATCGCGAGCACGACGCCGAGGAACATCGTCGCGAACAACGCGAGCCCCGCGAGGAACGCGGAGGCAAACGTGCGTGCGTCGACCGGCACGTCGTTCGGCACCTGCAGCGTCCGCAGCTCCCGGTGCACGTAGTGGTTCGCCAGCCAGAAGAGCGCGAGGAAGACGATGGTCAGCACGAGGACGACGGCGAACACCCGCCGGCGTAGCGCTTCGCGGAGGACGTAGCCGACGATGACCGGAATCGCGTTCACGACGTCTCGCCGCCCAC
>Ga0066652_100001890_pt1 | contig 11161 bp, 10 predicted proteins | sample GraSoiAngelo_101_FD_71413 | JGI IMG/M metagenome (GOLD analysis project Ga0066652, IMG submission 71413) | Grasslands soil microbial communities from the Angelo Coastal Reserve, California, USA - 14_0903_02_30cm | ecosystem: Environmental > Terrestrial > Soil > Grasslands | place: USA... | reverse complement strand
CGTCGAGCGCGGCCGCCTTGCGGTGGACGGCGCCGATGAACGCGCCGGGCCCTCCCCCCACCATTCCGTACCGCACCTTTCTATTCAGCGGCATCTCGCTCTCCGAATCACTGAGGTTGACGGTTCACGCTGGCGGGAAACAATAGCGTGTGACCATCCCGCACGCACGCAGACGGGGTGACCCAACCTTGGATGAGCCGAGACGTGAAGAGAGCCCGCTACGGTTGCGTAGCGGGCTCTCCTCGAACCGCAGCGGCGGCGACGTCCCTCACCGGCCTGTGCGGCTTCGATCGGTCGTCGCGGTCGCTACTGAGGCGAGTCGACGATGATATAGGTAGTCTCGGTCCCCTGGAACTGCGGCTGATACCAGGTGCCGTTGCAATCATTGTACGTGATGCCGTTCACGACCAGGGTCTGGCAGCCAGAGGGTAACGCATACACCGTCGATCCGATTACTGCGGCAGTCACGGCGGCGGCCGCCCCGACGGCGACGCCCGCGGCGATCGGGTGATGGCAGCATCCGCAGTTCCCGCCCCAGCACGAGCCACCGTTCCAGTCGCCGTCGGCCTCGATATTGGTGTATCGATCGCCGGTGTTGACATTGTTCCCGACGTTGTTGCGCCCACCGCCGGCAGCCGGCCGGTTCGCCGCCCCTGCGCCGCCCACTCCTCCAACGCCACCGACGGCCCCGACCCCACCGACTCCCCCGACGCCGCCCACTCCTCCAACGCCACCGACGCCGCCGAAGCGAGAGGGCGGAGTCGGCGACGGGCGATTCGCGATCCCGCCACCGCCGATCCCTCCGCCGATGCCGCCTCCACCCGCGGGACGGCTGACGCTCGGCCGGGCGCTCGAGCGCATGCCTCCGCCCATACCGCCTCTGCTCATGCCGCCGCCTCCCCCTCCCCTGCTCATCCCGCCGCCGCCGCGCCCGCCCCCGCCACCGCGCCCGCCCCCGCCGCGTCCTCCGCGCTGAGCGACCGACTCGAGGGCGCCGCCCACCAGCATGGTGGCGACGAGGAGGCCTACGACGGGCAATGAAACGTGTGATCTCATGGCGCGCTCCTATTTCGTTCCGGCTTTGGCAGCCTGCGCCGCGTCGGCCAGGATGATCTTGTGTGCGTCCTTGGTCGGCACGAAGGTGAACGCCTCGTCATCGAACGCCGGGGCGAGATTCCAGGTGTAGACGGCTGAGTACTGCGGACGTGCTTCGTCGGTCGTGGTGGTGATGACCACCTTGCGCGGCAACTTGTAGTCGCCGGACTGAATCCAGATCTGCCAATCGAGGCCAGCCTGGCGGAATGCGTACTGCTCGCATGTCACGCCATCGATGTTGGCGGGTCCGATGTAGTTCGCGGATGTCAGGTTGCCGTCGATGCCCTCCGGCGTTCCCCAGCGAAACAGATCCACGAGGGGAAGCTGGATCGCGAACCGCGCTTCCAGCGTGTCGGCGAGCTGACCGATCGTCGGCGGCGCCGCGACCGTTGCGTAGTAGCTCGTGCGAGGGGCGAACAACGTGAACGACTTCCCATCGTAGAAGAAGCGCCTGTCCGCACGGTCGCTCTTCTGCTCCAGCCGCAGTCGATTCGGACGGTCGACGAGGAGATCGGCCGTGCCGTCGAACTGCACCTTCTGGCCGTCGAGCATCACCTGCTCGCGACTCATCACGGCGTGCACTTCGAACGCCTTCAGCGTCCGCAGGTATGCGCCCATCCCGTTGAGGGCGCGCGTCGCTTCCGGTGCGACGGTCGCCGGACCCGCCGCTGCCGCCGGGGCGACCCAGTTGACGGCCATGCTCGGCGTGGCAGGGCTCGGGCGCGTGAGAACGGTGCCAACGCCGATTACCGCGATCGTCACTCCGAGTGCGGCGAGACCGTACACGATCCTTGTCATGCTCAGCCCTCCCTTCAGGTGTCTCCTACATTGGAGGCTCAACATCGATTTCAGGGGTGCCCGCGGCGATGCGACCTTGGCCCCAGAGGGCGGCGCGCGCTCGCACGGCCGGTGATACAGGTCACGACCGATCCTGCGCGCATTGGCCGAACGTCCAATGCTCGGAAGGGGCGAGCGCTGCCATTGTTGCGCATGGTTTCGGAGCTGAGGTCGCCGGAGAGCACCGTGGAATCACGCCAGGGCAACCACGAGCCCGCGGGCTCGGCGCGCGATCGCGCGCCGGCACCACCCCATCAGCGCATCGGGGAGCTCGTCGCGGCCATCACGCACGACCTACGCCAACCGATGACTGCCGTGGAGCTGAACGTCGCTGCCGCATTGCACCTCCTCCGACTTCGTGAGCCGCGCACCTCCGATGCGGTCGCCGCGCTCGTCGACGCACAGCAGCAGCACCATCGGCTGAAGGATGCCGTTCGCGCGATGCACTCGCTCCTCGAGCCGCGCGCGCCGTTCCAGGCGAGCGTCGACGCAGTGGCGATCGCGTGGGAAGTGGTGAGGCTCGCGGGCCTGGAGGCGCGATCGCCCAGCGTGTCACTGCGCCTCATGATCGCTCCACCGATACCGGTCGTCGCGGCCGATGCGGTGATGATGCGGGAGGCACTGGTGATCATCGTGCTCGGCGCGCTCGAAGCGGCGGCGCGTCGGGCGAGCAGCGGAGCGGTCGTGACGGTCGAGTTGCGCCACGTCGCCGCGAACGTGGAAATCGTCGTGACGCACCCGGGCACGCGTCCCACCGCAGCGCTGCTCGACACGTGGGCGCAGACGGCGGCACGCGCGGTGGGCGCCGCAAACGCGGCCACCGTGACGGTCGAGGAGACCGGCACGAACGACGTGCGTATCGTCACACGATGGCCGGAGGGCAGCGATCCGGAGACTCCGAGCACGACGAGCGACGGCCCGCACGCGCCGTCTCTATGACCGCGCGCTACACGTCGTCAACGGGATCGTCGTCGTATCACCATCCGGGAGCAGGCACGCCGGCCGCCGCAGCCAGGGAGCTGCATCTCTATCGCGAGCCGCCGCTGGTCCTCGTCGTCGACGACCACGAGCCCAGTCGCTCGCTGGCGCGCATCGTTCTCGAGCGCGCGGGCCTTCGCGTCGAAGAAGCGGCCACCGGCGGTGAGGGGCTCCGACTCGCCCAGTCGTTGCGACCGGCGGTGATGCTGCTCGACATCATCCTGCCGGAGATCGACGGGTGGGCGCTCGCCCGTCTGCTGCGCCAGGACGTCCGCACTCGCGATGCCATCATTCTCGCACTCACCGCACTGACGGGCGTCAACGATGGTGCTCGGTCGCTCGCGTGCGGCTTCGACGAAGTGTTGACGAAGCCCGTCCTCCCTCGCGCCCTCGCCGCGATCGTCGCACGTCACGTGGCCGACCGGCAGCTGGTGCGTCACCCCGCCCGCTGACGCTGGTCCGCCATCACGCTCTCGCCGACGTGCTCGTCGATCGCGTCGACCATCCGCACGAGCGTGGCGACGGAATCCGCGCGCATCTTCGTCATCGCTCTCGCGCGGTGCACCTTGACGGTCTTCTCCCCGGTCCCGATGGCCGCGGCGATCTGCTTGTTGAGCCGTCCCTTCACGACCCACCGGCAGACCTCCTGCTCCCGGGCCGTGAGGGTGTGCCAGTTGTGCAGCAGATCGGTGATCATCGACGTCGTGCGGCGCTCGCGGACCGCCGACGCGATCGCCCGCTCGAGGGCATCGACGAGGGTCTCGCGGTCGCACGGCTTCTCGAGAAAGTCGATCGCACCACCACGCAGCGCCTGCACCGAGGCGGCCACGCTCGCGTAGGCGGACATGAACACCATCGGAATGCGCAGGGACCGGTCGAGCACTGCGGCCTGCAGCTCGAGGCCGTTCACGTCCGGCATGCGCAGGTCCACCAGCAGGACATCGGGCTGCGCCACTCGAAGGCTCGCGAGAAACTCGGCGCTGGATGGATAGGCCGAGACGTCGTACCCCTCGATGGTGAGGAGTCGGGCCGTCGCGCGCAGCGTCGAGCTGTCGTCATCGACCAGTGCGACCTGCCACTTGTGAGGGGATTCTTCGGGCGCGCCCAGCATGGCTCTCTCTCCATGTGCCGGCGGCGCCAACGACCGGAATGCGACGACGCGCTCCCGTGATCGTTCGACACCACCTGTCCGGCTTCAGTATGCCGGCACCATGGCGCCGCTACAAGGGCCTGTGGACCAAAGTCCCACTACCGAACGACGCGAACATCATCAGCACGGATCGTCGCCCGCTCGCCGTGCACCGAGTTTCGGCGCGCGCACCGACCGAGGATGCTTGGCCGTTGCGCAGCGTCTCGTGTCGAGCTCGAGTGAGTGAGCTCGTCGAATTGGTCGATCACTTGTTGTTCGTACGCGTTCCGATCGACGATCCGGGCGCGCTAGGCGTGCGTGGCCATCAGCGCGTCCATCAGCGTCTCGACGGTGAGCGGCTTGATGAGATGCCGATCGAAGCCGGCCTGGAACGAGCTCACATAGTGAGCGTCGTCACCCCATCCCGTCATGGCGATGAGCACGCTGTCGCGCGTCTCGGCGTTCTCACGAAGCCGGCGCGCCACGCCGCAGCCGTCGAGCTTCGGCAGCGTGAGATCGATCAGCGCTGCCCACGGCACGAACTCCCTCGCACAGCGCACGGCGGCGAGTCCGTCGTGCTCCACGCGGATCTCGTAGCCGAAAAGCGTCAGCAGTCGCTCGAGCCCGATCGCCGAATCGGCGTCGTCCTCGACCACCATGATGCGGGGCTTCTCCCCATCGGACCAGCTTCGACGTGCGTTCGTCATACGACACCTCCTTCGATCGCCGCGAGCATCGACTCGCGGGCTGTTGCGCGACGGTGCACGAGCGGAGCGGCGGTCTCCTCGACCGGTGAGCCGCCACGGGTACGCCGCAATTCTCCACCAAGGCTCACGAGCGTGATGCGAGTGACGGGCGCTGCCATTCCCCACGGCGCCCCTCGCGTCAGCCGCCAGCGAGAGCCGATGAGCGCGAAATCCTGCCGATGCTGAGGCTCCTCGCGGACGTGCACGACGCCCTCGCCGCGGATTACGGTCCCTGGCAGGCGAGCCACCCACGCACGAAAGGCTCTCGCCTCGAGCGGACGCTCGGTGATCAGGCACCAGGACCGGCAGCGCTCGCCGAGTCGAGACTTCCCGTCACGCGCGGCGATGGGTTCGTAGTCGGCGCGCCACTCCGCGACGACCGCGGTCTCGTTGGGGGCGACCTGTCCCGTCGTCGGCCCCAGCAGCAGCGACGACGCGATCTGCCCCTGCTGACTCCAGAGAAAGCGAGCCGACGGCGCGAGTCGCGCGAGCGTCCGCTGAGTGGCCGCAGCAGCGCGAGGGCCGGCGAGATCCACCTTGTTGAGCACGACCAGATCGGCTCGCCGGAGCTGCGCCTCGGTCGCGGTGCCGAGCGAGACGCCGGCTTCCATCTGCGCGCCGGTGGCCGCATCGACGACGATGACGACGCCATTCGGCCTGAAGCCGGGCATGTAGGCGTAGCCGGCGATCCGCGCCGGGCTCTCGTCGCCGTGCGCCTCGACGATCACGTGATCGGGGCGTTGCTCCATGCGCACGAGCTGGATCAGATCGTCGACGGGGTCGCGGCTCGGGAGCCACATGCAGCCGCCGATCCACTGTCGCGGCGCGTCGCTCGCGGCGACGGCATCATTGTCGATGCTGGCGGAGCTCGCGTGCGGGCGGGCGATCGCCACGACACGCCGGCCAGCCTGCGCCTCCATGAGGTGACGGATGACGGCGCTCTTACCAGCACCCGACGGACCGCCGACGACGGTCAGCGGAATCGCGCACGCATTGTCGAAAGACTGGACGCCCGCTCGCATGGCAACCTCGCACAGCACAAAGAGTCGGAATGGGCACGGATCATTGCCCCCCTCGCGCGCGCACTCTATTGGCCCTAGAGCCAATGCTGCGAATCTCCCGAGACTCGCACCATCTCCGTGTGTAAGAACCACATACCAGATGGAGTCGGGGCGCGTGCACCGTGCGAGGACGCGTGGAGAGCGATGATCCACTCATCGTCGTCATAGATGACGACGAGAGTCTGTGTCGTGCATTGGTGCGCGTGCTGTCCAACGCCGCGTACCAGGTGCGCACCTACAACCGCGCGGCGGACTATCTCGCCGAAGCCGACGTCATCGAGGCCGCATGCGTGCTCGTGGACATTCGCATGCCGTCCGTCGACGGCATCCAGTTGGCACGTGCACTGCGCGAAGCCGATCTCGATGCACCGATCATCTTCATGACCGGCACCGACGACGTGGACACCGTGGTGACGGCGATGAAGCTCGGCGCGCTCGATCTCCTCGCCAAGCCGTTCACCGCGGCCGCGATGCTCGCCGTGGTGGAGAGGGCGCTGCAGGAGAGCCGTCGCACCGTGGATGCGCATCGCTCGCTCGTCGCGCTGTGGCGCCTCGTCGGGCTGCTCACCCCGCGCGAAGCCGAGGTCTGCGCCCTCGTCGCGGTCGGGCTGCCGAACAAGAACGTGGCCGCCCGCATCGGCACGACGGAGAAGACCGTCAAGGTCCACCGCGGTCGCGTCATGCACAAGTTCGGCGTGCCGTCGCTCGCCGCGCTCATTCGACTCATCGATCGCCTCGTGACCGAGCCGCACCGCGACTCCGTCCACGTCGACGGCATCGATGTGCCATGCCCACCGACAGTCGGCATCATCGTTCGCACGATGGAAGACTTCCGACGGCCGGCGATGTCATCGCCGGCCGACAATGTGATACGCATCTAGGCGTAGCCCCATTGGACAACTTCGGACCAGCGGTTGCGACTCGTAGCCTGTGCAACGACTTACACCGAGGCAGCCGTGCCAGACTCCACTCGACATGTGTGGCCATTGGACGAGCACGAGTTGCGCCCTGCGCTTCGTGTTATCGCCACAGTGGCCCACGCCGACATGGCCATCCTGATGCTGCACGACGACGCAGAGCACGTGCTGCATCCCGTACTGGCGCACGGACTGACCGACTCACAACGCGACCTGTTCGGCGCCCATCGCGACGGTGAGGGGCCGTTCGCCACCGCCCTCACCGAGCATCGGCTCGTCCGCGTACGCAATGCCTGGCAGGATCACACGCTGTGGGCGGAGACGGCACGTCGACTCGGCTTCCGGCACATCGAGATCCTGCCGTTCTTCCGGCCGAGCGGCGAGGCGCTCGGGGTGTTCGCCATCCTCTACCGGACGAACGCCTGCTGTCGCCGACAGGCGGCCCGCATCGCGGCCGACTGCGCGAACATCTTTGCCGTCTCCCTTGCACATGCACACGAGCACCTGCGGGCCGAGCACGATCGCGCGCAGATCGCCAAGGCCGCGCAGGGCCGGGTGCAGTTCGTCGCGCGGATGAGCCACGAGTTGCGCACGCCGCTGCAGTCCATCGCCGGCTACGTGAACCTGCTGCAGACGGGCCGGCCGAAGGAGCTGTCGGAGGACCAGGCCCGCATGCTCGATCGCATCGTCGTCAGCGAGCGCATTCTCGTGCATCTGATCGACGATCTCATCTCGTTCAGTCGGATGGAGGCGGGGGACATCATCTATCGATTCGCTCCCGTCTCGGCGACGACGGCGCTCCAGATGACCGAGGGGGTGCTGTCGCCGCTCGCTTTGCAACAGAAGGTCTCCCTGCAGCTCGAGCCCGCCCCACCGAACGCCGTGGTGCACGCCGATGCGGAGAAGCTGCAACAGGTCCTCGTCAACCTCGCGGCGAACGCGATCAAGTACTCGCCGCCTGGAGCGACGGTCACGCTCCGATGTCGGAACGACGCCGACTGCGTGGCGTTCGACGTCGTCGACAATGGCCCGGGCATCCCAGCGGAAAAGCTCAGCGACATCTTCGAGCCGTACGTGCGCCTCGAATCGCCTGCCACGCCGCGGAGCTCCGGGTGGGGACTTGGCCTCGCCATCAGTCGGGAGCTCGCCGCGGGGATGCATGGCTCGCTGACGGTGCAGAGCGACCCCGGACGGGGATCCGCGTTCACGCTCCGGCTGCCACGCGACGGGGCGACGGATAGCGCCGTGACCGACGGTGCGCGAACCGACGGCGGGCTGGCGAACAGCGCCCTCCGGAGGGGGGCCCTGACGGACGGTGCGATGCGGGGACTTCCGACGATGGATGGCGCCAGTTGGAGAGATCGCACGGCGCACTGATGGAGCGCGGCGAGGCGGTCGACTCGACGCGCGGCGTTGCCGCGAGGCGTGCGACTCGGTTGAGCACCTGGTCCGCGGTGCTGATGTCGCTCGCGGCGCTCGCGACCTCCTGGGCGAGCTACCAGGCCTCGTTGTGGAGCGGCGAGCAATCCGTGCGCGGCGCGAGCTCGGCGGCGTATCGGGCGAAGTCGACGCGGGCCTCGGCGCGCGCGGGGCAGCTCCGCGTGATCGACATCGGGCTGTTCGCCCACTGGATGGACGCGGCGTCCCACGGCGACTCCACGCTGGCGCGGTTCCTCGCGTCCCGGTTCCGCGCCGAGTTCAAGCCGGCCTTCGACGAATGGATGGCGAGCCGTCCCTTCACGTCGCCGATGGCGGCGTCGACGCCCTTCGCGCTCCCCGCCTATCGCGTCGCCGAGGATACTGTGGCGGCGCGACTCGAGCGATCCGCCGACGAGGAATCTGCGGCAAGCCAGTCCGCCAATCGCATCAGCGATACCTACGTCCTTGACGCCGTGATCATGGCGACGGTGCTGTTCTTCGCCGGGGCAGCCCAGCAGGGCCATGTGTCGAGGCTTCGCGTGGCGATGCTGCTTATTGCCTTCGGAGCCTGCGCGCTGGGCGTCGTCCGATTGTTCGGCGCACCGCGGGCGTGATCGGCGCGACGCCTAGTGCGCCTCCATCGAGGGAAGCGTGAGATGCAGGATCGCCCCCACACTGCCCTTCTCCGCGCGTAGCGCCCCGCCGTGCTCGACGACGATCGAGCGGCTGATCGCGAGCCCCAGCCCCAGACCGTGCCGCTTGGAGGTCACGAAGGGCTGGAACATCTCGTCGACGTTGTCCGACGCGATCCCCGATCCAACATCGGCGAGGGCCACGTGTGCGGTATGCCCCTCACCCCGCTCCACCGTCACGCTCAGGTGCCGGAGCGGCGGCGGCATGTCGGTCATGGCATCGCGCGCATTGAGAATCAGGTTGAGCAACACCTGCTGCAGCTGCGCCTTGTTCCCCAGGATGGGCGGCACGTCGTCGGTGACGACCAATCCGACTTCGATGCCGTCGTCGGTGAGCTCGCGGCGCGCGATGACCAGCGCCTCGCGCACGACCTGCCGCATGTCGAGGCGCTCGCGCTCGGTCTCGGCGCGCCGCACGAGGTCGCGCAGCTGCCTGATCTCGACCCAGGCGCGCTGATTGTCGCGCTGGATCTCGCGGACGATCTCGAGGAGCATCTCCTGGCTCGCGCTGTCGCGCTCAAGCAGCCGCTCGGCCGCCTGCGCGTTCAGCTTCACGGCGCCGATGGGCTGACCGACCTCGTGCACGATCGCCGCGGCGAGCTCGCCGACGAGCGACACGCGCGACAGATGCGTCAACTCGTGCTGGCGCTGCCGCACCTCGCGCTCGGCGCGCCGCTGCTCGGTGATGTCGCGAATGACGCCGATGATGCGCGCGGTGCGCCCGTCGGAGCCGCGCACGCGTCGCGCGCTCGCGGCGATCCACCGCTCGGAGCCGTCCCCGCCGACGATCGGCAGCTCGAACTCCTGCATCGTGAGCCCGTGGAGCGTGCCGCGTTCGTCGCCGGCGTCCTCGCGCGAGGCGGTCGCGCGGATCAGCGCCTCGACCGCTTCCCTGGCTTTGGCCGTTCGCTCCTCCGTGCCGAGCAGCGCGTAGCAGTGCTTGCTCAACCACAACACGTCCGTCCCGAGCTCGAGGCTCCAGAAGCCGACCTTCGCGCTCGCCGCGGCGAGCTCCATCCGCTCGTCGCTCTCCTTCAGGACCATACTGACGCGCCGACGCTCGGTGATGTCGATCGTGACCCCGGTGGCGCGGAACGGGCTCCCATCGGGCCGGCGCAGCACGGTGCCGCGGATGAGCACCCAGTGGATGGTGTCGTCCATGTGGCGGACACGGACGATGCTCTCGCGGATCGGGCTGGCGCCGTGCTCGTCCCGCGGCGCGTCGGGGGATCCCGCCATCCCGAAGTGCTCCTCCACCTGGGCCCGATCGTCCGGATGCATGCGCTGCATCCAGTCGGTGAAGGCGCGGCTCGCATACGCGGGTGGCGGCGTGAGCAAGGTCTCGACGGGACCATCCGACAACGGCTGTCCTGGCTCGATGTCGAAGCTCCAGACGCCAATGGACGCGGCACCGATGGTGAGCGAGAGCAGCCGCTCACCCAGATGCGCAACCTCCTCGGCGCGCCGCCGCTCCTGGATGACCGTCGCGAGCATCAGAAGTGGCACGGCCGTCAGGAACAGGAACAGCTGGACCGACAGGGCATTCTGCGACGGTGCGAGCGTGGTGAACGGCCCGTGCCCCCGCACGACACCCCAGATCGCAGCGACGGTCACGGTAAGCAGACTGAGGCTCACGCCGGACACGCCGAACCGCACGGCCGCCCAGAGCAGCAGCGGCACCGGCGCGTACAGCAGCGCCGGTCCGACATTCGGCCAATCCGCCGGCGCGCCGAAGGTCGCGCCGCAGACGATCAGCATCGCGAGCGCGAGCACCACCGCCTCGACGTAACGCCGGACCGGCGCCGTCCTGATCGCGCGCCACACGTCGGCGTCGAAGGCCAGGATCACGGGGACGATCGTCTGGGTGGACAGGACGTTCGAGAAGAAGCGGACGCGCCAGACCGGCCAGTATTCGCTCTGGCCCCAATGGTTCAGGGCGACGAACGCCGCATCGAGAAAGGACGACGCGAAGGTGGCGAAGAGCGTGGCACTCAGGACGAACACGCCGAGGGCGCGCACGGTGTCGATGCGCGACGTGGGTCCGCGAAAGCGGCGCACGAGTCCGGCGCCCAGCGCTGCCTCGAACGCGTTGCTGACGAACCAGCTCAGCACCATGCGGAGGGGTACCCCTCCCGCCAGCTCGACGGCGAGATGCGCCGGCAACGCTCCGAGCAGGATGATCCACCAGTAGCGGACGGGCACGAGCAACAGCGACGCGGTCAGGATCGCGTTGGGCGGCCACAGCGACGCCACGGGTTGAGGGCCCGGCGTGAGTGCGAGACCGAGC
>Ga0066652_100001889_pt1 | contig 11162 bp, 14 predicted proteins | sample GraSoiAngelo_101_FD_71413 | JGI IMG/M metagenome (GOLD analysis project Ga0066652, IMG submission 71413) | Grasslands soil microbial communities from the Angelo Coastal Reserve, California, USA - 14_0903_02_30cm | ecosystem: Environmental > Terrestrial > Soil > Grasslands | place: USA... | reverse complement strand
GTTTTGATCCCGAGGTCACGGGCTTCGCGCGAGGAAGAGACGATCGTGGCCGCATCGGTGGCGTAGGCGGCGATCGCCAGCGGGCGGCCCCGCAGGCTCGGGTCGTGCTGCTGCTCGATCGACGCGAAAGCGCAGTTCAAGTCGATCACCAGGGTGGTCGGGTCGGCCGTGTTGAGCCCGAGTGCAACGGCTTCCGGGGAGGGTTGATCCGTCACGAGCAAATGTTCGCACCAGCCGGGCTGGTGGGCAAGTCCCGATTTAGGCGGCTAGACCGTCGCGGACATCTCGACGGAAGCGAGGAACGGCGAAACCGGATCGATGAACGTGAGCGACGCCACCGGGTGGTCCTCGGTGTTCGCTTTGACGCCGGCCGGCGAGTCCATTGACGCCTCCTTCGGCATCAAAACGCCGCCGGCAGCACCAGGGTGAACTCGCTGCCCGCCCCGGCGGTCGACTCGACTTCGATGTCACCTCCGTGCCGGCCGGCGATCTCCTTGCACAGAAACAGTCCCAGCCCTGTGCCCGGAATGGTCACGTTCTCTTGCGTCGGCAACCGGCCGAAGCGCGTGAACAACGTGGGTATGTGCTCAGCCGCGATGCCGAGGCCCTCGTCGCGGATGCTTACGAATACGTGCGAGTCGCGGCAGCCCGTGGTGCAGCGGACCTCGCCACCGCCTGGCGAATACTTGATGGCGTTGTCCATCAGGTTCGCGACGATCGTCCCCACCCTCGCGTGGTCGCCTGCGACCAGCAGGGGCCTGTCGTCGGCGTCGAGGACGAAATGGTGGCCTTGCGACAGTGGCCGGTAGATGTCGAGCTGCTCTTGCACCACGTCGCCGAGCTCGAATGTCTCGTGGAACATGTCGAAGGCGTCGTGCTCGAGTCGCGCCGTCTCCAGCATTTGTTCGACCAGCCGGTCCATCTGGGCCAGCTTGACCTCCTGCAGACGGGCCACCGCCGGGATCTGGTCTGGCGGTATCGAGCCCTCCTCCAGCATCGAGTTGTAGCCGCGGATCACCGTCAGCGGCCCGCGCAGCTCGTGTGAAGCGAGGTTCAAGAATTGCGTCTTCGTGCGTTCTAGATCCTCCATGCGCTTCGCGTGTGCGCGAAGCAGGGCCGACTCTCGATCGCGCTCGGCGCTCCGCGCCTCTTCTTGCCTTTTTCGCTCGGTCAGGTCTCGCGTCACCTTGCCGAAGCCGCGCAACCGGCCCGTTTCATCCCTCAGCGCCGTGATCACAACGCTCGCCCAGAATCGCGTGCCGTCTTTGCGCAGTCGCCACGCTTCTTCCTCATAGCGGCCTTCACGCTTCGCGACTTCCAACTCCCAACCCGGCTTGTCGTTCCTCACCTCGTCGGGCGGGTAGAACATCGAGAAGTGGCGCCCGATGACCTCGTCCGCGGTGTAGCCCTTGATCCGTTGCGCGCCCTCGTTCCACGTGACGATGGTGCCCGTGGGATCGAGCATGAAGATCGCGTAATCGACGACGCCGGCGACAAGCAGCGCGAACTGATCACCGACAACGCGCGGCTCGTATGTATTCACCCTCGGCGGCACCTAGACGATCTTAAAGACGGGGCGAGCACGCTCGCAAAGCGCATTCGCTCAGCCCCAGACCGCCCTACTGACCTGGCCGACGAGCTCGAGCTTGCGCCGCTGATCATCCGGGGTCAGGCGGTTGCCTTCCAGGGTCGACGCGAATCCGCACTGTGGGCTCAGAGCCAGCCGGTCGAGGGGGATGAACCGCGACGCCTCCTCGATCCGGCGCTTCAGCTCATCTTCGGACTCGAGCGTGGGCTTCTTGCTCGTGACCAACCCGAGCACCACCACGCGGTCCTCGGGGACGTGTTTCAGAGGCCCAAAGCCTCCCGAACGGTCGTCGTCGTACTCGAGAAGAAAGCGGTTGAACCTCGTCTTTTCAAATATGCGCGCGATCGGTTCATAGTCGCCCGCGGCGTAGAACTTGCTCTGGTTGTTGCCGCGGCAGATGTGCATCGCAAACGTCACCTCGGGGTGCCCGCCGATGATCGCGTTGTCCATCTCGATGCAGGTGTCGATCAGCTTCTCCGGGTCGCTGCCGCGCTGCCGGTATCCCTCGCGCAGCTCGGGGTCGAGCAGAGCCGCGTACTGCGGCGCGTCGATCTGGATGTAAGTGCAGCCGAGGCGCACGAGCTCGTCGACCTCGCGCCGGCTGAGCTCGACGACGTCGGCGAGATAGGCGTCGCGGGTCGCGTAGGCGGTCTTTGATTTTTCCGGGTCGTAGTACGCGGCCGCCTGCTGGGCGCTGATCATCGTCACCTTGGCGGGCACCGTCGTGCTCGCCCGCAGGTATGTGAACTCTTCTGCGGCCATGTTCCGCCGCGGTCGCAGCTTCTCGACCACGACCGGCCTCTTGAAAACGAGCTGCTCGCCCTTCTCGTCGTGGAAGGGGATCGCCCAGCCGCCGAACTTGTCGAAGCCCGCCATCGAGTCCACCAGGTGACCGAAGAAGGCGTAGCGGCGCTGCTCGCCGTCGGTGATGACATCGATTCCCGCCGAGGTTTGGAGCTCGATCGCCTCGTCGACCGCGCGGTCCTCGATCTCCTTGAAGCGCGGCGGACCCATCTCGCCCGACTCCAGCCGCCGCCGAGCCGCGACCAGGAAGTCCGGCCGTAGGAGGCTGCCCACGACCTCCGCCCGCACGCTCGCGTGGCGAGCTGGAGTCCTGGACGCAGCCGAAGCCTGGTGTTGCACCCTCGCCACCTCCCCGGATCAAGAGCATGATGACAGGTACAAATTTGCCCGGTCCGGTTACCGGGTCAAGAAGAGCAGGCCCTGATGCAGCAGCGATACGACAAACAGACATGATCGTCCTGGAGATGCAACCTTTTCGCCTGGAGCAGAAGCGCGACTACTGGAAGCTTCGGGCGGCCGAAACGCAAGGCGGACGGGGCCGCGGCCCCGACTGAACGTCCCTCTTCGATCCCAAACCGCGTTTGACATCGTCGCCATCGCCGCCTCGGCCGGCGGCGTGACCGCCCTGAGCGAGCTTCTCCGTCGCCTCCCCGCGCAATTCGGAGCGATCGTCGTCATCGTGCAGCACGTCGACCCGCGCCACCGCAGCCTGATGCCTCAGGTCATTGGCCGCCAGTCCCGACTCCCAGTGACGCACGCCGAAGACGGAATAACACTGGCTCGGGACCACGTCTACCTGGCGCCTCCCAATCAGCACCTGCTCATCAACCGAAAGGGATCGCTGACACTGACAGACACGGAATTGGTCAACTTCGTGAGGCCCTCCGCCGACCTATTGTTCGAATCGGTGGCGGCTGCTTACGGCGAGCGCGCGATCGCTGTCGTGCTGACCGGCACGGGTCATGACGGCGCGATGGGCGTGACCGGGATCAAGCAACGGGGGGGGACTGTCATCGCCCAGGACGAGGCTTCTTCAGAATTCTTTGGTATGCCCTCCGCGGCAATCGTGACGGGTGCGGTCGACTTCATTCTGCCGCTGGACGAGATCCCTCGCAAGCTCGTCGCGCTGATGGGCCGCGAGTCGGTCGATTGACCCTCGAGGCCGGCGCCGACTTCGAAACGCTGCTCGAATACCTTCGCGACTCGCGAGGCTTCGACTTCACCGGCTACAAGCGCCCGAGCCTTATCCGCCGCGTCAGCCAGCGATGTTCCGAGCTGGGCATCGACAACTTCCGCGCCTACCTTGACTATCTGCAGGTCCATACGGATGAGTTCGCCGAGCTCTTCAACAAGATCCTGATCAACGTCACCGAGTTCTTTCGCGACAAGCAGGCCTGGGATTACCTCGGGAAAAACGTGATTCCCCGCATCGCCGCGAAGGAGGGAGACATCCGCATCTGGAGCGCAGGAACCTCATCCGGGGAAGAGGCGTACTCCGCTGCGATGCTGTTCTGCGAGGCGCTCGGCGAGAAGGCCTTCGTCGACAGGGTCAAGATCTACGCCACCGACGTCGACGAGGATTCGCTCACCAAAGCTCGTGGCGGCTATGTTGCGAAGGACCTCGCTTCTGTCGACGACGACCTGAAATCGCGGTACTTCGAACGCCAGGGCGAGCGTTTGATGTTTCGTGCCGGACTTCGCCGCACGATGGTCTTCGGCCGCCACGACGTGACCCAGGATGCGCCCATCTCCCGGCTCGACCTCTTGATCTGCCGCAACACGCTCATCTATTTCACGGCGGAGGCGCAGGGTCGGATCCTGGCGCGGTTCCATTACGCGCTGAACGACGAGGGGTACCTTTTTCTGGGTCGGGCCGAGATGCTTCTCACCCATGCCGCGCTGTTCACCCCGGTCGACCTGAGGGAGCGAGTCTTCTCGAAGGTGGCGCGGCTCGAGCTTCAGGAACGGCTGGTTCTCCTGGCGCAATCCGGGAGCAGCGAAGCCACCGATCACGTCGTCCGCCAGCTGCGCGTGCGCGAGCTGACAACCGAGGGATCTCCTTACCCGCAGATCGTGGTCGACGCGCTCGGTGTGTTGGTCAGCGCCAACCATCCAGCTCGCCAGATGTTCGAGATTCCTCCGGCTGATATCGGCAGGTCGCTGAAGGACCTCGAGCTTTCCTACAGGCCGGTGGATCTTCGAACGCCGATCGACCGGGTCAGTCGTGAACGCCGAACCACGTCCGTACAGAGCGTCGAGGTCCGGAGGGCCGACGGCACGTTGGGGCTGTTCGACATCCACTTTGCTCCGCTCATCGACGATGACGGCTCTGTCGTCGGAACCGCCGTCAACTTCATCGATGTCACGCAAACGATGCACCTCCGTTCGGAGCTCGATCGCACGGCTCAGGAACTGCAGTCGCACCGGGAAGAGCTCGAGACGACCAACGAGGAGCTCCAGTCCACGGTGGAGGAGCTGGAGACGACCAACGAGGAGCTTCAGTCGACCAATGAGGAGCTGGAGACGCTGAACGAGGAGCTCGAGTCGACCAATGCGGAGCTGCAGAGCATCAACACCGACCTGCGGTTGCGAACTGGCGAGGTGGAACGGCTGAATACACTCCTCCTCGCGATCACGGGCAACATCGAGGTTGGCGCCGCAGTGCTCGACAAGAGCATGAGGGTCCAGGTGTGGAACGAGCGTGCCGCTGATCTCTGGGGCGTGCGGTCCGACGAAGTGCTGGGGAGCTCATTCTTCGATCTCGACATCGGGCTGCCGGCGGAGCAGCTGCGGGAGCTGATCCAGGCAGGTGCGGGTGGGCGGCCGCGCCATGATGAGCTGGAGGTCACCGCGACGACGCGAAAGGGCAGGGACATTCGCTGCAGGGTGATCGTGCACACGCTTGGCGATGGTGACCGCCCGGCCGGTGTCGTGCTCGTGATGGAAGAGCTGAATTCCGGAGCGACTACGCGACAGCGGTGACCGAGGCCCGGATCGACTTGCGCCAACCCTCCACGAGCACCTCGAGCATCTCCACCTCGGCCGCCAGCTGATATCTCTCCGCAGGCGGCATCTCGACAACAGCCCGCCGCATCTTCGTGTACAGCCTGTCCGCGGTTTCGACCAACCGAGAGTAGGCGACCGGCCAATATTCGGGCCCTTCAGGCGATCCCCATCTCAAGATCGATGCGCTGTATCGCTCCTGCGCGTTTGCAGTCTCCTCGCGCAGGCTGCGCACCCTGTCCCGCAGCGAGTCCAGCGCCCGTCTTTGCAGACGGCGCTCGAGCGACGCCAGGATCAGGCGCTTCGACTGCAGCACGAGCAGGCGTGAGGAGATGAGGGAGTCAGCAATCGAAGACTGGCTGGGTACGATCTCGCTCATCGGTCCTCCTCCGCGACCAATGGTGCGGTTACGCCGTAGCCGCGGTTCCTGACCACGGTGATCACCTGCTCCAGGCCCACCTCACGCAACCTGCTTCGCAGCCGCATGATGTAGGTCCGGACCTGGGCGTCGGAAAGTCTCGAGTTGTGCCAGGCAAGCGTCGCCAGCTGCTTGCTCGTGAACGGCCGGCGGGGATGGCGAAGTAGGAAGTCGAGCAGGTGGGCCTCACGCGGGGTCAAGCGCAGGGACTTGCCGCCATACGTCAGCGTGTGGTCATTCGGATCGATGACAACCCCGGCCAGCTCGGCGTGGCGATCGCGCCAAACGGCGAGCCGGTCGTCGATCCAGGCGAGGTTTCGGCGCAGGTCGGCGGAGTCGGGGCTGCCGTTGGCGCGCGAAATCACCGAGCGCAGGACCGACGCCAATTCCTCGTAGATCGAGATCCACCCCGCCACCTCTGGAAGGGCGGAAGTGGTCAAGTCCTCGCCCGGAAGCTCGCTCAGATCGCGCCACGCTTCCCGCATGACCTTGCCTCCTTACCTGAGGGTACAACGTCCGGTTGAATTCAGTCAGCGATTTTGGCTCCTAATGTTGCGCTCCGGGGGCTATTTTGAGGCCGGTATGGCTGCGGGACGCAGCAGTTTGGTGTCGATACGCCGGGGGGCAACGACCGGGCAAGGGGCCAAGGTCCTGAGGGAGGGCCTGGCCCCTTCGCCATCTTTCGATCTCTACGTGCCCGCGATTGACACTCTCGAAGAGATCTGCGGGTGGCTGGGCACGTTCCGCGAACGGCTTCGCCTGGCCCGCACCGACGAGCGACCAAGGGTCGCGGCGCTCGTCCTGCAGCTCGAGGCCCGCTATCAGACCAGGCGGGCCGAGCTGTCCTGAGGCGATGAGTCAGCTCAAGACACGACGGCCAGCGCCTGTCGTGAGCATGAACGGCAATGGCGGACCGATCCGCGTCGTCATCGTCGAAAACCACCAGCTCGTCTCCGAAAGCCTGGGTCTGCTGCTTGACGGGCAGAAGGACATGCAAGTGGTCGGCAAGGCCACTTCGGTGAGCGAGGCCGGTGCGCTGCCGCGGCACCTTTCGCCAGATGTGGTGGTCATGGATTTCCACCTCGATGACGGCACGGGACACGACGCCGCGCTGGCGATGCGCGACTCGTTCCCGAACGCGAGGTTTGTGTTCCTGAGCCGGGATGACAGCGACGATGCCCGCCTCGCCGCTGTCGAAGCCGGCGCGAGCGCCTATCTGCATAAATCGAGTGCCGCCTCTGAGGTGATCGCGTCCATTCGCAAGGTCGCGCAGGGGATGAGCCTGATCACACCAACGATGATCGCCAAGCTCGTCAGCAAGGGCAAAGACAGGGAGCACATGCGCGAGAGCCTCAGCCCGCGTGAGCGCGAGGTGCTTCAGCTGATCGCCGACGGAGTCGGGACTCGCCGGATCGCCCAGCAGCTCGGGGTCAGCTACTCGACCGTCCGCACGCACCTGCGGTCGATCAGCGCCAAGCTGGGCACCCACTCGCTCGTCAACACGGTGGTCACCGCGCGCGAGCTGGAGCTGGTGAACTAGGCGGTCTTGCGCGCGCGGGTGGCCCGGGTCAGTTGAGGAACGTACCCATCCGGAATCCGAACAGGTCCGGGTGTGCCTTCAACGCCCGCAGCAGCGCCACGCCGTCGAATCGGCGCACGTCGTACTGGCAGATGACCACGACCGGATAGCGCCGGCACATGACCTCGAACGCCTCCTCGTAGCGGAGCATCTCTTCCTCGGAGCCGAACATGCTTCGTTCCGACACCATCTCCCCGACGATCCGAATCACCGCTGGTCCCTTCGCCAGTGTGTCGGCGAGCCGGCGCTCCCACTCGGCGATGGCCTCTGACGCCGTGCCGCCCTCGAACCTCACCACGGTGAAGAGCCCGCTGTCGAGGGCGCGCCCCAGGCCGATGTCTGTGCGGTTGCCAAGGGCATCGGTGTACCGCTTCAGCTCGGCATCGGTCGCCACCAGCACGCACGGCTGGCCAAGTCTCAGACCGTCGGCGATGAAGGGCACCGTGAGCCGCATGCCGCCGCCATCCGTGCTGTAAAGGGTGGCCAGATGCCCGGGAACCGCGACCGCGCCGCCTCCCACGTTCACCGTGTGGGCTCCCGCCACGGAGGATGCGGGCTGTTGCATGAAGGCCTGAAGGTCTGACTCGTGGAAGCGTCTTTCCCGCCGCCGGCCCACTCTTCGGGCGGCAAGGAGCCCGGAATCGCTCCACCGGCGGATCGACGCCTCGCTCACGCGCAGGAATTTGGCCGCCTCTCGTGTGTTCAGCAACCTTCCAGTGCTGTACTTTACCATCAGCCATGGCCAAAGCAGCACAGTTTTGCGCAGTACAATCGAGTTAAGAGATTTGCACGAATCCGCCCACAATCCCCAAACCCTGGCCCCTCAGCTGGAATGGCTTCGGGAAGCGCGCGGCAGAGGCCTCCTGAGCCGGCTGCCTGAGGAGCTGGTCACGGCCGTAGTCACGGTCGGGCAGAGGGTCCAGTACCCGCCCGGAACCCTGGCTCTTCGTTGGGATGAATCACCGAAAACCGGCATCGTCCTTCGCGGCACGTTGAGAGCGTTCATCGCACTGCCCGACGGCGGCCAGGTGACGACTCGCTATCTCCGGGCAGGCGACGTCACGGGCGTCTTCGCCCCTCGCCAACCGCATCTCGCCAGGGGCGTCCAGGCGCTGGAATCGTGCGAGATGCTCTTCATCGATGCGGCCCGCGTCAAGGAGCTCTCCATGACCAAGCCGCTCTTCGCCTGGGAGATGATCGAGGAGCTGACCACAGTCCTGAATTCAACCCACAAGGCAATGTACGTCCGTGCATATGGCTCCCTCCGGCAGCGGGTGGTGACCGCGATTCTCGACCGGGCCGAGGCTTTAGGAGGGGTGACCGCCGGTCAGAGCGTGCCCGGAACCCAGCATGAGCTGGCCAACGCGGTCGGCTCTGTCCGCGAGGTGGTGGCCAACGTGCTCCAGGCGCTGAAGCGCGAAGGTCTGGTCGACATCAGGCGCGGCGGGCTGGTCATTCTCGAGCCCGATCGCCTGATCGACGAGGCGACGGCGGGCCTTGGGCTGGCGACCTAGCGCCTCTTCTCGAGCTTCATAGCGCCGAGACGCCTACCTCGACCCGGCGGGTGCGCGGGCCGTCCCACTCGCAGAGAAAGATCGCCTGCCAGGTGCCGAGGGCGAGCTTGCCGCCGCGCACGGGTGCCGCGCAGGAGGGGCCGACCAGCGCGGTTTTGATGTGCGAGTCGGAGTTGCCCTCGGCGTGCTCGTAATCCGCCTCTTTGGTGACCAGGTGCTCGAGCCGAGCCTCGATGTCGCGCGCCACGTCGGGATCGGCGCCCTCGTTGATCGTCACCCCGGCGGTTGTGTGTGGGACGTAGACATGGCAGACGCCGTCGTCGACGCCGGACCCGGTCACCGCCTCAGCGAGGCGCTCGGTGATGTCGACGAGCTGGGCCCGCCGCGTCGTCTTGACCTCGAGCGTGACCCAGCTCACATCCGGTGCTCTATCGGTGCTAGCGCCGCGCGGGAACCTGCTCGAGGACCTTCAGCGATTCCTTGATGAAAGCTGGAATGTCGGACGGCTGGCGCGAAGTGACCAGGTTGCGGTCGACCACGACCTCCTGGTCGACGACGTTGGCGCCGGCCTTCTTCAGGTCGCCCTGAACCGTCTTCCATGCCGTCATCCGGTGGTTCTTGTACTCGTCGGCGGTGAGCAGCAGCTGCGGTCCATGGCAGATCGCCATCACCGGCTTGCCCGCCCGCATGAACGCCTTCACGAAGCTGACGACCTCATCGTGCGCGCGGAGCTTGTCCGGGCTTCCGCCGCCTGGGATCAAGAGGCCATCGAAGTCGTCCGGCCCCACATCCTGGAATGACTTGTCGACCGTTGCCTTCACCTTGCCCTTGTCGCCTTCGATCTGGGCGCCGGCCTCGAGGCCCACGATGGTGACCTGGTGGCCCGCGTTGCGCAGGGCGTCATAAGGATCTTTGAACTCGGAATCCTCGAACTTGGGGCCGAGTACGCAAGCGATCTTCATATGGACACCTCCTCTGGATCAGGTCGGTCAAAAACCCACCTTACGCGCCTGCCAGGAGCGTTTGTCCGGAGGGGCAACGGGGTAAATCCAGAGGTGCATGCAACCCCCGTCCTCCGCTTCAGCTTGGCTAGACGAAGCCGAAGACCGGGCTGTCTCGCAGGAGGCGGTTCCGGACCTCGCCGATGTGCTCTCGGAGCTCGAGCAGCGGCCGCAGCCCCAGCCGGAGCCCGGCCAGGCCGAAGCCGATGACGCGCTGGGCGCCTACCTCCACGAGATCGGCCGGGGCACCCTTTTGACCAAACAGCAGGAGGTCGAGCTGGCCAAGCAGATCGAGGCCGGCTCCGATGCGGCCCGGCGCCGCATGACCGAGGCCAACCTGCGCCTGGTCGTCTCCATCGCCAAGAAGTACCAGGGCCGCGGCATGCCGCTCCTGGACCTGATCCAGGAAGGCAACGTCGGGCTCATGCGCGCCGTCGCCAAGTTCGACCACCGGCGCGGTTTCAAGTTCTCGACCTACGCGACATGGTGGATCCGGCAGGCTGTCCTGCGCGCCATCGGCGACCAGGCGCGCACGATCCGGCTCCCGATCCACATCGGCGATCAGACCAACAAGCTCGTCCGGGTCTCGGACCGTCTTCGCGACTCGCTCGGCCGCCAGCCGAGCGATGAGGAGATCGGCGAGGAGCTCGGGCTCACGCCCGTCGAGGTCGTTGCGCTGCGCCGGACTTCGCGCGACACCGTCTCCCTGGAGACTCCGATCGGCGAGGAAGGCGACACCGAGCTTGGTCACCTCATCGAGGACGCCAACGCTGAATCGCCGGCTTCGGCGGCCCTGGAGGCCGACCTGAAAGACCAGGTCGATGACGTCCTGGGCTCGCTCGAGCCCCGCGAGCGTCGCGTCATCCAGCTGAGGTTCGGCCTCACCGACGGGCACCAGCGGGCCCTGGACGAGGTGGCGCGCCGCCTGGGCACCAGCCGCGAAACCGTGCGCCAGCTGGAGCGCCAGGCGCTCGAAAAGCTGCGCCGCACCCGCCGGGCTGACGCCCTGCGTCCTTACGCGTCGTCCTGAGCTCTGACTAGCGCCGCCTCGGCGGCGACAATCAGATGGTGATCGGGCTCGGCCAGTACCTGGCGTTTGTGGGCGTGTCGCTGCTCGTGATCTGCACCCCCGGCCAGGACACCGCGCTGACCATTCGCAACACGCTTCTGGGCGACCGCCGAACGGGCGCGGCGACCGCGCTGGGGGTTTCGGCCGGGCAGGCGACCTGGACGGTGGCTACCAGCGCGGGACTCG
>Ga0066652_100001888_pt1 | contig 11162 bp, 12 predicted proteins | sample GraSoiAngelo_101_FD_71413 | JGI IMG/M metagenome (GOLD analysis project Ga0066652, IMG submission 71413) | Grasslands soil microbial communities from the Angelo Coastal Reserve, California, USA - 14_0903_02_30cm | ecosystem: Environmental > Terrestrial > Soil > Grasslands | place: USA... | reverse complement strand
CGAAGACGCGCTCGCCGCCACGGACGATCTCCTCGACGATCCGCGGCACGTTCTCGCGCGTGCCGTCGACGACGCGCGTCCCCCGATCCGTCTCGAGCTCGATCCCGCGCGGTCGCGCGAGCTCGGCAGGGGTACCCGCCGCGACGACCCTGCCGCCGAGCAGGATCGTGACGCGGTCGCACACGAGCTCGACCTCGCTGAGGAGATGCGAGTTCAGCAACACGGAGGTGCCCCGTCCGCGCAGCTGCTCGAGGAGCGTGCGCACGGTCCGGCGCCCGACCGGGTCCAGCGCGCTCGTCGGTTCGTCGAGGAGCAGCAGACGCGGTGCCCCGACGAGCGCCTGCGCCACACCGAGGCGCTGCTGCATCCCCTTGGACATCTCCTCGACGCGGCGCGTTCGCGCGCGCCGCAGGTCGACCAGCTCGAGCAGCTCGGTCCTCTCCGCCTCGCCGCCCGAGCTCCGGCTCAGCCGCTGGTGGAGCTGCAGGACCTCGTCCGCGTCCATCCAGCCGGGAAAGCGGAACAGCTCGGCGAGGTACCCGATCTCCCGCCGCGCAGGTGCCGAGCCGGCACGCGCGCCCGCGACGTCGGCGGTGCCCTCGGTCGGCCGGACGAGCCCGCACGCGATCTTCGTCAACGTCGATTTTCCGGCGCCGTTCGGTCCGAGCAGGCCGACGAGCTCGCCCTCCTGCACGTCGAGATCGACGCCGCCGAGCGCCTCGACTGCCCCGTACCGCTTGACGAGACCGCGAACGGCGAGCGCGGCTGGCACGGACGCGAGCGTACACTCGGCTCCGTGCCGCGCGGTTACGAGGAAGGGCCCGTCGCCGAGGAGGCGCAGGCGCGGCTCGATGCGATCGAGCGAGGCGAGCCGATCGACGCCGTGGCGCCTCCGGAGGACCGTGCGGCGGTCTACGGCTCGACCGCGGACGACCCGCAGCCGCACTTCCTCGGCTGGGCGGACGAGGTCGACGCGGACGACCTCTTCGAGAGCGGCGCGGCCTGGGGCATCACCGTCCGCCGGGCCTGAGGCCGGCGGTGACCGCTCTCTAGGCCAGGCGGCCCCCGAAAAATGGGCCGTTCGGCCCATTGCCCCAAGCGCTGCGCTTCCGACAACGTAGGACGGTGCACGTCCTGACGAGAACCGAGCTGCTCGCGTCGATCCTCGCGATGGTCGTCCTCGAGCTCTACCACCTCAAGTGGATCTGGCTCAGCGAGTGGAACTGCCGCAAGTGCAGCCGGAAGAACCTCGAGTGCGGGTGCACCGGGCGCTGGATCCGCTACTTCTGACTGCGTAACCGGAAGACGCGTTCGAGCGTTACACGCATGGAACACCTTCAAGGAGGTGAAACCATGCTTCTTCTTGTCTTGCTTGCAATTCTGGCGATCATCGCGTTCGGCGTCGGCTTCACCGTGCACTGGCTGTTCGTCGTCGCGATCGTGCTCGCGCTGCTCTGGCTGATCAGCCTGTTTCTCGGCGGCATCGGCGGGCGCACGCGCAGCAGCTGGTGGTAACGACCTGAGAAACGAAACGACGTAACGGAGGGGCCCGACGGCCCCTCCTTCGTCTTCAGCTGACGGCGGCGAGGAACTCCTCGATCGTCAGCGCGGTGAGCGTGCGGATCTTGGTGCTGCCGCGCGCCCCGAGCGCGACGGAGACACGCGCGATCGTCGCCGCATCGGGTGCCTCGACGACGTTGACGAAGTCGTACTCCCCGAGCGTCGCCCACTGGTGCAGGACGTTCGCACCGAGCTCCTGCACGTCGTTGTTCACCTCGCGTAGACGATCAGGGTTCGACTTCAGCGTCTGTACGCCCTGCGGCGTCAGGCTCGAGAGCAGGATGTACGTCGGCATCGCGCTTCCTCCTCGGTCGGGGAGCCGACTCTACAACGCGCGCTGACTGATCCAGGTAGAGCAGCGCCGTGCCGAGCAGGAAGATCGGCGCGAGCAGCAGGAGCGCGACCAGTGCTGCGACGCGGAGCGCCTGGTCCGTGAGGCCATGCAGGAGCAGCACGAGCATCAGGCCCGTGAGGAAGATCGTGATCACGAGCGCGGCGAGCGATCCCAGCGCGTGCACGTAGTCGGCGCGCGCGAGCTGCACTGCGCGGCGCAAGGCAGCCCGGAGCGAGAGCTCCTCCACGAGCGCCGCGGGAACGGCCAGGCAGACGAACCCGTAGAAGGCGAGTGTCAGCAGGTCGAATCCCGGCACGACCACGATTCGCTGCACGAGAAGCGGCACGAAGGCGATGCAGCCGGCGGCGAAGGCGACGCCGGTCCGGCCGGCCGGGGGATCGAGCGCAAGGCGGCAGGCCCCGACGAGTGCCGCCGCCCACACCGCCGTCCCGGCCGTGGGGACGAGCAGCCACGCGTCGGCGCGCGGGAGCTCCGCCAGGCCGGCGCCGACGATCGCCGGGCCGATCCCGAGCGAGAGCGAGGGCCAGAAACGCGCGCCGTACAGCCGCAGCGACTCGGCGATCAGCTGGCCAACGGTGCGCGCCTCGGGCGGAAGCGGAGGCGGGAGCTCCGAGCGGGGCACTGCCGGAACGCTAGCGCGCGCCCGTCGCCGGGAACGCGGGCCGGCCGCCGGCCCAGTCCACCTCGAGCGTGAGGCGCGACTGGTGCAGGGCCTCAAGGTTCGTGATCTCCTCGCGTCTCGACGCGTCGATCACGTCCCCGGAATCGCCGACGTAGACGAAGCGACCGTCCGCGCTGTGCTGCAGCGAGCCGATGCGTAGGCACCGGTCGGTCGCGCACGGGTTCTCGTCACCGCTCAGCGGCTTCGTCAGGCGGATGTCCGTGAGTGGATCCGGACGCGAGCCGCTGACGTCGAATACGTGCACGACGCTGTTCGGCGCGTCGAGCACCCAGAGCTCCGGGCGGTCCGGCGCGAGCGAGAGCCCGTGGTCGGGCGGGTTGGGACCGAAGCGAGGATTCCATGTGAAGCCCCTGAACCTGACGACAGCGAGCAGGCGATGCGTGTCGAGACGAAGGACCCGGAAGCCGAGCTCGCCGCGGCGTGTCACGTACTCGCGGTCGCTTCGCAGGTCCGGCACGACGAGCGTCCCTCGCGGCGGCGCCGGCGGCGCCACGTCCTTTTGGACACGTCCCGTCGCTAGGTCGACGAGAGCACCACGGCCGTCGCCGTACCGAAGCGCGAGACGTCCACCGGCGCGCGGTGCGATCGCGCTCACGCCCGTGATCCCGGCGAGCTTGACGTAGCCCGCGAGCTCGTGGTCGTGATCCATGTCGAAGAAGCAGACCGCCCGGTCGGGGACGACGAGCTCGAACCGGTGGAGCGACGTGTCGGTCGGCGGTTTCCAAGCCGGCACGCCGGTGCGCAGACACGGCGGGATCGTCTGCGAGCTGAAGTAGACGGTGAGCCCGACGATCACGGCGACGCAGAGGACGACGAGGCCAGCGGCGCGGAGAGCGATCGTCCGCGTCACTGAACGAACTGGGCGAGGAGGCGCGGGACCACCTCTGCGAGCGCCGCGAGCGCGTCCTCGAGCCGCCAGCGCGCCCGGTCGACCTCTTCGATCTCGTTCGAGACGGCGCGAACCTCGACGGCGGGAACGCCCGCGATCGCGGCGGCGCGCAGGACCGCAAAGCCCTCCATCGCCTCGACGTCACAGCCGGAGCCGCCGCCGATCGCCGCGCTCGTCGCGATGGGCACGACCGCCGCGTCGGGCAGGGCACGTCTCGCCGCGGCGACGAGCCCGGGATCAGGTGCGACGCGACCCGGCGCGAGCGGCGTCGCGAGATCGGAGTAGACGGACTCCGATCCGATCACGACCGCCGGCGACTCGATCCCGCAACCGCGTCGGGCGCCGGCCACGCCGACGTGCAGCACCGCGCCGGGCCGCTCCAGGCCGAGCCTACGGCCGGTCGCGGCCGCCGCCTCCACGGGCCCGACACCACAAACGAGCACCTGCGCGTCCGCCGCGCCACGGAGCTCCGGCTCCGTTGCGGCGACGACCAGGATCACGCGGCCAACGCTACCGGCGGTGTCCCTCGAACGAGTGAACTTGCTCATCGCCGCCAAGATTCGTGCGCTTCCGGCATCTCAGCTGGTAGCCCCGACAACCGAATCACCATCAATCCGTGCCGCGGGTCGGATGGTGAGCCTTCGAGGGCCGCTCGAGAGAGTGGCTCTTGCCGCAGGAGGTGACACGAGATGTACGCACAGACGGTGATCCCTACGAGCCAGCTGAGGGAAGGGGATCTGCCGCCTGTGGGCTCGGACTGGGCGGCGTACGCCGCGTTTGCCTTGAAGTTCGACCCGGCCGAGAGCTACCGCTCGGTCGAAGCGTGTGGAGAGGTCGCCAGCTGGGCGTTTTCCCGCTGGCAGGCGACCGGTCTGGTTCCGAACAAGCTCGACGCTCTGCGCGCGTGTCTGTACTTCGAGCTCCGACGCTGGCGTTTCCTCCACCAGGACCCGAGCCCGGAGGCGAGGCGCTGGATCAACGCGCTGATCGCCGAGATGCGCCTGCTGCTGCGCTGATCGGTCGGCGTAGGCCCAGCCGGAAGAGGCCTCACCACGCGTAGGATCGTTCCGTGGGCTTTCACGTCGCAGAGGCGTCGACGCTCGCCTGGGAGCAGCGTCCGAACGTCGAGGGACAGGAGCCGCGCCACGCCGCGGACGTCACGACCGCTGCCGGGCTGAAGAACTCGCGCGCGCGGCTCTGGCGCTATCCGCCACACACGCGCGGCCGGCGGCACGCCGACCATGCGCAGGAGGAGGTGTTCGTCGTCGTGTCGGGCCGGATGACGATGCTGCTTGGCGATCCACCCGAGCGTGTAGACGTCGGCCCGAACAGCGTGGTTGCGGTCGAGCCGATGACGCCGCTCCAGCTCCGGAACGAGACCGACGACGAGCTCGTCGTCTTCATCTACGGCGCGCCGCCCGAGCAGGCCGGCGCCGACTTCCTCGACGACGTCGTCGAGGCGCCGCCGCCCGCCTCATAGAGGTCTTCTCGGCTCCGGCGGCGTAGAAGGGTGGCCCTACGACGCGCAATCGTCGATCCTCACCGTCCCGAACCGTCGTCGCGCTCGACCTGTTGCTGCTCGCGGCCAGCGTTCCCGGGATTCTGAACGTCCTTGCGAAGGATCACGTCTCGACAGCGGAGGGAATCATTGCCTGGGTGTCGGCGGTGGCCTTCGTCGTCGCGGTGCTCGGCTTGGTCGTGCTCCTGGCCCTGAGTCTCCGGCGTCGCCGGAACGTCTCCTAGGCGGCCGCAGGCTCCGCGGCGCGCGCCCGCTCGAACACGAGGTCGCCGTTCTGGGCGTCGACACGGACCGTGTCGCCGTCCGAGAACTCGCCCTCGAGCAGACGGAGCGCGAGGGGGTTCTCGACGAGGCGCTGGATCGCACGTTTGAGCGGCCGCGCGCCGTAGGTCGGATCCCAACCCACCTCCGCGAGCGTCTCCTTCGCGCCGTCGGTGAGCTCCAGCCGGATGCCCCGGTCGTGGAGCCGCACGCGCAGGCGCTCGAGCTGCAGGTCGACGATCTCCCCGAGCTGCTCGCGCGTGAGCGGTCGGAACTCGACGATCTCGTCGATCCGGTTCAGGAACTCCGGCCGGAACAACTCCCGCATCTGCTCGGTCGAGCGTAGGTTCGAGGTCATGATCAGGACGGTGTTGCGGAAGTCGACCGTCCGCCCGTGCCCGTCGGTCAGGCGGCCGTCGTCGAGGATCTGCAGCAGCACGTCGAAGACCTCGTTGTGGGCCTTCTCGATCTCGTCGAGGAGGACGACCGAGTAGGGACGGCGCCGCACCGCCTCGGTGAGCTGGCCGCCTTCCTCGTAGCCGACGTAGCCCGGCGGCGCGCCGATCAGGCGCGCGACGGTGTGCCGCTCCTGGTACTCCGACATGTCGAGCCGGACCATCGCGCGCTCGTCGTCGAACATGAACTCCGCGAGTGCGCGCGCCAGCTCCGTCTTCCCGACGCCGGTCGGCCCGAGAAAGACGAACGAGCCGATCGGCCGGTTCGGGTCCTGGAGCCCGGTTCGCGCGCGCCGCAGCGCGTTCGCGACCGCCTCGACTGCCTCGTGCTGCCCGACGACCCGGCGGTGCAGCCGCTCCTCCATGTGGATCAGCTTCTCGGTCTCGCCCTCGAGCAGCCGGTCGACGGGGATGCCGGTCCAACGAGCGACGACCGCTCCGACGTCGTCCTCGTCGACCTCTTCCTTGACCATCGCGTTCTCCGGCTGCGCTCCGTCGCGCTGCGCCAGCTCGCGCTCCAGCTCGGGCAGCTCGCCATGACGGATCTCCGCCGCGCGATTGAAGTCGCCCGCACGCTCGGCGCGCTCGTACTCCATGCGGAGCTCGTCGATGCGCTGCGTGATCTCCTTGACGCGGTCGAGCGCCTCCTTCTCTTTCTGCCAGCGCGCCTGTAGCTCGTCGCGTGCCTCGCGCGCCTCGGCGAGCTCGCGCTCGAGGGGCTCGCGCACGTCCTTCGACTCCTTCGCCATCGCGGCGAGCTCGATCTCGAGCTGTCGTACGCGCCGTTCCGCCTCGTCCAGCTCGACCGGTGAGGAGTCGATCTCCATGCGCAGGCGCGACCCCGCCTCGTCGACGAGGTCGATCGCCTTGTCCGGAAGGAAGCGGTCTGTGATGTAGCGGTCGGAGAGTACGGCTGCCGCGACGAGCGCCGCGTCGCGGATGCGGACGCCGTGATGCGCTTCGTAGCGCTCCTTCAGCCCGCGCAGGATCGCGATCGTGTCCGCCACCGACGGCTCGCCGACGAGGATCGGCTGGAACCGGCGTTCGAGCGCGGCGTCCTTCTCGATGTGCTTGCGGTACTCGTCGAGCGTCGTCGCCCCGATCGCCCGCAGCTCGCCGCGCGCGAGCATCGGCTTGAGCAGGTTGCCCGCACTGACCGCGCCCTCCGCGGCGCCGGCGCCGACGATCGTGTGCAGCTCGTCGATGAAGAGGATGATCTTGCCCTCGGCCGCTGCGATCTCGTTGAGAACTGCCTTCAGACGCTCCTCGAACTCGCCCCGGTACTTCGAGCCGGCGACGAGCGCGCCGATGTCGAGCGCCCAGACGCGCTTTCCCTTCAGGCCTTCCGGAACGTCGCCGGCGACGATGCGCTGCGCGAGCCCTTCCGCGATCGCGGTCTTGCCGACGCCCGGGTCGCCGATCAGCACCGGGTTGTTCTTCGTGCGCCGTGAGAGCACCTGGATCACGCGCCGGATCTCCTCGTCGCGACCGATCACCGGGTCGAGCTTCCCGCTCTCCGCGGCTTCGGTCAGGTCGCGCCCGAACTTCTCGAGCGCCTGATACGTCTCCTCTGGATCCTGCGACGTGACGCGCTGGCCGCCGCGCACGTGCTTGATCTTCGCCTCGAGCTGGTCGCGCGGGACGACGTCGAGAGCGAGCAGCAGGTGCTCGGTCGAGACGTAGTCGTCCTCCATCCGGCGTGCTTCGTCCGCGGCGCGGTCAAGCACGCGCGAGATCGCGGCCGACACGCCCGGCTGCTGCGTCGCGCCCTGGATGGACGGCTTGCCACGCAGCGCCGCCTCCGCCTGCGCGCGGAGCTCAGCCGCGTCCGGAACGAGCTGCTGCGGCAGCTCCTGGTCGAGGAGCGCGAGCAGCAGGTGCTCGGGATAGAGCTCCGGGTTGCCCATCCGGCGCGCGAGCTCCTGCGCGGCCGCGACGGCTTCCTGTGATTTCAGTGTGAGCTTGTTGAAGTCCATGCGTCCCTCGTCATCGTCTGGTCGGAATCAGGTCGTTCGGCGGCTCCCAGAGCACAAGGTCCCGCCGGTACTGACGGTGCACGTCGTCGATCGCCTGACGCATCTGGCGCTCCATCCGGTCGAGCAGCCGCCGCGTGCGCACGAGCTCGTCCCGCAGACGCAGAACGTGCTCGACACCCGCGAGGTTCAGTCCAAGCTCGTTCGTCAGTTGCTGGATCGCGCGCAGGCGCTCGAGGTCGGCTTCCGAGTACAGCCGTGTGTTCCCCGCCGTGCGCTTCGGGCGAATCAGGCCCTTCGACTCGTAGATGCGCAGCGTCTGCGGGTGCATGCCGACGAGCTCGGCCGCAACGGAGATCATGTAGCGCGGATGCTCATCCATCCTGCTCCTCCTTCCAGCGGCGCAACTGCTCGACGCGGATTCGCATCCAGACGAATGTGAGGATCAGGCCGGCGCCGCCGATCGACACGAGCAGGATCGCGGCGAGCTTCATGAGAAAAGCGCCTCGCGCGGGTCGTCGTGCGACACCTTCCGCAACTCCTCGATCGCCTCGCGCTCCTTCTTCGACAGCTTCTTCGGCACCGTGAGACGCAGCCGCGCGAGCAGGTCGCCGCGTCCCTTCGCGCCGAGCTTCGGCGCGCCGTGGCCGCGCATCCGCAGCAGCTGTCCGTCCTGCGCGCCCGACTTCACCTTCAGCGAAAGCCGCTCGCCGTACGGCGTCGGCACCTCGACCGTGGCGCCGAGCGCGGCCTCTGCGTACGTCACCGGCACCTCGATCACGAGGTCGGCGCCGCGGCGCTCGAACAGCTTCGACGGCGACACGCGAGTCATGACGTAGAGGTCGCCGGAGGGACCTCCGTTGGCCCCGAGCTCACCCTTGCCCTTGAGCTTGATGCGCGTGCCGTCCTTGACGCCTGCGGGGATCTTGACCGTGTAGCGCTTCGTCCGCCGCTCGCGGCCGGAGCCGCCGCACTTGCCGCACGGCTTCTCGATCACTGTGCCGTTGCCGCGGCAGCGCGGGCACGGCTGCGACAGCGCGAACAGGCCCTGGCTCTCCGAGACGACCCCGCGTCCGTTGCACTCCGGGCAGATCACCGGCGCAGTCCCCGGCTGCGCGCCCGAGCCACCGCATTCGCGGCAGGCCGTCGTCACCTCGACGGGGATCTTCGTCTCGAGCCCGCGGAGCGAGTCCTCGAACGAGACGTTGACGGGCACCTCGATGTCGGCGCCGCGCTCGGGCTGGCGCCGCTGTTGCGTGCGAGTGCCGCCGCGGTTGAAGAGGCCGCCGAACAGGTCGCCGAGATCGCCGAGATCGTTGATCGTGAAGTTGCCGCCGCCGCTGAAGTCGAAGTTCCGCGGATCGAACCCCGGTCGCCCGTTCGCCGACCCGAACGCGTCGTACTGCTTGCGCTTGTCCTCGTCGGAGAGCACGTCGTACGCGTTCTGGACTTCCTTGAACTTCTCCTCGGCCGAGGCGTCGCCCGGGTTCTTGTCGGGGTGGTATTTGGCGGCCAGCTTGCGGTACGCTTTCTTGATCTCGTCCGCGGAAGCGCCCTTCTGGACGCCGAGCGTGTCGTAGAACGTCGCCATCGCTCAGGCCTCGTGAATCGGCGGCGCGGCGACGACGACGCGCGCAGGACGGAGCACGCGGTCGCCGAGCCTGTAGCCCTTCTGGACGACCTCGATCACGCTTCCCTCCTCGGCGTCGGACGGCTGCGAGAGCAACGCCTCGTGCACGTGCGGATCGAACCTGCCCTCGGTCTCGATCTCCGCGAGCCCTTCCTTCGCGAGCAGGTCGGCGAGCGAGCGGTGGACGAGGCGGACGCCCTCTTCGAGCTTCGCCCCCTCGTGCTCCTCCGCCGCCTCGAGCGCGCGCCCGAGGTCGTCGAGCACCGGCAGCAACTCCTTCACGAGCCGCTCGTTCGCGCGCTCGATCAGCCCCGCCTGCTCGCGCACGCTCCGCTTGCGGAAGTTGTCGAACTCCGCAGCGAGCCGCTGCAGGCGGTCGAAGAGCTGGTCGCGCTCGGCCTGGAGGGCGCCCACATCGAGAGCGCCCTCCTCGGCCGCAGCCTCAGGCTCCTGCTCCTGCTGCGTCACGGGTTCGTCCGTCACGGGTTCGTCCGTCACGCCTTCGGAGCCTCCTGCTCCTCGTCGATCACCTCGTAGTCCGCCTCCTCGACGACCTCGTCGTCGGAGGTCTCGGTGCCGGCGCCGTTGCCGCCCCCGCTCTGCGCGGACGCGGTCTGCGTCTGTGCAGAGGCGTAGACGGCTTCGGCCAGCTTGTGCGAGGCCTCCTGCAACGCCTCCGTCTTCGCCTTGATCTCGGAGACGTCCTCCGACTCGAGCGCCTGGCGGAGCTCCATGATGCGACCCTCGATCGTGGACGCATCCGACTCGTCGAGCGCGTCGCGATGATCCTTGAGCGAGCGCTCCGTCTGGTACGCGAGAGTCTCGGCCATGTTCTTCGTGTCGGCGACCTCGCGGAGCCGGCGCGCCTCGTCGGCGTGCGCCTCCGCGTCGCGGATCATCTGCTGGACCTCGTCCTCCTTGAGGCCCGAGCCGCCCTCGATCCGGATCTGCTGCTGGTTGCCCGTGCCTAGATCCTTCGCCGACACGTTGATGATCCCGTTCGCGTCGATGTCGAACGACACCTCGATCTGCGGCATGCCGCGCGGGGCGGGCGGGATCCCGACGAGCTGGAACTTGCCCAGCGTCTTGTTGAACGCCGCCATCTCCGACTCGCCCTGGAGCACGTGCACCTCGACGGAGGGCTGGTTGTCCTCCGCGGTCGTGAACGTCTCGGACTTCTTCGTCGGGATGGTCGTGTTCCGCTCGATCAGTCGCGTGAACACGCCGCCCTTCGTCTCGATGCCGAGCGACAGCGGCGTCACGTCGAGCAGCAGAATGTCCTTCACCTCGCCGCGGAGAACGCCGGCCTGGATCGCAGCGCCGACCGCGACGACCTCGTCCGGGTTGACGCCCTTGTGCGGCTCCTTGCCGATCAGCTCCTTGACCCTGTCGACGACCGCCGGCATACGCGTCATGCCGCCGACGAGGACGACGTGGTCGATCTTCGACTTGTCGATTCCGGCGTCCTTGACGCACTGCTCGGTCGGACCGACCGTCCGGGCCAGCAGCTCGGCGGTCAACTCGTTGAGCTTCGCGCGCGTGAGCTGCAGGTCGAGGTGCTTCGGCCCGTCCTGCGTCGCCGTGATGAACGGCAGGTTGATCTGCGTCGTCATCGTGGACGACAGCTCGATCTTCGCCTTCTCCGCCGCCTCGTACAGGCGCTGAAGCGCCATGCGGTCGGCCGAGAGGTCGATGCCCTGGTCCTTCTTGAACTCGGAGACCATCCAGTCGACGATCGCCTTGTCGAAGTTGTCGCCGCCGAGGTGGTTGTCGCCGTTCGTGGCCTTCACCTCGAAGACGCCCTCGCCGAGCTCGAGGATCGACACGTCGAACGTGCC
>Ga0066652_100001886_pt1 | contig 11170 bp, 8 predicted proteins | sample GraSoiAngelo_101_FD_71413 | JGI IMG/M metagenome (GOLD analysis project Ga0066652, IMG submission 71413) | Grasslands soil microbial communities from the Angelo Coastal Reserve, California, USA - 14_0903_02_30cm | ecosystem: Environmental > Terrestrial > Soil > Grasslands | place: USA... | reverse complement strand
CAGGCCCTGTCCATAATACCTCCAGCGCTCTTGGGTCCGCTTGCGGAAAATGAAAATCTTTTCCGAGGCAGCCGATAAGTGTTCGTGGAGGCGCATGGGCCGGCACAGGGTGAATCGCTGTATAAATGGCATTAGATGTTACGCGGCAATTAACAGAATTTATATTTGCTCGTTCTGCAATACAGATCCTGTACATGATAGCTCCCGAAGTCCGGTGTGGGACAGAGTAAGTAAGAGTTGTTGCTCCTGTAATGTCTGTCCATGTTCTCCCGCTGTCGACACTCATTTGCCATTGGACCACAGGGTCAGCAAAGCCCGGGGAATACGCAGCCGTCATTACAAACGGGTTGGTATAGTCGGCACAAACTTCAGCGGGACCGGGGGAACCATCAATTAATGCTGAAATAGTCGGGCCGCATGGGCTCAAAGTAATATCATCGATCGCGAAACCGCTGCCGCAACCATAAGGTGGGTTGATCGTGATGTTTACAATGATATCAGTCAAACCGGGAGGCGTAGTTACCGTGAAGCCGTAAAATCTCCAGTCACGATCATTCACAATAGGAAGATTACCGGTGCTGTCAATAGCCAGGGTCACACCGGCAAGGGTCTTAAGTTGATATTTGATATTTGGAAGAACGGCATTTCCATCACAGGAAAAATGAGTCATTACAGGTGTAACCCACATACCGAACTGGTAGACCGTATTACCACATAGATTTTTTGCCGTGTCCATGTAAATAACACCGGGAGTACTTTCTGCATTCACCATCATATAATTCCCGTTCAGGTCATTGGGCGTATGATCGCCGACCATCTGCACCCACGTGCGGTTGCCGCAACCAAATAAAAAGCCACTGATGGTATAATTGCCTTTCGAGGGACAGCCACCTTCGTAGTTGAAAGTGGTTTCACCGGGTTTGAGATGGTAGTTTCCTGTGCCAAAGGTTTCATTCAAAACGGGGTCGCCTAAATTGCCGGTGCACGTCTGGGCGCTACCCAGGGAGCGGAAACATAAGGTCAGGACGATAAGTAAAGCTATTCTACTCATTCAATGAAGTCAGTTATGGTGCGCATCGTTTGAAAGGCCTGATGTCTCAAAATCGGGTTCAAAAAGATCATTTAAATGTACATCATTTTATCCTAAATCGGGCAGCTTCAGCAGTTTGGATAGTGTTTCAGTTTGATGAACGAGTCGCCGTTAACATAACAGGGCTGCCATGGATACATTGATGGCGGGCATATCCATGTTCCATGGTCAAACCAGATTAGTTATTTGAAGTGATTTTTCATCGCAACCGGGTAATCTGCCAGCGCTATGTCCGGCTCAGCGATTTCAGGATGCCATAATTTTTCCCATTCGAAACTGTAATATCCTTTATACCCGTTTTTACGCAAGACATCAATAGCTTCGAATATCGGAACTTCCCCTTTGCCCAGGAGGATATAGTGCGGTTGATTATTTTCAAGCTTCGCGTCTTTTATATGAGTATGGTAAATGTATTTGCCCAATTTGGCGTATGCGTCTTTCGGTGATTCCTTCGTTACTGTCCACATATTACAGACATCCCATACCAATCCAACATGATCGTGTGCACTTGCCTGCATGATCGACAGGATGTCTTCGATATGGACAGCATCGCCATGCGTTTCCATGAGGACTTTTACATTTTTTTCCCTGGCATAGTCTCCAAGTTCCTTTAAGCCTTTTGCAATGAGCTCAATAGTGGTTTTCTTATCCCCTGCATTAGGAAATTTATTGGGAAACACTCGCACATAGGGACAGTTGATATTTTTTGCCAGCTCAATGAAGTTCCGTGCTTCATCAAGGTTCTTTTTTCTTTCTGCAGCTTCGGCGATATGAAGATTGGCGGAAGATCCGAGGTTTACGAATTGCAGCCCTTTTTGTTTCATGAGGGCCAGGGTTTCGCTTCTCTTTTGAGCGGTAATAAATTCCGGGCATTGCGTTAAGTCCATTTGCCGTTGAATGCCTCTCAATTCAATGCCTGTATAATTATTCGCCACAGCAAAATCCATAACCTGACTAAAGTTCCAGTCGGGACAACCCAGCGTGGAAAAAGCTAAAGGCAGTGACTTTTTTTTGGATAAGAAGGACGAATCTATCAGCAGCCCCGACAATGCTGCCGCCGACATTCCCAGGAACTCTTTGCGCGAGGGATTACCCATGATAAAAAGTTTTTGGAAAGATAAAACAAATACGAGCGCAACCTGCACTCTTGCCAGGGTTGCGCCGTCGACCTGCCACGGATTCATGAAAAAGGAAATAAAGTCATCCGTGGCAATTCTTCAATTCCATATTTTCAGACCGAGGCTCCGCCTGCCAGTTCATTAAGCGCTTTCTTCAATTCATTGCCCCCTTGCTGTTTTGACTGTTCACCCCGTAGTACTATTGCACATCAAACCTTTCAATGTTAAACCATTAAACCTTCAAATCTTTAAACTTGAACCTTTATGAAAAATTCAGTGGAGAAAACGCTTGTGGAGACCGGGCTGGAAGATAAGGCCTGCAGCGAAGAGAAATGTGCCACCTGTTTCGAAAACAGGGGTTGCATTTATGAACAGTATGTTGCTGCCATGATTCATACTATTGAATTGTCTTATGATCAAAACAGGATACCGGGAAGCGAGCAAATAGGCAAACGGGCCTGATAATGCTATCGCGTTTTATTGATAAATGTCGTGCTGGCGTCTATTGCCAGCCATTTCTATTTAGAGTAGCTTGTGCGAAACTACAAGCATGAAAAAGCTCTTTTTAGTGGCGCTTTCAACCACTCTATCCATTACTGTACTCCATGCACAGACCATTCTGAAAAAAGTACTTGAGCTTAAAATGCCCAAAACAGCAGATGATGATATGCCAGGAAAAAGAGGAGCCTGCGTTGCCTGGCATCCTCTCCAGAAAAAATATTATGCGGTATTTGCCGGTAACGAAGAATACCCGATGGCGGTTTTTAATGACAAAGGCAACCGCATTAGCGATGAAGACCAGACAGCCATGATAGATACGCGTGGCCTTTGGTATAACCCCTCGACTAAACTCATTTCGGGCAATGCCTTCCAGGACAATGGATGGTTCGACTATGAATTAGACAGTAAGGGTATGTTGGCTGATATTGATGTTGTGAACGAAGGAGAATACCAGCCCGATGATCAAAGCGTCGGTACTTACAATCCAACTGCCAAACAGGTATTGTTTTTATTTCAAAGCCAGGTGTACATGTACAACAGCGATGGAGAAAAACAGGATTCAGTCATGATCCATTGGGGAAGAAAAAAAGCAGATGGACCCGGGGATGATGAAGACATTACTGAAGCGCCGGAAGACTATAATTACAGCACTGTTATCTATACGGGGATCAAAGGGCAGGAAATTGGATTCCTGAATATTACCAATAAAGAGATCGAGCTTTACGATATAAAAACCGGTTTTCTTACCAAAAAGCTGGCACTTCCCAGCACCTCAACTCCCGAGGCTACTTTCAATTTTGCGTATGCCAATGGAATTTACTGGGTGTTTAATATGGAGCTCAGGAAATGGATCGGCTACAAATAACAACTCCAATGATCCAATTAGTATAAAAGGACTGGTTGATTAATGCGTTCCGGCCAGGTCTACGGGTCGTGTATAATAGTTGAACAATTTCAGTACGAAGAGACTCACGTTTTTTCCCGGAGGAATATATTCATTGAAAAGATTGAACGCAGATTCATCTTTTTTGAAACGAGCTGATAATTTTGCCCATATCTCAGGCCAGAGAAGATCTTTCTTTTTAAGTAGCGTTTCGTTGATCTCATCTATAATTGGATCATTTATCGATTTTGAACCTGTTTTCTTTGACCCTATGATCTGAACGTCAGGATTAATTGTTGCAATACTTATGGCGCTATTGTAACCACCGCATGAACCAAGGATAGCCAGCTTAACAGAAGGTTGTAATCGTTTTAATGTTTTTCCCAGGTGATAGCTATGACCGCGATGAACAAGCACCACGGGCTCTATGGATTGCCGGTCCAGAAAAGAAATTAAAGAGTCCTGGGCTCTAAGGTCCAGGTCTTCTTCACTGTTCAGCGGTTTATTGGCATAGATAATAATAGGATCTTCAGTACGGGAACGGATAGTTATCCAGAATGGATTCCGGGTAGTTTGCCATTTGTTGCTGTCGGCAAACATTTTCTGAAAATTATTGAACGAGGCGGCACCATCTTCATCCCCATAAAAAAGCACCATCTGTACGATCTCTCCTTTTTTATTCTGCAGCGAACTCCTTGTCAACATCTCATAGTTACCTAATGTGCCCCAAAGCTTACTGAGGTCATCTTTTTTTCGTACGAGATCGAATACCTGCGACAAAATACTATATAAGCGAATTCCGAAATATTGCTGGCTGGCCTGGCATCGTTGTAAATTATTTTGCAATTCATGATCTATCAGTTCAACAATGTCGGGGGCGGACCCAAGGCCGCTAAATGCATCGGCAATATCCATCGCTTTCTCCAGGCCTGTTTCAGGATCTTTTTCAATTCCTGCAATGAATAATTTCAATAGCGCTTCCGACCTTTCAGCTGGCATATTGGTTAAAAAATCCGCCAAAGTATTATAGTTTGCAGCCAGTCGCATAAAGCTGCGGAAATTATCATAGTGCACAAGATCAAATAATGAATCAGCGCGCTGATTTCCGAAATGTGCCATCAGTCTTTTGTATAACCCCAGATAACTTGAAGTGTATAAATCATCCCCGCAACTGGTAATAATATAATACAGGTCTTCAGGACGCAGATCCTTTACTGCTGCGAAACGGATAACATCCTTTGAACTGTGCTGCTGGTTGATATAGTTTACGTAAAACGAAAGTGCTTTCTGTCTTATCCCATCACGCAATACTTTGCGAAAGTTGGAAGAAGCATTCCCGGATTGGTTTGACTCTATTTCGGTATTTACCAGCAATTGAAAATACTCCGTGACATCCATCCGGGATTTCAGTATTGAATCCGGCGTAATACCTTTTTCCGCCAGTCGGGTCAACAGGGGTAATAGTTCGGATGCTTCCTTATCATCTGAAAGGGCCACGATTTGTTGAACGTAGATATTATTTGATTGACGTATCCGGCTTTTTAAAACGGGATTATCCCGGTTGAGACAGGAAATAATTTTTGACGGGTTATAAGCTGCCGCAATCAATATCAGGGAATCCGCAAAGCGAAAATCAGGTTTATGTTCCAGGAATTGCAAGATGAATTCAGGCGCGCTGGCCACTCTTTTATAAACTGCAATGTCGTCCATTAACGCATACCCATTGTATTGGCTGAAAGCAGAAGCGACCAGCTGGCAGTGACGCGAAGGCATAGCCATCGCAAGTTTGGTATATGTCTTATGTCTGATAAGAGCATCGAGAATAATTTCGTATGATTTAAGTACACCGGGTATTTCATACATCTCCAGCTTGTGATCCGCTACATCTTCACCGATTTCCTGCATTAAAAATACAAGACTTCTCACTGCCTTTTCTTTTTCAAGCACGGGCAAAGATGCTTCAGCTATAATGAACCGGTGAATACTGTCGATCCTCAATTCTATGACATGCGAAAGACCATAAACAATATCCGAATCGGCAGAAATGTCCTGGATATGATGGAGCAATTTTATTTTTTCCTCTTTTACAATTGTCGCCAATGATGCATTGGATTGTGCGATCGCCCCACCGGGATAAAGGAATGAAAGCAAGACAAAAAGGAAAGGGACGATTATTTGTATAATTCTGTTCGTTCTCATCAGTACTAGCATCACTTTTATGCTAATACGTTTTAAAAACAGTGCCAGAGTCAGTTATATGCTCTCTGTTTAGTTTTGAAACCCGCAGAATCGTGCTGGCGGGCATTTAATGTAGAGTTATCTCAACAAATAAGCTCTATTTCTCTACAATCATGCCCCGTATTGAAAAAAAAATTATATCAGGATGAATCGTTTGACATTAATAATGCTGAATGTATTGACTTTTTTGTCACATCTGCGAATCATCCCCTTAGGAACTGGTGATTAAATGCAACACATCTGTTTCAATGGCAAAAAAACGGATCATGGTATAGAATTTGAAAAAGTGTTTACTATATTAAAAAGATCACAAACATTGCAAGATTGATAGTTAAAGTTTCATCGCATTTATGCACATGAGATAACTATATGTAAATAAGCAAAGTTTGTGTGCAGTAAATCATTAAACAAAAAACTTACTTTATGAAACGTGTATTTCTATTTGTTCTTTCCTGTGCTTTAGCAGCCACCCTATATTCACAGGATAATGTAAAAGAACACTACACCGTATCAGGTGGTGTATTAGGCGCTGTTAATTTCAGTCAATTCCGTATTCCAAATGGAAACGGCTTTACAGTTGATTATGGGTTCAGACCAGGTTGGGCTGCCGGGTTGTATGTAAATTTACCCGTTGCCAGCATGTTTTCAATTGAACCGCAGCTCATTTACAGTGTTCAGAACTATCGCCTGAGGACCACAAGTGCCACATCACCTTTATTGATGAATGACGGCAAAATCAAATTTGTTTCAGTTCCGCTGTTTTTGAAATTCAATGCCGGTAACTCTATTGCTATCACTGCAGGTCCCCAACTGGATTTCATTACAAAGGTAGAAGACGAAAGTCCGAGTTTTGCCGCAAAAAGCGATTTCAACAAGACCACTTTCTCTCTCTTTGGAGGCCTGGAAGTTTTCCCCCATGGTCCAGTGACAATTTTTGGACGCTATGTTCATGGTCTTTCCAGCATGGATGAAAGAACTGGTGAAACACCAACTGGAATTGTTTACAAAAATCAAAACATCCAGGCAGGTTTGAAAATTAGATTGTTTGGTAAAAAGAAAGAGGCCTACCAGGCGACAACTTCCCTCCTCGATACAGATGGTGATGGCATTTATGATGACGTTGACAAATGTCCCACCACCCCTGGCGTTGCTAAATACAATGGATGCCCGGTACCAGATAGCGATGGCGATGGTATTAATGACGATGAAGATAAATGTCCTAACCAGGCAGGTCTGGCCAAATACCAGGGATGCCCGATACCTGACAGCGACCATGATGGCGTTAACGATGAAGAAGATAAATGCCCCAACGTAGCAGGATTGGCTAAATACCAGGGATGCCCCGCCCCTGACAGGGATAATGATGGTATTAATGATGATGAAGACAAGTGTCCTGATATTGCCGGTACTGCAGCCAACAATGGTTGTCCTGAAGTACCTGCAGAGGTAAACAAACTGTTCGCTTCTACAGCATCACAGGTAACTTTCAATGCAAACAGTTCAAAACTTTCATCTTCTGCTAACGCTTCCCTTAACCAGGTGGCAAAAGCGCTGAGAGAACATCCAGAAGTAAAAGTGAAGTTGCAGGGACATGCAGATAATTCAGAAAATAACAGCCAGGAAATAAGCGAAGCACGTGCAGCAGCCGCTAAATCATATCTTGTAAGCAAAGGTATAAGCGAAGACCGTATTACAGTAGAAGGCCAGGGTTCAACCATGCCAGTCGGTGATAACGGAACTGCAGCCGGAAGAATGAAAAATCGCAGGGTAGAAATAGTTGTGAACTATTAAGAAATTTTGTGAAGTTGAATCGCCTTTAATTGGCGAGTGTGAAAACACAAAGAGGAGACTTTAGCGAGTCTCCTCTTTGTTTATTTGTGCTCGTTATGTTGAACGTTTGGTGCTCAGGTCCCTCGGGCAGCATCCTCTGGGCCCCGTCATTGCGAGACAGTAGATGACGGTTACTTCTTTCACAGCCATCGTTGGGTGTTCAATCCGTGCGGAAAGCAACTAACCCGCAATCCCGTCCATTGCGAGGCAACGAAAGGCAAACTGGAACTGGTAGTCCTTGCCGGACGAAATCTAAGATCCCGCTTGTTAAGCAGGAGACTGATTAATTCCTCCTGTAAAAATTCAGGCTCACTGAAGAAACGACAGAAGGACGTTCGCTCAACGTATAAAATCCGCTGTTGTCATTTTTAAAACAGGTCCCCTCCCCCTGTGCCTCCTGCTGGTAAGCAATGATCACCGGTTCTTTTTGGAACATTGCCTCCATTGTCTCATTCCCTGTTTTTTTCCAGTAGTACAATGATGTATAGGTCTTGATCAATAATTCACCTGTCGGGGATACAGCTGCACTTACAGCACCGGTAAAACTCAATGAGCCATCGTAAATAGCGGTATTGGTGCCGCTGGTACTTTGCGGGTAAGGTAGTTTGAATATACGCGACATCGCATCCTGTTTGGTAATGATATAAATATCTTTTGTGCCGTTGTCTACTAATATGGCTTCCGCGTCGTGCGGGCCATCGGGGTATCGAAACTTTATCACCTCATATGATATTACTGAATCGATAGTTGATGAAGGCTCGGGGAAACGATAAATCGTATAGTCGATATAGGTTTTGTTGTTGTCTCCAATATCGGCAACATACAGGTAGTTTACGCCAGCTGAAGGACCATCGGCCAGCGCGATATCTTCCCAATCGCGGTTGACGGCAGATTTAATATTTATTTTTTTCAAAACCTGCCCGGAATCGGACAACAGGAACAAATCATTGGGGTTGCCACTATCCTGCTCAACCCACAAATAACCGGGATTTGCCTTACTGTCGGCAATTCCAGAGGCTTCATCTATGATGCCCGGGTTGATCTTTTTCGAAAAAGGAGTTGTTGCGAATGCGGGGGCGGCGAGTGTGTCGGGTGTGTTTTTATGGCATCCGGAGATAACTATAAATGCAAACAGCAGAATGAGGAGATTAATTTTGATCACAATTGGAAATATAGAGTGTTTTTGTAGCAAGAGCAATGCCGTTTCATAATGGCCACGGACCCGCCAGCCGGCAGCAGGAGCTACAGAGGAAAACAAATCCTGCCCCTGCCAGCCCTGGTTCGATATGGCTGTGCCAATGCAGCAGCGAAAGCTACGGAGCCTTCCTTCTCTGAGAAGCTCTCCGCGTTTTCTCACTGGTCCGCCCGACTGCCGGTCTCCGGTGGCAAAAGCCTTTGGCGACGGCACGCGGCCGGTCTGTGGGGAAAATTCAAATCCGATACCTGCCTGTCCGGCAGGCAGGGCTATCGGATCAGACACCACCTAAATGATCGGGGGTATTATTTCCACTTATTTGCTTATCTTAATCTAAAATACTGTTTATGAGAAACAACCTGTTTTTCCTGCTTGCACTGTGCATTCTCATCGGGGCTTGCAACAAAGCCAAGCCTGATTTAAAAGCTGAGGAAGCCGCGATCAGGAAATTGGATTCCACCTGGGCTGCCCAGGCAAAAAATGGAGCAGACGTCGAAAAAATTGTTTCGTATTGGTCTGATGATGCGGTTGTATTAGCACCAGGCCAGCCTGAACTAAAAGGTAAAGAAGCTCTGCGAAAATTTGTCGAGGATTCGAAAGCTATCCCTGGTTTTAGCATAAACTGGAGAGCTAACGACATTCAATTCTCACCGGATGGCCAGGTGGCATATTTATCGGGTCAGAACTTAATGACCATGAAAAATGGAGAAGGAACCCTGGTAAGTGTCCCTGGAAGAGGGTACACAATCTGGCGCAAACAGGCTGATGGAGGATGGAAATGCGTAGTGGACATATGGAATAATCAATAAGAAACTGTTGCTTTTTACCAATGCTTCCTGTGTTTCATCGGGAATGTCTGCCACCTTATTCCCTAGGTTACAGGGTTTTCATGAAATGGTTTGCGCGGATTCTCAGTCATTCTCTTGTCGATCTGTTCAGACATCCACTGAAAATACTCGCCCAAAAAAGGATCGGGTGTTTTTTCACGTATGTCGTAAAACATTGTTTTATACTTCTGCCAGGAAGTGACAACAAATGAGCCCAGTGTTTTATCAATAAGGTCAATATTAATGAACCGCTCCGCCAAAAGAAGGCCCAGCGATTCCATTTGCTGTCCAAACTGGAAGATCTTTGCTTGTTCGCTCACTGGAAGGGCCCTTAATCCCTCCAAAGTAGAAGGCAGCTTTTGCGTACTGATATACAACATGAGCTCAGCTGCTTCGCGGGTCTGAAAATTATGCAGGGTCTCCAAAGTTAGTCGCTCCCTGCGATCTCTTGCAACGGCACGCACTTGCGCAATACCAAATATCAATCCTACGATCAATGACAAAGTAAGCGCCAGGTCGGCAATGATGGAAATAGTTTCAGTCATTTGAGGTGTAGTTTGTATAAAGATAAGATGTGTGCCGCGACTAAATAATACCCTGGCTCTTTTGGGAAAAGCTTCAGAAAAATGGAGGCAGGAACGCAAATAAAAAACTGTAACTGGCGTATATTTAAACGTGACGACTACCCAACCTTGTGTCTATGAAAAAGATATTTTTGTTATTTTCCGGTTTTTTTTGCTTAATTAATTTATTGGCTCAGCCTTCAGGCAAAATACTGTTTGTAATTGATTCCATTCCCCAGCTTACCGATCCTGAACCCTGGAACCAGGTCGTCCAGGACGATATTTCCGATATCTCCATTATCAAAGACAAGGATTCTCTCAGGCTTTTGGGTTGGCAAGAACTGGATGCTATTACTTATATTTTTACGAAAGAATACCGTAACAGGCCCGATAGCTTAAAAAAGATCCCCAGCCTGAAACAGATGGTAATGAAAAATGGCGCATGGTATTTACATGATGTTATCTATAGTGGAAAGTATATTGATTATTACAATAATGGGAGAATGCAGAACGAAGGTGTTCTACTGGACGGAAAATTAAATGGGCAATTGATTGTTTATTTTAGAAACGGCAATAAGAAATCGGTGACAGATTATAAACATGGAACTATTCACGGTGCCTGGATGGATTACTACAAGAATGGCATGTTAATGCAAGAAAGGGAATACAGGGAAGGCAAAATGAATACCTCCACGACGTATTTTATCAATGGACAAACCTGGCGGGAACAAAGACCTAAAAAGCGAACCGCCTATGACACTTCGGTCCTTTATTTCTCCAACGGTAAAATAAATAGTATATCATTTAGAAAGCCAGGTGACTATACCCGAACGAGGAGAGATGAATCCATCGGCTACTACACAGGGATGTATTATCAAAGCTTAAGCTCCGGGGATTTTAAAGCAGCAAATAAAAATTTTTACCA
>Ga0066652_100001883_pt1 | contig 11175 bp, 9 predicted proteins | sample GraSoiAngelo_101_FD_71413 | JGI IMG/M metagenome (GOLD analysis project Ga0066652, IMG submission 71413) | Grasslands soil microbial communities from the Angelo Coastal Reserve, California, USA - 14_0903_02_30cm | ecosystem: Environmental > Terrestrial > Soil > Grasslands | place: USA... | reverse complement strand
GACGGAGGACGAGGCCCTCATGCGCTACGAGGCACCAGAGACACTGCAGGGAGCGGTGACCCTGCTTGCGGGAGCGACGGGCGAGACGCGGGTCCTGGCCGGAGGCACCGACCTCCTGGTCCAGATGCGCGCCGACGTCGTCGATCCCGATCTGATCGTCGACATCAAGCGAATTCCCGAAACGCGCGCGATCACGGAAGAAAAGGGCGGCTGGCGGATCGGCGCGGCGGTGACGGGCGCCGAGCTCAAGGAGCACCCGCGTTTGAAGCAGGTGTGGCCCGGCGTGGTCGAGGCCGCAAACCTCATCGGCTCGACCCAGGTGCAGGGGCGTGCCACGCTCGGCGGCAACCTCTGCAACGGTTCGCCAGCGGCCGACAGCGTGCCCGCCCTCATCGCCGCTGGTGCCGTCGCAACGCTGGCCGGGCCGGAGGGCAAGCGTGATCTTCCGGTCGAGGACGTGATGCTCGGGCCGCGCAAGCTCGCCCTCCGCAAGGGGGAGATCGTCGTCTCCTTCCTGCTGCCGCCGCGCCCGCCGCGCTCCAGCGATGCGTACCTGCGCTTCATCCCGCGCACGGAGATGGACATCGCCGTCGTGGGCGCCGGCGTGAGCTTGACGGTCGATGGCGCGGGCACGGTCACCGACGCGCGCGTGTCGCTGGGCGCCGTGGCTGCGCGCGTGCTACTGGTCCCGGAGGCCGCGCAGGCCATCATCGGGAGCCGACTCGATCGAGCAGCGCAAGACAGGCTCGAGGCGGCGGCGCGGGCCGCGTGCCGCCCGATCGACGACAAGCGAGGAACGGTCGAGTTCCGCATCGACGTTGCCGGCGTGTTGACTCGCCGGGCTGCCATGATCGCGCTGGACCGGGCGAGGACGAACTGATGGCCAAACACCATATCGAAGCGACGGTCAACGGCGACCAGGTCGAGTTCCTCTGCGAGACGGAAGAAACGCTGCTGGACGTGCTCCGCGACACCTTGCACCTGACCGGCAGCAAGGAAGGCTGCTCGTCCGGCGACTGTGGCGCCTGTAGCGTCACGCTGGACGGCCGGCTCGTGTGCTCGTGCCTCGTGCTGGGCTGCGAGGTCGGGGGCCGACGGATCGAGACGATCGAGGGCATGGCCAAGGGCGAGACCCTCCATCCGTTGCAGCAGCGCTTCCTCGAGCACGCCGCGCTCCAGTGCGGCATCTGCACGCCGGGATTTCTCGTGGCCAGCAAGGCCCTGCTCGAGAGGAAGCTCGATCCGACCGAGACCGAGGTCCGCTACTGGCTGGCCGGCAACCTCTGCCGGTGCACCGGATACGACAAGATCGTCAGCGCGGTGCTGGACGCCGCCGCGACGATGAGAAAGGGTTAACGATGGCCGAGACGACGAACGGGCATTCCCAGTACATCGGCACGCGCACGATCCGGCCTGACGGCGTCGACAAGGTGACGGGCCGCGCCCGCTTCGGGGCCGACTTCGACCTGCCCGGCCAGCTCATCGGGCGCGTGCTGCGCAGCCCGCACGCTCACGCACGCATCGTCTCGATCGATGTCTCGAAGGCCGCGGCGCTCCCGGGCGTCAAGGCGATCGTCACGCGCGACGATTTCGCCGATCAGCCGTCGGAGTTCGTCCCGGCCGGCGAGATGATGATGAACTACAAGGACGTCGTCCGGAACGTGATGGCCCGCGAGAAGGCGCTGTACGAGGGCCACGCGGTGGCCGCGGTGGCCGCCACCAGCACCGCCATCGCCCGGCGCGCGCTGAAGCTCATCGACGTGACGTACGAGGTGCTGCCGCACGTGATCGACGTGGTCGAGGCCATGCGCCCCGACGCGCCGCTCCTGCACGACGATCTCTTCACCGCGGGCGTCGAGCCCAAGCCCGACAAGCCGTCCAACGTCGCCAAGCGCGTCGAGATCACGCTGGGCGACATCGACGCCGGCTTCAAGAAGGCCGACGTGATCGTCGAGCGCGAGTTCAAGACCGCGCCGGTGCACCAGGGGTACATCGAGCCCCACGCGGCGGTGGGCAGCGTCTCCGAGGACGGGGTGGCCGAGCTGTGGTGCACGACCCAGGGCCACTTCATCGTGCGCGCTCACTGCGCCAAGCTGCTCGGCATGGACATCGGCAAGATCCGCGTCACGGCCACGGAGATCGGCGGCGGATTCGGCGGCAAGACGGTCGTCTATCTCGAGCCGCTCACCCTGGCGCTCTCGCGCAAGGCCAAGCGTCCCGTGAAGATGGTCATGTCGCGCGAAGAAGTCTTCAAGGCCTCGGGCCCGACCTCCGGCGCCACCGTCCGCGTGAAGATGGGCGCGACCAACGACGGCAAGTTCGTCGCCGGCTTCGCCGAGCTGAAGTACCAGGCCGGTGCCTTCCAGGGCTCGCCCGTGCAGCCCGGCGTCATGTGCGCGTACGCGCCGTACGACATCGCGAACGTGAAGGTCATCGGCTACGACGTCGTCTCCAACCGGCCCAAGGTGGCGGCGTACCGTGCGCCGGGAGCGCCGATCTCGGAGTTCGCCGTCGAGAGCGTGGTGGACGAGATCGCCAAGAAGCTCGGCCTCGACCCGATCGAGCTTCGGATGATGAACGCCGCGCGCGAGGGCACGAAAGCGGCGTACGGCCCGAAGTTCGGTCCGATCGGCATGGAGGAGACGCTCAACTCGATCAAGAAGACCGAGCACTGGAACACGCCGCTCCGCAAGTGGCAGGGCCGCGGCGTGGCCTCGGGCTTCTGGTTCAACATCGGCGGCGAGACCTGCGCGTCGCTCACGGTGAACGAGGACGGGACCGTGTCGCTGATGGCCGGCACGCCCGACATCGGCGGTTTGCGCGCCTCGCTCGCCGCGGTGGCCGCGGACGAGCTCGGTGTCCCGTACGAGAAGGTGCGGCCGATCATCGGCGACACCGGATCGCTCGGCTTCAACTTCCTCACCGGCGGCAGCCGCTCGGCCTTCTCGGGCTCGATGGCGATCGTGGAGGCGGCGAAGCAGATCAAGACCGATCTCTGCGCGCGGGCGTGCAAGCTGTGGGAGGCCAAGCCCGACCAGGTCGTGTTCGAGCAGGGCCACGTGAAGCCGCTCGGCGCGCTCGCCGAGAAGTTCAAGCCGATGTCGATCGCCGACTTCGCGAAAGTCGCCGGCAAGACCGGTGGTCCCATCGGCGGCGTGGGGCGAATCAACGCGCAAGGCGCCGGACCGAGCATAGGCACGCATCTCGTCGATCTCGAGGTCGATCCCGAGACCGGACGCGTGACGATCCTGCGCTACACGGTCGCCCAGGACGCCGGTCGGGCGCTGCACCCGGCCTACGTCGAGGGACAGTTCCAGGGCGGGGCCGTGCAGGGCATCGGCTGGGCGCTCAACGAGGAGTACATCTACGGTGCCGACGGCAAGCTACAGAACGCGGGGTTCCTCGACTATCGGATGCCCGTCGCGTCCGACGTGCCGATGATCGACGCGATCCTCGTCGAGGTCGCGAACCCGCGCCATCCGTACGGCGTGCGTGGCGTCGGCGAGACGCCCATCGTTCCACCGCTCGGCGCCATCGCCAACGCGATGGAGAACGCCACCGGCATCCGCTTCACCGAGCTGCCGATGTCGCCACCCAAGGTGCTCAAGGCTCTGAAGGAGCGGGGTCTCGCCGGCAAGGTCTGAACCGTGACGCGATATCGAGGAGCGTCCCGGGTTCCCCGGGGCGCGACGAGCGCGGGGGGTGTGGGGGCCATTTCGGGGCCCCCACGTTCTTGATGCCGCGAGTAGTCCTGGTCGGTAATCTCGCGCAGATCACGGGGGGCGTCGCCGAGTTCCAGCTCTCGGCGACGTCCGTCAAACAGCTCTTCCAGCAGTTGACCGAGCTGCACCCGGCGCTCGCGCGCCACCTCGAGGACGGCGTCGCCGTGGCCATCGATGGCCAGATCTACCAGGACGCTCTCTTCGAGCCGATCGGCCCCGACAGCGACGTGTTCCTCCTCCCCCAGATCGCCGGCGGCTAGAGTCGCTCGATCGCCGGCGGTCAGACGCTCGACTCGCCGGCGCTCGCAGCTCGGCGCGTCTACTCGACGCAGCTCAAGCGTCCGAACCCGTAGTGGTCGTCGTAGCGCCAGGGCGGCGGCAGCTCGCCTGACGTCGCGAGCATACCGTCCGCGCCCGCGTGCAGGCCGACCGTCGAGCCGCGGAGCACGGCCTTCCTGGGAAGACCGATCACGCGCGCGACGGCTGGCGCGTTGGGCACGGCGAGCGTGACGTTCTTGAAGAAGCTCGTGCTCACGATCGCGTCGGCTTCGGGCAGGGGCTCGAGCATGGTCGGTGCGCCCTCCGTCGCGTCATCCTCGCTGGTGAGGAACACGGTCTTGATGCCGAGCCGCTCGCACGCCTGGATGCTGCGCACCACCTCGATGAACTCGTTGCCGCCGGCGTCCCACGTCACCACCGCGCCCTGCGCGCCGAGCTGCCGGGCGAGCTTGGCCGTCTGGTTGGCCATGAGCTGCTTCTCGGTCTGCGTCGTCCATTCCGTGCGGAGCGAGATCACGCCGAGGAAATTCCAGTCTCGCCCGTGGCGGCGATAGAGGTCGAGGAAGAGCGGATTGTTCGCCACCGTCCAGGACATCGCGAACGCCGTGCGATAGGGCCCGGTGAGCGCGCCGTCCAGGATCTCGTTCGGATGGAGATACCACGGCGGCGTGAGCTGTGTGAGGCCGTAGGTCGCCGTGCAGAATGCCGTGGGAGAACCCGACATGGCCTGCGGCGAATGCACGCACCAGATGTAGACGACTCGTGGGAGTGAAGGATCCACCGGGCGGAGCTCGAACACCTCGCGCTCCGGCGGCGCGAGCGCGCGCACAGCCTCGCCGAGCTGATCCGCGACCGTGAGCGCGGCCTTGTGCACCGCGTAGTTCTTGACCTCTTCGTTCAGGGTCGCGTCTGGCTCGACCACCAGACAGAGGTTCACGAGCTTCTGGTAGGGATACATCTGGCCGTAGTGGCCCGACATGTCGAGGTAGGTCTCGACGTAATCGCCGCCGGCGTCGTGCCAGTTGACGCTCGAGACTTCGACGACGCCCATGCCGGCGAGGCGATGCGTGCGGCCTTCACCCACGGTGGCGATGTCGCGGCCGCAGATGCCCGGGTAGCAGACGCCCGGGCCTTCGACCTTGATGCGTGGCTCGATCACGTCGCGCACCGGCCAGATCCTCACGGACTCGCCGGGCCGCGCGATCTCGAGCTCGGCGCTGGCGATCCGCTGATCCTGCCGCACCGCGGCCAGCACGGCGTCGCGATCCACCGTGAGCCGACCGGCGTCGTACCGCGTCGCCCGGCCGAAGACGACGTCACTCACCGGGAAGGTGCCCATGTCAAGACGCATGCGCCGCTCCTCTCCACGGTTGTAGCGGCGAGCCACGGCTTTGCCGGGGCGTGCCGAACGTGTGGGGGCTTGGGGGCCATGTCGTGGCCCCCATGTTTTTAGATCGCCATCGGATCGAAGAGCGTCGGTCCGGGCACCGCGATGGTCAGCGTCTGGAGCGCGGTGGTCACGATGCGCATGCCGAACGCGTAATCCTTCTCCGGGCTCAGCGTGGGATCACCGCAGACGTGCTCGATGCGCGCGCCGCGAATCACGCGGTTGGCGCCCGTCGTGAGCGCGAAGTTGTAGATGGCCGAGATCATCCCCACCGGAATGCCGGCTCGCTCGATCTCCTTGGCGATCGTTGCGCCGCAACGATTGCAGGTCCCTCAGGTGGCGACGAGCAGCGCGCCATCGACGCCGCCCGCCTTGAGGTCGGCGGCGATGCTGCGCCCGTGGCCCGCGGACACCGCCACCGGCGTGCTCACGCCGGGCAGCGCATAGATGTGCTCGTGCACTTTACCGACGCGGCCCTGGCGCTCGAGATCGCGCAGGAACGAGAGCGGCAGGATGTAGTTCGGGTTGCTGTTGACGATGTGGTTGAAGTAGCCGGCGTGGTAGGCCTCCCAGTCCGCCGGCGAGAGCGACTCGAGCTCGGACACCGTGTGGCGGTGATAGCGCACGGCGTTCGCCGAAACCTGCTTGTCGGGGTTGCCCTTCCGCACGAGGCCGCCCGTCGTGACCATGGCGATGCGGGCGCGCGAGAGATCGGCGATTGGCGGTGCGGGAGGCACGCGCTCCGGCGCGGCATAGGGGACTTCCGAGCGGTACGGACGGCCGTGGAGCTTGTCGAGCAGCATGTCGAGCGCGCGCTGATAGCCCGGGCGCCCGCGGTCGTGGACGCGGCGCACGCCGCGCGGAATGTAGCCCTCCACCTCGGCCGGCCCGAGCGTCTCACCGCGGCCCAGGCGTCGCACCAGTGGCGCCAGAGCGTTGAGCGCCGCCGGCATGGACGTCGTCGACGCGCCGGTCGGCACGATGTAGATCTCGCGCCGTGCGCTCGACGCGCCAGGATTCTCGGGATGCATCGCCGTGATCGCCGCGATGCCTCGGCCCTGCGCGACCTTGCAGGCGAGCGCGCACGCCAGGCCGTAGCGCCCCGAACCGAACGCCGGGCCCGCGACGAGCACGTCGGGCTTGATCCGGTCGAGCTCGGCGCTGATCGCACGCGCGGCCTCCTCGCCACGCTCGCTGACGAAGTTGTCCCCGCCGATCAGCGTGGCCTCGACGCGGGCGCCGTCGCCCAGTGCCGTCTCGAGGGCGCGACCCGGGCCGACGGGGCCGGCCTTCGCCGTCACGCCGACATGGGCCTGGTCCTCTCCGCCGATCCCGCCGAAGAACTGGTTCACGTAGTGAACGACGCGAAGCGGTCCGCTCATGGCGGCATACCCTCCGATATCGTCAGGCGTACTTGACCGTGCACCCGTACGCGCGCGTGACCGGCATCTTCACCGGCTGGCCCGCGGCGACCGCCTGCAATGCCTCGCGGACGTAATTGTGCGCGCCCTGAACGTCGCCGCGGCGCGTGGTAGGCCGGTCGTCGATCGCGCCCGCGTACATCAGCGTGCCGGCCTTGTCGATCACGTACATGTGCGGCGTGTTGGTGGCGCCGTACATCTTCCCCACGACGCCGGTGGGATCGAGCAGCACCGCCGTGGGCGCGGCCTTGCGCGTCGTGGTCAGCTCGTCGGCCTCGCGCGGATTCACGTAGCCCTGCGTGCCCGGCGCCGAGGAGATGATCGTGAGCCACACGACGCCGTGCCCGGTGGCCTCCTTCTGCAGCGCCTGCATGTTGCCGGTGTCGTAGTGCTTCCGCACGTACGGGCAGTCGTGATTCGTCCACTCCAGCACGACGATCTTGCCGTGCTGATCGCCGAGGCTCACGGCCTTGCCGCCCGTGTCCGTGGCGGTGAACACGGGGGCGGCCACGCCCGTCTTGGGTGCGCTCCATGCGACGGACGGAATCGCGAGACTGCTCTTGGCGACGACGACGAGACTGGTTCCGGCCAGGAATGCGCGGCGGCTCAGATCGGACATGATTCCTCCTTGTCGTGGTTCATCGAATGGTCCATCAGAGTTTACCGAGCGCGTCGATCACGGCGCCCTCGCTGAGGATCTGCGGCAGCACCTCGGGCTCACCGGCGGCGCGACCCGGATAGAGCAGGTAGAGCGGCACGCCGTTGCGCCCGAACGACCCGAGCACGCGCGTGATGGCGGGATCGCGCTTCGTCCAGTCGGCCTTGAGCGTGGCCACGCTCTTGCGCGCGAGCGCCTCGGCGACGGCGGGTGATCGCAGCGCGACCCGCTCGTTGACCAGGCAGGTCAGGCACCACGCGGCCGTGACGTTGACGAAGACCGGTCGGCCCGCAGCGCGCAGCTCTGCCAGGCGTGCGGTGCTGAACGCTTCCCAACCGTCGGCTCGCGTCGTCGGTTGCGCCGAGGACCCTCCACTCGTGACCGGGCCGAGCACGACGGCACCGAGCGCGAGCATGGCGACCGCGGCCGTTGCGATTCGCCGCCAGGACGGCCGGGCTTCGCGCGAGACCTGGTAGAGCCACGCGGCGAGGCCGATCAGGACGAGGCCGGCCATCGCCGCGGCGACACCGGACGATCCGGCCTGCTGGCTCACGACCCACAGCAGCCACGCCACCGACGCGTAGAGTGGAAAGGCGAGCGCCTGCTGCAGCCGCTCCATCCACCGGCCGGGCCTGGGCAGGAATCGCCGCCACGCCGGGATCAGCGTGAGCAGGAGGAAGGGCAGGGCGAGGCCGAGCGCGAGCGCCTCGAAGACCAGCAGCGCCGTCGGCCACGGCTGCGTGACCGCGTAGCCGACCGCCGCGCCCATGAATGGCGCGGTACACGGTGTCGCCGCCACCGTGGCGAGCGCGCCGGTGAAGAACGATCCCGCATAGCCAGCGCGGCCGGCCAGCGACTGGCCAGCGCCGGCGAATCGCCCGCTCACCACGAACACGCCGGAGAGGCTGAGCGCGACCGTGAAGAGCACGTCGGCGAGCAGCGTGACGACGACCGGCGACTGGAGCTGGAATCCCCAACCGATCTGCTCGCCACCGGCGCGCAGCGTGAGGAGCGCTCCGGCGACGACTGCGAACGAGGCGAGCACGCCGAAAGCGTAGGCGAGGCCGTGCCGGCGCAAGACGGCGCGGCCGCCCGCGTGATTGACGAGCGCCAGCGTCTTCACCGAGAGGACGGGCAGCACACAGGGCATCAGGTTGAGCACGAGGCCACCGGCGAGGGCCAGCGCCATCGCGTGGGCGAGCGCGAGCGCGGACACACTGGAGCGTGGCTCGGCTCGCAACGCGAACGCCTGACGCGCCACACCGCCGTCGAGCCGTTCGGTCACGATCAGGACGCCGTCGATCGGCGCGGCCGTCGCCTCGGCGAGCTGGCCGCGCTTCACCTCGAGCGTGATGCCCTTGGGCGTGAGGCTCACGCGTTGCGGCGCCGCGTGCTCGATGGCGCCCCATTTTGCGGGGTAGAACCACACCTCGGCGACTCGCTCGGGCGCGAGGTCGCGCGTGGCCACGGTGAGCGTGACCGTTTCCGGCGTCGCGCTGAACGAGGCGGGCCACGGGCTCGGGACGGGCAGACGCCGCCGGGCGGCGCCGATCAGCGGCGCGCCGACCGGATCAGGCCGCGGCGTGTCGGCCGCAACCGGCAGGCTCAGCGCGACCGGCGCCTCTTCGGGGATGCAGATCTTCTCGCAGACGAGCCAGGACGCCTGTCCCCTCAGCGCGATCGTCGTCCCGGGCGTCACGTCCTGCGACACCGTCACCGGGATCGGCAACACGACCTCGGCCTCGTACCCGTAGCTCATCGCGATCCCGGCGGGAATCCGCGACGGATAGGGCCACGAGATCTCCCCGGCTGTGAATCCGGCCGGCAATGCCCACTCGATCCGCGTGGGCACCCCGGCGTCGCCAGGATTCACTCCCCAGTACGTATGCCATCCGGGAGTGATCTGCTGGCGCAGCGCAATCCAGAAGGTCTCGCCCGGTCGAACCGACCCCGTCTCGCTCAGCAGCTCGACGGCAACGAGCCGAGTCGGCGGCACGGTGGCCGCGCGCGCTGGCGCACCGGCAGCGAGGACGAGAGCGAGCGCGATGACGAGCTTGGCGCAGAGGCGGCGCATCAGCTCTACATTGTCCCACACCGCGGAGGCCGGCAAACTACCCCGGCGGCGTGATGGCTGTCGATTTCGGTGGACCATCGGCGTCGTAAGAGGTGAGTGGCTGCCGGCATCGACCGAGGGCCGGGGGCCACGACACCGACACTCGAGGGGGGTCGCATGCGTTATCTCCTGCTGAGCTGCTCTGACGACAAGAGTGCACCACCACTGACGCGAGCCGAGATGGACGCCCTGATCCAGGAACACATGCGCTTCAGCGAGAAGTTGCGGGCGGCCGGCAAGGCGGTCATCGGCGAAGCGCTCAGGCCCGAGACCGAGGCGAGCCGGATCCGCCTCAAAGCCGGGCACCGTCAAGTGACCGACGGCCCCTTCACCGAGACGAAGGAGGCGCTGGGCGGCTTCTACGTCATCGAGTGTGATTCCAGGGAAGAGGCGCTCGAGTGGGCCAAGCAAGTCCCGCTCCGCGACGGCCGCTTCATCGAGGTACGGCCGATCTGGAAGATGTGAGGGTTACGGCAACAGGTCGGCGACGGCGATCTGAAGAGCGGTGAAGGCGAGGGGAGTGACGACGGCTGGCGGCGCGAGCGTCGTGACGGACCGGTAACTCCAGCCGTACGGCGCCGAGGAGTCAGGGCCCGGATCGCGGTAGACCTCGAGAACACGGCCGACGAGGTTCACGATCCAGTAGTCCTGGATCTTGGCCTTCGCGTAGAGACTGCCCTTGTGCTCGCGGTCAAAGGTCAGGCTCGACTCCGCCACTTCGATGGCCAGCACGGGGCGCGCCGGATGCGCGTGACGATAGTCGGCCGGGCGCCCCGGCACCACGGCCAGATCGGGCTCGGGCTCGGATTCGTCGTCGAGCGAGACCGGCAACTGGATGTCGAGCATCCATTCCGCGGGTAGAACACCTCGCAACGCGTGAGCGACGGCGCGAATCGCCGAAGCGTGATACGTGCCCTGGGGCTCCGCGACGACGAGCTGCCCGCCGATCAACTCGATGGGGTCACACTCGAAGACGCCGAGACTGACGAGTCGGTCGTACTCGACGCGCTTCCAGCGGCGGAGTGTGAGTGGAGACTGCGTCATGGCATCAGAGTACGCGGCACTGACGGTCGGATCAATGTCTCGAGCTGGATACCGTCGCGGGCGTTCTCGTCGTCGCGTCGGGTACCATGGCAGCCCGTGGGCCCGATCGACCGCAAGCCGGCCCCGCACACCGTCCGCGCGCGCGTCGCCGAGGCGTTCCGCGTCGAGTACGCGCGTGTGGTCGCCTCCGTGCTGCGCATCGTCCGCGACATTGACGCCGCCGAAGAAGTCGTTCAGGAGGCGTTCGCCCAGGCGCTCGATCGCTGGCCCGCGGACGGCATCCCGGACCGGCCGGGCGCCTGGATTCTCACGACGGCGCGGCGGCGCGCGCTTGATCGCCTGCGTCGCACCCGGCGCGCGGACGCGCGTGCCGATGCGCTCGTGTACGAGAGCGAGCTCGCGACGATGAACGATGGCCCCGACGTGAGCGAGCGCGAGGAGATCCCGGACGACCGGCTGCGACTGATCTTCACGTGCTGTCACCCCGCGTTGCCGGCCGACAGTCGCGTCGCGCTCACGCTGAGACTGGTCGGCGGCCTCACCACCACCGA
>Ga0066652_100001882_pt1 | contig 11177 bp, 12 predicted proteins | sample GraSoiAngelo_101_FD_71413 | JGI IMG/M metagenome (GOLD analysis project Ga0066652, IMG submission 71413) | Grasslands soil microbial communities from the Angelo Coastal Reserve, California, USA - 14_0903_02_30cm | ecosystem: Environmental > Terrestrial > Soil > Grasslands | place: USA... | reverse complement strand
CCGTCGAGCGTGGTCATCCGCTCGCCGTCGGCGGCCCTGCGAACGATCAGGGCGCCATCGGGCACGCGGTCGAGGTCGAAGGCGTGAAGCGGCTGCGCGGTCAGGAGCATCACGTAGTTGCTGATGTCGACGACGTTCGAGATCGGCCGCTGCCCCGCCGCCATGAGGCGGCCCTGCAGCCACGGCGGCGAGGGGCCGATCGCGACGTCGGTGAACACCCGCGCGGTGAACCGGGGGCACAGCTCGGGCGCCTCGACCGTCACCGAGGCGTAGTCCTCCACCGCCCCCGCCCCCTCGACGGGAGCGTCGTCGTCCCAGGGCGGCGGGGCCAGCGGGGCGCCGGTGACCGCGTGCACCTCCCGAGCGACGCCGTACACGCCGAGGCAGTCGACCCGGTTTGGGGTCACCTCGAGATCGAGGACCGGCTCCGAGATCGGCAGGAGGGTCGAGAGCGGAGTCCCAGGCGCGGCGCGGTCGTCGGCGAGGACGAGGATACCCTCGGCGTCGTCGCCGATCCGAAGCTCGGTCTCGGAGAGGATCATCCCGTCGGAGACGACCCCGCGGAGGGTCGCCCGTCCGAGCTCCCGGCCATCGGGCAGCACCGCTCCCGGGAGCGCCACCGCGACGGCCTGCCCCTCGGCCACGTTGGGGGCGCCGCAGACGATCGTGCGCGTGGCCTCGCCGGTGTCCACCGCGCAGACGGTGAGGCGATCCGCGTTCGGGTGGCGCTCGACCGAGACCACCCTGCCGACCACGAACCCATCGGGAGACGGAGCGCCGGCGCGCCCGACCCGCTCGACCTCGGTGCCGGTCATCGACAGGCGGTCGGCCAGCGCCTCCGGGTCCAGGCCGGGGTCGCAGTGCTCCTCGAGCCACGAGACGGGGACCCTCACGACGGGCTCCCCCCGTCCGGACGAGCGGCGATCGGGCGGCGCCTCGCCATCAGAACTGCTCCAGGAAGCGGACGTCGTTGGCGAAGAACATCCGCAGGTCGGGGACGCCGTGCTTCAGCATCGCGATCCGCTCGATCCCCATCCCGAACGCGAAGCCCTGGACGCGCTCCGGGTCGTAGCCGCTCTCCCTCACGAACTCGTACAGCGTCGGGTCGACCATCCCCGCGCCGAGGATCTCGAGCCAGCCGGTCCCCTTGCAGAGCGGGCATCGCGAGCCGTCATCGAGCCGTCCGGCCTTGCAGCGGAAGCAGTCGACGTCGAGCTCGACGCTCGGCTCGGTGAACGGGAAGTAGTGCGGGCGAATCCGCAGCTCGCGGTCGGCGCCGAAGATCGCGCGCGCGGCCTCGAGCAGCGTGCCTTGGAGGTCCGCGAGGGTGATGTCGTCGGCGACCGCCAGGCCCTCGACCTGATGGAACATCGGCGTGTGCGTCGCGTCGGAGTCGCGGCGGTAGACCTTGCCGGGAATGACGATGAAGATCGGGGGCTCGTGTGCCTCCATCGAGCGGACCTGCATCGGGGAGGTGTGGGTGCGAAGGACGACGTCGCGCGGTCCCGGCGGCAGCCCGCGCTCGTTGAGCGTGCCCTCGGGCAGGGTGTCGGGATCGACGTAGAAGGTGTCCTGGAGCATCCGGGCCGGGTGCCCCGGCGGATGGTTGAGCGCGGTGAAGTTGTAGTAGTCGTGCTCCACCTCGGGCCCCTCCATCACCCGGTAGCCGAGACCGACGAAGATGTCCTCGATCTCCCGGCGGGTGGACGTCAGCAGGTGCAGATGCCCGACCGCGACTGGGGGGGCGCCGGGAAGGGTGACGTCGACCGCTCCCTCGGCGACCTCCCGCTCGAGCTCGGCCGCCTCGAGCTCGGAGCGCCGCCGAGCGAGGAGCTCCTCGAGGGCCTCGCGGGCCGCGTTCGCCGCCTGGCCGACCGGCCCGCGCTGGCCCTCGGGAAGGCCGCCGATCCCGCGCAGGATCGCGGTCAACCTCGCCCGCCGGCCCAGGAAGCGGACGCGGAGCTCCTCGAGCGCGTCGGGGTCCCGGGCGGAGCCGATCGCGGCCTCGGCCTCCCGGCGCAGCTCGTCCACCGCTTCGCGGGGGTCAGGCATGGCCGGCCATCCTATTTCGGAGCTCATAGAGGGCGACCGCGGCGGCCGCAGCGACGTTGAGGGACTCCGGCCCGCCGGGGCGCATCGGGATTCGAGCTCGCTCGTCGACCGCCGCCTCGAGCTCGGGTGGGATCCCATCGCGTTCGGCCCCGAGACAGACGACGAGCGGCGGCGCGGCTCCCAGGCGATCGATGACGAGGTCGCCGCGGGGGTCGAGCGCCACCTTGGTGCCCCGCATGTCGGCGAGCGCGCCCTGGAGCGGCGGGCGCGCGAACAGGGAGCCCATGCTCGCCCGCACCGCCTTCGGCGAATACGGGTCGGCGCATCTCGGCCCCAGCGCGACGGGGCCGTCGGCCAGCGCGTGGGCGGAGCGGATGATCGCCCCCACGTTTCCGGGGTCGGCGACCCCGTGCAGGTAGACGGAGAGGTCGCCGCCGGCCTCGCCCCAGCGCCGCCGGTACACCCCCACGACCCGGGTGCCCGAGCCCAGCGTGCTGACGGCGTCGAGGAGCTCGGGCTCCACGTCCTCGCCCCCCACCAGCACGAGCTCGGGCGCGACCCCGGCGGCCTCCGCGGCCTCGACGAGGTCCTCGCCCTCCGCGACGAACAGGCCGCTGCGCTCGCGCTCGCGGCGCGAGCGCAGCTTCCGGATCAGCTTCAGCTTTTCGTTGTGGGGACTGGTGATCAATTCATCGCTCGTGAAAACAAAACGGGCGGCTCGCCTTTCGCGATCCGCCCAGGAGGTCGAGAGTTATGTGGCTGGCTCTCAGGCCGCGGTGGCCTCCCGGGCTAGCTCGGCAAATCGGCGAAACGCCTCGGGATCGCGAACGGCCACGTCCGCGAGCATCTTCCGGTTCACCTCGACGCCGGCTTGGTCGAGGCCGTGGATGAGCTGGGAGTAGCTCATCCCCTCGCGCCGGGCCGCGGCGTTGATGCGGACGATCCACAGGCGGCGAAACTCGCGCTTTCGATTGCGGCGGTCACGGTAGGCATAGCGGCCCGACCGCATGACCTGCTCGTGGGCGAGCCGGTAGCTCGAGTGCTTTCGCCCCCAGTACCCCTTCGCCTGGCGAAGGACCTTCTTCTTTCGCCGCTTGCGGGCGACGGCGTTCGTTGCGCGCGCCATCTAGCGCCCCTTCCCGGCGAGCAACGTGCGGACGCGCTTTCGATCCTGCGGCGCGACCTCGGTCGGCCGGGCCATGCGGCGCTTTCGCTTCGGCGACTTCTTCTCCAGGATGTGGCTGGAGAACGCGCGCCGGCCGCGAAGCTTTCCGCGCGCGGTCTTGCGGAACCGCTTCTTGGCGCCGGAGTGGGTCTTCATCTTCGGCATCGGACGGCTATTGAAGCAGACCCGCGCTCGCGCGCGGGCGGGTGACGAGGCCGCGCCGGGCGGGTGGCTAGGCGGCGGAGCGCTCGGTGTCGCCGCCGGCGGCGCGCACCTCGCCGTCGCCGGTCTTCGCCCTCACCGGCGCGAGGAGCATGCTCATGTTGCGTCCCTCCTGAAGGGGCTCCTGCTCGATCGTCGCGAGATCCTCGATGTCGTCGTAGAGGCGCTGGAGAAGCGCTCGCCCCCGCTCCGGGTGCGCCTGTTCGCGGCCGCGGAACATGATCGTCACCTTGACCTTGTCCTGGTTTCGCAGGAAGCGCTCGACGTGGCCCTTCTTGGTCTCGTAGTCGTGGGTCGCGATCTTCGGGCGCAGCTTGATCTCGCGCACGTTGATCTGCTGCTGGTGCTTGCGGGCGGCCTTGGCCTTCTGCTCCTGCTCGTAGCGGTACTTCGAGTAATCAAGCAGCCGGGCGACGGGCGGGCGGGCGTCGGGCGCGACCTCCACCAGGTCGAGGTCGCGCTCCTGCGCGCGCGCCATCGCCTGCTCGGTGGGCACGATGCCGACCTGCTTGCCGTCCTCGTCGATCAGCCTGACCTCGGAGACGCGGATCCGCTCGTTGATCCGCGTCGGGTCACGCTCTGGAGGCGACCGGTCGAAGCGCGGGTTCGCCACTAGATGAACTGGAAGGGGCTCGTCAAGCTAGCGAGGCTCGGACGGGATCGAGACGAGACGGGACAGGGAGCAGGGGCACGGACGCTCAGCGGCGGCGCGTGGTGTGGGTGCCCTTCATCGCGCGCCAGTATAGACGCCTAACTCTCGGACGCCTCGCGTCCGAGGCGGGCGATGAACTCCTTCACCGAAAGCTGGCCGAGCTCGCCCTCCCCGTGCGAGCGCACCGCGACGGTCCGCTCCTCGTGCTCGCGGTCGCCCACGACGAGCATGTAGGGGTACTTGGACACCTCGGCGTCGTGGACCTTCTTGCCGACCGACTCGGAGCGCCGGTCGGCCTGGCGGCGGATGCCGGCGGCGGCGAGCTCCGCGGCCACCTCGTCCGCGTAGTCGTTGTGCCGATCGGCGACCGGCAGGACCGTGGCCTGGACGGGCGCGAGCCAGACCGGAAACCGCCCCGCGTGATGCTCGATGAGGATCCCCACGAACCGCTCCATCGAGCCGAGCAGCGCGCGGTGGATCATCACCGGGCGGTGCTCGGCGTTGTCCTCGCCCTGGTAGGAGAGCTCGAAACGCTCGGGCATCTGGAAGTCGAGCTGGCAGGTGCCGCACTGCCACGACCGGCCCAGCGCGTCGGTGATGTGAAAGTCGATCTTCGGGCCGTAGAAGGTGCCCTCCCCCGGGCTCACCTCGTATTCACGCCCCTGCCGCTCGAGCGCCTCTTCGAGGGCTCCCTCGGCCCGCTCCCACTGCTCCTCGGTGCCGATGTACTTGTCGGGCCGGGTGGAGAGCTCGACCCGGACCTGGTCGAACCCGAAGCGCTCGTACAGCTGGTCGATCGCGCGGCAGATCGAGTCGACCTCGTCGGTGACCTGCTCGAGAGTGCAGTAGACGTGCGCGTCGTCCTGGGTGAAGGCGCGCACCCGGAGCAGCCCGTGGAGCACTCCCTCGCGCTCGTTTCGGGACACGAGCCCGAACTCGGCGAGGCGCAGCGGGAGGTCGCGGTAGGAGCGCCGCTCCGAGGCGTAGACGAGGCACGCCCCGGGGCAGTTCATCGGCTTCAGCGCGAAGCGGCGGTCCTCGACCTGCGTGAAGAACATGTTCTCGCGGTAGTTCTCCCAATGCCCCGAGCGGTGCCAGAGCTCCTCGTCGAGCACGTGAGGGGTCTTGATCTCCACGTACCCCCCGGCCTCGAGCTGGCTCCGCACCTCCCGCTCGACGAGGCGCAGGAGCACCGTCCCCTGCGGCAGCCAGAAGGGCATTCCGGGCGCCTCGGGCCGGAGCGTGAACAGCCCGAGCTGGGGGCCGAGACGCCGGTGGTCGCGGGCGCGGGCCTGCTCGAGCCGCTCGAGATGGCGCTCCAGCTCCTGGTTGGAGAAGAAGGCGGTCCCGTAGATCCGGGTCAGCATCTGGCGGCTCTCGTCGCCGCGCCAGTAGGCGCCGGCGACGGAGCTCAGCTTGAACGCGGCGATTCTCCCCGTCGAGGGACCATGAGGGCCTCGGCAGAGGTCGACGAAGGGCCCGTTGCGGTAAAGCGACACGGTCTCGACGCCCTCGTCGCGGATCAGGTCCTCGATCAGCTCGACCTTGTACGGCTGATCCTCGGCCCGAAAGCGCTCAATCGCCTCGGCCGGCGGGACATCGGATCGCTCGAAGCGCTCGTCGGCATCGATGTGGGCGCCCATCCGCTCCTCGATCCGGGCCAGGTCGGTCTCCGACGGCCGAAAGCCGTCCGGGAACTCGAAGTCGTAGTAGAACCCCGCGTCGATCGGCGGGCCGATCGAGACCCTGGTCCCGGGCCACAGGTCGATGACGGCGGTCGCGAGCACGTGGGCCGCGTCGTGCCGCAGGAGCTCGAGCGCCTCGGGACGGCCCGGCGTCACGATCTCGATCCGCTCGCCGTCGCCGAGCGCCGCGCCGAGGTCGCGGACCTCGCCGTTCACCTTGACCGCGAGCGCGTCCTTCGCCAGCCGGGGGCCGATCGCCCCGGCGGCGTCGGCTCCGCTGGCGCCCTCGGGCAGCTCGAGCTGCGAGCCGTCGGGGAGCTCGACGCGCACCGCACTCATGCGGGCCATGCTAGATGAGTGATTCGGCGCATCACCCACCTAGCCGGACGCGGGGTTGGCCCTGCCGCCGACCGAGATCAGGGGGCACGGCCCTGACCCGCGCGGCGCGGGCCGCCGCGCCCAGACGGTGTACGGCCCGGACCGGTGGGCGGGTCGAAGCGCGGCATACGGCGCCCGGGCACCCGCGGCCTGCGTGATCACGTGGGAGATCCCCGGCGGCGGCGGCTTCGACGATGGCGACCCGGCCTGGGCCACGCACACGCGTCCGCCGCGAAGCTCCCAGACGAGGTAGTCGCGCCCGTGCTCGTCGTCCAGCACGCGCTTCGACGCCAGGACGAGGGTCGAGCGCTTCCCGAGCTCGGGCCGGAGCTCGGTCAACTTCGGGGAGTAGGTGGACGGGCCGACCGGGCCGTTGGCGAGCGCCACGGCGCTGCAGCCGGCCGCGAGCGCCACGAAGGCGAGCGCCAATCCCCTCCGCAGCAGCGGCTCGCGGTGGGCCACGACGCCGTCCGCGCCACCGCGTCGCCTCGCGAACACCGAACGCAGGCCGCCCAGTTCGATCACCGGCTCCCCGCTCAGGAGCGCCCGCACGATGACCAGAATCGCCAGCGGCGCCGCGATCACGATCGACTTGGCCGCCTGGTAGGGCGTGCCGGCGAAGTGCGCATAGGCGTACAAGGCCGCGGCGACCGCCAGGGCGCCGGGTACGGCGCGCTGCGCGCGTCGCAGCCACCACACGAGCCCGTAGAGGAGCGCGACGAGCCCGAGCAGCTCGCCGAGGTAGAAGCCGAGCACCGGCATCGCGCCGTCGCCGGGGTCGAGGCGGAAGTCGCCCGACGGCCAGATCCCGAGCGCCTCGAGCGGCGAGATCGGGTTGAAGAGGTTGCCTAGCCCGGGGCCCCTGGGATCGAAGGTCTGAAAGCCGGCGAAGTCGACCATCCGACCGATCTCCGGGGCCGCGCAGGCGGCGAGCACCGCCGCGGCCAGGACGGTCGCGGGCGCGGCGGCGGACGCGAGATCGATCGCGGCCGCGAACGAGAAGCGCCGCGCGGCGATCGCGAGCTCGATCGCCGCCCAAGCGGCCGTGGCGCCCGCCAGCCACAGCAGCCCCGGAAAGCTGTAGCAGTACACGCTGCCGACCGCGAGCGTTGCGAGCGGCACTCCCGCGAGGGCGCGCCTCGTCGAGATGACGGGCCAACCGCCGAGCAGCCGGCCGTTCGCCAGCTCCTGGAGGGCGATCGCGAACGCGAGCACGAACAGGGCCTGCATCGTCTCCTTGAACGCCCCCTGGATCAGGTACGAGGCCGCCAGGTACGGAAGGCCGACGAGGAGCGCGGCCCCGACGCGCTGGGCGGGCGCGAGCCCCCGCAGGAGGCCGAGCGGGGCGAGCGCCGCGCAGACGGCGATCGCGAGCTGGAGCCCGTCGAAGGCGTGGACGAGGCTCGCCCCACACACTGCCGATACCGCCGCGACCACCGCGTGCGGACCCAGCGGATAGCCCTGCGCGAGGAGCCGTCCCCCCTCCCCGTGCGCGAGCTGGCTGGCGGCGAACAGATGCTGGGACATGTCGGGGTTCAGTCCGGTGCCGAGGATCCCGAACCGGCCCTCGACCGCGAACGGCAACGACGCCGCGCCGAACCCGAGCACGGCGACCGCGATCCCGATGGCGAGCTGCTCGCGATCCGCCACCGCGCCCCGCGTGCGGACCAGGACGAGCGCTGAGACGAGCGCCACGATGCCGACCGCGATGGCGGCCGCCGTGCCCTCCCCCGGGAGGCGCACGGTCCCCCACGCGATGCCGGTGAGAGCGGCGAGGCCGACGGCGGGCGCCAGGAACGACCACTCGCGACGCCCGCAGGCGGCGAACACGGCCTGGCCCACCAGCGCGGAGGCCGCGACAATCAGGAGCGAGGACGCGTAGGTCCCGGGCATCGGCCGGCGAGCATAGACATCCGACTAGAGGCCTCCTGTGCGCGAATAGACCGGCCGCCACGTCGCGCCCCCGGCCCCGGACCCCGCGGCGGCGACGGTCCTGGTCGCGGTCGTCACGATCGCCGTGGCCTTCGCGGGCGTGTCCGTCGACTCCCTCGCCCGGGAGCCGGCGGCGGTCGGCGGGACGTGAGCCATGGTTTCGCGCGCCGCCTCGGGGGTATTTCGTCCTTAGGACGGAGGGCGATCCATGGATGAGGCATGCCAACTTCGACGCTGACAGGCATGAACTCCAAAATCACGATTACCACCGAGCCCGAGTTCCGACTCGTGATGCCGAGTCGTGCGGAGAACGTGGCGATCGTCCGGCAGGCTCTCTCGGGGGCGGCCGAGGTCCTCGGTCTGGAGGGATCCCGCCTGCTCGACATCAACGCGGCGGTCAGCGAGGCGTGCAACAACGTGGTGGTCCATGCCTACGGGGGGGACGAGGGCCCGATGGAGGTCTACCTCTGCATCAGCGAGACCGAGCTCGAGTTGATCGTCCGGGACGAGGGAGTGGGCATTCGGCCGCATCGACCGGAGCCGAGCGGGGGGCTGCAGGGCCTCGGGCTGTCGCTGATCCAGACGCTCTCGGACCGGGTCGAGTTCCTCGGCGGGATCGGCGAGGGCACCAAGGTGCGCATGGCCTTCGCCCTCGACGGGTCGATCGACGAATGGTCTCGCCAGCCGGCTAGCGCCGAGGACGACATCCCGGCTCCGCCGGGCGAGCTGCGGGTTGCCGTCTCGACCGGGGCCCTGGCCGCGCCGGTGCTCGGGCGCGTGATCGCGATGCTGGCCTCGCGGGCCGGCTTCACCCTCGACGGCATCTCCGAGGCCCAGCTGGTCACCGACTCGCTCGCTGCCCACGTTCCGCGGGTGATCGTCGGCGAGCAGATCCAGCTCGGCGTCGACATGCCGCTGGATCGGCTCGTGGTTCGGGTGGGGCCGCTCGCCGAGGGTGGCGCCGAGAGCGTCCTCGAGGCCTCGGCCCTCGGCAACCTCCCGCCGCTGCTGGAGCGCCTGACCCAGGAGCGCGAGGTTGAGAGCTCGGGCGACGGCGAGCTTCTCAGGCTGACCCTCGTCAACCCAGCCTGAGCGCCGCGGGAACGCTCAGGACGCGATGGCGTCTGGGTCGTCGACGATCTCGAGGCGCTGGTCGACCTGCATGACCGAGAAGAGCCGCTCCACGGCCGCCGACCCGCGAACGACGACGAGCCGCCCGCCGGCCGCCTGCGCCCGCTCGTTCGCGGCGATCACGGAGCGCAGGCCGGTGGAGTCGATGAACTCCACCCCGCTCAGGTCGAGGACGACGGTGCCGGGCGAATCCGCCTCGACGCGCTCGAGCTCGCTCTCCAGGAGCGGCGCGTTCGCGATGTCGAGCTCGCCCACGAGGACGACCCGCGTCTGATCCGCGACCCGTTCAGTGGTTACGTCGAGCGTAGACATCGGCGATTCGCAGCGGCAAGATAGCGCCGTCGCCGATCAACTGCGGCGGGGTCGCCGGACGATCTCGGGCTCGGGGGGCTCATCTCCGCCCTGCACGGCCGCCAGCAGCTTGCGAAGCGCGCGCCGCATGATCCGCGAGACCTGCATCTGGGAAACTCCGAGGCGGCGCCCGATCTCGTATTGGTTCAGGTCCTCCTCGAAGCGCAGCCGAAGCACGGTTCGCTCGCGTTCGTCGAGCGGGGCGTCCTCGGCGGCGAGCTGAGCCTCGACCGCGTCGAAGCCGGCCTCGGACTTGCCGACCGTCTCGACCATCGGCACCGACTCCCGGTCCTCGCGGTTTCGAGGCACGTCGAGCGACAGGGTGCGGCGTGCCTCGTCGGCCTGGAGGGCCTCGGCGACGTCCTCCTCGCTCAGCTCGAGCCGCTCGGCGATCTGCGGCACGGTTGGGGAGCGCCCGAGCTCGTCGGCGAGCTTCGCGCTCGCGTCCGCGACCGCCATCGTTCGCTCCTGGAGCCCGCGCGGGAGGCGGACCTCCCACACCCGGTCGCGGAAGTGGCGGCGAAGCTCCCCGAGGATCGTCGGCGCCGCGTAGGCGATGAACGAGCGCCCGCGTTCGGGGTCGTAGCCGTCGAGCGCCTTGACTAGGCCCAGGGAGGCCACCTGGATCAGGTCCTCGAGCTGCTCGGAGGCACCCCGGTAGCGGAGGGCGAGCGAGCGCGCCAGGGGCAGGAAGCGCCGCGTCAGCTCGTCCTTCAGGCGAGGGTCGCGGGTCCTGGCGTAACGACGCAGGAGCTCGTCCTCGTCGCCGGGCGGGCGAACCGGCGGACCGGGGGTGTTCTCGGCACTGGGCAGCGTCGACCATCCTCTCGACGTCCTTGGATAACTCCAGCGACGAACCGCCTATGAGTTCCTTCCCGGCCCCTCTAGCGGCTTTGTCGGCGTCAGTGGGCTGAGGCCGCCGCGGCTAGGCGATGCCCCGGCGGCCAGTCCGCGAACAGTAGCGGACGCGATCCGGTCAGGCGTCCGTCGTAAGCACCCGGTTGACGGCCTTCTCGACCGTGTCGAAGACCGGGATCGTGCGGTCGATCGCGGTCAGCTCGAGGAGCCTCCTGACCTCGCCGCCGGGGCTGACGAGCGCGACGTTCGACTCCCCGTTCTGCGCCGGCTTGGCTCCGTGAAGGAGGGTGGCGAGCCCGGTGGAGTCGATGAACTCGCAGCCGCTCAGGTCGACGACCAGCGGCCGCTCGGCGTCCGCGGCCGCCACGTCGAGGAGGTCGCGCACCTCAGGGCTCGACGCCATGTCCAGCTCCCCGCGGATCTCGACGACCCGAACCCCGGTGACGATCCTCTCTGTGGCTTCAAACCGCTGCGGGCCCAAGTGTCCTCCTAGCTCCTCCCGAGTCGAGGTTCTGGGCTCCCGGTCCGTCGTCGACTGGCTCGGCCTTTCCACGTCCGTGCCCGGGTCAGCGCCCCTGTTGATTGACGAGGCCTGGCTCGCGGGCCAGTCCCCGCGCGGGCGAGTCAATCATCGCCCGGGTGGCGTGTCAAGCCTGCGATTGGTCCCCCGAAGTGGCGCTACTGGGCTTCAGCGAGCGCGAAGCGCGAGCGGTGTGAGAGCCCAGGGGCGCGCCATGAAGTGGGCGCTACT
>Ga0066652_100001881_pt1 | contig 11178 bp, 8 predicted proteins | sample GraSoiAngelo_101_FD_71413 | JGI IMG/M metagenome (GOLD analysis project Ga0066652, IMG submission 71413) | Grasslands soil microbial communities from the Angelo Coastal Reserve, California, USA - 14_0903_02_30cm | ecosystem: Environmental > Terrestrial > Soil > Grasslands | place: USA... | reverse complement strand
CCGCTCCCGCGCCGCCGCGCCCATCGCGTGCAGGCGCTCCGGCGCCGCGAGCAGCTCGACCAGCGCCGCGTGCAGCGCCGCCGGCTCGCGGGGCGGCACGGCGATCCCGGTCTTGCCCGGAGCGATCGCCTCGGTCGTCCCCGTCCCCACATCGGCGACGACTGCGGGCGTGCCCATCGCCTGCGCCTCCACGGTGGCCAGGCCGAAGGACTCGGCCCGGCTGGTCGACGGCAGGACGAACAGGTCCGCCGCCGCCAGGTGACGCCGCAGCTCGTGCGGCGACAGCGCTCCGACGACGTGGACGTTGTCCGAGAACGCCGCCTCGGCGCGCAGCTCGTGCAGCATCGGGCCGTCGCCGACCATGACGACCTCGGCGTCGAGCCCGTGCGCGGCGGCGATCAGGTGCCGGAAGCCCTTGTAGTAGACGAGCCGCCCGACCCCGACCACGAGCGAGCGCGAGCTTGCGCCGTAGCGGGAGCGGACCGCCGCGCGCTCGTCGTCGGGGACGTGCGCCGAGTCGAACCAGCCGGTGTCGATGCCGATGGGGATGACCTCGATCGGCCGCCGGCGGCCGAAGAGCGGGGAGTCGAGCGCGATCCGGTCGCTCGAGACGACGATCGCGTCCGCCCGGTCGAGGATCCGCTGCACCAGCGGCCGGTACAGCCACAGCCAGCGGGCCTGGCGGACGACGTCGGCGTGGAACGTGCACACGATCGGGCGCCCGCGTCCGCCGACCAGCGCTGCCAGCTCCCCGAGCGGGTAGGGCATGTGCACGTGGATCAGGTCGGCGGGCGAGCGGCGGACCTCGCGCAGGACCTCGGGCGAGACCGGCAAGGCCAGCACGCGCGGGCCGAACTCGCGCACGCGCAGCTCGCGCCCGCCGTTGATGTCGGCCACGGTCGTCCGCGACGAGTGCGAGCACACGAGCACATCGGTGCGAACGTCGGTCATCGCCCGGCGCAACGCGTCGATGTGCCGCTCGACGCCCCCGATCACCGGCGGATAGACATCCTTGTAGACGTGAAGAACATGAAGGCGCCGTGCGATGGCGGCGGAGGGTAGCCGCCGCTACGCTGCGCGCTTGTCCGTGAGCGCTCCTACCGCGGCAGCCCCACCGGCCCCCGTCATGGCCGCCACACCGCCAGCAACCGAGGACCGCTGGGGGCCCGGCCGGATGGTCGTCCTCGCCGTCCTCGGGCTCTTCTGCGGCCTCAGCCCGCTGTACTCGGGCCTGTTCGACTTCGGCGTCTGGGTGCCGTGCGCGCTCGTGGTGCTTGGTGGCGTCATCGCCGTGTTCGTCGCCGGCGCGCGCCCGCGCGGGCTCCCGGCGATCGCCGGCGTGGTCGCGTTCACGGGCCTCGCCGCCTGGGCGTGGCTGTCGACGGCCTGGGCGGCCGACGCGGGCGCCGCCGAGGTGGAGGCCGCGCGAATGGTGCTCTACGCGGCCACGTTCGCCCTCTTCGTGTGCCTGGTGCGCGGCCGGCCGGGGGCCTCGGTCCTGCTCGGTGGCGCCACGGTCGGGCTGCTGTTCGTCGCCCTCGACGTGCTCGCGCGCATGCTCTTCGGCGACGGCTCCGCCCTCTTCGTCTCGGGCCGCCTCAACGATCCGCTCGGCTACGTCAACGGGGAGGCGGTCGCGTTCCTGATGGCGCTGTGGCCGCTCGTGGCCGTGGCCGAGCGGGTGCGCCAACCGTTGCTGGCCGCCCCCGCCGCCGGCCTGGCGGCGGTTCTCGCCTGCCTCGTCGTGCTGTCGCAGTCGCGCGGAGCGGCGCTGGGGGCCGCGCTCGGGATCGTCGTGCTCGTCGCGCTCGTGCCCGGCCGCCAGCCGCGCGTGTGGCTGCTGCTCGTGATCGCCGCGGTCGTGGCGGTGCTCGGCCACCCCGTGCTGGACCTGTACGGCACCGTCTCCAACAACGAGGCGGTCGACGAGAGCACCGTCCGGTCGGCCGGCGTGGCGGCGGTGCTGGTCGGGCTGGCGACGATGGTGGTCTGGGGCCTCGCTGCGGCGCTGGTGCGGAGCGTCGGGCGCGACCGGCCGGAGGCGGCCGACGGCCTGCGGCGGGCGGGGGCGATCGTGCTCGTGGTGGGCGCCGTCGCCGCGGTCGGCGTCGGCCTTGCCTTCTCCGGTCGTATCGCCGACAAGGTCTCCGACCAGTACGACTCGTTCATCCACCTCGGCTCCGACCAGGGCAACGGGTCGCGGCTCACGGCGGGCGGCGGCAACCGTTATGACTTCTGGCGGGTGGCATGGCGGGAGTTCTCCGACCATCCTGTCGGGGGCGTCGGTGCGGGCAACTACGCGGCCGACTACTTCCTCGAGCGCCGGCGAGACCAGGACGTCAAGCAGCCCCACTCCCTGCCGCTCCAGATCCTGGGCGAGCTCGGGCTCGGCGGGGCCCTGCTGTTCGCGGCGTTCCTGGTCGCGGTCGCGGTCGGCCTGTGGCGGCGCGCCCGCAGCCGCCTTCCCGGCTCGGCGGCGTTGACCGTCGCCGCGGGTGGCGCCTTCCTGGCCTGGCTCGGCGCCTCCGCGGTCGACTGGGTGCACCTGTTCCCCGGCCTGGCCGGCATCGCGCTGGCGGCCGCCGCCGTGCTGGTGATCGACGACCGGCTCGTCCCGGCGCCGCTGGGCGGGCGCCGCGGTCTGGCCGTCGCCGGTGTCGCGGTGGCGCTGGCCGCCGTCGCCGTCTTCGGGCTCGCCCGGCTCGGAGTCGCCGACCGCTATCGCGCCGACGCAAACGACACGGTGGCCAGCGACCCGCTCGCCGCCCTGACCGACACGAGCAAGTCGCTCTCGCTCGATGGCGATGCCCTGAGCACCTACTACGTCCGGGCCGCTGCCTACGCGCGCCTGGGCCGGTACGAGCCGGCGCGCGACACGCTGATCGAGGCGCTGGACCGCGATCCGAAGTCGTTCGTCACCTGGACGCTGCTCGGTGACATCGCCTTCCGGCGCGGCAACCCCCGCAAGGCGCAGTTCTACTACCGCCAGGCCCTGAGCCTGAACCCGCTCGACGTCGAGCTGCAGCGCCTCGCCCGCAACCCGGCGAGCTGAGGGTCCCGAGGGGCGCCCTTCGCCCGTGCGTCCGCCCGCCGAAGGCACCTCCGTCGCAATCGTGCTGCCCACGCGCGGTCGCCTGGGCGGGCTCGAGACGGCGCTCGAGTCGATTGTGCCGCAGGCGCGTGCGCTGGGCGCCGAGGTCGTGGTCGTCGAGGACGGCGGCACCGAGACGCGCGCGGTGGCGGAGCGCCACGGCGTGCGCTGGATCGGGCTCGATCGCGCACGCGGACCCAACGCGGTGCGCAACGCCGGCATCGCCGCCACCGCGGCGGAGCTGGTCGTCCTGGCCGAGGACGACGTGCGCGCGCCCGCGGGGTGGCTGCAGGCCCTGGTGCGAGCGGCCACCGCCCACCCGGAGGTCGAGGTGCTCGGGGGGCCGATACGCGGCGTGGTCGAGGGACGGCGCTGGCGCACGTGTGGGCGCGAGTGGCCGCCGATCTCCTCCTTTTATCGCGGGCATGCCGACCGCGAGGTCGACCTCGTCTTCGCCGGGAACATGGCGGTTCGGCGCTCCGCGCTCGAGCGGATCGGGCCGTTCGCCGAGTCGCTCGGCCTGTATGCGGCGGGTGAAGAGGCGCGCCGCATCGCCGCGGCCTCGTCCGGCTCCGCGCCGGTGGCGGGCTTCTTCGGCGACGAGGAGGAGTGGCAGGATCGCTACCGCGCCGGCGGGGGGCGGACCCTCTACGTGGCCGCAGCCCGAGTGGACCATGTCCGCCGAGGCGAAGAGGCCCGCACTTCGGCGCTCGTACGCGCCGCCTACGGCCGCGGCCGCGTGGCGCGCAGGTGGGGCGAGAGCCGCGGGCGCGCGCCGTCGCTCCGGCGCGAGCTGCGGGTGGCGGCCGGCTCAGGCTGGCACCTCGTCGCCCGGCGCTGCATGAACGGCCTGCTGTTCGCGGCCGACGCCGCGGGCCGGTTGCGCGAGGCCGTCGCCCGTGGTTGACCACGAGCGCGAGGTCGACGTGCTGCGCGGGCTCTGGGACGAGCAGCGTCGCCACCTCGAGCGGCATCCCGACGGCCCCGGCCAGCTGCACTACCTGCGCAAGCATCTCGGCTTCGAGCCGGCCATGCGCCGGCGCCTGCGAGCCCTCGACCGGATGACCCCGTACGTGCGCGGGCGCGTCCTGGAATGGGGCTGCCGCAACGCGGCCGACTCGGCGGTGCTGCGCATGCGGCTGGGCGACGGCCTCGAGCTCCATGGCGCCGACGTCATGCCGGCGGACCTGTTCGAGCCGTTCCACGCCTTCAGCGGCCTCGCCTACCGCCGGCTCGACGATCCGGTCCGGCTCCCCTACCCGGACGGGCACTTCGACACGATCGTCGCCCACGGCGTGCTCGAGCACGTGCCCGACCCGGAGCGCTCGCTCGACGAGCTGTGGCGTGTCCTGCGGCCGGGCGGGCGCCTGCTCATCGACGCCCTCCCGCACCGCTGGAGCTACACCGAGGCGTGGCTGCGGCGCACCGGCGGCCCCGCACATGATCGCCGCTACTCGCGCCGCGACGTGCGCCGCCTGCTCGCCGACCACGGGTTTCGCGTCGCCGCCGTGCGACGCGTCGGCACGGTGCCCGCCATGCTCAGCCGCATGCCCGACCGCATCCGCACCACCTATGCGGGGGCGGCACAGAAGGTCGGCGGGGTCGATGCCGTGCTCGAGCGCAGCCCCGTCCAGGCGTTCGCGGCCAGCCTGTTCATCGTGGCCGAGCGCCCCGCCGCCGGCGACGCCTTCCTTGCTCCCGGCTCCGGCCTGGTGCTCGGCCGGCGCGCCAACGCCCGGGCGGTGCTGCGCGACGCGGGACTGGACGCGCGCGCCCGCCTGCTGCGGGAGGGCCCGCGGCTCGACCGCGCGGCCGCGCAGTCGCCGCGCCGCAGGGTGCTCGTCCTGGCGGTGGAGCGCACCGACGTGCCCAACCTGCTCGGCGCCGCGCGCGCGGAGCTGGAGCGGTCGCGCCACGACGTGGAGGTCGCGATCGCCGACGCGGGCGACCGGGGGAAGTTCGCCAACCTCAACCGGCTGCTTGCCGACCGTCCCCTCGAAGGGCGCGACTGGCTGCTCGTCCTCGACGACGACGTTGCGTTGCCTGACGGCTTCCTCGATCGCTTCCTGTTCTTGTGCGAGCGGTTCGGCTTCGCGCTGGCCCAGCCCGCCCACCGGCACCGCTCGCACGCCGCCTGGCCCGTGACCAGGCGGCGGGCGGCGGTTGCGCGGCTTACGCAATTCGTGGAGATTGGGCCGGTGACCGCCTTCCGCCGGCCCACGTTCGATGCGCTCCTGCCCTTCCCGGACCTGCGCATGGGCTGGGGTCTAGACGCCCATTGGGCCGCGATGGCCCGTGCGCGCGGCTGGCCGGTGGGCATCGTCGACGCGACCCCGATCCGGCACGGGCTGCGTCGCACGGCCAGCGGGTACGCGCACGCCGACGCGGTCGCCGAGGCGCGCGCGTTCCTGGCCGAGCAGCCCCACCTCGAGCGCGACGAGGCCAGCCGGACACTCGCGGCCTTCCGGCGCTGGTGATGCGGGCGCTGGTCACCGGCGGCGCCGGATTCATCGGGTCGAATCTCGTCGACGCCCTGCGCGAGCGCGGCGACGACGTCCTGGTCCTCGACGACCTCACGACCGGACGGCGCGAGAACCTGGCGGCCGACGTCGCGCTGGTCGAGGCCGATGTAGCGGATCCGGACGCCGTCGCGGCCGCGGTCACCAAGCACGCCGCCGACGTGGTGTTCCATCTCGCCGCCCAGATCGACGTGCGCCGCTCGGTGGCCGACCCGGCGTTCGATGCCCGGGTCAACGTGGAGGGAACGATCGCGGTGCTGGAAGCGGCGCGGGCGCACGGCGCGCGCGTCGTCCTGTCCTCGACCGGCGGGGCAATCTACGGCGACGCCCACGTCGTGCCGACCCCGGAGGACGCGCCCCGCCGCCCGCTGGCCCCGTACGGGCAGGGCAAGGCGGCCGCCGAGGACTACTGCGCCCTCTACGCCCGGCTGCACGGCCTGCCGGTCGTGGCCCTTCGCTACGCGAACGTGTACGGGCCGCGCCAGGATCCCCTCGGCGAGGGCGGCGTGATCGCGATCTACTGCGAGTGCGCCCGGCGCGGCCGGCTCGCCACCGTGTTCGGGGACGGCAGCCAGACACGGGACTTCGTCTACGTCGGCGACGTCGTCGAGGCGAATCTGCTCGCGGCGACCGCCGACGTGCATGGGGCCTTCAACGTCGGCCGGGGTGAGGAAACGACCGTGCTCGAGCTGGCGCGGCTGCTCGAGCTCGAGGTCGAGCATGCACCAGAGCGCGCCGGCGAGGTGCGGCGAAGCTGTCTGGACCCGGCCCTTGCGGGCCGCGAGCTCGGGTGGCACGCGCGGGTGGACCTCGCCGATGGGATCCGCCGGACCCTGGCGTGGACGCCGTGACCCCGGGGTCAAGTCTTTCCTTGCCGCACCGAATCGTGGTGTGGCCAAGAAAGACTTGACCCCGGCCGTGGTCGGTTAGTCCTCGCTTACCACTGCGGTCCACCGGTGGCCACAGGCCGGGCAGACCGTCTCGGCGGCGGGAAGCGCATGCTCTCGCCCCGGCGGGGCCTGCACCCGCCGCAGCTCCTGGCGGAGGTCCCTGACCGAGATTCGCCTCGCCTCCACCCGATCGAGCCAGGCGTCCTGCTCGGGCGCCGCCAGCGGCGCGAGCTCCGCATGGTGGCTCCAGGACACACTCTCCCGACGTCGGGAGATTTCGAAGTGGGACGCGACGTAGGCCATGTTCATGAGGCTCTGGACCTCGTAGCCCGTGATCTCCGCCGCTCGTGCGTAATGCTCGCCGTACTTCGCTTCGCCGTAGTTCAGCCAGTCGCCGATCCACCAGCTGGCGCCACGGCCGGCGGTGCCGAGCCGGTGGCCGTGGCGGGCCCACTCCTCGAAGTCGATCTCGCGCGGCGGCCGCCACGAGACCGCGCCCAGGAATCCGGGCTCGCGCACGCCGAAGCGCGGCTCCATGCGGGCCGGCGTTCGGTTGGGCTGGGCGACGTTGCTCACTCGGCGCTGCGAAATATGGCGGCGGCTGGGATAGAAAACGGAATTACAGCAACGATGATGCGGTCTTCATGCGCGTCGTCGTCGCCGCCGAGTACTACCCACGTCGGGCCGATCCGGTACTCGGGATTTGGGCGCATCGTCAGGCGATCGCCGCCCGCGACGCCGGCGCCGAGGTCCGCGTCGTCGTGCTGCACCGCCTGGTGCCGCCCCGGCGGGCCCTGCGCGCACGCGACGTCGGCGCCCTCGCGGCGCCCCTGCGCCAGCCCCTGCACGAGCGCCGCGACGGGCTGCAGGTGACCTATCTGCCGTTCGTCTCTCCGGCGTTCGGGCCGCGGGCCGTGGCCGGCTGGGGCGCCTGGGCGGCCCCACCGCTCGGCGTCGCACTGCGCGCCCTGCGCCGCCGCTTCGCCTTCGACCTCGTCCACGCCCACTACGCGGTGCCCACCGCCGACGCGGCGCTGCGCACGCGCACGACGGCCCCGCTCGCGGTGTCGGTCCACGGCGGCGACGTGCTGTGGACCGCGCGCCGCTCCGAGCGCGGGCGCGAGGCGGTGACACGGGCGCTGACCGCCGCCGAGGTCGTGCTCGCCAATTCCCGCGGGACCGCCATGCGCTCGGAGGCGCTGGGCGCCCGAGCCACGCGCGTCGTCCACCTCGGCACCGACCTGCCGGCGCGGCGGCGCGAGCCGTATCCCGAGCCGACCGTCGTCACCGTCGGGCACCTCGTGGCCCGCAAGCGCCACGCCGACGTGCTGCGCGCGCTTCCCGCCGGCGTGCGCTATGTGGTCGTCGGAGACGGCCCCGAGCGCTCGGCGCTCGAGGCCCTGGCGCGCGAGCTGGGGCGCGCCGAGCACACCGTCTTCACCGGTGCGCTGCCCCACCACGCCGCTCTGGCCGAGGCCCGCCGCGCCCACGCCTTCGTCCTGCCGAGCGTCGACGAGGCCTTCGGGGTGGCCTACGTCGAGGCGATGGCCGGGTGGGTGCCGGCGATCGGCCTGCGCGGCGAGGATGGCCCGGAGGAGATCGCCGCCGCCGGAGACGGGATCGTCCTGACCGACCGGGAGGGGCTGCAGGCGGCGATCGAGCGCACGCTGACCGAGCACGAGCGCCTGGGCGCACAGGCGCGGGCAACCGTCGAGGGCGCCTTCACCTGGGAGCACACCGGCCGGGAGACGGTCGCCGCCTATGAGGCGGCGCTGGCGCGCCGGTGAAGCCGGTCCTCTTCGTCACCGGCCACGCGCCGCCCGAACGGGTGGGGGCGTTTCAGGCGCTGCACGAGCGCGAGGGCATCGAGCTCGCGCTCTTCGGCGGTCGGGCGCTTCACGGGTCAGAAGGCGAACGCGCGTTGCCGGTGCCGGTGAAGTGGGTCGCCCAGCGGGAGGTCCGCGCCCTCGCCGCGAGCGGCGACTACCGCGCCGTGGTGGGTTCGACCGGCGGGCGGATCGCGCTGCCCGGCGCCTACCGGGGCGCCCGTGCCGCCGGAGTCCCGTTTCTGCTGTGGACGAGCCTGTGGGCGCACCCGCGGTCGCTCGCAGGGGCTCTCGGCTACCTGCCGCTGGGACGCATCTACCGCACCGCCGACGCTGTCGTGACCTACGGGCCGCACGTGAGCGCCTATGCGCGCGCGAAGGGCGCGCGCAACGTCCACGAGGCCCCGCAGGCGGTCGACAACGCGTTCTGGTCGGCGGCGCCCACCGCCGACGAGCGGCGCGCCGGCTTCCAGGCCCTCTTCGTCGGCCGCCCCGACAAGCAGAAGGGCCTCGGCTATCTGCTCGAGGCCTGGAATGCGGCCCGGCCCAAGGACGCCGCCCTCGTGCTCGCCGGCCCTGAGATGACGCGCTTCAGCCGGGTCGACCTCGTCCCCACCGGCGTGCTTCAGCCCGTGGCCCTGCGCAACTTCTACGCCGCCGCCGATGTCCTCTGTGTCCCCTCCGTCCCCACGCGCACGGTGCGCGAGACCTGGGGGATGGCGGTCAACGAGGCCTTCAACCAGGCGACCCCGGTCATCGCCACCGACGCCGTCGGCGCCGCCGCCGGAGGACTCGTGCGCGACGGCGAGAACGGATTCGTGGTGCCGGCCAAGGACCCCCGAGCGCTTGCGGACGCGCTGCGCCGACTGGTGCGTGACCCGGGCTTGCGCGGGGGACTCGGAAGCGCAGGGCGTGAGCGCGTGGCGGCCTACACCTTCGAGGCCTGGGCCGCGGGCTTTACGGCGGCGCTGCGCACGGCGGGCGCGGACCGGCCGCAACTTCCGCGCCGGCCTGCGCGTTTGGAGTCCGATGAGCGCTAGCCTTGCCCGGCCGCGGCCGCGTCCGACGCCCGCCCTCCTCTCGACGATGCTCCGATTGACCGCGATAGCGCTCGCCGTGCTCCTGCTCGTCCCCGCTCTGGCGCGGGCCAGCGGCGACGACGTGATCAAGGACTGCACGCACAACGGCACGCTCACCAAGCGCTACTCGCAGAAGGACTACGCGGAAGCGCTGGCCAACCTGCCCGCCGACGTCGACGAGTACGGGGACTGCCGCCAGATCATCCGCGACGCGCAACTCGGCGCCGCCGGCGGCGGCTCGGGCGGCGGGCCCGCAGGCTCGATCCCCGGTGTCGGGCCGGCGGCTGCGAAACCCAAGACCGCCGCGGAGAAGCTGGCGCTCCACCAGGCCACGACCAAGGGTGACGCCCCGGTCGACGTCGGCTCCAGCAGCGGAGGTTCCAAACCGCTGGTGCCCGGCGCCTCGTCGTTCGACGCCGGCGGCCTCACCCACGGTCTGCCGCTCCCCATCGTGATCGTCCTGGTCCTGATCGGCGCCGCTGCCGTGATCGGCGCGCTGATCGCCCTGCGACCGCAGATCCGTCGTGTCCTCTCTCGCGGCAGGGGTTAGGCCGCCCGGCTACCTCCCCGGCGACACCGTCGCCGACCGCGCCGTCGACCTGCCCGGGCTGCTGCTCGGGCTGGCCGTCGCCGCCGGGCTGGCCGGCGCCGCGTTCGGGGGCGCGGGCGGGATCCGGCTCGAGGACGCGGTGCCGGTCGAGCTGGCCGTCACCGCCGTCGGGACCGCGCTCGCCGCCGCCGCCGTGTTCATGGGCCGCGGGCCCGTGCGCGCCTACGGGGCGGTCACGCTCGGCGTCCTCGCGCTGCTGACGGTGTGGACCGCGCTCTCGATCACCTGGTCGGATCAGCCGTCGGACACGTGGATCGAGGCCAACCGCACGCTCTCCTACCTGGCCGCGTTCGCCGGGGGCCTCGCGCTGGCCCGGCTGCTGCCCGGCCGCTGGTCGGCCTTTGCCGGCGGCGTGCTCGGCGCGGCGACCGCGGTGTGCGTCTACGCGATGCTGACCAAGGCGTTCGCGGGCTCGCTCGACGCCAACGCGGTGATCTCGCGGCTGCGCGCGCCGTTCGACTATTGGAACGCGATCGGGCTGATGGCCGCGCTGGCCGTGCCGCTGTGCCTGTGGCTGGGGGCGCGGCGCGACGGTCACGCGCTGGTGAGCGCCCTCGCCTATCCGGCGCTCGCCCTCGCCCTGCTGACCATGCTGCTCGCCTACTCGCGGGGCGCGTTGATCGCCGCTGCGGTCGGGTCGCTGGTCTGGTTCGCGTTCGTGCCGCTGCGCCTGCGCGGCGTGGCGGTGCTCAGCGTCGCCACTGTGGGCGCTGCGCTGGTGTTGTGGTGGGCGCTCAACCAGGACGGGCTGACGGCGGACCACATTCCGCTTGTCGTGCGCGAGGAAACCGGCAGCGAGTTCGGCGTCCTGCTCGTGCTCATGGGCGTCCTGCTCTATCTCGGCGGCCTTGCGGCGGGCTTCGCCATCGCCAGCCATCCGCTCTCGGGGTCGGCTCGGCGCACGACCGGCACCGTGGTGATCGTCGTCGCCGCCCTCGTCCCCGTGGTGGCGCTGGGCGCGGTCGCGGTCTCGTCCGAGGGCCTCGGGGGTACGTGGGACTCGCTCACCAATCCCGACGCGAAGGTGCCCTCCAACGGGCCGGACCGTCTGACCGCGACCGGCAGCGTTCGCGCCCGCTATTGGCGCGACGCGCTGAACGTGTGGAGCGCCAACCCCCTCGTCGGCACCGGCGCGGGCGCCTACCCGATCAGCCGGGCCGAGG
>Ga0066652_100001880_pt1 | contig 11179 bp, 9 predicted proteins | sample GraSoiAngelo_101_FD_71413 | JGI IMG/M metagenome (GOLD analysis project Ga0066652, IMG submission 71413) | Grasslands soil microbial communities from the Angelo Coastal Reserve, California, USA - 14_0903_02_30cm | ecosystem: Environmental > Terrestrial > Soil > Grasslands | place: USA... | reverse complement strand
GTACTCGCCTCTGATCACGAGTCGGCCTCGCCGCCGGACATCGACTCGAACTCGCCCCGCGGTCGCAGGCCGCACGCGCAACGCCAACCGCAGAGGTTGGCCGACCACGCCCGAGCCGCGAAAGGCGGCCGAGAGGGCCGGCCGCACTCGGACCGCGATCGGGTTGGACACCGCGCCGCCAAAGCGGGCTTCATATGCTGCCGGCCGCTTGACCGGCACACCGATCCGGAAGCTGCCGTTCCGCGCCGTGCGCCCGCTGGCCGCCCGCCTCCCGTCGACCGTGTAGAGACCGATTCGCATTCGCCGCATCGCTGGAACGAGCCTTCCTGTGAAAGCAAGGTGCTGCCTGTAGCCGACCACTCGCCGCGCCTTCAGCGTCAGCGCGAACGAGCGCACTCTCAGCGTTGCGGTCGCGGTCTCCCCCGTGGCGCTCGTTCCGGTCACGCGGGCGGTGAAGGCTCCGGAGCGATAGACGTGGTCGACAGCGGCGCCGTCAGCGACAGCTCCGTCGCCGAAATCCCAGTGGTAGGAGGCGGCATCGCCGGAGGCGGCGAAGGCGACTTCCAGGGGCGCTGCGCCGGTCCTGGCCGTGGCGGAGGCGGCAATCGTCGGCGGGGCCGCTCCTGCGGCCGCTGGGCTGAATGCGAGGACTAGCGCCACCACCACGATCGCGGCCCGCACGAACGCAGTGTAGTTGCCTAAACGGTCACCGCAAGCAGGAGGGCAGCCGCGTTGAAGGCCGCGTGCAGGACCATGCCCGGATAGATGCTGCGGGTGCGGCTTCGCAAGAACGCAAGCCCGGTGCCGAAGACGATCAATACCGGCAGCGCCTCGACGAGACCGTGCCAGAGGCCGAACATCACCCCGATCACCACGATCGCCGGCGTCTCGCCCAAGGGCTGCAGCAGGTAGAAGCCAAGACCGCGGAAAGTCAGTTCCTCCACGATCGGGCCGATGACGGCGAAGGCGAACAGGTTCAGCCCGAAGGCTGCGGCGTGGCTCGATTGCCACCCTGACGGTGTGAGGCCTTGCTCACGGCCGCCGTGGAGGAAAGGATCAAGCGCCGCGTTCGCGATCCCGATCGCGATCAGGACCCCGATCCCTAGGGCAAACGCACGGCCCCACGAGACGGGGCGCCGGAGCGCAAAAGCCTCGCGCTTTGGCAGGTCGCGGGCGATTGCGAAGACGATTCCGAGGATGAACGCGAACAGGATCAGCTCGCTGACGGCGGTGGAGTACTGGTAGAGGGCGTTCTTGGGCGGCTTGCCGGCTGTGAAGCGCCCTACATAGGAAATCGCGGAGATGCCGCCCACGAGCGCGAACCAACCGAACAGCTTGCGACTCAAGCCCAGTCTTCGAGTGCCTGCGGTATCGGTGACCACGCGAACATCATTCCTGCTGCCGCGGCCCCCTCCTCGTCGGCGGCTCCGTCACCGATGTGGAGTGCGCGAACGGGTGAAATGGCGAGCCGTTCCAGGGCGAGCTCGAAGATTCTCGGGTGGGGCTTGGCGACTCCCGACCACGCAGGAGTGACGACCGCCGAGAACAGGGGACCGAGACCAAGCTCGCCGAGACGTTCATCGAGCGTCCGGTCGAAGTTCGCGACGACCCCGAGCTCGATGCCGCAGCGGCGCAGGCGTTCGAGACAACGACGCACCCCGGGCAGAAGCTCGAACTGCATCGCGTCCACGTATGACTCGACGAACTCGCCCGGGTCGATCTCGTCGGCGCCGAGCTCTGCGAGGAAGACGGCTGTGCACTCGCGCTGCACGGTCGCGAACGCGGCGGGTTGGTGGGCCTCTGCCGCGCGCCCCGCATAGACCCTTCCTTCGGTCTCGAAGGCGCGCCGGATCGTGCTTGCCGTTCGGGCCACGCCGCGTGCCTCGAGCACGCGTTCGAGCCGCGGTACCGGATCGACCAGCTGGATGAGCGTTCCGTTCGCGTCGAACGTGACGGCGTCGAGATCGGCGAGCCGGCCCACTTCCAGAGAACATATAGCCGTGCCCGATCGCTACTTCACGCCCGACGAGGCGAACGCGTTGCTGTCGACCGTGCGGCCGCTGGTCGAGCAGATGGTCGCCCATCGCCGGGCGCTTGCGGTCGCCACCGTCCGCCACGCGCGGATCGCGACGAAGATCGCAGGCAACGGCGGCGGGGTTCGGCCGCACGAGGTCGACGAGCTGCAAGCGGCGATCGATGAGGAGGCCGGCGAGATCGTCCGCTGCGTCGGCGAGCTGCAGGAGCTTGGCCTGCTCGTCAAGGATCTCGACGAGGGGCTCCTCGACTTCCCGACGCTCCGCGACGGCGAGGAAGCACTGCTCTGCTGGCGCCTTGGTGAGGAAGAGGTCGGCTTCTGGCATTCGCTCGAGGACGGTTTCGCAGGCCGAAAGCCGTTGCCCTAGCAGCTTGTCTCTGTCGCTTCGCTGTGATTGAGGAAGCGCTCGGTGATTGTCGAATAGCCGAGGGATGCTGTTCTGGCACCGGCTCGCGATCGTTACCGCGGTTCTGATCGCCACCGCGGTGGTGGCGCGCCTGATCGACCGCCGGATCGCGCGGCGCGACCTACCGCCGGAGGCGGCCACTCGCTACCGCGTCCTGCGCCGCAGCATCACGACCGCGGTAGTCACGGTCGGCTTCCTCTCGGCGCTGCTGGTGATCCCGCAGGTGCGAGCGGTTGCCGGCGGCCTGCTCGCCTCGTCGGCGGTGCTCGGGATCGTGATCGGCTTCGCCTCGCAACGGACGATCGGGAACTTCGTCGCCGGGTTGCTGATCGCGTTTACGCAACCGATCCGGCTCGGCGACCGCGTAGAGATTGAGGACAGGGCCGGCACGGTCGAGGAGATCGGGCTGACCTACACGTTCATTCGTGCCGACGACGGAGCCCGGCTCGTGATTCCGAACGACAAGTTGGCCTCGGATACGATCCGGAATTCGACGATCGTCAGTCGGGAAAAGGTTGCCGAAATCACACTGCAGGTTCCTTTGGACACGGATCTCCGGGCGGTTGTCGAGTTGCTGCGGGAAGCCGTGGCCGGTGAGCGAGAGCCCGAGGTCGCGGTGACGGCGCTGAACGGGAACGCGACGATCGTGGTGCGCGCCGGGGCGGGCGGCCCGATCGAGGCAGACCGCCTCGAGAGCGAGCTGCGGATCCGCGCGCACGAGCGACTGCGCGCAGCCGGAGTCTTCGGATGACCCCGCCGCCTCGGCGAGGCGGCCGCCGGCGTCCAGACGATCTCGACGAGGTCATCCGCCGCGCGCAGAAGCGCCGGCTCCGCGTCCAGAAGAGGCGGCGGCGGCACGCGGCATTGATAGCTGCCGCGCTCGTAGCGATCGCGGTCGGGATCGTGGCCGCCGGGTTTGGCGGCGCGGCCGCCTTCGAGGCGAGCTGCAGCATCTCGGAGCTGCGCCCGGTCTCGACCGGGCCCCAAGGCGGGCCGGCGAACTCATTCGTCTACGCGGCGAACGGATCGCTGCTCGGGTCGATTCCGGCTGACAAGAACCGCCAGCCCGTTGCGCTCTCGCAGGTGAGCCCGTGGATGCCGAGGGCCACGGTCGCGATCGAGGACAAGCGCTTCTACAAGCACGGCGGCGTCGACTACAAGGGCATCGTGCGGGCCGCCGTCAGGGATCTTCGGGCGGGGAAGGTCGTCCAGGGCGGGTCAACGATTACCCAGCAGCTCGTCCGCAACCTCTACATCTCGCGCCAGCGGACGCTCAAGCGGAAGGTCAAGGAAGCTTGCTTGGCGATCAAGCTCGCCCGCAGCAGGTCGAAGGACTGGATTCTGGGCTCGTACATGAACGCCGTCTATTACGGCAACCACGCGTACGGGATCGAGGCCGCCGCGCAGACGTACTTCTCGCGCCGAGCGAGCACGCTGACTCTCGATCAGTCGGCCCTGCTCGCGGGGCTGCCGCAGGCCCCCTCGGTCTTCGACCCGATCCACCGCCCGCTCGACGCGCTCGCCCGGCGCGACCAGGTCTTGAGCGCGATGCGCGCCAACGGAGCTATCACCCATCGCGAGTACGTCTCCGCGATGTCGGACCGAAAGCTCCATCTGGTTCCCGGCCGCCTCTACTCGCGTATCCGTGAGCCGTACTTCTTCAGCTACGTTCGCGACCAGCTGATCGCCGAGTACGGAGCGAACACCGTTCGGACGGGCGGGCTCAAGGTCTACACCACGATCGACCCGCGGCTGCAGGTTGCCGCCCGGAAGGCAATCATCAGCACCCTCTCCGCGCCGACCGATCCTGCGTCGGCGCTCGTTTCCGTCGACCCGGCCACGGGCGCCATCAAGGCGATGACGGCCGTGACGCCCGGCAGGACGGGTAATCAGTTCAACCTCGTCGCGCAGGCCAAGCGGCAGGCCGGCTCGACCTTCAAGATGTTCGTCCTCGCGGCGGCCGTCGACAGGGGGATCAACCCGGAGACCACCTACTACGTCTCGGGCCCCTTCCATTACCAACCCGACCCCTACTCGCCGGCGTGGAACGTGACCACCTACGACCACACGTACCTCGGCTCGACGTCGATCGAGAACGCAACGCTGCAGTCCGACAACACCGTCTACGCTCAGCTGACCCTGGACGTCGGTCCCGCCAAGGTGGCGGCTATGGCGCACCGGCTCGGGGTCCGCTCGCCGCTGACGACGAAGGAAGGCGCTTACGTCCCCTCGCTCGGGCTCGGGTCGATCCCGGTCTCGCCGCTCGATCTGGCGTCGGCCTATGCGACGCTTGCCGCGGGTGGCATCTACTCGAAGCCGATGGCGATCCGCAGGGTCGTGCTCGGTAACGGCAGGGAGGACACCGACGCGGGCTGGGGCGAGCCCGAGCGCAAGCGCGTGGTCAGCGCCGGAGTCGCCTACACAGTCACGCAGATCCTCGGGCGCAACATGCAGTACGGCACCGGCACGGGCGCGTATTTCGGCCGTCCGGCCGCCGGCAAGACGGGGACGACCGACAATTTCGCCGACGCTTGGTTCTGCGGCTACACGCCGAATCTCGAGGCCACGATCTGGATCGGCTACCCGCGCGGCGAGATCCCGATGCTGAACGTGCACGGGATCGCCGTCTCGGGGCCGACGTTCCCGGCCACGATCTGGAAGTCGTTCATGCTGGCTGCGGTCGGCCGCAGCCGCCCGGTCGACTTCAGCGTTCCCTCGGTCCTGCCGACCTGGCACTCGTTCACGCGAGGGCAGTACGCCGTTGGCACCTACACCCCGCCGCCTCCGACTTCCTACTACGGCTCAGGCGGCTCGAACCCGTAACGCCGCTGTTCTCGGCGCCGGGGTACTGACGCTCGCCGGCGTCGCCCTCTGCATCGCTTCGGCCTGGCCCGACGATTCGCCGCTGGTACCGCGGAACGGCGGGTTGCTCGAGGGCGATTCGACCTGGGCCTGGCTCTACCTCGCCGGTGAGATCCTGGCATTTGCCGCCTACGTCGCAGGCCTGTTGCTGCTGCGGCGGGCCGGCGCCCGGCTACTGCTCGTTGGGGTGCTCGCCGCCGCGATCCAACTCGCGCCACTGGGAGCGCCGCTCCTGATCTCGAGCGACGCCTGGACGTACTGGGACTACGGCCGGATTGCCGTCGTTCACGACGCGAACCCGTACACGCAGCCGCCGCGCGATTTCCCTGAGGATCCCGCCTACCCATACATCGGCGGCGCCTACCACGGAACCACCTCGGTCTACGGCCCCCTCTTCACGCTCGGCTCGGAGCCCGTGGCTGTCGCCGCCGGCTCCTCCGCAGACGCAGCGGCCTGGCTGTTCAAGTCGCTCGCGGCTCTCGCGATGCTCGGCGCGGTCGCCCTGGCGGCGATGCTCGCGCCGCGGCGAGCCTTCGCGGTGACGCTCGTCGGCTGGAACCCACTGCTCGCGCTCCATTTCGCGGGCGGGGGACACAACGACGCCTGGATGGCGCTGCTGGTGATGGCCGCGCTCGCGTTCGCGGCAAGTGGGCGGCGCCAGTGGGCGGGTGCCGCCTGGGTCGCAGCGATCTTCGTCAAGTGGATCGCTGTGATCTTTCTGCCGCTGCGCGCGTTGGAGGCTCGAGCGGCGGGTCGGCGGGTCGGACACCTCGGCTTCGCGGTCGCCGCGGTGGTGGTCGCCGCGGCCGCGAGCGTCCAGTTCGGCTGGCACTGGCTGGAGGCCTTCGGCCCGCTCGCGCGGAACGCCAACAAGGAGACCCAGTTCGCGCTCCCGCACCGCCTGAAGGAGCTCGGCGTTCCCCATGACGTCGCCCTAGGGCTCTTCGCCGCCGCGTTTGCGCTGGGCTACCTCTGGCTGCTCCGGCAGGCGTGGCGAGGCCGAGCGCGGCTGGGACTCGCGGCTTGTCTGCTCCTCTGCGCCTCGCCCTACCTCGTTCCCTGGTATGCGGTCTGGGCCCTCCCCGTTGTGGCGGCCGAGGACGACCCCCCGGCGCAGTGGCTCGCGGTCGCGATCTCCGCTTACCTGCTGCGCCAGCGCGTCCCCATCTAGGAGGGTTAACGCCGACGGAAGACGAGCACGCCGTCGGCGGCGGCCACCAGCCTGAAGCGCGGATCGCGGCGGAGCCGGACGATTTGCCTGAGCCCGCCTTCTTTGTCGTTGTGGTCGCCGAGTGACGGCTTTCGCTCGTCGACGACAACCCACTGGGCACCGTGGAGGTAGGGAAAGCTGAAGATGCGCCGGCGTTCGGAGAGGTGTGCGCCGAGCGCGTTCGTGGCGGTGACCGGCGCGCCAGCCGGAATCAGCTCGAGCTCGCGGGCCGCGATGTGGTCGTGGCGCGAGACCTGCGCGCTCCTCGCTTGCAGCGTCTCTCCTCCCGGGATGAAACGCCACAGCGGGATCGGCCCCAGCAGGTAATTGCCCGCGACGGCCGCCAGCACGGCGACGCCGGCCGCCGCTCCGGCCCAGCGCCCGAGCCTTCTCGCCCCCATTGCGGCGGCCGCGAACAGAATCGGGATCTCGCCGGCGACGTAGTGGTAGTGGATCGAGCTCTGCGCGTCGACGGACGACAGGAGGTTCAGTGTGAGCTCGGGCAAGAGCGCGATCAGCAGCAAGGGCGCCAGGAGCGCCAGCGCCGCGATCGGCAGAAGCAGGTCGAGGAGGTAGTGCGTACCGCGGTGGTCGAAGGCAACGGAGAGGAGGCGGCCGGGGTCGGTGAAGGCTTTGCGAGCGATCCCCGAGGCGGAGCCGCCCACGGCGTCATAGCGGCCGTAGAAGGCGGCGGCGCCATGATGGAAGTGCGGGATCACGACCTGAATCGCGATTGCCGAGGCTCCAATGCCTGCGAGGGCGATCGTTCCGCCCGCCAGCCAGCGCCTGTGTGCAAGCGCGTACCAGATTCCCAGGCCCGCGATCACCAGGGGGATCTCTTCGCGGGTCAGGCCCGCGAGCAGCGCGAAGCAGGCGAACGGCAGCAGCCGGTCCTCGTCGAGGTACCAGATGGCAAAGAGGAGCAACGGGCAGGCGAGGGCGACCGGATGGAACTCGTTCAGCGTCATCCACTGCGTTGCCGGAAAGAGCAGGTAGGCGAGCGAGAAGCCGAGCGCCGCTCGGCCCGAGCCGGTGTGCTTTCGCGCGAGCCAGAACAGAGGCAGCGCACCCAGCGCAACCACCAGCGCCTGCACGGTCAGGAGCATGCTCGCGCTCGGCCAGACCCACCAGAGCGGTGCAAAGACGACGAGGATGGGGTCGACGTGCGCGCCGAGTCGAGAGACCTGCGCGCCGTGGAGGTTCGTTACCTGCAGCGGATGCCCGTGCGCCGTCGACCAGACGGCTTGAACCATGTTGCCGAGGTCGAAGCGGCCGGTCTCGAACGCACGATGCCGGAGCACGGAGAGGGCTGCGAACCCGGTCGCATATGCGGCGATCGCGGCCCAGAGCAGCGGGCCGGGTCGGGCGACCCTCACTGCAGCAGGCCTTCCACGAGTCCCCGCCAACGTTCGCCGAGAACTCGTTCGGACGCACGGGCCTGGTAGACGCGCAGTCCGCTCTCGGCGACGCGGCTCGCCAGCGCGGCATCCTCGGCAAGCCGTCGTACTGCGGCCGCGAGTGCGGGCGCGTCGCCCGGCGGCACGAGCTGCGCACTGGTTCCGTCGACGAGCAGCTCCCGTGCGGCCGGAGTGTCGGCGGTGACAACCGGGACGCCGCAGGCGAGGGCCTGGAAGACCTTGTTCGGGATCACTCGCCGCGCTTTCTCCGAGGTGCCGAAGACACCGAGCGCGCAGCCGGCGTGGTGGAGTTCGTCCGGCAGCCGCTCATACTCGACCCAGGGGACGTGCTCGACGTTCGGTGGAGGCTCCCGCAGCAGCGATTCGAGCTGGCCGCTGCCGATGATCTTGAACTGCAGCTCGCCTGCGATTCGGGCGGCTTCCAGCACGGTCGCGAGGCCGTGTAGCGGGATCAGCTTGCCCACGAACAGCGCCTGGAAAGGCTGCCGGGGAGACCACCCGGGCCCAAAAATGCGTTCCTCGGCCCCGACGAAGCAGACCTCGATCCGCTCGTCCGGCAGTGCGCCGAGGCCGGCGAGGAAGTCTGCGTCCGCGCGAGTGTCGGCAACGACGAGATCGGCGGCTCGCAACGCATGCCGGTCGATCCGCTTCAGCGCTCGGCCGGCGAGCGACCGTCGTCCGAAGCGGCGACGATCCGCGACGAAGGTGTCGTAAAGGGACACCAGTGGGTTGAAGAGGACGGGCCGGCCGGCGGCCGCGCGGCGGGCCGCCGTCAGGTCGAGGTGGCCCGGGTAGCCGACGATCAGCGCATCGAAGTCCTCTCGAGGCCGGCGGAAGAGTCGCGCCTCCGCGAGAGCGAGCCTGGCTGCCGCCGCGCTGCCGGCCCGCCACTTGTTCGGGCGGCCTTCCCAGACCGAGACGTGCCGCTCGAGCACGTCCACGCCCGCGCTTCGCAGCGACGCGATCACCTGCGCGTTACGCGGGTAGTCGCGTTCGTAGGTTCCGAAATAGAGGACGCGCACTCGATTCCGCCCGACCGTGGTTTCGGCGCTCGCGCCTAACGCGTTCCCGCGCGTGGCGAAGGCACAGCCGACCTCCTCCCCGCGACGAGCCTAATCGGGATTTGCGCACGTATGGGAAACGCGATCGTGACGAAAGTGCGCCGGGGCCGTGTTGCCTGCCGCCGACGTCTGGGCCGAACGGCTGTCAGGAGAGGATTTCGTCGATGTGGAGTTCTGCCTGCTCCCGACCGCCGGTCGTCTCTTCGTGCTGGCTCGTCAACATCTCGCTGATCAGGCCGAGTGAGAAGAACTGAAGCCCGACGACAACGAGCAGCACGCCGAGCGTGAGCAGCGGCCGGTCGCCGATCGCGTGGCCGAGCGCCTTGACGACCGTCAGGTAGATGAGGATCACGAACCCCAGGAAGCCGAGCACGAGCCCGAGGCCGCCGAACAGGTGCAACGGCCGGTGGCGGTAGCGGCCGATGAAGGAAACCGTCAGCAAATCGAGGAAACCGCGGACGTAGCGCTCGACCCCGTAGCGGGACCGGCCGTGCTCTCGCGGCCGATGATTGACCGGCAACTCCGCGATCCGAAAGCCGCGGTAGTGGGCGATCACCGGAATGAACCGGTGGAGCTCGCCGTAGAGCCGCAGGCCGTGGACGACCTCGGCGCGGTACGCCTTCAGGCCGCAGTTCATGTCGTGCAGCCTCAGACCCGACATCCGGCCGGTGGCCCAGTTGAAGACTCGCGAGAGGACGCGGCGGCGGAGCGGATCGCGGCGGCGGGTCTTCCAGCCGGAGACGAGATCGAATCCCTCGTCCAACTTGAGTAGCAGCTTCGGGATCTCGGCCGGATCGTCCTGGAGGTCGGCATCGATGGTCACGACCGTCTCCCCGCGTGCCTGCGCAAATCCGGTCGCAAGTGCGGCGGCCTTCCCGAAGTTTCGGCGCAGTCGAACGACGCTCACGTTCTCGCGCGCCTCGTGGAGGCGGGTCAGCGCCGCGAACGAGCCGTCCGTCGAGCCGTCGTCGACAAAGACCGCTTCCCAGTCCTGTCCAAGTGGTTCGAGCGCAGCTTCGAGCTCGTCGTAGAGGAGCGCAATCGAGCGTTCCTCGTTGTGCAGCGGGATGACGATCGAGATCACGGGACTGGTGGAGGTGGAGGTGGCGGTGTCGTGACCGGAATGGTGACGGTTGTCGGCAGGGTCGTGGGCGGTGGTGGCGGCAGGGTTGAGGGCGGGGGTGGTGTGGGCGGCGGCGGGGTCGGCGGCGGCGGAGCTGGAGGCGGCGTAACGGTTTTAGGCGCCGTGCTCGTGGCCCTCGTGGTGGGTGCGGTGCTCTTGGACGCGGTGGACCCGGAGGTGACCGCAGCCGCGGTCGTGGTTCCCGGTCGGGAGGTGTGTGCGGCCGAGGGTGGCGCTGGTCCGGAGTCATTCGATCCACCTGCCAGGAGGGCTACGGCGGCGCCCGCCGCTCCAATCGCCAAGAGGACCAGCGCGCCGATCAGGAGCGGAAGCGGGATCGATCGCCCGCGGGCTCGTGGAATCACGAGCGTCGGCGCGGAGCCGGCAACGAGGGTAGGTGCGCCGCTGAGCGTGGGCGCCGAGCTCGAAAGGGCTTCGACGAGCGCCTCGCCGTCGGGCGGCCGGGCCTCGGGATCCTTTGCGAGCGCCGCCGCAGTGAGGGCTGCAAGCGCGGGTGGCGCGCCGGGCCGAACCTCGTCGAGCGGAACCGGCTGCTCGCGGATATGCATCCGTGCAAGCTCGAGCGGGGTGTGGGCTTCGAAGGGAAGTCGGCCCGCAAGCAGTCGGTAGAGAATGACGCCGAACGAATAGACGTCGCTGGCGGCTGTCGCCGGCAGCCCCTGCGCCTGTTCGGGCGAGATGTAGGCGGCCGTGCCGAGCAACGTTCCGGCCTCGGTCAGCGTTTTCGCGCCCTCCAGCCGGGCGATGCCGAAGTCCGCGATCTTCGCCCGGTCCTCTTCGTCGAAGAGCACGTTCGCGGGTTTCAGGTCGCGGTGGACGAGGCCGCGGTCATGCGCATGAGCGAGGCCGGCGGCAAGCTCGCCGGCGATGCGCCCTGCCTCCTCGTCAGCCCAAGGCTCACCGGGAACGAGCCGGTCCTCGAGTGTTCCGCCGGCGAGATACTCGAGGACCATGAACGGTCTTCCGGCCGCCACGCCATAGTCATAGAGGCGGCAGATATTCGGATGTGAGAGCGCTGCGACAGCGTGGGCCTCGCGCTCGAA
>Ga0066652_100001879_pt1 | contig 11180 bp, 6 predicted proteins | sample GraSoiAngelo_101_FD_71413 | JGI IMG/M metagenome (GOLD analysis project Ga0066652, IMG submission 71413) | Grasslands soil microbial communities from the Angelo Coastal Reserve, California, USA - 14_0903_02_30cm | ecosystem: Environmental > Terrestrial > Soil > Grasslands | place: USA... | reverse complement strand
TTTGTGCACGCTCGACAGCGGCAGGTTGATGTAGACGAAGCGGACCTTGCCTGCCTGGACGTACTCGCGCTCGAGCAGCGGCAGCGTGCCGAGCGCGAACTCGCGGCAGTAGGGGCACTGAAAGTCCGACATCTCGTACACGGTGACGGGCGCGTCGGAGCGGCCCCTGGTCCGAGCGGCGAGGGGGTCGGGTGCCTGGGGGGACCCCGGGGGCGGGGGCACTGCGGGGCCTGGCACGATGACGCACCACGCCGTGGCGGCAACGAGAAGCGTGCGGATCATGAGGGTTTTCTGGCGACCAACCATAGTCGGTCCGGTGTGGCGGCGCCACGGCGGCAGTGTGCCATAATGGAACACTCCTCAGGCTCCGGTTCGCTCTAGCGCGCCGCCGTAAATGGTGATATAAAAACCGCGTTAGCCGTCGCCGTCACCGCGCGTGGTGCGCCCTTCCCGCCGTCATTGTCGTGCGAGCGCGCGGTTCGTTGAGTGAACAATTGTTGTCCACCGGACCGCCGGACAGGCGGTGCCGGGTGTGCGTGTCACATTACCTCGCAGGAGGGGACATGCAATTCACACCGCGTCGGTTCTTTTCCTTCATTCTCGGCGCGTTGCTCGCGCTCCCGGCCCTGGTCGCCGCGCAGGGACCGGTGACCATCACTGGCAAAGTCACGAGCGACGCCGGCCAGCCGCTGGGACAGGTCGAAGTCGCGATTCCGACCATGGGACTCGGCGGTCTCAGCAAGGACGATGGGAGCTACACCGTCGTCGTGCCGGGCGCGCGGGTCTCGGGTCAGACGGTTACCCTTGTGGCGCGGCGCCTGGGCTACAAATCACAGACCGCCCAGGTCACCCTTGCCGCGGGCGGCGTGACGCACGACTTCGTGCTCGCGGCCAATCCGCTGCAGCTCGGCGAGGTCGTCGTCACCGGCGCTGGCACCACGACCGAGACCGGGGCGCTCGGCAACGTCCGAAACAACGTTTCGTCCGACCTGATTCAAAGGGCGGGCGAGGCGAACGTGGTTCAGGCGCTCGCCGGCAAGGCGCCCAACGTCACCGTGATCCAGCAGTCCGGCGATCCCGGTGCGGGCTCCTACATCAACATTCGGGGCACGAACTCGATCCTGGGCTCGAACCAGCCGCTGCTCGTCGTGGACGGCGTGCCGATGGACAACTCGGCTTTCTCCACGACGAACTTCAACCGGCTCGACGATCCGTTGACGGCGAGCGGCGGTTTTACGGGACAGACCGACGGCACGGTGGTGTCAAACCGGGCGATCGACTTGAACCCGAACGACATCGAGTCGGTGGAGATCCTGAAGGGCCCCGCGGCGAGCGCCATCTACGGCTCCCGCGCCGGCGCCGGCGTCGTGCTGATCTCGACCAAGTCTGGTCGTGCCGGCCCGACCCACTTCACGTTCCATTCGTCCACGGCGTTCGACGATCTCAACCACACCTACCCGCTCCAGACCAGCTACGGACAAGGGGACAAGGGCATCGCCGCGGACACCGCGCTGGGTGGCCAGTGTGGCGGGCGGGCCACCGCAACGCCGTGCGGGCGGTCGTGGGGTGCCGCGCTCCCCGCTGGCGCGACGGTCTACGACCATGCGAACGATATCTACCGCGTGGGGCACACGCTGAGTAACGGCGTCGCCCTCTCGGGCGGGAACGACCGCACGACGTTCTATCTGTCGGCAGATAACAGCTATCAGCAGGGCGTGTTCATCGGGCCGAACAATCACTTCTCGCGTACCGCTTTGCGCTTCAAGGGGTCGCACCGGTTGGTCGACAACCTGAAAATCGGGGCGGACTTGTCGTACGCGGACAGCCGAGGCAGCTTCACGCAGCGGGGCAACAACACCAACGGGGTGCAGCTGGGCGATCTGCGGCAGCCGCCGGAGTTCAACCCCAACCCGTATATCGTGCAAACGCCCGTCGGCCCGCAGGAGCGCGCCTACCGGTTTCTGCATCCCAACACTCTGACCCTGGCTACTGACCGCATCTTCGACAACCCGTACTGGGCTTTGTATCAACAGATCAACACTTCGGCGGTGGGCCGGGTGTACGGCAACGTGAACGCCGAGTACACACCGCTCGGCTGGCTCAAGCTCAACTATTCCTTGGGCGCGGACTACGCGACCGACGAGCGCCTCGAGGGGTGCCCGATGAGCTCGGCTGCCCCGTGCCAAGCCGGTCGGGTGACCGAGGGGAAGATCGTCAATTACTCGATCGACCAGAACCTCACTGCCACTGCGACCTACACCATCACTCCCGACTTCAATGGCACGGTCACGGTAGGGCAAAACCTCGACACGCGTAACCTGCGCAAGCTGGGAACCGTAGGGCGGCAATTCATCGCGCTCCAGCCGTTCAAGCTGTCGAATACCGTGACCCAGGATCTTCCGTTCGACGATGAGCAAGTGATCCACGACGCAGGGTGGTTCGGCCAGGGGACCCTCGACATGTGGAGCCAGCTGCATCTGACGGCGGCGGTGCGGAACGACGGCTCCTCCACATTCGGCCAGAACAATCTGCGCAGCTGGTTCCCGAAAGGGAGCGCGGCGTGGGAGTTCACTAAGGCGATCGGCGAGCGCTCCTGGCTCTCCTACGGTAAAGCGAGAGTGGCCTACGGTCAGGCGGGCATCGAGCCGCAGCCATATCTCACGGCCCAGAGCTACTCGAGCACCGTAACGCTGGGCGGCGTGTCGCAGGGCACCGGGAACATTCCGTCGCAGGGTGGTCTGCCCGGACTGGTCTCTAACTTCAAGGCCGCGACGGTGCTCAAGCCGGAGCGCTCGAAAGAGTTAGAGGCGGGGGCTGATTTCGGGTTCTTCAAAGACCGCGCCGATGCGAGCGTCACCTGGTACAACAAGACGTCGTCCGACGTGATCCTCCTGTCGCCGGTCAACCCCTCGTCGGGCTATCAGTTTCAGGCCGCCAACGCCGCCACCATCCGCAACCGCGGTTGGGAGGCTTCGCTCAACGTCCGCCCCGTACAGCAGCCGGACTACGGCTGGGAGGTGGGGCTGCAATGGGCCCGCAACCGCAGCCTGGTGCAAAAGCTGCCCGCTGGGTTGCAGTACGTCGTTATCGGCGACTTCAACCGCCAAGTCGCAATGCCCGGTCAGCCGATCGGTGTGTTCCTGGGCACCGGGTTCATGCGGTGCGGCATCTCGAAGGCCGGAGACTCGGTCGAGACCGGGGGGACGCCGGCCAAGACCACCCTGGGCTCGTTTTGCGCTGGTGCGGCGCAGGGTGCGCTCTTCATCGGGCCCGACGGCCTCCCGGTGCAGGACCCGGACCTGCGCATCGTGCAGGACCCCAACTACGACTGGACCGGCAGCGTGCGGTCGTCGTTCCGCTACAAGAAGTTCCAGATCGCCGGCCTGGTGGACATCCGCCACGGCGGGCAGATCTGGAACGGCACCAAGGGTGCCCTGTGGAGCTACGGCACCCACCTGGACACCCAGCAGCGGGCGGCCTGCACGGGGAGCGGTGCCTCCGTGTGCACCGGGAACATGAAGACCTTTGGTCAGGGCGGGTGGTGGGACGGACCGGTCGCTGGCCCGGGGGCGAACACGCCGGTCTCGATCGGGGAGAACTGGTACAAGTTCATCGCCGCCTGCCCATTCGTCGGCATCGACGAGCCGTGCATCGAGGACGGCGGGTTCGTAAAGCTGCGCGAGGTCTCGGTGAGCTATACGATCGACGCGTCGTGGGTGCAGCGCGCCATCGGGTTCTCGAGCATCGATGTGCGCGTCTCCGGGCGCAACCTGAAGACGTGGACGAATTACACGGGTTACGACCCCGAGACGAACCTGGGCGGCCCGATCTCGTCCGCCGCCGGCGCGGGCGGGGTGGACTACTTCAACAACCCGCAGACGCGCTCGTTCGCGATCTCGGTCACTCTCAACCACTAACCCCGAGGAGAACGACATATGCTTCGCAACACGCATATCGCGCTCGTCTCGCTGGGGCTGCTCCTCGGGACGACAGGCTGTGACAGCTTCTTGACCGGGAACAAGCTATCCACCGACCCGAACAACCCCGCCCAGGCGACGATTCAGACGCTGCTCGTGGGCATGCAAGGCGCACAGTTCGCGTTCCAGGAAGGCACCGTGGCGATGATGGTCTGTATGTGGGTGCAGCAGTGCGGGGCCACAAACGGGCGCTTCGTCGAGCAGGCGGGCCGCTACGTCTACGGTGCGGGCTCGAACATCGGGGCCAATGGTGCTGACTGGGCCTTGATCTACGCCGCCGGTGGCTTGATCGACATGGACACGATCGCGAGCATCGCGCGCGTCGTGAAGGACGATACCTATCTCGGGATCGACCTAGTCTGGAAAGCGTTTACCGTCGGCAGCGCCGCCGATCTGTGGGGGAGTATTCCCTACAGCGAGATCCGGACCAGCGCGACGCCGAAACTGGACTCCCAGCTGGTCGTGTACGACACGGTGCAAGGGATGCTCAGCAGGGCGATCCTCGCGCTCCAAAGCGGCGTCACCGCGCTGGCGCCGCCGCCCGACCTGGTTTTCGGCGGCACCGCCGTACAGCGGCGCGCGAGCTGGATCGCTACGGCGAATACCCTCAAGGCTCGCTACTGGCTGCACGTTGTCGAGGCGGCGACCGAGGGGAAACTCCCGGGCCTCACCCAGGCGGCGGTCTTCGACAGTGCGCTCAAGTACGCCGGGTTGGGCATCGGCGACCCAACCGGTGCTGGCGATTTCCGCGCGTTTCACTCTGGGACCTCTTATCCGCAGTCGAACATGTGGTTCGCGTTCCAGGACAACTCGGCGTTCGGGGGCGACCTCGAGTCGGGGAAGGCGCTGGTAGACTACATGAACCGCCGCGGCGACCCCCGCCGGTCCGATTACCTCTGCCCATTCTCATCCGATGCGTGGACAAAGACTACCGCGTACGCGGTAGGCGATCAGATTGGCGACCCCAATGGCAACCTCGAGGAGGTGACGACGGCCGGCACCTCAGGCGTCCCCGAGCCGACGTGGCCGACGGCCTCGGGCGCCACCACGACGGATGGCACTGTGACGTGGACGAACAAGGGCTTCAACTACGCCGGTGACGACTTCAACGTTGCCCCAAGCGCCGTAACGGCTTTCGATTGCGAGCCGCTACGGTTCTCTGGTGACTTCCGGGTACCGTTCGCCACGTACCAGGAAACCCAGCTGATTCTCGCGGAGGCAAACCTCGCCCGGGGCAACACGGCAGCGGCGCAGGCGAATCTCCAGAACGCGTACAATGCAGTGCCGCTCACGGGGCATACGGCCAGCGCGATACCTGCCGCGGAGCTGCTCGACTCGATCATGATGGAGAAGTATGTCGTCAACTTCCAGAACAACGAGGTGCTCAGCGACTACCGGCGCACCTGCATTCCGAACCTCACGCCCATCACGCCCAACGTGCTGGGCATCGCTGCGGTGCCGGGGGAGCTGTTCTACCCCCAGACGGAGCGGAACGCCAATGCGAACATCCCAGCGGAGAGCCAGGAGGTCAACGCCGGGGTGCGGACGCAGTCGGATGTGAGCCCGTGCACGGGGCCAGGGGCGAAGTCGTACCCGTAGGCAGCCCCACGGGCGGAGGCGGCGCATGCGTGCCGCTGCCCCAGGTGGTATGATTGGGGGGAGCGGACCCGCTGTCTGGGTTCGCTCCCTTCGTGCCAGAACTCAGCGAGAGGAGCTTATGCGTTCGCGCGCCACGCTCCTGATGGCTGCCGCGTTGCTGCAGGCGGGATGCTATAACTATCTGCCGCTCCGCCGCTCGAGCCTGGTGCCGTCGAGTTATCTCGCGGTGACGCTGACGGAGTCAGGCTCGGAGGAGCTGGGCCCCTATCTCGGGCCCAACGCCCACGTGGTCCGGGGACGCTACCTGGCGGCGACGGAGCGAGGCCTCGCGATCTCGGTCGAATCGGTCGAGTCGCGCCGGGGAGACCTCGCGCGCTGGGCCGGCGAAACGGTGGTCGTGCCCGGTGAATTCGTGCGAGCCGTGGAGCAACGACAGGTGTCGCGCAGCAAGATGGTGCTGCTTGCTGGCGCGGCGGTAGCAGGACTGGCGGCGGTGTACCAGGCCTTCGGGCCGGGGTCGGGCGGTGACCTGGGGGGGACGGGTGGGCCGTCCGGGCCGAGTCCACGCTGACCGGAGGAACATGCGCGCCTCGATCGTGGTCACCATCAGCTGCCTCGCTGCCGGTTGCTACAACTACAACCCGCTGACGACGCCCAGCCCCGAGCCAGGGAGCTTTGTCGCGGTCTCCCTGACCGCTTCGGGCGCTCAGGATCTGGCACGCTATCTCGGACCGAACGTGGTCGTGGTGCGCGGGCGCTACGTCGGCGACAGCGACCAAGCGGTGCTGGTCTCGGTGTCCTCGGTTGAGCTGGTTCGGGGCGACGAGATGGACTGGGCCGGGGAAAGGGTGGCGTTGCCGAACAACGCTATCGCCTCCGTCCAGGTGCGCCAGCTGTCGAAGCGACGCAGCGCGTTGCTCGTTGGCGTGGGTGTCACCGGACTCGTCGCGACCACTGCGGCGTTCGCCTTGAGCGGCGGCGGCACGCCCCCCGGTAGCGGTGGCTCCCCACCGAGCAAGAAGTAGCGACGCTCAGAACACTCCGACGCTCGAGCGGCGTAGCTGCGTTTCGAGCGTCCATTCGATGTACTGCCCCGGTTGGATCACCAGCGTTTCGGTGCGTGCGTAGTCGTCGCTGCCGATCGCATCGCCGTAGAGCTGCAGTTCGCGACCCATGCCGAGTAGTCGGACCGGGATGAAGAAGACGGCGGAAGATGAGCCGGTCACCATCCCCACCCGCGTCCGCTGGCCGTCGTGCAAGACGTAGATCACCACGTCCAGATAGTTGTGGTTCGTGACGCTGAGGGCGATTTCGCCTTCAGGGGAGGCTGCGGCCCGCTGACCAGACTTACCGCGGTTGAACACGAAGCAGGCGGAAGCGGCGGCGAGCAGGGCCGCGAAGGCCGCCGCACCGAGACTGCCAGCGCGAGCCATGCGCGCGAAGCTACCACCCGCGTGCGCGACAGGAAAGTGAATGGTGTTCCATATTGGAACATCAGAGACGCCGAGACGACTCTAGCAGGGTCCGAGAATCGGTGATATAAGTGTGTGTCGGCCGCGATGTTTCCGTCTCGACCTAGGTCACGGCCGACCGCGCGCTTCCGCTGTCCCCGCTGTCCGTCGTGCGCGCGTCTTTTCACTGGGTAGTGCAGGTCGGAGTTGGCCGGGACGCCCACGCGGGCGTCCTCGGTCGTAGGTGTCACGCTCACCGTTGGAGGGGACATGCAACTCACACGCAGTCGGGTTGTACCCATCGTTCTCAGCGCGCTGCTCGCGCTGCCGGCCCTGCTCCCTGCGCAGGCGCCGGTGACAATCACTGGGAAAGTGACGAGCGACGCGGGGCTGCCGCTCGGGCAGGTGGGGATCTCGATTCCCGCGCTCGGCGTCGGCGGCCTCAGCAAGGATGACGGCTCGTTTGCGATCGTCATCCCCGGCGCGCGGGTCTCGGGTCAGACCGTCACGGTCACGGCGCGACGCCTGGGCTACAAGGCCCAGAGCGCCGATATCACGCTCACCCCGGGCGGCATGACGCACGACTTCGTGCTCGCGGCGAACCCGCTGCAGCTCGGCGAAGTCGTGATCACCGGCGCCGGCACTGTCTCGGCGGCGGAGAAGCTCGGCAGCGTCCGCAACAACGTGGACTCGTCGCTTATCCAGCGCAGCAACGAGATGAACATCGTCGCAGCTCTGGCGGGCAAGGCGCCCAACGTGGAAGTGCAGTCCCAGGCAGGCGATCCCGGCGCCTCCGCCGTCATCCGCATCCGGGGAGCGCGCACGCTCAACGGCACGGGCCAGCCATTGATCGTGGTGGACGGCGTGCCGATCGACAATTCCACCAACGCGCCCGCCGCCAGCATCAACGACCAGCGCTATCTCGGCAGCACGGTCGCGCCGAATCGCGCGGCGGATCTGAATCCCAACGACATCGCATCGATTGAGATCCTGAAGGGTGCGGCGAGCGGGGCCATCTACGGGGCGCGGGCCGGTCAGGGCGTAATTCTCGTCACGACCAAGAGCGGCCAGGCGGGTCCCACGCGGTACTCCCTGAGAAGCTCCTTCTCGGTGGATCGCGTGACCCACGGCGTTCCGCTGCAGACGACATACGGACAGGGAACGGAGGGGGTCGCCACCACGTGCCCGGCTGTGGGGTGCAGGCTGACGTCGGGGAGCTGGGGCGCGCCGCTGGCGCCGGGGACTCCGGTGTACGATCACTTCGAAGATCTGTTCCAGACCGGGTACATCACGGACAACAACCTCACGATCTCCGGCGGAAACGACCGCACCCTGTTCTATCTGTCCGGCGAGGGGATGTACAACCGGGGCGACATGGTGGGGCCGAACAACCACTACCAGCGCGCGACCGTGCGACTCAAGGGCGAGCACCGCGTGCGCGACAACCTCACGGTCCGCGGGAACGTGGCGTATTCCGACGACCGCGGGGCCTTCATCCAGAAGGGCTCGAACATCAGCGGGTTGCTGCTCGGCTCGCTGCGGACGCCGCCCGAGTTCAACAACGCGGACTACATCGACCCGGCGACGGGGTTGCACCGGTCCTATCGTTATCCGCAGCCGACGCTGACATCGCAGACCGCGACTCGCGGGTACGACAATCCGTTCTTTGTCCTCAACCAGGATGCGGCGACGGGCCGGACCGGACACACGTTCGGCAACGTGAGCAGCAGTTTCGTGCCGGTGAGCTGGCTCAAGCTCGACGGCAACGTGGGCATGGACTATTCCGCCGACGAGCGGCTCGAAGCGCTGGCGCAGTCGAGCTCGAGCTTCCCTGGCGGGCAAGTGATCAGCGCCGACTTCAAGCGGCTGCAGATCGACCAGGCCCTCACGGCCACGGCCAGCTACTCGCTGAACCCTGACGTGTCGGGCACGTTTACGCTGGGCGAGGGTGTGAACAGCCGGACCCTGCACCAGATCTACGTCACCGGCAACAACCTGATCGCGCCGTCGCCGTTCAAGCTGGCGAACACGGTGGATCGTTCCACGCCGAGCGACGCGGAGCAGCGGACGCACACGACGTCGTTTTTTGCGCAGCTCACAATCGACCTGAAGCAGCAGCTGTACCTCACGGGAGGCATCCGGAACGACGGTTCCTCGACCTTCGGCGCTTCGGACCAACGGCACTGGTTCCCCAAGGCGAGCTTGGCGTGGGACTTCACGGCAGCGCTGGGTGCACGCCGGCCGTCCTGGTTGAGCTATGGCAAGCTGCGCGGAGCCTACGGTCAGACGGGACAGGAGCCGGACCCCTACCAGACCGTGGCTACGTTGACCACCACGGACTTCGGTGACGGAGGCTGGGGCCCGTCCATCAGCCCGACGCAGGGTGGGAAGGCGGGGCTCTACACCAACAACGTCCTGCCGCAGCCGAACATCAAGCCCGAGCGTACGCGGGAATTCGAGGGCGGCGCCGATCTCGCGTTCTTCAAGGAGCGCGCGGATCTGCACTTCACGCACTACGATGACAAGTCGACAGACGTGATTTTCCTGACGCCGATTCCCACGAGCACGGGCTACGGGTTCCAGGCCCAGAACGCGGGTGTCATCAAGAACGTGGGCCAAGAGGTGTCCTTCAACTTCCGCCCCCTGCAGGTGCGGGACGCGTCTTGGGAAATCGGGCTGCAGTGGGGCAAGAACGACAACCGGGTCGTGAGTCTGGCGGGCGCGGAGTTCGTGTTCCTGCCTGGCGGGTTCGAGGGCTCGAGCGCCGCCGCAGTGACGGGTTCGCGCGTCGGCGTGATCTACGGCACCGACTTCATGCGGTGCGGGCGCGGGATCGTCGATCCGGTCGAGGGCGACATTGACGCGCTGTGCGGCGCCAACGCCCCCAAGGACGCGGTGTACCTCGCGGCCGATGGGTACCCGCGGACTGACGTCACCAACCGGATCATCGGCGACCCCACGCCGGACTGGACCGGCAGCGTGCGCACGTCGTTCCAATACAAGAAATGGCAGATCTCGGGTCTCCTCGACGTCTCGCACGGCGGGCAGAAGTGGAACGGGACGAAGGGTGCACTCTATCAGTTCGGCACTCACAAAGACACGGAAATCCGCGGACAAACGCTTACCTTCGGGAAGGACTACTACACGCAATACCAATTCGCCGGCCCTGGGAAGAATCTTCCGGTGCTCATCGACCAGGACAACTGGTTTCAGGCGGAAGGAAGCGGGTTCAACGGTCCGTCGTCGCAGTTCGTGGAAGACGCGGGTTGGGTGAAGCTGCGCGAGGTGTCGATCGGCTATACGCTCGACAACGACTGGGTACGCAACTCGCTCGGCTTGAACAGCATCGACGTGCGCGTGTCCGGCCGCAACCTCGTGACGTGGACGAACTACACGGGCATCGATCCCGAATCGACGCTGGAGGGCGCTGAGATCGGGTACCGCGGGAGCGATTATTTCAATCATCCGCAGACCCGGTCGTTCGTGTTCACACTCGTCCTGAACCGCTAGCTCAAGGGGACCACAACCATGCGTAGCTCATTCGTGCAGTTTGGGCTCGGTGCGCTGCTGGCCCTCGGCTCCATCGGGTGTAGCGACTACCTGAGAGGAACCGGGCTGAGCGGCGATCCGAACAACCCCAATCCGACCGATGCCACGATCGATGAGTTGCTCGTAGCGGCGCAGACCTCGCTGGCCGGTCAGTTGACCGGAGAGCTGGCCCGTGCCTCGTGCATGTACACGCAGCAGTGCGCCGGCACGGATCGGCAATACCAGGCGATCGGTTCGTACGTGGTCGACGCGTCGGTCTTCGCGTCGTCGTTCGACCGCTTCTACACCGGGGGCGGGCTCATCGATCTCCGAAACGTTCAGTCCAAGGTGCGGAACGCCGCCACACCCGACAGCATCGATCTGGGCATCGCGCTGGTGATGGAGGCCTGGATGATGGGCACCGCGGCCGACCTGTGGGGGGACGTTCCCTACTCGGAAGGCGCCGACCCGTTCACTCACCCGACCCCGCATTACGACAATCAGCTCAGCGTGTATGCGGCGTTGCAGACGCTGTTGAACGATGCTATCAAGGCGCTCAACGGCTCGACGGGGGTCGGGCCGGGCGCGAACGACCTCGTCTACGGTGGCAAGGTCGCGAAATGGA
>Ga0066652_100001877_pt1 | contig 11184 bp, 7 predicted proteins | sample GraSoiAngelo_101_FD_71413 | JGI IMG/M metagenome (GOLD analysis project Ga0066652, IMG submission 71413) | Grasslands soil microbial communities from the Angelo Coastal Reserve, California, USA - 14_0903_02_30cm | ecosystem: Environmental > Terrestrial > Soil > Grasslands | place: USA... | reverse complement strand
AGGACGCGGAGGACGCGGAGAGCGATCAACGGGGCCTCTCAGCAGAGTGGCTTGCAAGACCGCTCGTTGGCTGCTCCATCCCCCTGCCATGCGTGACGTCGCCCGCGAACTCCGGCGTCTTCGCGCGCGCGTGGACGGGATTGATCCTCCGCGTCCTCCGCGTCCTCCGTGGTAGTACATTGATCGACTTGCCCCCGGTCAGAATCAGCTGGTTCCTGCTGACGCTCGCGGCCGCCGGTTACGCCGGGCAGCCACCGGCGCTTGACGAACTGGTCCATCGCCCGATCCCGCTCCGCACCGGGATCGGATCCGCGCACGACGCGGTCACGTCGTCGTCCGCGGACGCCCAGCGCTGGTACGATCAGGGCCTGGCGCTGCTGCACTCGTACGTCTGGCTCGACGCCGCACGCTCGTTCAACCAGGCGCTCGGCGCCGATCCCGGGCTGGCCCTGGCGCACGTCGGCCTGAGCTATGCCTACGCCGAACTGAATGCGCCGCAAGCGGCGCGGACCGCGCTGGACAAGGCGCAGGCGCTGGCGGCGTCCGATCACGACCGCCTGCACATCGCCGCCCGCGCGCTGCAGATGGAGGCCGAATCGTACGCGGCGCCGCGCCCGCCGGCCGCCGCGGCGGGCCCCGCCCGCGACGATCCGGAGCCCGGCCATCGCCGCAGCATCAGGCGGAAGCTTGACGAATACCGCGCCGCGCTCGACGCGGCGCTCGCCAGATATCCCGATGACGAAGAGCTCTGGCTCCTGCGCGGACACGCCGCGTCGCCGGACCCGGCGGAGCGCGGCCAGGGGAGCGGCGCCGGCGCCCTCGCCTCTTACGCGAAGGCGAAGGCCCTTGCGCCTGCGCACGTCGGCGCGCATCATTATCTGACCCACGCCTACGAGAACACCGGCCGGTTCGACGACGCGCTGCGCGAGGGTGCCGTGTACGCCCGGATGGCGCCGGCAGTTGCGCACGCGCATCACATGCACGGCCACGAGCTCCGGCGCACGGGACGGATGATGGCGGCGATTGCCGAATTGAGCGCGGCCGACGCGCTGCATACCGCCTGGTCGCGGACCGAGAGTATTCCGGCGGCGTACGACTGGAATTACCAGCACAATCTCGACCTGCTGGCGACCTCGTATCAGTACCTGGGTCAGATGCGGAATGCGGAGCCGCTGTTCAAGGCGTCGTTCGCCATCGCGTCGCCGCTGGTCGAGCAGGAGCTCAACAAGCGCGAATGGCCGGCGTTTCTCCGGGCGCGCGGCCGGACCGGCGAAGCGCTGTCAGCCGCGCAGGCGATGTCGGCGCATCGCGACCCGCTCGTCAGTGCCGCGGGACACGTCGAAGCGGGCCGCGCGCTGTTGCTCCTCGGAAAGTTTCAGGACGCGGCGGAGGAGGCGAATGCGGCTGTCCGCTTGATGCGCGGCGCACCGGAAGGCGCCGGACGGGTCGCAGGCCTCCTGCAGGAGCTGCAGGGGGAATTCCTCCTGCGCACCGGACAGCGTGAGAAAGGGCGGTCGATGCTGCAGAACGTGGTCCGCCACGCGCGCCTGTCGCCCGGCTCCGACGCGTGGATGCGGACGACGTTTGCGATGGAAGCCGTGGCGCGCGCGGCGCGCGAGAGCGGCGAGTGGGAGCTGGCGGCGTGGACGGCGGAGCAGATGATCGCGCACGATCCGGGCTATGCGGGTGCGCATCTGGCGCGCGCGCTGGTGGCGGAACACGAAGGCGATGTGAAAACGGCGCGGGCGGAATTCGCACGCGCGAGAGAGCTGTGGAAGAGTGCGGATGAGGATTTGCCTGAATTGAACCGCAAGGAACGATAATCAGAAACACGCAGGGCAACGGATCATGGAGCGCAATACTTATGGAACCACAAAGCTCACAACGCCCACAAAGAAGAAGCTCGCCGTCATGAGATGCTTCACAGGTCTGGCATTCATCGCGTTGCTGCCCGTCGCGATATCGGCTCAGGGTTCGAAGGTCGACGTGAGCGGCAAATGGACGTTCACGGTCCAGACCGATGCCGGCGGCGGCACGCCGACGGTCACGCTGAAGCAGGACGGCGAGGAGCTGACGGGCCATTACTCGTCACAGAACCTGGGCGAGGCGGACCTGACCGGCACCGTCAAAGGCCAGGACATCAAGTTCAGCTTCAGCGCCGACGCGCAGGGCACTACGATCACCGTGACCTACACCGGCACCATCGAGAACAAAGACTCGATGAAGGGCACTGTCGATCTCGGCGGCGTCGCCCAGGGCACCTTCACGGCGAAACGGCAGACATCATGAACAGGTCAGCCCTTCTCGTCGTGTATGGATTGGTGGCGGTCGTGTTCCACTGGTCCGCCGGCGCGTCGGGCCAGGAACCGCCGGCCGGCGCCGCCGTGTACAAAGCGGCGTGCGCGCAGTGTCACGACGAGCCGCAGGCGCGCACGCCTTCGCGCGACGCACTCAGGGATCGGACGCCTGATGCCGTTCTGCAGTCGCTGACCAGCGGCAGCATGGCGGTCCCCGCGATCGCGCTCAGCGTCGCGGAGAAGCGCGCCGTTGCCGAGTACGTGACCGGCAAGCCGCTCGGCGCGGCGGCAGAACTCGCCGGCCTGTGCGCGACGCGGACCCCGATGCCGGCCGACATCGCAAAGGGGCCGCAGTGGAACGGCTGGGGGCTGGACCTCTCCAACAGCCGCTTTCAGCCGAATCCCGGACTGGCGGCCGCCGACGTGCCGAAGCTGAAATTGAAATGGGCGTTCGGCTTTCCAGGCGGTTCGCAGGCGTACGGGCAGCCGTCGATCGCCGGCGGCCGCGTCTTTGTCGGCAGCGACACCGGCCGGTTCTACGTGCTCGACGCGGCGACCGGCTGCATTCACTGGTCGTTTCAGGCCGACGGCGGGATCCGCTCGGCGCCGAGCATCGGACCGCTCAAGCCCGGCGCCGCCGGCCGCTACGCCGTCTATTTCGGCGACATCAAGGCAGGCGTCTACGCCATCGATGCGTCGAGCGGCGAATTGATCTGGAAAAAGCGCGTCGACGATCATCGGTCGGCGCGCGTGACCGGCGCGCCGAAGCTGCACGACGGGCGGTTGTACGTTCCGGTGTCGTCGGTTGAAGAAGTGCCGGCCGCGCAGCCCACGTATCAATGCTGCACCTTCCGCGGCAGCGTCGTCGCGCTCGACGCGGCCACGGGCGCCCAACTCTGGAAGACGTACACCATTCCCGACCCGCCGCAGGAGGCCGGCCGGAACGCGGCCGGGACGCAATTGTGGAAGACGGCCGGTGCGGCGGTCTGGTCGTCGCCGACCATCGACCCGGGTCGCGGCGAGCTGTTCATCGGCACCGGCAACTCGTACACCGAACCGGCTGCGCCGACGAGCGACTCGGTCATGGCCATGGATCTCAAGACGGGAAAGATCCTGTGGTGGAACCAGGCGACCTCCGCCGACGCGTTCGTGATCGGCTGCCGTCCCGACAACGCGAACTGCCCGAAGAGCGTCGGGCCCGACTTCGATTTCGGCAATGCGCCGATTCTGCGCACGATCGGCGGCGGCAAACGCATCATCGTCATTGGTCAGAAATCGGGGACGGTGTTCGGCCTGGATCCCGACAAGCAGGGCAAGGTCGTGTGGCAGTTCAAAGCCGGCAAGGGGAGCGCGCTGGGCGGCATCGAGTGGGGATCGGCCGCTGACGATCAGAACGCTTACGTCCCGGTGTCGGACGTGCTCGCGCCGGCCGCGGAAGCGGGTGGACTGTTTGCGCTGAAGCTGGCCACTGGTGAGACGGTGTGGAATACGCCGGCGCCGAAGCTCGAATGCACCGGCGGACGCGGATGTACGGGAGCACAATCGGCGCCGGTCACGGCCATTCCCGGCATCGTGTTCTCGGGATCGGTCGACGGCCACCTGCGCGCGTACTCGACCGAGACCGGCGCGATCGTCTGGGACTTCAACACGGCCAGGGAGTACGACGCTGTCAACAAGGTGCCGGCCAGAGGCGGCTCGATTGACGCCGCCGGTCCGGTGATTGCCGACGGCCTGCTGCTCACCAATTCCGGCTACGCGCTGTGGCGCGGGCTGCCGGGGAACGCGCTGCTGGCGTTTTCGGCGAAGTGACGCGGGTGGAGGCGCCTGTCCGCACTGAGCACGTGATGGATCGCATCGAAGGCGACGTGCGCGAGACCGTCCGCCGCCGCCTGGTCGAAGTCGGGGGCGCCGCCGCGTACCGGGATCCCGCCGTGTTCGACGCGGTCTGGTCCTCGCTGGGGCGGGCCGCCGGTGAGCGCAATCTCAACGTTCTGATGCTGCCGGAACTGCTTGACGGCATCCACGACTGGGAGCTGAAACCGCAGCTGTCGCTCTCGAGCCATCGCGTACTCGGTCCGATCATTCTGCTCGTCAAGCGGCGGCTGCTGCTGCCGCTCACGCGCTGGCTGCTGGAGTACGCGCGGGAGAACTTCCGCCGGCAGCAGCAGGTGAACCGGATCTTGTTCGCCTGCATCGAGGAGCTGGCGGCGGAAAACGCGCGGCTCCGGAGCGAGCTGGAGCAGCGGCGGCGTTGAAACTGGCCTGCGTGATTCACCGCTTCGGCGACGATATCGCCGGCGGATCGGAAACGCACTGCCGTCAGGTGGCCGAGCATCTCGCCGCGGTGCACGACGTCACCATCCTGACTACCCGCGCGCGCGATCACGTCACCTGGCGCAACGCCTATCCGGGCGGCGAGTCGCGGTCGGGACCGTTGACGGTGCTGCGGTTTTCGGTGGATCGGCAGCGGAGCGTCGGCCGTTTCATCGACATCAGCGACATTGTCTTCTCGGGCCGCGCCACGCCCGCCGAGGAAGAGGAATGGTTCCGTGAGAACGGGCCGGTCGCGCCCGGCCTGCTGGAGTTCCTCGATCGCCGCGGCCGCGAGTTCGATCGCGTGCTGTTCTGGTCGTATCGCTACTTCAACACGTTCTTCGGCCTGCCGCTCGCCGCCGATCGCGCCGTGCTCGTTCCCACGGCCGAAGAAGATCCCGCGATCCATATCAGTCTGCTCGCCGATTTCTTCGCCAGGCCGGCCGGCTACCTGTTTCTGACCTCGGAAGAGCAGCAGCTGATCGGCGCGCGCGCGCCGGCGGCGACGCCGTCCGCCGTGATCGGCTGCGGCGTCGATCCGCCCGCGGCTGGCGGCGGCGGTCCCTCGCTCGATCGGCTTGGCATTCGCGATCCCTTTGTGCTGTATCTGGGGCGCATCGATCCCAACAAGGGATGCGGGACGCTGCTTCAGCATTTTTCCCGGTACGCCGAGCACGGCGGACGGGCGCAGCTGGTGATGGCGGGTCCAGCGAACATGCCGGTGCCGGTAAGGCCGTGGATCCGCCGCCTCGGGTTCGTCGACGCGGTGCTGCGCGACGAGCTGCTGGCGCGAAGCCGCGCGCTCGTCGTGCCGTCGCCGTACGAGAGCCTGAGCATCGTGCTCATCGAGGCCTGGAACCGGAGAGTGCCGGCGCTGGTGAACGCGCGGTGCCGCGTGCTTCGCGGCCAGATGCTGCGCGCCGACGGCGGTCTTTATTACCGGACCGCGGCTGAATTTGTCGCCGCCCTCGATTTTCTGCTTGAACATCAGGACGTCGCGGCGCAGTTCGGGCAGCAGGGATTCGAGTACGTCGAGCGCGAATATCGCTGGCCGATCGTCATGGAGAAAGTGGAAACGCTGCTCGAACGGGCGGGCAGGGCGGCGGCGGTCATCAATGCGAAACGGCCTTCGCTTGAATAACGGCCGGCGTCATTCAAATTCTCGAATCACCCTTCATCACCGTGAGAGCCTCGAGAGGCGCCTGGACGAACGCTCCTTCGGCGCCTGGCTGCATTACAATCCTCGCCATGCTGCGATGGACAGGAATCGTGCTCGTGCTGGCGCTCGGTGCCGGCGCGCAGCCGACGCGTCAACCGGAATTCGTCCGCCAGGATCTGATGATTCCGATGCGCGACGGCGTGCGCCTGCACACGATCGCATTCAGACCGCGCGGCGTCGATGGCGACCTGCCGTTTCTCTTTCAGCGGACGCCGTACGGGTGTGAGCCGCTCGCCGGGACGCTCGAGAATCAGCGCGACAACCCGGTGCTCCATGGCGGCTACATCGTGGCGTGCCAGGAGATCCGCGGCAAGTTCAAATCCGAAGGTTTGTTCGTCATGCAGCACCCGCCGCGCGATCGCGCGCAGAAGAATGCGGTCGACGAGAGCAGCGACGCGTACGACAGCATCGGGTGGCTGATCAAGAACGTGCCGGGCAACAACGGCCGCGTCGGCATGTTCGGCACGTCCTATCCCGGCTGGCTGACGGTGATGGCCGCGCTCGAGCCGCATCCCGCCTTGAAAGCGGCGGCACCGATGGCCTCGCCGGCCGACATGTGGATCGGCGACGACTTTCATCACAACGGCGCGTTTCGACTCAGCTACGGCTTCGAGTACGCGACGATGATGGAGTCGGACAAGGAAAACACCAAGTTCGCCTTCGATCTGCCGGACACCTACGAGTGGTATCTCCGCGCCGGGCCGCTGCCGATGCTCGATCGCCAGTACCTCCACGAGGCTTATCCCACGTGGAACGATTTCGTCGCCCATCCCGACTACGACGCGTTCTGGAAGCGGCAGGCGGTCGTGCGGCAGCTCGGCGGGGTCAAGGTGCCGACGTTGAACGTGGCCGGCTGGTGGGACCAGGAAGACTTCTACGGCCCGGTCACGATTTACGCGGCGCTCGAGAAAACCGACAAGGCGGGGCAGAACTTCCTCGTGGTCGGGCCGTGGAATCATGGCGGCTGGAACCAGCCGGAGGGACGGAAGCTCGGACCGCTCGACTTCGGCCGGAGCGTATCGAAGGAGTTCCGCGCCGACGTTCTGGCGCCGTGGTTCGCGCACATCCTGAAGGATGCGCCGCCGCCGCAGCTGCCCGAAGCGCTCACCTTCGAGACCGGCGCGAACGAGTGGAGGCGCTGGAACGCGTGGCCACCGCCAGCCGCCACGGCCACGCCGCTCTATGTCCGCGCCAACCGCGCCCTGTCCTTCGATGCGCCCGGCGACGGCGCCGACTCGTTCGACTCGTATGTGTCGGATCCGGCGAACCCGGTGCCGTATCGGCGGCGGCCGATTCAGCCGACCTACGGCGAGGGGTCGACATGGTCGACGTGGCTGACCGAAGATCAGCGGTTCGTCGCGTCGCGCGATGACGTGCTCTCCTGGCAGTCCGACGTCCTCGACCACGACGTGGTGACTGCGGGGCAGATCGACGCGAACCTGTTCGCGTCGACCGACGGCACCGATGCCGATTGGGTGGTGAAGCTGATTGACGTCTATCCCGACGACGATGCGCTGATGCCGGGACACCAGCTGATGGTCGCGAACGACGTCTTTCGCGGCCGTTATCGCCGCGGGCTCGAAAAGCCGGAGCCGATTGTGCCCGGCTCGATCGAGCGCTATCACATCGACCTGCACACGCAGAACTACCGGTTCCGGCGCGGGCACCGCCTGATGATCCAGGTGCAAAGCACATGGTTTCCGCTCATTGACCGGAACCCGCAGACGTTCGTCGCCAACATCTTCCGGGCGCAGGCGTCAGACTTCCGCCGGGCGACGCACCGCATCCATCGGTCGGCCCGGTACCCGTCGCACATCGTGCTGCCGATGATTACGACGAGTGAGCCGAGGTAGATGGAGTGGGTCAGAGTAAGTCGGGTGGGTCGGAGTCGGTCGGGTGGGTTGGGGTCGGTCGGGTGGGATGGTGTGGGTCGGGGCAGGTTGAATCGGTTACCGGCGAAGCACCCATAGCTGCGCGTTGTATTCCCAGACCGTAAACGCGATGCGGCGTCCGTCAGGCGACCACGCCGGCTGCGTCTTGTGCGACGGATCGGTCGTGACCTGACGCGGCTCGCCGCCGGACAGCGGCAGGCGGAACACCTGGAAATAGCCGGATCGATCGGGGGCGACGAACGCGACTTCACGCCCGTCCGGTGACGCGGCCAGGCCGGGGTGCTCGTGTTCCGACTCGAAGCGATGCACGACGTGTGCGGCGCCGCCGCTGCGATCGAGTGTGAAAATCACATGGCGGCCTGGCGCTTCCGTCGCTTCGACGACCAGTTGCCTGCTGTCGGGCAGCCACTCGCCATGTCCGATCTCCGCGTCGACGCCCGACACCGTCAACTCGCTCGCGTCCGCGGGAATGCTGCCGTTGTTCTGATCGACGCCCAGCACGTAGAGCACCGTGCGCCTCGTCTGACGGCTGGCGCCTTCGAACAGCAGCCAGCGCCCGTCCGGCGACCAGCGCGGCCAGCCGGTCTCGGCGCCGCGACCGAGCATGCTGACGCGGCGCGCTTTGCCGTCGCCATCGGCCGGGCGAAGCCAGATGTCGTCCGATTGATCCTGGTGTGAATGAAACGCGATCCACTTGCCGTTCGGAGACCAGCACAACGACTGATCCTCGGAGCTCGAGTCCTGGATGATGCGGTCAGGGTGCACGGCCGGCTCCGTCGCATCCGCCGCGATGACGCCGATGTCCTGCGCGATATCCGGATAGTGCGCATCGTCGACGACGCGGCGCCACGTGCCGAAGGTGACGCCAATCCATCGGCCGGTTGGATCCCACGACGGCGTTTCGGTCTGGAATCGAGCCAGCGAATGCATCGCCGTGCCGTCTGAGGCGGCGACCGCCACCATCGTGTGATAGCTCTGGCTTTTGAATACGACCGTGCCATCGCCGGCGACGCTGGGCGCGTAGCTGTCGCGGGAAAAATTCGAGAGCCGCTGCGCGCTCCCGCCGGCGACCGGCACCGCCCATAAATCGAGTGTGCCGCTCTCGCCGGGCAGACCCGCATAGGCCGTCCCGCCGTCCGGCGAAAACGCCAGTGGTCCGTAGGCGTCGCGATCGGGCTGGAAGCGAATCGGACTCTCTCCGCAGGGAAGCGTGATTCGCTGCCGCCCGTCGGACGTGGCAATGCAGGCGACATCGCCGCGCGGCGTCCACGCCGGCGAGGCTGCGCGCGTTTTCAACAGACGGACGTGCGCAGCAGTCCCGTCTGCGCGGGCGGTCCACAGCTCCGATCCGTTTCGGCCGGCGACAATCGCCGCGAGCGATTCTCCGTCGGGCGACCAGAGCGCTTGTCGCAGCAGATCGGCAGTCGCAACCGTCGCCGCAACCGATCCGTCCTGAGCCGACAAGTCGGTGCGATCGGGCCAGAGCGGCTTCCGCGTTCCTTCGACGCGGTCGTACAGATCGGCGCCGGCAAGAACGAGCGTGTTGTTCCGCCAGGATAGATGTCGAATTTGAGCGTTCCCGGCCGGGAATTCGACGACTGGTCCGCCCGCGATTGCGCGAACCCGAAGGAATCGCCCCTCGGAGTACGCAAGCCATCGTCCGTCGGGCGAAATCGCCGCGGCCGGATCGCGATATCCAACCGGCCCGTATTGATGCGCCGTTGCGATCCAGGTCAATTGGGACGGAGCCGGATCGCCCGGAGCACGCCAGGCGACTCCGGCAAACGCGGCCGCGAGCGCGACGACGCCAACGAGAATCGTGGTCCGGCGGGTGAGGCGATGCACGTGCCGATTCTACAGAGAATCGGAGTGTCGTTGAATGCAGCGCGGCCTTTCGCCTTCGCTGAAGCTTGGGCGGACCACCGTAGCCTTGGCGGAGGTGGTCAGGCCTGGCGCACCGAATCACCGAATCGGCGCCATCAGGCGTTCGAGTTCGTCGAGCCGTCCGTTGAGTTCTATCCAGCGGTTCTGTTCGCTGGCGAGCGCCTGGGTCGCCTCGTTCTCGCGCGTCCGCGCCGCCTGCTCCGATGCCGTCGTTCGCTTGAGCTCCTGCTTCATTTCGCGGATCTCGTATTCGACCTGCCGTCGCTGCTGTTCATCCGCGACCGTCGTCAGCCGCTTCTCGGCTTGATCGATACCGTCCGTCATCCTCGCCAGCGAATTCCCAAGGCTTGTCAGTTCCTGTCGCGCCCGGTCCACCTGCGCCGAGAGCTGCGCGATCCGCTGTTCTTCGATATTCAGACGCGACAGCGTCAGCTGTACGCGAGGCGCGATGGCCGCGGACTGTTCCATCGCGACGCGCAGGCCGCGGACTTCCTGCAAGAGCGCGCTCATTACGTCGGGCGAGCCTGGCTGTTGTGCCGTTGGTGCTCTGCCCAAGGCGACAACGGCGACGGCGCACAGCACCACGGCTGTCAATAACCGAAATAAAGACGCAGTCATCGCGCAACCCCCTTCTGTTCAGATGTGTATCAGCAAGCGGGAGCACACGCGAACGGCCGCAGCAATCGCGAACGGCGCGGCCTTACTGCTGCGACGTCGGCCTGACGGTCTTCCGGTGCGCGTCGAAGAACTCGATCACCGCCGCCAGGTTGGGCGCCACGACGCCGCTGTGTGAGCCGCCGGGCACCTCGATGTACTTGACTTCGGTGCCGAGCTCTTTCAGCTTCGCAACCATGATCCGCGATCCGGACACGTTTACGGTGGCGTCGTCATCGCCGTGTACGACAATTTCGGGCACGTGGCGGATCCGTTCGAGCGTGTCGGGCGCGCCGAGGCCGGAGATTGGGGCGAGGGCTGCCCAGACGTCGGGATACCTGGCCGCGACTCTCCAGGTGCCGATCCCGCCCATCGAGTGGCCCATCAGATAGATCCGGTTCTCGTCGATCTTGTAATTGCGTCGTACCTGCTGCAGCACCTGCATCACGTCCTGCTCGCTCAACTCCTGGACGCGCCTCGCTGCGGGATCGACCGGCGCGGCGCCGAGGCCCCAGCCGTAGAATCCGTCGACGCGATAGCCGAGCGGCGCGGCAACGATATAGCCATGCTGTTCAGCGAGCGGCGGAAGCTTGCGCTCGTAGCCGTCGAAGAAAGCGTCCTCGGTGCCGCCGAGCCCATGCAGGGCGAGGATCAGCGGGAACGCTCTGCTCCCGTTGTACGTCGAAGGTACGTACATCCGGTAGGGCAGGATCTCGTTCGCCGGTTCGAGCAGGTAGTGGCGTTTCAGGTCGCCGGTCCGTCCCGCAAACGGATCCCGCCCGCTCGCCGCGGCGACGGCGGTGGATTCGGCCGCGGCAAAGTCGCGATCGGGATCGAACGTGCGCAACTCGAGGCGCCCGCGGTTCACGTTGCGCATGCGATCGCCGGCGAAGAGGATCTCGGCGCGGACTGCCGGCGGCGCTTT
>Ga0066652_100001875_pt1 | contig 11187 bp, 12 predicted proteins | sample GraSoiAngelo_101_FD_71413 | JGI IMG/M metagenome (GOLD analysis project Ga0066652, IMG submission 71413) | Grasslands soil microbial communities from the Angelo Coastal Reserve, California, USA - 14_0903_02_30cm | ecosystem: Environmental > Terrestrial > Soil > Grasslands | place: USA... | reverse complement strand
TCGAAGTCGGCCGCCTGGATCAGCTTCAGGAGGATGTTCTCGACGTCCTCGCCGACGTAGCCCGCCTCGGTGAGCGCGGTGGCATCGGCGATCGCGAACGGCACGTTGAGGATGCGCGCCAGCGTCTGGGCCAGGAGCGTCTTGCCGCACCCGGTCGGCCCCAGGAGCAGGATGTTCGACTTCTGGAGCTCCACCTCCTCGTCGCCGTTCTGGGCCATCTGCACGCGCTTGTAGTGGTTGTAGACAGCGACCGAAAGCGCTCGCTTGGCGGTCTCCTGGCCGACGACGTACTCGTTCAGGACCGCGTGGATCTCCTTCGGCTTCGGGAGGCTCTCGAGCTCGAAGCTCGGAGGCGCGGCGAGCTCCTCGTCGATGATCTCGTTACAGAGATCGATGCACTCGTCGCAGATGTAGACGCCGGGGCCGGCGATCAGCTTCTTGACCTGGCGCTGTGACTTCCCGCAGAAGCTGCAGAGAAGCTGCTCGTTGGACTCGGTTGGGCGTGCCAAGCGCTCTCCCCTTTCCGGTACCGCGCCTCGGTCTCAGGTTACGACACCCGCGCGGGAGGTTGGACGCATGGTCAATACTCGACCGGCACCCAGGTCCCTTCAAGCGCGCGCGGACTTGCAGCCGCCCGCGCGGCGGCGGGCGTCCGACGTCGGGGGCATCGGATGGCGCGGTTGACACGGCCTCCATCGCCGGCATATGCTCGACGCCAGGGAGGAACACCGCGGAAACGGAGGGGACGAAGAAGATGATTGGGCCGAGATGCATCATCCTGCCGATCGCCGCTGCGATCGCGATCGCGGTCCCGAGCGTCGCCGGCGCGGCACAGGGGCAGTTCTGGGGCGGGCCGGTGGCCGGCGGATCAAACAACGCCGGCATGGAGTTCCTTCTGAAGAAGAAGAACCACAAGCCGCACAAGCTGGTCAAGTTCAACTGGCACAACGTCCCCGTGGAGTCCTGTTTTGACTCGTTCGACGGCAAGGGCTTCAACCTGCTCGTCAACGGCAAGGGCAAGTTCCACGGCAGCTTCGACGTGCCGCAGTCCAACCACAAAGCGACCGTCCACGGGAAGTTCAAGCATCACAACAAGAAGGCGGTCGGCACCCTCGAGCTGAAGGGCTCATTCGCGGGCGGCTGCGGGAACGCCGACTCCGGCCCGCTGCCCTGGACCGCGAAGAAGGGCGGTTAGGCCGCCGGAGTTGACAGGGCCTCCCGAGCCGAGCTAGGCTCGGCCCCAGTCAGATCAGCAGGGGGCCCGTTGGGAGGGAACCCGGAGAGGAGATCGTTTGAAGCGCGTAGTCGTTTGCCTCGCCCTGGCGATCGCCATCGTGTTCGCGACCAGCGCATTCGCGGCGACGAACACGTTCAAGGGCACCGACGCCGCCGGTGGGACCGTCAAGTTCACGGCGATCATTCACCACGGCGACATCACCAAGGTCCGAGGCTTCAAGTGGAACAACGTTCCGATGCAGTGCGATGAGCCGAACCAGACGACGAGTGGCAATTTCACGTTCTCGGCGCCTGTGAACAACAAGGGCAAGTTCAAGTTCAACGGCTCGAACGGAACGTCGGACGCCGTGGTTCACGGAAAGTTCAAGACCCGAAGGAAGGCCACCGGGACGTTCCGCGTCTCCGGGAGCCCGAGTCCGGGCACCCAGGACAACTGCGACACCGGCGTCACGAACTGGAAGGCGCACCGCATCTGAGCGCCTGACGCACTGACTCGTCGACAGGCTTCGCCCCTGAGGCGAGGCGGATCGGGGATCGAGCGCCCTAGTGGTGCTCGATCACCCGGTCGACGAGGTGGTACTCCTTCGCCTCCTCGGCGCTCATGAAGTAGTCGCGCTCGGTGTCCTTGGCGACCTTCTCGAACGGCTGGTCGGTGTGCTTGGAGATGATCTCGTCAAGGCGCTTGCGGACGTCGATGATCTCGCGGGCGTGGATCTCGATGTCGGTCGCCTGGCCCTGGAAGCCGCCCGTGACCTGGTGGATGAGGATCTTGGAGTTCGGGGTCGCCATCCGCTTGCCGGTGGCGCCGCCCCCGAGCAGCAGGGCGCCCATGCTCATCGCGACGCCGACGCAGATCGTCTGGACGTCGGGCTTTATGTACTGCATGGTGTCGTAGATCGCCAGCCCCGCGTACACGGAGCCGCCCGGCGAGTTGATGTAGATCGAGACGTCCTTGTCGGGGTCCTCGGACTCCAGATGGATGAGCTGCGCGACGACGAGGTTGGCGATGTCCTCGGTCACCGGGGTGCCGAGGAAGATGATCCGCTCGTTGAGCAGCCGTGAATAGATGTCGAACGCGCGCTCCCCGCGCGAGGTCTGCTCGACGACCATTGGGACGAGAGGGCTCATCGGGCGCGGAGTCTATAGAAGCCCATTACCGGTCCCCGGGCGTCCAAAGGCCGGCCCCCTCGCCCTCGGGAGCCTGCTCCTTCTCGGGCGTCCACAGCCTCTCGCGGGCCTCTGCCTGCTCGAGCGCGATCGGCTTCGCCGACCCCGCGATCACGTCGGCGGCCTTGCGGAGACGGACCTCCGAGCGAAGCAGCGCATCCCGCCCGCCCTTGCGCAGACGCTCGAGCAATCGCTCGGGCGCCTGGTCTCCCTCGCCGGGGCCGAGGGCGGCCAGGAGCTCCTCGTCGGAGACCTCGATCCCCTCCGCGTCGGCGACCGCCGCGAGGGTGGCCTCCCGCCGCAGCGCGCGCTCGGCGTCGCCCTCCAGGTCGGTGATCAGCTCCTCACGCGTCTTTCCCTGCATCTGCGCGTAGGTCTGGGGGTTGATCCCCCGGGAGCTCAGCGAGCGCTCGACGCGGTCCCACATCTCGTGGGCGCGGGCGTGGACCAGCTCCTTCGGCACCTCCATCTGCGCGGAGGCGGCGGCCGCGTCGACCGCGGCCTCGCGGAAGTCGTCCTCGACCCGGCGCTCGAACGCAGCCCGAAGGCGGGTGCGGATCTCCTCGCGCAGCTCGTCGAGCGTCTCGAACTCGGACGCCTCGGAGGCGAAGTCGTCGTCGAGCTCGGGAAGCTCCTTCTCTCGGACCTCCTTGACGGTCACCGTGAATCGGCCCTGCTTGCCGGCCAGGGCCTCCGGCCGGTGGTCGTCGGGGAAGGAGACCTCGACCGTGAGCTCGTCCCCCGCGGAGGCCCCCTCCAGGGCCTCGTCGAACTCCGGCAACAGGCTCTCGGCTCCGACCTCGACCATCAGGTCGCTCGCCTCGGAGCCCTCGAACGGCTCGCCGTCGGCAGTCCCGGAGTAGTCGATCAGCGCGAGGTCCCCCGTTCGCGCAGGGCGGTCGACCGGCGTCAGGCTCGCGAAGCCCTCCCGGAGCCGGTCGAGCTCCGCCTGGACGGCTTCCTCCGGCACCTCGGGCTCGGCTCTGCCGACCTCCAGGCCCACATAATCGCCGAGCTTCGCCTTCGGGCGGACCGCCACCTCGATCGAGAACGCGAGCTCCTCGCCGGCGCCGGGAATCGAGGGGACGCTCAGCTCCGGGTCCCCGACCGGGGTGATGCCGGCCTCGAGCAGGGCGCGCTCGTACCACTCGGGCAGCGAGTCGCGAAGCGCCTGCTCCAGGACCGCGTCGCGGCCAACCCGCTGAATCACGAGCTGCGGCGGGACCTTTCCCTTCCGAAACCCCGGCACGCGCATCTCCCGCGCCATCGACCGAGCGGCGCGGTCGAGGCGACTCTCGACCGCGTCGGGATCGATCCCAACGTCGACCCGCACGCGCGAGTCGCCGAGCTCGGTGACCGAGGTCTTCATCGCCGTCGAACCTTATTGATCGCCCCACGGAGCAAGGCGGCGCCGAGATCGGCGAGGAAGGCGGCGAATCGCCCCACCGGCCCGGTGACCAGCCACGCGAGCAGGCGCTCGTGCGGGCCTAGAGCCAATCGATCCGCTTGAAGAAGCGGTACAGGAGCACCGTCGCGGTGAGCATGACGAGCAGCGCCAGCGGATAGCCGAACTCGAGCCCCAGCTCCGGCATGTGGTCGAAGTTCATCCCCCAGATGCTGGCGAAGAAGGTCGGCACGGCGATGATCGCCGCCCACGCCGAGATCGCCTGGACGACCTGGTTCTGACGCACGCTGATCAGCGAGAGGTTGGCCTCCAGGACCGAGGTCAGGAGCTCGCGCTGCGAGTTGACCTGCTCGTCGATGCGCCGCACGCGGCCGGCGATGTCTCGGAAGAAGTGGCGAAGCTTCTCCGGGATCTGCGGGAAGGCCCCCCGCTCGATCGCCTCCAGGGGCGGCAGAAGCGGCGCCACGGCGCGATGGAACTCGATGACCTCGCGCTTCAGGAAGTAGATCCGCTGGGTCTGCTCGGCGCCGCCCTCGAACACCGCCTGCTCGACCTCCTCGATGTCGTCGTCGATGCCGGCGACGACCGGCTCGTAGTCGTCGATCGCCTGGTCGAGGATCGCCCAGACGACGGCCGCCGGACCGCTGTCGAGAAGGTCGGCATGCTCCTGCTCGAGATTGCTGCGGGCGGGCTGCAGGTCGGCGGCCTCGCCGTGCCGGACCGTGATCACGTAGCGCGGCCCGAGAAAGGCGTGGATCTGGCCGAAGTGGACCTCCTCCCTGGCCTCCTCGTACCAGGCGGTCTTGACCACGCCGTAGAAGTGCTCTCCGTGCTCGTCGAGCTTCGGCCGCTGGTGCTCCTCGGACGCCTCCTCGACCGCGAGCTCCGGAACCTCGAATGCGGCCGTGGCGCTCGCCACCTCCTCGGGGGTCGGGTCCTTCATCCCGAGCCAGACGAACCCCATGCCGGTGCCCATGCACTCGCGCGCCCGCTCGAGGCTCAACGGGTCCTCGTTCTGGCGTCGGCGATCCCTGTAGTACGCGCAGTCGACGATCATGGCTGGGCACGGCGGGCGTAGGCCGTGCGCTAGCCGGATTCAGCGCCCGACCCCCCGTTCCTGCCGAGCGGGCCACCGGCGCCCGAAGGCCCCGCGAGCTGATTCGCCCCCTCGCCTCTGATGGGTCGCCTTTGTCTCGCATACCGAGACAGATGTCGCCCACTGCCCAGCCCCCGCCCCCCCCGGGGCGGGGTCAAAGCGCGGGCTCGCCGATCAAGTCCGCCGGGCGGCGGCCGATAATTGGCGCGTGAGGGCTGGCCGGGGTCTCCGTGGCTTGATACTCCCCACCGCCATTGGGGTCGCCGTCGCGGCCCTGTGCGCGCCCGCCCCGGCGGGCGCCGCCGCGCCACCGCGGATCGGCGGCTGCAAGGTCTTCCCGCGGTTTGCGGGGAGCGCCACAGCGCCCTCGGCGACCAACCAGAGCGCTTGGAACCAGGACGTCTCCCGGGCGCCCATCGATCCCAACTCGGGCGCGTACGTGAACGGGATCGGCGCGCTCGGCGGAAATCAGGTGGTCCATCCGGACTTCGGGGGGAACGGCCGCTACGGGATCCCCTACGCGACCGTCGGGCCCCACCAGCGACGGGTGCGGGTCAAGGTGACCTCCTATCCCGACGAGAGCGATTTCGGCAGAGCGCCGATCCCGCCGCGGGCGCCGGTCGAGAACGGGTCGGATCGCCACGTGCTCGTCCTCCAGCGCCGCCATTGCGACCTCTTCGAGATGTTCGCGGCCCACTACCTCGGCGGCAACGGCCACGTCTGGAAGGCGGGCTCCACTGCGCGCTTCGACCTGCGCTCCAGGCGGCTGCGTCCCGACGGATACACCTCGGCCGACGCGGCGGGGCTCTCGATCCTCGCCGGACTGGTCCGCTACGGCGAGGTCAAGCGCGGGCACGTGCGCCACGCGATCCGGGTCACCTTCGCCGAGACCCGCCGCGCCTACATCCACCCCGCCACCCACTACGCGTCCGATCGCTGCGATCCCGATCTGCCGCCGATGGGCCTCCGACTCCGGCTCAGCAAGCAGTACTTCGCCGACAACCTGCATCGCTTCCCGCCCGGAAGCCAGTCGCGCGTCATCTTCAAGGCGCTCTACCACTACGGGATCATCAACGCCGATAACGGCGGCACGGGCGCGAACTGGTTCATCACGGGCGCGAGCTCCAAGCGATGGGACGACTCCGAACTCGACCGGTTGAAGACGGTGCCCGGCAGCGCCTTCGTCGTGGTCAAGTCGCGGGCGCCGATTACGACCCCGTGCTAGTTCGCCGGGATGCGGCGCGGACCCGTGCCGGTCACGACGCCCTGGCGACGGCGCGGACCTCGTGCGCGGCTAGCTGAAGCTGACCTTCGCCGGCTCGCGGTCGGCGGCGTCCTCGATCTCGAAGAACTCCTTCGCCTCGAAGTTTCGGGCGTTGGCGATCATCGAGTTCGGGAACGACTGGATCTTCGTGTTGTAGGTCTGGACGTTCGAGTTGTAGATCCGCCGCGAGGCCTGGATCTCGTCCTCGATCTCGGTCAACTCGTTCTGGAGCTTCTGGAAGTTCTCGGTCGCGCGGAGCTCCGGGTAGTTCTCCGCCACCGCGCGCAGGTCGGTGAGGGCCGCGGTGAGCTGCCCCTCCTTCTGGGCTGAATCCGCGGGGGAATGCGCCTTGGTGGCCTCGGCTCGGGCGGAGGTCACCTTCTCGAACACCTCACGCTCGTGGGTCGCGTAACCCTTCACCGTCTCGACCAGGTTCGGCACCAGGTCGTGGCGACGCTTCAGCTGCACGTCGATCCCGGACCACGCCTCGTCGCAGCGGTTCCTCGCCCCGATCATCGAGTTGTTGACCCCGATCAGGATCAGGATCAGCAGCACGACCAGGACGACGATGATGATGACCGCGACCATGCGCGGAGCTTACAGGCACCTCGCGGCGGCCGCCCACGCTAGTCGGCCCTTGAGACGCCGGCTGAGTAGGGCTACCCCGAACTGTGTCGTTTCGCGTCCACCCCTCGGTCGTGAAACGCCAAAGTTGAGATCTGGGGGGAGGCTCCCGGGAATCCCCTGCCCCACCCAGCCCGCGTCCGCCGCGACCTAGAGCGTCGCGCTCACAGGGCGTGCTCGAGCTCGAGGAGGAAGCGCTTCATCTCCGGGCCGCCACCGTAGTTGCCGATCTCGCCACCCGAGCGGATCACGCGGTGGCATGGGACGACGATCGGGATCGGGTTCAACCCCAGGGCGCTGCCCGCGGCCCGGTAGGCGCGCGGGTTCCCGGCGCGCTGGGCGGCGTCGCGATAGGTGATCATCTCGCCGAACGGCACCCGCGCGGTCTCGCGGAGCACCCGGCGGTAGAAGCCCGGATGGACCAGCTCCCAATCGAGCGGCACCTCGAAGCGCTCCCGCTTGCCATCGAAGTACTGGTCGAGCTCGCGGCGGGCGTCGTCGAGGCGGGCGGGGTACTCGAGGACTCGCGGCGAGAGGTCCTCGGCGAGCTCCGCGAGCACGCGCTCGAGGTCGGAGTTCGGGAGGGCGATCCGCACCAGCCCGCGGGGGGTCGCGGCGACGAGGGCAGTGCCCAGCGGCGTGTCGAGGGTCGCGTAGGCGACGTCGAGGAGGCCCTCCCGCTCGGCGCGAGCGGCGAGCCGGTCGGCGAATTCGGTCATCTGGCCATCTCCTTCAGGTCCCGTGCGCTCGCGCGCAGCTTCTTGAGCGCCTCGTGCACGTTGCGACGCGCCGCCTCCTCCGAGGTCCCGAGCGCCTCCCCCACCTCGCGGTAGCGAAGGTCGACCGCGAAGCGCAGCACGACGGCGGCCCGCTGGCCCGGGGGGAGCTCCGCGACCGCCGCCCAGACCTCGCTGTGGCGGGGGCTCATTCCCAGGGCCCCGTCGGGCGGCCGTTGGGCGCCCTCGCGGCGGTCGATCAGCTCCTCCGGGTCGGGCACCGGCGTCGCTCGCGCCCGCGAGCGATGGTGGTCGATCGCCTTGTGGCGGGCGATCGTCAAGACCCACGCCCTCAGGTTCGCGGGCTCCGCCCGGCGGTACGCCCGAAGCGCCGCCAGGAAGGTCTCCTGGAGGCAGTCCTCGGCGTCGGTCGGGCCGACCATCCCGCGCAGGAACGCCCGAACGGACTCGAGGTGCTCGTCCAGGAACGCCTGGAAGGGCGGCAGGGCTTCGGCCATCGCGCTCATCCAACTAAAGAACGTCCGGGAACCGAGAAACGTGAGGTCGCGACGCGGCTAGGTCTCGCGGACGAACGCCTCGATTCCCTGCACTCGCACGCGATCGCCCTCGGGGAGGCTGACATAGACGCCCCCGTCGCGCTCGAGCTGCTCGCGGGGGTTCATGAGGACGATCCCGGAAAAGCGCCCCCGCCCGTCGTAGCGCAGGTAGTGGGACTCCGGGGTCTCCTCGCGGCGGCCGGGGCGAGGTCGTCCGATCGCCGCGTAGAGGACGTCGCTCGGGGGGTCATAGGTGACGTGCGAGAACGTGTAGCGGCCGGCCCTCAGGCTCACGTTCTCAGGCTAACGGCAGGGGGCCGGGCGGCCACCGTCGTCGCCACCAGCAGCCCCGCGGCGAGCAGGCAGGGCAACGCGTCCCCGGCCGCCGACGCGCCCGCGCCGCCGCCTACCCCGCCCGAGACCTGGCCGGCCGCCCAAGCGACGTTGATGAGCCCCGCGGCGAATCCCTGGTGCAGGCCGGTGGACTCGGCCGAGTCGCTCAGCATCGCGAGCGCGGGGGCGAAGCACAACCCCGCTCCCGCCGCGGTCGCGATCAGGGCGGTGAGGAGAACTCCGAGGACATCGGCGAGGGGGACGAGGGCGACCGCCGCGGCGCAGACGAGCATCCCGATGGCGTAGGGCCGAAGCCGTCCGACCCGATCTGAGAGGCGACCGGCCGCGGGCGCCAGGACGGCCTCGATGGCGGCTCCGGCGGTGAAGCCGGCGGCGACCACGCCGGCCCCGCCGCCGAGCTCGTCGATCCGCAGCGGCACGAGGACGCTGATCACGCCGAACATCACGGAAGGCGCCGCCACGTACCAGGTGGCGCGCAGCACCGCCGGGCTGAGGATCGCCTCCCGGGCGTCACGAAGGCGCTGCTGCTCCCCGCGCTCGGGCCCGGGAATGCGAAGCGCGGCGACCGAGAGCGCGACGGTCAAGGCGAGGACCGAGCCGAAGACGGGCTTCGTGCCCACCGCCACCGCGAGCGCCCCGAGCCCGGGGCCGAGAAGGGATCCCGCCACCGCCGCCCCGAGTGCGTCGCCGATGACCGAGCCGCGCCGCTCCTGCCCGGCGGTCTCGATCAGCCAGGTCAGAGCGCCGGCCCACGCCAGCGCCCCCGCGATGCCCTAGACGAAGCGGGCGCCGTCGAGCACCGCCACCCGGTGACCGAATCCGAATGCCAGGCTCGCGAGCCCGAGTAGGAGCAGGCCGGCGAGCAGCGCGCGTCGCGCGCCGAACCGCACGGCGATCAGGCCGGCCGGGAGGGCGGCGATCAGCGTGCCGGCCGCGTACGCGGCGGATAGCACGCCGGCCGCAGCCTTGGACAGGCCCAGATCGTCGACGTAGCCGGGCAGCAGGGGTGTGATCGCCGTGTAGAAGGCGACGTCGAGGAACACCACCGTCGAGCCGAGGAGGAGCAGCCGGCGCATCGATCCATCCTGCCAGCCGCGATCGGGGGAGACCTGGGGCACCTCGACGTCGCGCGGCGGACTTCGGGCGCGGAAGCGCCGCTTGGAACGCGGCGCTCAGCGCCTACCCGGCACGGCCAACCGGGCGCTCAGAACGCACAGGGGTCGGACGGGAACGGCGTCGCGGCTGGGAACGAGGGCGGCACGGCGCCGGCTCCCGCGCCCCAGCCGGGATTTGGCCGACCCCCGAGCCGGTAGTGGATCCGGGCCCCGTGAGCGAGCGAGCAGTAGGAGATCCAGGGCTTCTCGTACGGGGCGCCCTTGAAGCGCATCCGGTGGACGTAGGGGTGCTTCGGCGCCGCGCCCGCGGCGTCGAGCACCACATTTCCGTGCTGGAGGTGGAGGGTCGTGTGGCGGAACAGCGGGCTCCCGATCGCGAGCAGCCCGGCCCCGGGCACCTCCGGATAGAGACCGAGGGCCCCGAACACGTACCACGACGAGAGCTCCCCGAGGTCGTCGTCGCCGGGATAGCCGCCGGGCCCGGGCCCGTACAGGCGGCGGATCGCCCGCCGCACCGTGCCCTGGGTCTTGAACGGCTGCCTCAGCCAGTCGTAGATCCACGGCGTCCCGATGGTCACCTCGTTGCCGAGCACCGCGTGGCGCGAGTGGACGAACCGCCTGACGTCGTCGAGCTTCGAGAGGAACCGGTCGAGGCGCCTCCGGGCGAGGCCGGTGCCCCCGAGCCGCTGAGCCAGGCCCGCGAGGTCGTGGGGGACGAGCCACGTGTACTGGGCGCCGTCGCCCTCGGCGAATCCCAGCTTCGAGGTCGGAGAGAGGTGCGGGAAGCTGCCGTCCGCGCGCGCCGGCTCGATGGTTCCAGTCGCGGGGTCGAACAGCTTCGTCCAGTTCGCGGAGCGGTTCATGAACGCGCTGTAGACGGCCCCGTCGCCCTGCTCCCGAGCGGCGAATTGGGCGATCGAGAAGTCGGCGGCCATGTCCTCGAGGCTGGTCGCCGCGGACCCCTTGACGGCGTCCGGGCTGCCGAAGATGTCGTTGGCGCGACCCTTGTGGTTGAGCTCGAAGGGGATGTAGCCGAGCGACTGGTAGGCGCCGATCCCCTGGCGCTCGACGTAGTCGTAGTTGTTGGGGCTGTGGCAGCGCTGCGTCGCCCCCTTGAGCATCGCCTGGAGCGCGTAGGCGGTGTCGAACCGGTCCGCGCCGAAGGCCGCGACCGAGGCGATGATCGGGTCGGCCGGATCGCCGATCATCTCCATCGTCTGGCCGTTCGCGAGCGACCACTTCGGCAGGCAGCCGCTCTGCTTCGCGTCGTTCAGCAGCGAGCGAACGATGTCGCTTGCCCGGCCGGGCTCGAGCAGCGCCAGCAGCTGCACCTGGCTGCGGTAGACGTCCCAGCCCGAGAAGTCCGCGTACTGCGTGCGCCGGCCGGCGCTGTGCACCCTGCCGTCCATACCGATGTACTCACCGTTGACGTCGCTGAACGTCCGAGGGGCGACCATCGCGTGGTAGAGCGCGGAGTAGAACGTCCGCAGGTCTGAGCCCGACCCGCCGCTCACCTTGACGCTGCCGAGCTCCCGGTTCCACGCGCGCCTCGCCCGGGCGCGGATCGCCCCGAAGCCGCGGCCGCCGAGCTCCGACCGCAGGTTGTGGCGGGCGTTCGCCACGCTCACGAACGAGATCGCCACGCGAACCTTG
>Ga0066652_100001869_pt1 | contig 11201 bp, 7 predicted proteins | sample GraSoiAngelo_101_FD_71413 | JGI IMG/M metagenome (GOLD analysis project Ga0066652, IMG submission 71413) | Grasslands soil microbial communities from the Angelo Coastal Reserve, California, USA - 14_0903_02_30cm | ecosystem: Environmental > Terrestrial > Soil > Grasslands | place: USA... | reverse complement strand
CGGCACGGGCACGTAATGTCCCTCGTGCGCTTTCCAACTGAAGGCGAGGCCGACGAGCTCGGCCTTGCGCTCATCGGTGCTCGTGGTCTCCGTGTCGAAACAGAAGCGCGGTTGTTTTTTGAGCTGGGCGGCCAGCATGTACAGCGATTCGTTCCCCTCCACCAGGAAATAGCGATGCGGCACCGTATCGATGTTCGCGAGCTCCTTCAATTCCACATGGCCATCGGCATCCACCGAGCTCCCGAAAAGATCCACCTGCTGTGTGCGGGCCCGGGGGGTCGACTTTTTCGCGTCGTTCTCCGGTGCCGGGGTATCCGTGCCCAACACGCGACCGGTCAGATTGCGGAACTCCAATTCACTGAAGACCTCGAGCACCTTGTCCTTGTCTGGCGGATCTAGGTGCAAAGCCTCATGGTCCAGGTCGACCGGGGCATCGATGATGATCGTGGCCAGGCGCTTGCTCAAGCGTCCTTGTTCGGCGAACGCGATGACGTTCTCCTGCTGTTTGCCCTTCAATTTGTCCGCGTTTTCGATCACCCCTTCCAGGCTGCCGAACGTCGCGACCAGCTTCATGGCCGTCTTCTCGCCGATCCCCGGGATGCCGGGAATGTTGTCCACCGCGTCGCCCATGAGGCCCAGGATATCCTTGACCTGGTCCACGCGCTCGAGCCCCCATCGGGCGCAGATCTCTTTCGGCCCGAGCTTCTCCGGTGGATCCCCGCCCCGCCCCGGCTTGTACATAATGATCCGGTCGCTCACCAACTGCCCGAAGTCCTTGTCGGGGGTCACCATGTACGTGATATAGCCCTCCGCTTCGGCCTTCTTGGCCAGGGTGCCGATCACGTCATCCGCCTCATACCCATCGGATTCCAGCACGGGAATATTGAACGCTTCGATGATGCGGCGTATGTAAGGGATGTTGCTGCGGATGTCATCGGGCGTCTCCTGCCGGTTGGCCTTGTAATCCAACAGGGTCTCATGGCGTTCCGTGGGGGCCGCCGTATCGAAAACGACGGCGAGATGGGTCGGCTTCTCCCGTTTGATCAGGTCCAATAAGGTGGTCGTGAACCCGAAGGCCGCGCTGGTGTTCAGGCCCTTGCTATTCACCCGAGGCGCCCGAATGAAGCTGAAATAAGCCCTGTATATCAGGGCATAAGCATCGAGAAGAAAAAGCCGTTTGTCGTTGTCGGATCCGGACATGGGGGCATTGGGGGGGTCTACCGGGGCCAAGATAGCCCCAGCGACAGGGTGTCAAGTGTGCCAGGATCGCTCTAACGGCCTAGGGAATGGGGCAACTATCCCCTCCATGCTGCGTCCATGAACACGTGGGGTACCATACATTTACTCGGCCTTGGAACTCCCCGAGGCTCAAGGTGATGACCGTGCACGCCACCCATGCCACCAAGGTCGGTGCGTTACGAACGCTCCTTGTCGTGATGGCTATGGGCGTCGGGGTTGCGCGCGCTGACCACTTCTCAGGTGCGAGTATCACCTACCAGTGCGTTGGGGTGAACACGTACACCATCTACCTGGACATGTACCTGGACTGCTCAGGCGCACCCATCACCCCGCAGACCTTGTACTTCGACAATAGTTGCGGCGTGACGTTCTCGATCGGCAGCCTCACGGCGACCTCCGTGCAGGAGGTCGCCCCCTTGTGCCCCGCCCAACTCGCGAACAGCACCTGCAACGGAGGGGCGCTGCCAAGTTTTAAGAAATACCGCTTTCAGACAACGCTGTATCTCTCGCCGTGCGATTTCTGGACCATCCACTGGTACATCTGCTGCCGCAACACGATGCAGAACATCCAGTTGACGCCCGGTCTCTATGCTGAGGCGACATTGAACAACCTGAGCGGGATCTGTGATGGCTCACCGCGGTTCGTGGATACCGGGATCCCTTACGTCTGTGTCAACCAGCATGTTGAATACAATCCCGGGGTGAGCGATCCGGACGGTAACACCATGGTGTTCTCCCTGATCAGCGCCCGCTTCGGCTCGCCGACGCCGGTGGCGGTAACCTACATGCCTGGTTTCACGGGGCCGCTGCCCTTCGTCGGGATCACCATTAACGCGTTCACCGGCCAATTGAGCTTCACCCCTACGGCCATCGGATACTACACCGTTGTGATCAAGGTGACCACCTACACCCCGGGTGGCGTGCTCATCGGCTCGGTGATGCGCGACCTGATGTTCGCCGTAACGGCATGTGGCGATGTCCCCCCCGTGGTCAATAGCTTGTCGAATCCCACCGGCGGACTGGCTATTGCTTCGAACAGTTTCTACGTGTGCAATGGCCAGTCCTTTTGTGTGGATATCATGGTCACCGACAATACCTCGGGCTCGACCATCACGGTGACCTCCAATGCGACCTTGGTGCTCCCCGGCTCCACCTTCACGATCACAGGAACCAATCCGGCCCGCGCAACGCTCTGCTGGACGGGCAATACCTCGCTCCTCCCCGTCACCATGTTCATTCAGGCATCCGATGGAGCATGTCCGATCGAGAACGTGATCTCCACCTTCCTGAACGCCCAACCTTGTTCGGTCCTTCCCATCGAACTCCTCACCTTCCAGGCGAAGCCTTCGAACGGCCAGGTGGTAACGGACTGGACAACGGCCAGTGAACACAACAGCGACTACTTCACGGTGGAGCGTGGTACCGACGGAACGGACTTCCAGCCGATCGGCAGGTTGGAGGCCGCAGGAACCTCGTCACAGCCACGCGACTACAGCTACATTGACGCAATCCCCCTTGTCGGAGCGAGTTACTACCGTTTGCGGGAAACGGACCTTGATGGCACCAGTTCATTGAGCGACGTGGTGGCTGTGAACTATGCGCGGCCGGCTTCCATCCACGCCATGTGGAACGGTGCCGATGCCTGGTCATTGACAGGTGCGCCGACGGGTGCGGAATGGACACTGATGGATATGCTGGGCCGCCCCATCGCCACCGGGACCATCACGGATGATTCGGCGCAGCGGATCCCTGCCGGAACGAGCGCTGGGCTGCACTTGCTCCTGGTACAAGACGGGGAAGGGACACAGTTGCTGAAGCTGCCTGCCAACCTGCCTGCTGGTGCTGTGGTCGGCAAGGACCGGGAACTCTGATCCAAAGCCCCGTTCATTCCACGGCACCACGTATAAAGGAATCGGCGTCGAACGGCGTTCGTAGACCTAGCCTGGAGCGGCGGCAAGAGTGGATCGATGCCTCCGACCGCTGATCGACATTCCTATCGTTCCTTCCACACCACCTCCAGCACGGTCTGGCCAACGGCTTTCAAGGTAGCCGGGTCGATCACATCCAGGTTGTCCTTGTGTGTATGCCAGCTGGGCGGGAACGCACCGGTGGCCTCGTAATATTCGATGATATCCACCGTTGGGATGCGCAGTTGTTCGTTGATGGCCAAATGGTCGTCCGTGCCGACGAAGAACTTGGTCTCCTGCACGAAGCGGCCGCCTTGTCCGATGCTCGCTGCGGTCTTCCACACCTTGTTCACCACCGCAGGTGCGTACCGCATGCTGATCCCTTCACGGTAGAATTTGGCGTCCCTCGCGCCGCACATGTCCAGCAGGATGCCGAAGCGGGCCCTGTAGCCAGGCACATGCGGGTTCCTGGCGAAGTACTGGGACCCCAATGCCCAGGTATCGATGCTGTTCTCATCCCCCGACATCGCACCGCTCGGCTGGCCATAATCCTCCACATCGGTGAAGAGCATGTCCACGCCGAGCATGGCCGGCTCGCCCGCAGGATGCTCCCCCGCCGACGCAGGCATCAACTGGCGCGCGATCTCCAGCAGGATGCCCACTCCGCTGCCGGCATCATTGGCCCCGAGGATGGGCTCGTTCTTGCGTTCGGTGTCCTTGTCGGCGAAGGGCCGTGTATCCCAATGGGCAAGGAGCAGGATACGGTCCGTCGCGCCAGGCCCCCAACTCGCGATGATGTTGCGCAATGGCAGTTGTTGTCCATTGAACGCGGTGACCGTCCCGGTCTGCTCGACGACCGTCGCGCCGTATGCTTTCAGCTTCGCCACCATCCAGTCGCCACAAGCCTTGTGAGCAGCGGTTCCGGGAACGCGCGGACCGAAGTCGACCTGCTTTTTGACGAACGCGAAGGCGCTGTCGGGGTCGAAGAGCGGCGTGGGTGGCAGCGCTGGTAGGGTGGTCTTCACCTCGGGGACCGTGGAGGTTCCGGTCGTGTCGGGGTTGCAACCCATGGCCAGGAGCAGGGGCAGGAGCAGGACCAGGTGATCCCATTGCCTCCTGGTCCTGCCCCTGCTCCTTGAGTTCACGCGCGTTCCCATGTGGTGCCGTCCTTGGTGTCCTTCAATACGATGCCCAGCGAGAGCAAACGGTCGCGTATGCCATCACTGGTGGCGAAGTCCTTTCGAGCTTTAGCCTCAGCGCGCATGCGGATGAACTCGCCCACAAGACCGTCGAGTGTGGCGTCATCAGCATCAGATGCCTGTTCGTTTTTCAGCCCGAGCACTTCGCACACCATTGTGTCGAACACGTCCTTGAGTCTCGTGATGCTCCCAGCGCTCAATGGGAGATTGCCGTCGTTCACTGAATTGATGATGCGCACGCCTTCGAACAGTTCGGCGATCATCACCGGCGTGTTCAGGTCCTCGTTCAACGCATCGTAGCAACGTTGCTCCAAAGCGGCGATATCCGCTCCGTCGCTGACACCCGGTTTCAATTTCCCCAATGTCCCGATGGCCGCCATCAACCGTTCCGATCCGCGTTCCGCCGCCTGCAACGCAGCGTTACTGAAGTCCAGCGTGCTGGCATAGTGGCATTGCAACATGAAGAACCGCACGGTCATGGCGCTGTAACCTCTCTCCAGCAATTTGTGGTCGCCGGTGAGCAGCTCCTCCGGCGTGAACCCGTTGCCCTCGCTCTTGGCCATTTTCCGGCCGTTCACCGTGAGCATGTTGCCGTGCATCCAGTACCGCACGGGGGCGGTGCCATCAGCCGCCACGCTCTGCGCGATCTCGCATTCATGGTGCGGGAACTTCAGGTCCATGCCACCGCCATGGATGTCGAAGGTCTCCCCGAGGTACTTGGTGCTCATCGCGCTGCACTCCAGGTGCCAGCCCGGGAAGCCTTCCCCCCAAGGGCTCGGCCATTTCATCAGGTGGCGCTCATCCGCCCTTTTCCAGATCGCGAAATCGAGCGGGCTGCGTTTTTCCTCCTGTCCTTCCGTGTCGCGTGTGTTGGTGATCAGCTCATCGATCTTGCGGCCGCTCAGTTCGCCATAGGGGAATTTCTCCGCGTACTTGGGCACATCGAAATACACGCTGCCGTTCACTTCGTACGCGTAGCCGTTCTTCAGGATGCGGCCCACCATGCCGATCTGCTCGATCAGGTGACCGGTCGCTGTCGGCTCAAGGCTCGGTGGGAGCAGGTTGAACAGGCGCATCACATCGTGGAAGCCGTTGGTGTACTTCTGTACGATCTCCATCGGTTCCAACTGTTCCAGCCTTGCGCGCTTCGCGATCTTGTCCTCGCCCGCATCGATGTCGTCGACCAGGTGGCCCACATCGGTGATGTTCCGGACGTAGCGCACCTTGTAGCCGAGGTGGGTGAGCCAGCGGTACAGGACATCGAAGGTGAGGAAGCTGCGCACATTGCCCAGATGCACATCGCTGTACACGGTGGGACCACAGACGTACAACCCCACGTGTGGTGGACGCAACGGGATGAACTCCTCTTTCTTGCGCGAAAGCGTATTGGTCAGGTGGAACGGACCTTTCTTCACATCGGACATGGCGCGCGAAGGTAGAACCGCACGTAACGTCCACGGTCGCTCAATGCGATGATGGATCCGCCCCGATCCTTCGCGAACATGGACCGAAACCGGCCCGGTGACCACCGGCCCGGAGCTAACTTTCCACCATGAGCACGTTTGCGAGGATCATGGCGGTATTGATCGCTGGTGTACCCCAATGTCCCATGTCGGGCCAGAACCTCGTTTCGAATCCAGGCTTCGAGATCGTGGATCCATGCCCAAGCGGGTGGAGCCAGATCGGTCTGGCCGTTGGGTGGTCCGCTTTTCGGGAATCTCCGGACCTGTTCAATGCATGCGCTTCGGATCCGGGTTTCGACGTCCCCACCAACATATTCGGCTTTCAAGCCGCGGCTTCAGGAAATGGTTACGGTGGGCTGTACTGTTACGTGCAACCCACTCCCTTACACCCACATGTGAGGGAGTTCATCGGTTCACAACTGATCACCCCGTTGATCCCGGGGCAGCAAGTCCATGTCTCCTTCAAGGTCTCGCTGGCCCGCAATGTGCCCGGAGGCAATCCAACCCCCAGGTATGCGACCGACCGGATAGGGATACTGTTCTTGACGCATTCATTGAACCTGGACCAGTTCGACACCACGGTATTCGGTCATGCTCACGTATACACAGCGTCCGTCATCCTGGATCCGAACGACTGGACAACGATAAGCGGCTCGTTCACATCCGACTCGGCATACACGCATCTGGCGATCGGCAATTTCTTCCCTGATGATTCCCTTAACCTGGTGATCAGCGATCCCGGAGGCTCCACAGAGGCTTCCTACTATTACGTGGATGACATCTGTGTGTCGATGTCACCCCAGGGTTGTGCACTGAGCACGGGGATCATTCAGGCGGATCGCGTGGCGGTCGCAGCCTGGATCGCCGATGAGGTATTGACGATCACGGGATCGTTCGATCCGGGTCACCTGGAAGTGCACCTGTTGGATCCGGCGGGTCGCTTGGTGTTCTCGCGAACACTCCAGGGTGGAGGCAGGATCACGATCCCTTTGGGTCGAGTACCACCAGGGCTCTATGTCTTGTCGGTGTGGGACGGCAAGGGTCACCAGCGGATCAAGATCTTTGCGCCATAAGTCCCAGCAGACCTACTGCCGGTCCTCGTCGGTGATCACCGCGTCACCGGCGTAGCGGCCGCCCTTGTAGACCTGTATGCGCGTGAGGATGCCATTGGCGTCGTAGGTGTAGCGCTTGCCATCCCACAATCGGCCCTTGACGAACTCCCCCTGCTGCGAAAGCCGGAGCTGGCGGTCGTACAGCGTGTTGTAGCCGTTCTCGCGGAACGGTATCGCATTGGTGGTTTCCGCCTGGGTGACAGCAGGAGCGGCCGGTGCCTTCGGATCCACCTTCACGTCCTCGGCCTCCGGCATAGGTTTGATGATCTTGCTGTGGGCTGGATCCATCACCCCATCGTTGAACACGGCCACCTGCTGCAATTCGCCGGTCGGCGTATAGCGCTTCAAGGTGCCGTCCTCGCGGCCTTCTTCCACCGTCACCTGTACGGCGAGCTGGCCGTTCTCGTGGTAGTATTTCTGTTCGCCATCGCGCACGCCGTTCGGGTTGAACACAAAATCCTGCGCGAGTTTCCCGTTCGGATGCCAGCGCCGGAACGTGCCCGTGTTCCGATCAAGATCCCACGTTCCCTCCTCCTCCACCTTGCCACTGGGATAGAACGTCTTGTAATCGCCGCGAGGAACACCGAAGCGGTAGCTCACTTCGCTCATCACATGGCCATTGGGCCAGTAGCGGCGCCACACGCCGATCCGTTTGCCGCCGGTGTACCGGCCTTCCTCGATCAACTGGCCATCCTGGTAACCGGGCTTTTCGGCCTTGGGCGCGAGAACCTTCCAGAAACCTTGTTTGCGGCCCATCGCATCCACCTGGTTCAGTGTGTCCGGGATGGAAGGTGCGGCCTGTGCGAAGGTGCCCTGTGCAACGAGCGTCAGGCACAGGCCCAGGCTGAGGAGAAAGGAGTGTCGCATGGAGGTGTTCCGGAGCGTGCGGTATTCGCACGCGATACGGGGTAACAGGCGTGTGGGTTTCACAGGTGGGATGCTAGCGGGCCAGCTGGCGCTTCAAGTTCAGCATCATGTCATCCACCATGCCCTTCAGGTCGTAGTCGGGTTTCCATCCCCAATCGGCGCGGGCGGCACTGTCATCGATGCTCTGCGGCCAGCTGTTGGCGATGTCCTGCCGGTGGTCGGGAGCGTAGTCCATCTTGAAGCCGGGGAGGTGGCGTGCGACCTCATCGGCGATCTCCCTTGGGTTGAAGCTGAATCCGGCGAGGTTGTAACCGTTGCGCTCCTTCACCTGATCAGCCGGCACTTCCATCAGATCGATGGTGGCGCGGATCGCGTCGGGCATGTACATCATGGGCAGGGTGGTCTCCGGCCCGAGGAAGCTGGTGTACGCGCCGTTCTTGATCGCCTCATGGAAAATGTGAACGGCGTAATCCGTGGTGCCCCCGCCCGGCGCGCTCTTCCAACCGATGAGGCCCGGATAACGGATGCTGCGCACATCGACGCCATAGCGTTTGTGGTAATAAGCACACCACTGCTCACCGGCCTGTTTGCTGATGCCATAGACCGTGCTCGGTTCAGCGATGGTATGTTGAGGTGTGTTCTTCCTGGGCGTCGTTGGACCGAACACCGCGATGCTGCTCGGCCAGTAGACCTTGTTCAATTTCCCCTCGCGCGCCAGTTCCAGCACGATGAAGAGGCTCTCCATGTTCAACTTCCAGGCGAAGGCGGGATCCTTCTCGGCGGTGGCGCTCAACAGGGCGGCGAGCAGATAGACCTCGTTGATCCCGTACTTCTCGATGATCCGCTCGATGCCGCGCCGGTCCATCGCATCGACCATGGCGAAGGGGCCGCTTTGTTCGACCTGCGGCTGCTTGATGTCGCTGGCCACCACGTTCTCCGCACCGAAACGGGCCCGCAAGCCTTCCACCAGTTCGGTACCGATCTGGCCGCTACTGCCGATCACCAGGATCTTCTTCATCATGCTATCGGTAAAGCACCAAATCTATGCGAGCGATCCGCTGGTGATCCGATCGAGAACTACCGCTTCACCACCCTCACACACACCGCACCTTCCGCCCCGCTCAGCACCAGGGTGTAGTGACCCGCCGCGAGGCCGGTGAGGTCGAGCACTTCGCGCTGTTCACCGGAGGAGCGCCGGGCATCGCTAAGAAGGGTTCTGACGCTGCGCCCATTGACATCGATCACCCGCAAGGTGACCGATGCGTCCCTGGACAAGGCATAGGAGAAAGTCGCCTTGTCATCGAGGGGGTCGGGGTAGATGAACGACGCGCTGATCCCTGTTTCCGCATCGATCACGCCGACATGCAGGTCGGTGAGGTACCGGGCAAGGATGAAGTCCGTGCCGTGCCCCATGCCAACGAAACCGGATCCCGCGATCACGATCCTATGATCGGATTGTATCGCCACCGCATGTGCATAGTCGGCGGCATTGCCGAACGCCGTGGTCACAAGTCCATCCCCACCGAACGTGGGATCGAGCACTCCATCCACGGTGAAGCGCACCAGGGCCACATCATTGTCTCCGCCTACATGCGCATTGGCCGCCACGAGGATCTTGTCGTCCGCTTGCACGGCCAATCCGCATTCCGCGATCGCGGAGGTGAGATCAGTGGTCACGATACCATCCGTGCCGAAAGCCCCGTCCAGTGTACCCTCTGCATCATAGCGCGCCACGAACATGTTGGTGCCAGAGGACCCAGCGACCAGCAGGCCACCGCTGGGTAGCAGATGGATCTTCCAGATGACATCCTGCGCGGAGGTCATGTGCGTGGTCACCGCTCCGGCTACGCCGAACGTGTTGTCCACCGATCCATCGGCGTTGTACCGGACCAGGGTGGCGTTCGAATCACTACCCGGCACGGAGCTACCAGCGACCACGAAGCGGCCATCAGGCAGAAGCACAACATCGCGCGCACCAGCATAAGAGGTACCCAAGGGAGTGTTGACCTTGCCACCCGCGCCGAACGTGGCGTCCAATGTGCCATCGGAGAGATAACGCGCCACGGCGAACGCCCCGATCGATCCCACCCAGGAGTAACCGACCGCCAGGATCCTGCCATCCGGAAGCAGGGCCATGCCACGCACTTCGTCCGGCGAATCGCTCATGGGGGTCGTCACAATACCACCGCTGCCGAAGAGGGGGTCGAGCGATCCATCCGCATCGTAACGAGCGAGCGCGAAGTTCTCGGCCGTTCCCGAGTAAGTGCTCCCTCCTACCAGGACCTTCCCATCCGGCTGCACCAGTACCGCATGCGCTTCGTCCGCCTCGGCACCAATGATCGTGATCACCTGGCCTCCATCGCCGAACGACGCATCCAACGTGCCATCCGTGTTGAAGCGAGCCACCGCCATGGCGGCGTACCATTCCGAGGCCCCGGAGCGCCCGGCCACCACGATCCGGCCATCCGGCTGAATGGTGGCGGCATAGGCGTAGTCATAAAGTTCACCGAAGTCGGCGGTCACCTTCCCTTGCGTCCCGAATGATGGATCCAATGCTCCATCCTGGCAATGGACCGATGACGTTCCGACCAAGACGGCAATGGCGAAAATGAAGGATGTGCCCCGGTTCATCATCCGTCGAAAATACGCTGCACACGATCAGGGCGGACCGGGAGCCTGGGATGCCGGCACGTGCCCGGACGAGCGGCCTCTAGGCCTTCCCGTATCTTCGCAGCATGGATCTCCACCGGCTGCGGAACCTGCACCACCCCGACCTTTTGCGCACCCGACTGGAGCGGGAAGGCATCGAGCGGACGACCCTCTCCTTCTACCGTTATGCACGGCTTTCCGAGGTGGGGGAGCTGCGCCATGCACTCTACATGGAATGGGAGGGTCTGGGTGTTCTGGGCCGGGTCTATCTCGCCGCTGAAGGCATCAATGCCCAGATCAGCCTGCCATCGGAGAACCTCGATCGATTCCGCGCGGCCCTTGATGCGCGTGAAGCGTTCCGCGATGTGCCGTTCAAGATCGCCGTGGAAGAAGATGCTCCCTCCTTCCTCAAGCTCACCATCAAGGTGAAGAAGAAGCTGGTGGCCGATGGCCTGGCGGATGATGCGTTCGATGTGACGAACGTCGGCAGGCACCTGAACGCGCGTGATTTCCATGCCGCGATGGAACAGGGTGCCGTGGTAGTGGACATGCGGAACAATTACGAGAGCGCGATCGGTCACTTCGAAGGCGCTGTGCTTCCGAAAGCGGACACGTTCCGTGGCGCACTCACTGAAGTGCTCGATCGATTGGAAGGAAAAAAAGAGGAACCCGTGCTGCTCTATTGCACCGGGGGCATCCGCTGTGAGAAGGCCAGCGCGTGGTTGAAGCATCACGGCTTCTCGAACGTGGGCCAGTTGCACGGCG
>Ga0066652_100001868_pt1 | contig 11201 bp, 8 predicted proteins | sample GraSoiAngelo_101_FD_71413 | JGI IMG/M metagenome (GOLD analysis project Ga0066652, IMG submission 71413) | Grasslands soil microbial communities from the Angelo Coastal Reserve, California, USA - 14_0903_02_30cm | ecosystem: Environmental > Terrestrial > Soil > Grasslands | place: USA... | reverse complement strand
GCGGTGGGGTTCGCGGGGACGCACATCTTCCGGCCGTCGCTGTTGCTGGGGGACCGCGCCGAGTCGCGGCCCGCGGAGCGGCTGGGGATCGTGGTCGGCCGGGCGGTGGCGTTCGCGTTCGTGGGCTCGTTACGCAAATACCGGCCGATCGCCGCCGCGACGGTGGCGGCGGCGATGGTGCGGGCGGCGAAGAAAGCGCGGCCGGGGGTGCACGTGTACACCTACGGCGAGATGGTCGAGAGACGGTGAGAGAGCTGTCGGACGTCGGACCTCAGACGTCAGCCATCCCCTAGCCGGTCGAGTCGCCGCCGGTTTCTCTTGGTGGGCCGGCCCTTCCCTTCGTAGCGGACCGCGGGAGCGATCCGCAGCTGCTCGGCGTGCCGTTCGCGATCCTGCTTCGCGGCCGGATCCTCTTGATAGAGCGCCGCTGCGGCCGCCGGCGGCCCGCGGCGCTCCGCCAGCGCGCGGACCTCGACTAGGAACTCGAAGGGTCCCTTTCTCACCCGCACGCGGTCCCCGACAGTGAGCGCTTTGGCCCGCTTGGCCCGGGCGCCGTTCACTTCGACTTTCCCACCATCAATAGCCTGAGCGGCGAGGCTCCTCGTCTTGAAGAACCGCGCCGCCCAGAGCCACGTATCCAGCCGAATGGAGTCTGCGGGCATCACTCCGAAGTTGCGCGCCGCATCCGCACCCCACCAGACCCCGTCTCGATCTTCACGCGGCCCTGCCCGTCCCCGATCTGGCCGACGATGTGATCCTCCTCGAGCCTCCGCGCCTGAATCGTCAGGCCGGTGAAGTCGATCCCCCCGCTCCCCGTCTCGATGTCCAGCTGCGCCCCGAAGGTGGCGGGGATCGTAATGGTGACGCCGCCGGATCCCGTATCCACGTCCAGTAGCTCCACGTCCGACAACAGCTCCAGCTTGACGTCGCCGCTGCCGGTGTCGAGGCTCACGTCCTTCGCCCGCACGCCCGTCAGCTCCACGTCCCCCGACCCCGTGTCCACCTTGAGGGCGTCCACGGCCACCCGGTCGCAGGTCACGTCCCCCGACCCGGTGTCGAGCTTCAAGTCCGTGCCGGTCACGCCGGTCACCGTCACGTCGCCCGACCCGGTGTCGAGACTGATCTCGCCCGCGACGTCGGTCACCGTGACGTTGCCGGACCCGGTGTCGAGCAGCAGCCGTCCTCTGGTGTGATTCGCCTCGACATCGGCGGAGGAGACGCTGACCTTGAGGTCGCCGTCGACGTTGGTGACGGTCGCCTTGCCCACCGCCAGGTACACCGCGACGCGCCGTCCGGCCGGCACGACGACGCGGAGGTCCGCGTACGCCTCGAGCCCGCCGCCCGAGCCGCTGATGCGGACTTCGTGGCCGCGGGAGAAGAGGCGCCGGTCGTGGCCGTCGTCGAAGGTGCCGTCGTCGCGCACGTGCTCGGTGGTGTTGGAGCCGCGCCCCATGAGGGGGTAGGTGATCTCGTCGGCGTCGTAGATCACGCGCAGCGTCTGGCGGTCGCGGATCTCGCCGGTGGCGATCTTGAGGCGGGCCGCGTCCGCGCCGTGGCGCGTGACCTCCACGAGCACCGCCGCGCCGGTGCCGCCTTCGACCTTGAGCTGGCCCACGAGGTTGTAGACCGCCACGTCGTCGCCCGCGATGGTGTACCGCTCTGGCGTCTGCGCCGCCGCGCGCGCGGCCAGCGCGACGACGAGCGCGACGAACATCACTCGATTCGGCATCCGAGTCCGCTCCTGCTGGAGAATGTGCGCCGTACGATTGGAGACGAGGGGCGTTTCCGTACCCTCTCACAGTTTGATAGGGCATGGGAACCGAAGGTTGCCAACGTAGCACCGACAACCGATCACCGACAACCGACGACCGTCGGACAGGCTTACGGCTGCTCCGTCGCCGCGCTACAATTGAACCACTTGTCCCCCTTCAGCTTGGCAGGAGGGGGGAGGGGGAGGGGGAGGCCGTGTCCGACTGGCAGGTCTGGCTCATCGCGGGCGTGCTGCTGCTCGTGGCCGAGATGTTCACGCCGGGCTTCTGGCTCGCGTGCCTGGCGATCGGCGCGTTCGCGGCCGGCGTGCTGGCGCTGCTGCCGGCCGTGAGCACGACGCTGGAGACGGTGGTGTTCGCGGCGACGAGCCTGCTCTCCATGGCCGGCATCCGGCCGGCGCTGGCCCGGCGTTTCCGGCTGGGCTCGGGGTCCGGGGTCCGCACCAACGTCGACGCGCTGATCGGGAAGACGGGGGTGGTGACCGAGCGCATCGACCCCGCCGGCCGCCCCGGACGCGTGCTCGTGGACGGGGAGAACTGGCGGGGGACCTCCGTCGACGACACGGTGCTGGAACCCGGCACCCGCGTCTCGGTGCTGCAGGTGGACGGGACGACGCTCATGGTCGAAAGGGAGATGTAACGATGACGCCTGGTCTGATCGTGGTCGCGGCGGTCGCCTTCTTCGTGATCGTCACCATCAGCCGCAGCATCCGGATCGTGCAGCAGGCGCAGACGATGATCATCGAGCGCCTCGGCAAATACCACCGGACGCTGTCGTCCGGCATCAACATCATCATGCCGATCCTCGACCGCCCGCGCGCCATCGACTGGCACCAGGTGATCGTGACGCCCGCGGGGGATTCCTTCGCGCGCCACTTCCGCACGGAAAAGATCGACCTGCGCGAAACGGTGTACGTGTTCCCGCGCCAGAACGTGATCACGAAGGACAACGTCGTCGTGGAGATCGACGCGCTGATCTACTCGCAGATCACCGACCCCGTGCGCGCGACGTACGAGATCGCCAACCTCCCGGACGCGATCGAGAAGCTGACCCAGACGACGCTGCGCAACGTGATCGGCGAGATGGAGCTGGACCACGTGCTGTCGTCGCGCGACACGATCAACGCCAAGCTGCGCGAGATTCTCGACGAGGCGACCCACAAGTGGGGCTCCAAGGTGAGCCGCGTCGAGCTCAAGGACATCAACCCGCCGCGCGACATCCGCGACGCGATGGAGAAGCAGATGCGCGCCGAGCGCGACCGGCGCGCCGCGATCCTCACCGCCGAGGCCGAGAAGCAGTCGCGCACCCTGCAGTCGGAAGGCATCCGGCAGTCTGAGATCAATCAGGCCGAGGGCCAGAAGCAGGCGAGGATCCTCGCCGCCGAGGCCGAGGCCAACGCCCGCCTCAAGGTCGCCGAAGCCGAGGCGCAGGCGATCGAGCGCATCACCGCCGCCATCAAGGGAACCGGCGGCGATCCGGCGCGGTACCTGATCGCGATCCGCTATATCGAAGCGCTGAAGGAGATGGTCACGAGCCCGCAGAGCAACAAGGTCATTTACCTACCGTACGAGGCGACGGGGGTCCTCTCGTCGCTCGGGGGCATCCGGGAGATGCTGGCGGGCCCGGCGGAGGGGAAGAAATCATGAAGGCGGCGGTCTGGCGGACTGGCGGTCTGGCGGTCGGAATGGTCACGGTGTTTCTGTCCGCCGGTCCGCCCGCGACCGTCAGGGAGTCCTTTAGGGACCGCCGGTTCACCGCTTTGCCAGCCTGCGATCCCGCCAACGGAGACATCACGCTGCCCGACGGCTTCTGCGCGGTCGTGGTCGCGGATCAGGCGGGCGCCCCGCGACACCTGGCGGTGGCGCCGAACGGCGATGTGTTCGTCGCGCTCGCCGGCGGGCGCTCGGGCTCGGGAGGGGGGGGCGTGCTCGCGCTGCGGGACACCACGGGCGACGGCAAGGCTGACGTGCGGCAGACGTTCGGCAGCGAGGGCGGAACGGGTATCGCACTCGGTAAGGGAGTGCTGTACGCCAGCACGTCGTCCACGGTGTTTCGCTACGCGATGCGCGCCGGAAGCCTCACGCCGCTCGGCACACCGGACGTGATCGTGAAGGACTTGCCCACGGGCGGGCACGGCGCGCGGAACCTCGCGCTCACGGCGGATGGCAAGACGTTGTTCGTAAACGTCGGCTCGCCCTCCAACGCGTGTCAGGTGTCCGACCGCTCGAACGAATCGCCGGGCAAAGACCCCTGCCCCGAGCTCGCCACCCGGGCGGGAATCTGGCGCTTCGACGCGGCCACACCGGGTCAGACGGAGGGGAGCGGGACGCATTACGCAACCGGGATTCGCAACGCTGTGGGGATGACCCTCGGGCCAGACGGGCAGCTGTGGGCCACGCAACACGGCCGCGACCAGCTGGGACAGAACTGGTCCAAGCTGTTCACTCTCGAGCAGAGCGCCGAGAAGCCATCGGAGGAGCTGCTGCGGGTGAACCAGGGCGACGACTTCGGCTGGCCCTACTGTTATCATGACGTCGAACTCGGCCATCTGGTCCTGGCACCGGAGTATGGGGGCGACGGCAAGCAGGTGGGGCGGTGTGCGCAGAAGAAGGAGCCGGCAGTTGCGTTCCCGGGGCATTGGGCGCCCGATGGCTTGACGTTCTACACGGGGACGCAGTTCCCGGAGCGCTATCGCGGCGGCGCGTTCATCGCGTTCCATGGCTCGTGGAACCGCGCGCCGCTCCCCCAGGCGGGTTACCGCGTCGCGTTCGTGCCCTTCAAGAACGGCAAGCCGGTGGGGGGCTATGAGACGTTCGCGGACGGCTTCTGGAAGGAGGATCCCGCGGGGCCGAAGCATCGACCGGTGGGCGTGGCGGTGGGCCCCGACGGCTCGCTGTACATCACCGACGACGCGGCGGGGCGGATCTGGAGAGTGATGTACCAGGGCGGCAAGGGGCGGTAGAAGGCGGCAGAGGGCGGTAGAGGCGGTAGAGGTGGCTGGGTACTCCGGGAAGCCACTCGTGCAGAAGCTCGGGATCAAACCCGAAATGCGCATCGCGATCGTCAATGCGCCCCGGGGCTATGGTCGCGTACTGGGCAAGCTGCCGTCGCGCGTGACGCGCAAGGCCAGCGCTGTGGGCCCGCTCGATTTCGTTCAGTTCTTCACAACCGAGAGGCGAGAGCTCGAGCGCCGGTTCGCGGCACTCGCGCGCGCGCTCGCGCCGGCCGGCATGTTGTGGATCTCGTGGCCCAAGAAGTCGTCCGGCGTGACGACCGATCTCACCGAGGACGTGATCCGAGCGATCGGGCTCGCCCACGGCCTGGTGGACGTGAAGGTGGCGGCGGTGGACGAGGTGTGGTCGGGGCTCAAGTTCGTGCGACGGGTGAAAGATCGATGAAACGACGGCGTCCGGGATCTCTCCCGGACGCCGTGCTCTGCCGTTCAGTTCCCCGGTGGAGCTGGGATCATGGCTTGTTACGCCGGACAGCTGATCGGGATCCCGCCGGGGTTACCGGCACGCCTGCGCGAGTCGCACTCCTGGGACGGGAGCACGCTGTAGGGCGCCACCGTGAAGCCCGCGGTGACGTCCTGGCCCAGGGTGCCCAGCTCCGCCAGCTTGTTGAAGCGGCGGTAATCCACCCAGCGGTGCCCTTCCTGGAACAACGACAGCGTGCGCTGCACCAAGAGCTCCTCTTCGAATTGATCATCGGTGGTCGGCGCAGCGAACTTGACGACGGCCGTGCCACCGTTGGTGGCGCCTGAATTCGCCCGCACCGCGGCGAGGTCGGTCAACGCCCCGGCTTGATCCGCCGTGAACCAGCGCGCCTCGGCCCGGAGCAACACCAGCTCCTCGTTCCGGCTGATCGGGACGGGGGTGACGTTGGTGGGATACGTGCACGCGCGATGCGTCGCCGTAACGCCCACCTCCGTTTGCGGGGACGTATAGTTGGTGCTGCATGCAGAGCCGCTGAGCGCCACCTTGCGACGATAGCGATCGTCCGACGCGACGCCCGGGATCGAGTCGATCGACGGATGGACGTAAAAGTTGCGGTCCCCCTGAAACGAAGCCAGGTTCAGTACGTCTCCCGGGGCGATCGAGTAGATCGTGTACACGCCGTTGTCGCGGTTCGCGGCAGTCAAATCGGCGATCCAGGTCTGTCCCAACGCGGTCAACGCATTCGTATAGCAGGGCGCGCCGCAGCCGAGGGACCCGCGCTTGGCCTCGACGCGGGCTTTAATCGCTCGGTTGAACTGGCCGAATCCCGCCGGCCTATTGGCCGCCACGCCGAACGCGCTGAACCCCGAGTGCATCGGGAAGTAGAAGGCGGTTCCGGCCGTATCCAGGTTGCCCTTCGCATCGTCGAGCAGTGCCGTGATCCACTTGTACACCGAGTCCTCGCTGACGATCGGCAACACCGCGTTCACGTCGTCGGTCATGTCCACCACGGCGCCGATGGCGCCGCGCGCCTCGATGATGTGGAGCATGTCCAGGGCGATGAACGTCTGCAGCACGCCCAACGCCCCCGCCTTCTCGGCCCCCGTGAGGGCCGTCGGCGTCGGCGCTCCGGTCGGTGTCGCGTTGACGGCCTTCATCGCCTCGTAGGCGTTGCGATAGTTCTGGTACCGTACACCCCACTGGGTGCCCGCCTCGAACGCGTTGTTTTGCCTCCAGTTCTTGTAAGGACCAGTGATGAAGCGTCCGTCCGTGAGAAACATGTAATAGCTCTCGCGACCGAAGCTCCCGAAGGCGCGGATCTGGACAGCTCGATTATCCCGATAGGTGGCGAGCACGCCGACGAGCATTTGACCCGTCGCCGTCCGCGGGCTGGTCTTCACCACCCCCGGGGTTGGCGAGTTGGGATTGGTAATGTCAAGGCTGCAGCCCGCCACCATGACGGCGACGGCGGCCACGAGATTGGCGAAGATGCGTCGCATGGTCCGGCTCCTCTCGAGGACAATGGGTTGAGAGTCGGGTCGCATGGCTCACCACCCCACGTCCACGGACAGGTAGAACTGGCGGTTGCCGGGGAACGGCGCGAGGTCAATGAAGCGGTTCAGGTTGGTGGCGCCGAAGTTGTTGAACTCCGGATCGAAGCTCCAGTAATGCGTAAACACGAACGGGTTACGGGCCTGGGCCGTGAAGCGAAGCGAGCGCGCGCCCAGTGACTGGAGCCAGCTGTCCGGAGCCTGATAGCTGAGCGATATGTCGCGTACGCGGACGTTGGTCGCGTCTTCGACGTAGGCGCGCACGTCACCATTCGACCACGAGTCATAGCGGAACGAGCCGGCCGTGTACCCGGATGGCACGTTGAGAGCCCACCCGTCACCCATGGTCTCACGCGTAACCGGATCGTCGTAGTCCCGTGAGGTGCCGCCCTCGTCCCACAGATCACGGGTCATGTCGGAGACCTGCCCGCCCTGCTGCCAGCTCACGGTCGTGGCGAGCGTGAGTCGCTTCCAGCGGAGCGAGCCCGAGAATTGCATTACAAAGTCGGGATTGTAGTTCCCGGCGACCGTATCGCGGATGAACGCCACCGCCGAAGGGTCCGTGACCAAGACGCCGATCGGGAGCGGGTTCCTATTGGCGTCGAGGGGCACGTTCCCCCAGATCCACGTCGTCTCCCCGCCAGGGCTGATGAAGTTGCGCCCGAAAGACGCGCCGAACGAACCCGGCGCCGGGAACCGCGGCACGCCGGCCGGCAGGTTCTTGATCTCCTGCTTGTTCTTCGCGAAGGTCGCCCGCAGCGTCAGGTCTACGTCACGGGTTTGTACCGCAGCCGCGGTTAAGCCCGCTTCGACTCCCTTGTTCGACAGCTCGCCGCCGTTGATGTTTCTGTTTGTAATTCCCCCAGATGGAATCGTTGCGGGCTGGAGCAGCAGATCCGTGATCCGCCGGCTGTACCAGGTCCCTTCGAACTGGAGCCTCCGCTTGAGGAAGGTGACATCGGCACCTGCCTCGATCTCAGTGAGGGTCTCGGGCTTGATGAGAGAGTCGCCCAAGGTCCCCGCTTGGACGGGGGTCGCGGTACCACCGATCGTGGTTCCCACGGCGAGAAGCACGTCTCTGTCCCCATAGCGGGGCCGATTGCCGGTGCGGCCCCACCCGCCCCGGAGCTTGACTTCGTTGACCAGCTCGCCGAGGTCGGGGAACCGGTACGAGGCTGACGCGCGCGGGAAGACGTAGTACTTGTGCCGGTCGCCGTTGGCGCTGGAGCGGTCAGCGCGGATCCCGCCCGTGAGCGCCAACCGTTCGTTGAGAGCTAACACTTGCTCGCTCGCGAAGAACGCCATGTCCCGGAAGTCTGCGTACACGCTATCGGAGACCTGGAGGACAGTGCCGCTGTTCGTGGTCTCGACCCCGGCCAGGAGGCCGCGGGAGCGGGTCCGCACCACCCGGTTGTACTGCGTCTCCCAGGAGTAGCCGGCCGTGGTCGTGAGCGACACCGCGTTCGTTGGCTGGTAGGCCCAGGTGCCGGCGAGCTGGAGGTTGTAGTTGAAGATGTTGCCCTCGGTGCGCACCGTCCGCCCGAAGAAGCCGTCAGAACCCTCGTACTCGAGAAAGGGCGGCGAGAACAGATCACCCGAGATCTGGACCCGGTCGAAGCCGCCCGTCGCCGTCACCGACACCTGGTGTTGAGCCGCACTCAGCGCGGACCACGAAGCATTGAGATTGCCGATCTGGCGGAACGTTAGCTCGTTGAGCCGCAGGTACCGGAATGTTTCGAACGGGTTCGATACGCCGTTCCCGCCACCGTTGAACGGATTCCGTACGTACGTCCCCGTCGCGTCCACGGAGTCGAGGTTGATCACTCCGGGCGTGTAGGCGAAGCCGTAGATCGGGGAAGTATTGGTGTTGTCATTGTTCGACAGGCCGCGGTTCAGGCTGTTGCGGGTGATATTGAGTCCGCTAGTGACCTTGACCTTCCCGTTCAGGAAGGCCTGGTCAACGTTGGTCCGGAGTGCATACAGCCGGGCACCGGTGTTGCGGGCGATGCCCGTTTCATCGCGCGCCGTCAGGTTCACGTAGTATTGCGTGGCCGCCGTGCCGCCATTGAAGCTGCCGGTGACCTCGTAGGACGGCGCGTCGTTGTCGTAGAGCTCCTTCTCGTAGTCGTGAGTGAAGGGAATCTGCCCGCTCGGGTAGAGCTCGCTCAGCAAGTTCGGGTCCGGGGACGTCGCCCCGTTGCCGTAGGGCAACGCGGCCACCTGGGCGACGGTCGTGAACTGCCGGGTGCCGAGGAGCCGATACGCCGCGCTCCGCCCGACCCGACTCGTGAGGTTGAACTGCGGAGTCGCACTCGGCGTCCCACGCTTGGTCCGGATCACGACCACGCCGTTGGTCGCGCGAGAGCCGTACATGGCCGTCGCCGCCGCAGACTTGAGGAACTCGATCGACTCGATCTCTTCCTGGTTCAGGTCAGCAAGTCGGTTCACCAAGGCGTCCTGGGTGCCTCCGATTCCGGCGGACGTCGTGCGGGTGCCGGCGCCGGTGATCGAGTTGGCGCCGTCGGAGATGGCGTCGTTCGAGATGATCACCCCGTCCATCACGAACAGCGGCTGTCCATTTCCGAGAATCGACGTAATACCGCGGATCTGCACCTGGGCGCCGCCGCCCGGGGCGCCGCTGTTCATGGAGATCACAGCGCCCAGCGCCTTGCCCTGCATCGCCTGCTCCACCGTCTGCGCGGGCGCGGTGTTCAGCTCGTTGCTCCTGATACTCACGTTCGCCGTGGTTGCGTTGCGGCGCTCGAGCGTCGTCGTTTGGCCCGTCACCACGACCGCCTCGAGCCTGAAGGGATCCTCGGCGAGCTTCACCACCACGTTCGACTCGCCGGCATTTACCGGCACTTCCTTCTTCTGGTAGCCGATCGCGCGGACCAACAGTCGAACGTCGCCCTGCGCGACGGTGATTCGGAAGGTGCCATCGGCCGCCGACTGGGCGACGCCCTGGCCACCGACCTCGGTGATCGTCGCCAGTCCCACGGGAACCTCACCCAACAAGCGCGTCACCCGGCCCGTCACCTCGCGACCTTGTGCCGGGGCCGGCACCGGGGCGAGGCCGAGCGCGAGGACGGCTAGCGCCAACATTGCGTGCTTGCTCATGCGCTGTCTCCGTTTTGTGAGGATGGATGCTGCCGGGAGGGGATCGCCGAGAAACGCCGAGGGGCCCCGCGGCTGAACACGACCAAGCACGCGAGACCTTGCTTCCCGGGGACAGCAACGGACACAGCCCGGGAAAACGACATGTGACGGCGATCCATGTCGCTCACCCTAAAGGTGCGGAAGTATTGTCAGGAGCGCGCACGGGTCGTGCCGTGGACGCCTTATGAGGGAACAACCTAGGTGGTGTGGCGTCGCCGCAACACCACTAGTGGCTGCGGTTTGGGACCCCCCGTTTCGTCCACACGAGGATCACGCCGCAGCCGCTGTCCATACGCTGGTATTGAGGGGGGGCGCTGAAGATGTTGGAATAGACCTCGATCGCGAGCACCTCCTCGGGGACCAGCGGCAGCGATGGGGTCTGGATGGGCGGCAGCGGGAAATACACTCCATCGATGAAGTACGCCGGCGGGCAGTAGTTCGCGAGCGCGGGATTGAAGATCTGGCCTTGCCCCCGCTGCAGCTCGACCAGATAGCTCGAGCCATTGGGCCGCAGCCGTACCCCTGGGACCATCCGGAACACCTCTTCAAACTGGACCGCGCCGGCGCTCTTGACATCAGTCGTGTCGAGGAAGTGCCCCTGCGCCGCCTTGCGGCGCCGCTCGAAGCCCACTCGCGCCAGGTAGGGCTCGGAGCGGCCTTCCACGGTGACCGGATCGAGGACGGCGATCGAGTCACCCATGACGATCTCCACCCGTTGCGCCAGGCCGGGCCGCACAGTGGCCTGGGCCCGTCCCGGTGGGTAGCCGACCGCCTGAGCTTCGACGATACGAGGGCCCGCCGAGACGTCTCGCAGCGTGAACCCCCCGAGCTCGTCTGCCTGAGCGCGGCTATCTGTGCCGATCACGACTACAGTCGCTCCCGCGATTACGGTTCCGTTCCGCTTCCGCACGACCCCGGTGAGGGTTCCAGTAGCGGCAGCCACGGCTAAATCCAGACTGGTGCGACCGAACGCGCGCCCGTCCAAATCGACCAGCGCCATGCCGGCTGGGCCCTCGCCGGCTCTTCCCTGGAGCACCACCGCGACGTCCGTCGGCACATTGCAGAGCAACACGCGGCCCGACCGGTCCGAGCGCGCAGCAGCCGTGCCCGGCTCCGCCCGGACCGACCCTGCGCCGAGGACGTAGATCGTCCAATGGGCGGTCACCATGATATCAGGGAGGGGCTTGCTGTCGGCCGCGTTGCGCACCAGCCCGAGAATCGCTCCCGTCTTCTGGTGCCAGGGATCGTGCGGGCACAGCGTGCGGTGCGCCGTAGCCGGACCGGGCGT
>Ga0066652_100001866_pt1 | contig 11204 bp, 8 predicted proteins | sample GraSoiAngelo_101_FD_71413 | JGI IMG/M metagenome (GOLD analysis project Ga0066652, IMG submission 71413) | Grasslands soil microbial communities from the Angelo Coastal Reserve, California, USA - 14_0903_02_30cm | ecosystem: Environmental > Terrestrial > Soil > Grasslands | place: USA... | reverse complement strand
TCGCGATCGCAATGCCGCAGAAGCGGAACGGTTAGCGCGCCAACACGTCAACCATGCTTTGGCAATGCGGCTGGAACTTCAGCGGCTGCGGTCCGGCGTTGCCTAGACGAGAGCCTGGACACTGCACACCCCACTAAACATCGGGCGGCGGTCCGCGGGACCGCCGCCCGAACATAGGCCGATGTGCACTATTTCAGATTCGCCATCGCGGTGAGGTCGAATTTACCGGTCACGACGAAGCTCGCGCCGCACCAGCTCGAGCCGAACCCACCCGGATTGATCGCGGTGAAGTCCCCGGTGAACCGTGCGGTGTGGTCGCTCGTGAACGCGTTGCAGTCGCCCTTGTTGAGATCCGTGTCGTAGTAGCGGAAATCGAGCGTGAACACGCTCTTGGTGATGCCGATGCCGACGTTCCATGTGGTGTAGCTGCGATACGGAATGCCGTTCGGAAACGGCAGGGTGCAGGCGGCAGCGCCGACCTGGGTACAGTAGAAGTTGTCGCTCGAGCCCAGGAACCAGTGGCCCGCTTCGCCGGACAGGAAGAGTCCCCACCCCGCCGGCATAGCGCTGCTCGGGGCGGTGAACTTCGCCCCGCCAGACGCGTAGGTGCCGGGCGCGCCGGAATTGAGCACCGATGGCGAGTAAAACACGGCGGCACCGAACGAGACCTGGTCATTGACGGTGTAGGTGGCCTTGGCGTAGCCCTCGTAGAAGCTCAGATCCTTTTTGACGACGTTGCCGTTGATCGGCAGATAGCCGTTCGCCAGACAGTCAAAGCCGAACACCGGCGCAAGGCTGCCGTTGAAGCACTGCCCGCCAGGATACCAGTAGTACCAAGCGCCGAAATCGAGCGCGAGCGGACCGAAGGTCGGGCGGACGCCGCCGTAGATGTCAACCTCGGCGGCCGCGCGGTTCGGGAACGAGATGCTCTCGCCCGAAACGCCGACATAGTACTGCAGGTCCTTGGTGACGTTGTAGCGCGGCTCGAAATACGCGGCGACCGACGGCTTGTGGTTTGACTGGGTGATGCCGCGGAAGATGTAGTCCGACGTGACGCCGCCGCCGAACGCGACGTCCCATGGATTGTATGGCTCCGGCGTCGCCGCCGGCTTCACCTTCATGTCGGCCGCCAGCGCCGGCGTCGCCAACGCGACGGCGGCAACCGCGGATAAGATGATCTTTCTCATTTGCTTCCCCTCTTTCTCACGCTATCCCGGCGGCTTCTGCTGCTCGTCCGAGCGCAACTTTTTCCCCCAAGTCGCGCCCGCTGCAGATGGGCTTCAGCTAAAGTGCGTGCAGAGGCGAGGGCAAGGCGAAATCGTCAGCCAACGTTCAAATGCTGCCCAATGCGTGTGCAGATCCGGGCTTTTCAGATGAAAAATAGCGACTGTTGCGATTCCGACACGGAATCGGAAGCGCCCAATTGATCGGTAGCGCGGCAAAAACCGCTTTGCTCTGTTCTCATTCTTGTGGAGCCCCCGTATCGTCAGGTGCGAAGCGCATGGAGCCTCCCTCAGATGCCGCGGATCCGCGTCGATCTCCGAGTCCCCGTTGGGCGCCCCTTACCTGAGCTCGCTGCGTTCATCGTCCGCTGCGAGCAGGCAGGCTTCGACGGCGTCGGCATTCATGACCATCCTTCAAGCGGCCGGGACGCCTACCTGGCGCTCGCCCTGGCGTGCCGGGCGACGCAGCGCTTGCGTCTGTTCCCAGCCACCTCAAGCCCGTTGGTTCGGCATCCGCTCGTTCTCGCTTCGCTCGCCCATAGCCTGGATGAGATCGCGCCCGGGCGCACCTACCTCACCGTCGCGCCGGGTTTCATTTCGACGCGGAGCATAGGGAAGGCGCGTGCACCCGTGGCCGTGATGCGTGAAGCGATCCGCGATATCCGCAGGCTCCTCGCCGGGGAGAGCGTCGAGTTCGGCCCGGCCCCAACCCGCCTTAGGAATCGAACCGCGACGCCCACGCCGGTCTATCTGCTCGCCGCCGGGCCGCGCATGATCGAACTTGCCGGCGAGGTTGCCGACGGCGCCTTTCTCATGGTCGGTCTGCATTCGGCAGCGATCCGCGCAGCGCTTCGTCACCTGGAGCAGGGGGCAGCGCGGGCCAACCGCTCCTTGCGGGATTTTCCGGTGGTGTTCGTGATTACGCTCGGTCTGGGATCCGCCGAGGCAGGGACGCGATGGGTGCGAAGCTGGTTCGCTCCGGGTCGACCCTTTCTTGCTTATCCGAGCGCCTCGAATCTTCACTGGTTGAAAGAAGCTGGATTCGAGCTTGAGCAAAACCACGATCCCGCGACAATTCCTGAGGATCGAGCGCGGCAAATTGCCGATGCATTTGGACTGTTCGGTCCTCCGGAAAATTGTGCCGAGCGCCTTCTGCAGGCTCGGGAGGAGGCAGGCGTTGAGCACGTGTTCTTATTCCCGGCTCATGACCTGGAGCGCGGCTACGACATTCCGGAGGCTGAGGTCGAGGCTTTTGAGCGAATTATCCGGCCGCGGCTAGAAGGCTAGCGAGCCACGTTACCTAACCGGAGCAAGACGAATACTATCGCCTTGGTTACGGGCGCGCGGTGCGAATCCTCCGGCATTGGCAAAACTTGTGCCAATAGGGAGTATTGGCGCGACGCGTTGGAGTGTTTAATGGTCGCAGATCACTTTTGACGCACCAGTGCTACACACGATGGGAGGATTTCGTTCAATGAGTGGTGCAAGCGCGGTGTTGGAGCCTGGGATCCCGGTCGTGATTGCGCCGGGCGGATACATCAGCTTCGAGATCGAAACCGGTCAGCGGCTGCGCCTTGCCCAGCCGGAGGGAGAGCAGGTCGCCGACTTCATCTCCTTCAATCGCGATGACGTGCGCGAACTCCTCAGCATGCATTCGAGCCGCGCCGTGAATTTGAGCTGGAGATTTACCGCGCCGGATACGCTCTACAGCAACCGTACCCGAGAGATGTGGAAGATCGAGGAAGACCTGACGCGCGAGAACTATTGCGGAGGCGGATTCTGCAGCGAACACCTCAACATCGCGCGCTACGGCAAGGCGGCGAAGGGGGCTTCGAACTGCCAGTCGAACTTGGAGGCGGCCATTCGCGGCTACGGCATGGATCGCTGGAGCTTCAACACCGATGCCTGCTTCAATATCTTCATGACGGTCGCGTACGATGCGGATGGCAAATGGGAGATCCGCGCACCCAAGGGCAAGCCCGGCGATCATATCGTCATGTCCGCGCTGATGCCGCAGATCGTAGCCATCTCCAATTGTCCGGTCCTGTTCAACGCCTGCAATAACTTCCGTCTCAAACCGCTGACGCTCGAAATTCTGAAGTGACGCCATGACTGATATCGCCGCAGCTTCACCGCCCTGGTATCGCTCCCTTAGCCCGACCCAATGGAAGACGCTGATCGCAGCTAACCTGGGCTGGGTCTTCGACGGCTACGAAACCTATGCGCTGATCATCTCGGTCGGCGTCGCCTTGCGGCAGCTGCTTGATCCCGCGAGCCACGCCCAAATCCCGCTCTATGCGGGCACGGTAATCGCGCTCACCCTGCTCGGTTGGGCGATCGGCGGCATGATCGGGGGCGTGGTTGCCGACTATATCGGGCGCAAGCGCGCGATGATGCTGGCGATCCTCGGCTACTCGATCCTGACGGGGCTCAGCGCCTTCGCCTGGGACTGGTTCTCCTTCGCCGTATTGCGGTTTCTGGTCGGTCTGGCGATCGGTTCCGAATGGGTGACCGGCACCTCGATCGTTTCCGAGCTCTGGCCCGACAAGAATCGCGGCAAAGGTGTCGGGCTGATGCAATGCGGCTTCGGCATCGGTTTCTTCCTGGCCTCACTCGCGTGGCTCTTCATCAGCCCGATCGGTCCCGATGCCTGGCGCGTCATGTTCCTGCTCGGCGTTGCGCCGGCGCTGCTGACCCTGTGGATCAGGCGGGCAATCCCTGAATCCGACAAATGGGAGCGCGTGAATGAGCGGCGCGCCGCCGCGACCGAACGCAAACGCAGCGGCGCGGCTCTGAGTGGGCAGGAGGAGTCGCTTGCTCGTTTTACTATGCTCGATCTGTTCGCGGAGCCCGAGATCCGCAGGCGCGTGATCCTCACCTTCCTGATGTCGCTCGCGTCCACATTTGCATTTTGGGGAATCTCCGCCTGGATGCCGCCCTACACGGCGAGCGTCGCGGCCAAAGCCGGCCTGCCGGCGCAGCAATGGGCGAGCTATGTCGCGATGGCCGTCAACGGTGCGGCCATTGTCGGATATGCCGGCTTCGGTTTCCTCGCAGATGTCTTTGGCCGCAAGCCGATCACCATGGCCTATTTTGCGCTCGCATTTCTTTCGGTCCCGATGTTCTTCATCTGGACTCAGGATCTGACGCTTCTGCTGTTGGCCGGAGCGTTCAGCGGCATCTTTGTATCCGGCCAGTTCACCTGGATGTCGGCGTGGCTGCCGGAACTGTTTCCGACTCGCGTGCGCGCGACCGCCACCGCGTTCGTGTTCAACACGCCGCGCCTGATTTCATGGACTGGTCCGCTGATCTCGGGCTGGCTGATCGCGAATTTCGGTGGCTTCAGCCAGGCCGCGGTTGTGATCGCGACGGTGTACGTTCTCGGCCTAGTGGCGGCTTTCCTGCCGGAGACGCGCGGAAAGCCGCTGCCGGAGTAGTTCTCCGTCTCAGATGGATAGGTTTGCGCTCGAGCGCGGCGCGGATCTGCCTCAAAGCGCTAATCCGCGCGCGGTTATCGGCCAAAGACACTCGACTTTTTCATTACGGACTCCGACGAACCAGTCGTAGATGTTGCAGGTTGGGTCGCAGTGGCCGGGGACCAGCTTCAATTTATCATTGATCTTCAGAATTCCTTTTGGGTCCGCGATGACTCCGTGTTCGTCAGAGCATTTGACGTAAGTCAGATCGGCGTTCCCAAACACCGTGGGCAACCCCGAATCCACGCTTTGCGCCTTCAGGCCCGCGTCACAGATCGCCTTATCGGATTTGGTATGCGACATAATCGACGTCAGGATGAAAAGGCTATTTTCGAACTCGTGAATAAACTCGCCGTTCTTATCCTTCACGCGCTTATAGTCCGCGTCCATGAAGATGTATGATCCGCATTGGAGTTCGTTGTAAACGCCACTCGCACCTTCGAAATAGTACGAACCAGTGCCCGCGCCTCCAACTATCTCGCATTGCAACCCTTGTTGTTGGAGCAGAGTGACGGTTGCTTGCACCATCTCGACAGCCGCAGCGATATTTGCTTTCCGCTGGCCATAATCGGCAATATGTTGCGCCGCCCCCTGGTAGGCCTGCAGCCCGGAGAATTTAAGTCCCTCGGCGCCGGCGATCTTTTTCGCCAGCGCAACCGCTGCCCTCCCGGGTTCCACCCCGCATCTTCCGGCTCCAACGTCGATCTCTACGAGGCATTCCAGTACGGTCCCAAACCGTTGAGCCGAAGCTGACAAATGGTCGACGTTATCCGCGTCGTCGACACAAACGATCGTGCGAGCCCGGGTCGTCAACTGCGCAAGCCGTTCTATCTTTTTCAGGTCTGTTACCTGGTTAGAAACAAGCACGTCCTTGACCCCGGCATTAACCAGTGCTTCGGCTTCTGAGACTTTCTGACAACAAACGCCACACGCTCCGCCATGCTTGATCTGGTACAATGCGATATCGGCCGACTTGTGGGTCTTCGCATGGGCGCGTAAGCGCACGCCCATTGCTTTAGCGCTATCCGCCATCCGCGAAACATTTCGCTCGAACGCATCGAGATCGATGAGAAGCGCCGGCGTGTGGATATCGTCGATGCGGTCTCCGATTTTCGCCGGGATGTCAAAACCGACTTGAAACGATCGCCCATTCGCAACCATGATTTTGCTCGCGCCTCTTGCAGCCGCCCGTCCTTCCTATTGCCACCTCTCTTGCACTCATTATCTTCCTTTCGGCGAATGGGCAAAATTGGTCGCAAACGGCGATTTGGACGCCACTTTGCAATCGACCGGGCCCGAGGCGGACTAGCCAGAGACGGGACTGCCCGCCTAGGCGAATGCATCTGTAGTCCGGCTGGGACAACCAGACCCAGGAGTTAGGACATGGCCGACACGAGAAAAGAGACCGACAGCCTCGGTGTGGTTGAAGTTCCTGCCGACAAGTTGTGGGGGGCGCAAACGCAGCGATCACTCGAGCATTTCAGCATCGGCCGGGATTTGATCCCGCGCGAAATGATCACTGCCTACGCCACCTTGAAGAAAGCCGCCGCCGCTGCGAACCACGCCGGCAAACGGCTCGACGATCAGCGTCATGGATTGATCGTTCAGGCGTGCGACGAAATTCTCGTCGGGCAGTATCACGACATGTTTCCCTTGCACGTCTGGATGACGGGCAGCGGCACTCAATTCAACATGAACGTCAACGAAGTCATCTCCAACCGCTGCTGCCAGCTCGCCGGTACACCGCTCGGGAGCAAGACGCCTGTTCATCCCAACGACCACGTCAACATGGCGCAGTCCTCGAACGATACGTTTCCTTCGGCGATGTACATCGCCGCGGCGGTCAACGTGAAGCAGCGGCTCGTTCCTGCGGTCGCGGACTTGCGCGACGCCATCAGCGCCAAAGCGCAAGAGTGGGATGACATCGTCAAGATTGGGCGCACGCACATGCAGGACGCCACCCCGTTGACGCTGGGGCAGGAATGGTCCGGCTACACCGGCATGCTGTCGGAAGATCTCGAATGGATCGAAGCTTCCCTGCAGGGGGTCTACCGCTTGGCGCTGGGCGGCACCGCCGTGGGAACCGGCATCAACTCGGCCCCCGGCTTTGCCGAAGCAGCGGCGGCCGAGATCGCCAAGCTCACCGGCCTGCCATTCGTCACCGCCCCGAATAAATTCACCGTGCAGGGCTCGCACGACGCGCTGGTCCAACTGTCGGGGACGCTGCGCACCCTTGCAGTCTCGCTCTACAAGATTGCGAATGACATTCGGCTGATGTCATGCGGGCCGCGCGCCGGCTTCGCGGAGTTAGAAATCCCGGAGAACGAGCCCGGCTCCTCGATCATGCCGGGCAAGGTCAATCCAACCCAGTGCGAAGCGCTTACGATGCTTGCCGTGCAAGTCATGGCTAACGACGTGGCGGTCGGGTTTGGGGGTGCCGGCGGGTATCTCGAGATGAACGTCTACAAGCCGCTGATAATCTCCAACATCACCCACTCCATCACCCTCATGACCGATGGCTGCGTCAATTTCCGCAAGTTCCTGGTCGAGGGCACCAAACCCAATCTGAAGAAGATCAACGAATACGTCGAGCGGTCGTTGATGCTGGTGACCGCGCTCTCGCCGGTGATCGGCTACGACAAGGCTTCGAAAATCGCGCATTACGCGATGGATAACGATCTCACACTCAAGGCTGCTGCGTTGAAGCTAGGCTTCGTCACCGAGGCCGAATTCGACCGTGTTGTCGATCCGAAGAAAATGGTGAAGCCATACGTGGCGACCGGCGCGTCGCCCAAGGCTGCCTCTTGAGCATCGTTGCTTTGCGCGGTTGGGCTCCGGCTCGAGTGGGTTGAGCCGGCTCGACAATCAGCCTTCGTTTCAAATGCGCCGATCGCGAGACACTCACATGACCTTGGAGGAACGCTCCAACCTTGTCCTCGCCTTCGCCCAGGTTCTCTTTGTCAATGGGCAGGCCACAGAGCAGACCGTGACTGCGGCCGAGCAACTTGGCCGCACGCTTGGACTGCGTGCCAAGGTGATGCCGCGGTGGGGGAACTGCTAATTCAGTCGGAGAACCAAGACAGCAGACTGACGTCACGAGTGGCGGCCGATCCTTCCGGTGTGGACATGGAGCGGGTCGCCTCGACGACGCGGGCCATTCAAGACATCGGCGCCGGTCGGCTTGCGCCCGCAGATGCGCTAGCGGCAATCGCCGCGATCTCGCGGGCGCCACCTGCTCCGACATGGCTTTTCACGCTCGCAGCCGCGGCGGGGGCCGTGGCGCTGGCGGTAATCTTTGGCGTCGAGCACTCGGTCGCGGCCGGACTCATCTTCGTGAGTGCCGCTGCCGGCGCCATTCTGCGTCGCGCCGTAGCGCGCTATAGCGCAAACGCCTTCATCCAACCATTCTGCGCGGCGTTTGTCGCCGGCGTGGTAGGCGCGCTGGCGGTTCGCTACCAGCTCAGTTCGTCGTTGCGGCTGGTCGCGGTCTGCCCGTGCATGGTCCTGGTGCCGGGGCCGCACGTACTCAATGGCACGCTCGACCTCATCAATGGCCGTATCCATCTTGGCGCCGCCCGGCTGATATATGCGGGGCTTATCATCGTCGCGATCTCGACGGGATTGCTGCATGGATTGGCGCTGCTCGGCGTCACCTTGCCGGTCGACGAAGCTGCCAGGGCCGTCCCATTGTGGCAGGACGTGATCGCCGCCGGCGTGGCCGTCGCGTCTTACAGCGTCTTCTTCTCTACACCCTTGAACATGCTGGCTTGGCCGGTGGCGGTCGGCATGGCAGCCCATGCTCCGCGGTGGGCGGCACTCACACTGCTCGGTGCTGGCGCTGCGACCGGCGCCTTTATCGCTTGCCTTACGGTCGGGTTGATACTCACCCCGATCGCGCACCGCTCGCACATGCCGTTTGCCGCGATCGGCTTTGCCTCGGTAGTGTCGATGATGCCGGGCGTGTTTCTGTTCAAGATGGCGAGCGGCCTTCTGCAAATTGCCGGCGGCTCGCAGACCACGTTGGGCCTGATCAGTGCGACGATCGCCGACGGCATGACCGCCATGATCGTCACGTTGGCGATGAGCTTCGGTCTCATCACTCCGAAACTCGTCATTGATTACCTGAGGGAAACTTCGACGAAAACGAGATCGCAGGCGACGTGACGCTTCTCGATGAGATGCTCATTCGCTTTTCAAGCGCGCGTTGCTTTTCAGGCCGAGCAGGGAGCCGAGTAACTCTCGAAACTGGTAACAGATAGAGCGGTACGGTCGAGGCACCGAAGAGCGCGTGGACGCGCTAACGCCATTCGTTACCTGCTCACGCTTCTCCCGTTGCGCGAAGATAGCCGGCGAGGCCGGCATCGATATTCGGTACGAATAGCTCATTGACGCTCATTTTGCGTTTCGAGAGCTTTTGCTCATCAAGATAGGTTAGGAGAGCGGTTAACGTCGGAAGGCTGCCTTCGATCGAGTAGTCCCAGATCTGCCGCCCGAAGAGACTGCGGGTCTCCTCCACCTCGTCGACAATCCAAGGAAGGCTGACCGTCAACGCGTCGGTGTCGTACATGGATTCATGCGCGAGATCGCGCGCCCTACAGAAAGCGCGGTAGAAACTTAGGGCGAGCCAGGGTTTTTCTTTATAAACCTCGGCCTTAAGCACAAGCGTGTGCATGATCGGGAAAATGCGGGTTTTTCTGTAGTACTCAATTTCGACCTTGCGCGAATGACGGAAGAGCCGCCGCACGGTTTTGCCAAACCCAGCGGGAACCATCACGGACATCAGAGCGTCGATCTCGCCGACCTCGAGCATCGCCTCCAGCGTCGTACCGGCCGGAATGGATTGCAGCCTAAGGTCGTCAGGCAGGTTGATCGAGCGGATCGGTTGGCCGATGACCCACACGATGTCCTCTGGCTTGACGCCGTATTCGTGGGTAAGCAACCCGCGGACCCAAACTGCGGCCGTCATCTGATAGTCCCCGACACCCACGCGCTTGCCCTTTAGAGTTTCAGGGCTCTCGATAGGAGAGTCGGTCCGTACATAAAGCGCCGAGTGGCGAAAGACCCGTGACGGAAATACCGGAATCGCGATGAAGCGCGTATCCCCTTCCGAGCGCAAAATTGTATACGACGAGAGAGACATTTCGGACGCGTCAAACTCGTCGTGGTTAAGCATGCGCCAGAAGGTCTCACCTGGGCGCAGTGGCAGGAATGTTAGATCTACGCCTTCGGGCTGCACCCTTCCGTCAATCAGCGGCTGGGTGCGATCATAGCGGCCGCAGGCCAGTGTTAGTTGGACATTCATCAGGACAGACCCGATACAGATTTTCTGCGCAACAGCCCGCCCCGCAGCTCGTGCTGCGCTCGCCAGCAACCGGATTGAGTGACTGACGACGCGGTCAGAAAGAGAAAATAACAGGCTATTTCACAGAAATCCGGCGGCCGAGCCGGTTTTCGTGCCTGGTCAACCGCGGATTCAATGGCGAACCGGTAAGCCATGGGTCCACGTTCATCGTCTGCGTGACCGCGCAGAGCCAACGACCGGCTCCGTCCTTCCCGAGCCGAGGCGTTGTTTTACCGCGGCCGCGACGTCACCCGGCCCGACTCGGCCACGACCTCGACATGTTTTGGCGTTGATCTTGCGGCCCCGTTCGGCTTCCCCACCCCGGCGGGAACGGAGGTCCCCCCATGCGCGCGTTCGTTCGCGCTGCGTTTGCAGCCGCGCTCGTCCTGCTGTTGTCTGCCCCCACCATCGCCGCCGACAAAGTATTCAAACGCGATGATCTCGCTGAAGCGGCGATCAAGCTCGAAGCCCAAATCAAGGCCGACTCGGGCCAGGTGACGAAGTCGATTGCCGAGCTGCGGCGCGACGTCGACGCCGCCTTTCAACGCGGCGACGACCGCGGCGGCGTGCGGATCCTCGGCCAAATCGTCGTGGTCGCGCCCAATCGAACCGTAACGTGGCTGCGACTCGCCAGGGACTTGCGGCAAATCCGCCCCAACGATTACGCCGAGAAGAACCTGCTGCTCGAGCGCGCGGCCGCGGCCGCCTACATCGCCTATCAGCGTTCCGGCAATTCCGCCGAAGAGGCCGAGAGTCTGGTGGTGGTCGCGCGCACCTACGTCGATCGCCAAGTATGGCGCCCGGCGCTCGATGCACTGCGCGTTTCACTCGAGCTCCGCGAGGTCGCGGAGGTGCGTCAGCAATACGAGCGCCTGCGCGAGGATCACGGTTTCCGGCTCCTCGACTACACGGTGGATTCGGACGCAGCCTCGCCGCATGCCTGCTTCCAGTTCTCCGAGGACCTGCCCGGCAAGCGTACCGATTTCTCGCCCTACGTTTCCGTCGCTGGCCAGGACAAACCCGCTCTCTCCGTGCAGGAGCGGCAGCTTTGCGTCGAGGGCCTCAAGCATGGTGAGCGCTACTCCATCACCTTGCGCGCCGGCATTCCCTCGCAGGTGAATGAAACGCTGACGAAATCCGCGGACTTCAGCGTCTACGTGCGTG
>Ga0066652_100001864_pt1 | contig 11209 bp, 7 predicted proteins | sample GraSoiAngelo_101_FD_71413 | JGI IMG/M metagenome (GOLD analysis project Ga0066652, IMG submission 71413) | Grasslands soil microbial communities from the Angelo Coastal Reserve, California, USA - 14_0903_02_30cm | ecosystem: Environmental > Terrestrial > Soil > Grasslands | place: USA... | reverse complement strand
TCGGCACGGGCTCGTCGAGCGACGTCGAGTCGCGCTCGTCGAAGCCCGCGATCGTCTCGAGCAACAGCGCGGCGTCGGCCGCGGTCTGCGTGAGCACGCCGCCGTGATCGAGGCTCGACGCGAACGCGATCATGCCGTAGCGCGACACGCGCCCGTACGTCGGCTTGAGCCCGGTCACGCCGGAGAGCGCCGCGGGTTGGCGGATCGAGCCGCCGGTGTCCGTGCCCGTGCCCGCGGTCGCGAGCCGCGCGCTCACGGCCGCCGCCGAGCCGCCCGACGAGCCGCCGGGCACGAGCGCGCGATTCCACGGGTTGCGGACCGGGCCGTAGCAGCTCGTCTCGCTCGAGGAGCCCATCGCGAACTCGTCCATGTTGGTCTTGCCGAGCATCACAGTCCCGGCGCTCGCGAGCCTCTCGACAACCGTCGCGTCGTACGGCGCGACGAAGTCGTCGAGCATCCGCGAGCCGCACGAGGTCTTCACGCCGGCCGTGCAGAAGATGTCCTTGTGCACGATCGGGATGCCGGTCAGCGGCGTCGCGCGGCCCTGCGCGCGGCGCTTGTCGGCCGCGGCCGCCTGCGCGAGCGCCTGCTCGGCCGTGACCGTGACGAACGCGTTCAGCCCGCCGGCGAAGCGCTCGATGCGCGCGAGGAAATGCTTCGCGAGCTCGGTCGCGGACACGCGCCGAGCCGCGAGGTCGGCGGCGAGCTCCGTCAGGGTACGGCTGTGCACGGCGGCTATTCGATGACCTTCGGGACGAGATAGAGGTCGCGCTCGACGAGCGGCGCGTTGCGCTGGTAGAGCTCGTGCCGATCGGTCTCCGTGACGCGATCCTCGCGCAGCCGCTGTGCCCGATCGAGCGGGTGCGCCATCGGCGTGACGCCCTTCGTGTCGACGGCCTGGAGCTGGTCGACGAGCGCGACGATGCTCGAGAGCTTCGCCGAGACGTCGGCGATCTCGCCCGCCGTGATCTCGACGCGAGCGAGCCGGCAGAGGCGGCGGATGTCTTCCGGGGTCAACAAGCGGACTGGACCATGAGCTGCGGCGCCGCAGCGAACGACCTGAAGACGAATGATACACGATCGATCCCAACGGACCGCGCGCTCCGGCGCTGTCCCGAAGCCGGGACGCACGGTGCGCTTGCGGGACGGCCGAGGGCGCGACGCGCGCGCCGTGCAATGGCGAAACTGCATATCGTGCCACGCATGCTGGTCGTTGCGCGCCGTCCAGCCGAACTATTTGAACGGCGCTTCTTGACCGCTACGCTCAATTTTCTCTTCGCAGCGACCTTCGTCTGGGGTAGGCGCGTGAACGCGCGCGAGAGGGGGATGACGGCAGTGGAGCAGAAACGAGACCGCGAGCCGACGATCGTGCGTCCAGGGCTCGAGTCGCTTGCAGCGGCCGTGACGCTCGTGCTCTCGGCGCTTCCGGGAGTTGCGGCTGCGCAGCCCGGGGCGACGCCGGGCCCCGGCGCGGGTGTGGAGGAGGTCACCGTCACCGGCACGAGGATCACGCGCGACGGCATGAGCACGCCGACGCCGCTCACGGCCGTGACGGCCGACGACCTCGCGATGATGTCGCCCGGCAACATCATCGATTCGCTCGACTACGTCCCGGCGTTCTTCCTGAACGACTCGCCCGATACGGCGGCGAGCAAGTCGGCGTCGGCCGGCGCCGCGAACGTGAACCTGCGCGGCCTCGACGCGAAGCGCACGCTCGTGCTGCTCGACGGCCGCCGCGTGGTGCCGTCGAACCGGCTCGGCGCGGTCGACATCAATCTGTTCCCCGAGGCGATGATCGAGCGCGTCGAGGTCCTGACGGGCGGTGCGTCGGCCGCGTACGGCACCGACGCCGTCGCGGGCGTCGTGAACTTCATCCTGAAGAACGACTTCGAGGGCTTCGACGTCCACACCCAATACGGCGTCACCGACCGCGCCGACGGCCAAAATCGCGAAGCATCGATCGGTTACGGCACGAAGCTCGGCGAGCGCGGCCACTTCATGGCGACGCTCGACTGGTACGACGCCGACAAGATCGAGACGTTCAAGGGACGCGACTGGTTCAAGAGCTGGGGCCTCGTCACGAATCCCGGACCGGGTCCGCGCGATCTCGTGCGGCCGTATGTCGTCTCGACGACCTACACGTTCGGCGGCCTCATCAACGCGCCCGGCACGCCGATCAACCGCCTCGAGTTCCTGCCCGACGGCACGACGCGGCCGTTCGTGAACGGCGACATCGTCGGCCGGACTCCGGGCTACGGCACGCAGACGATTCCGAACGGCGGCAGCGGCGCGGACCCGATCACGGACCGTGGCGGTTCGCTCGTGCCGGCGTCCGAGCGCTCGAGCCTGTTCGCGCACTACCGCTTCGACGTCTCGGACCACATGAACTTCTACGTGCAGCTGCTGGCCGGGGATTCCGAGGTCAATAGCGTCGGCACGCTGCCGCTCGGCATCGCGAATTGGGCCGGACGTATTTACAGCGGCAATCCGTACCTGCCGGCCAACGTGCAGAGCGCGATGACGACGAACAACATCCCGTCGTTCGGGCTCGAGCGTTACCACTCGACGGCCGACCTCGCGCACGACCGGTTCGTGACCGAGAACGAAACGCGCTCGCTCACGTTCGGCGTCGACTCACATCTCACGAGGGACGGTTTTCTCGACGGCTGGCGGCTCGCGGCCTACGCGCAGCTCGGCAAGAACGACAACACCATCACGGAGATCGACTTCATCCGGACCGACCGCCTGCCGCTCGCGATGGACGCCGTGCTCGACCCCGTTAGCGGCCAAACCGTTTGCCGCGCGGCATTGTTCGATCCGGCGAGCTACGGCAACTGCGTGCCGATCGATCTGCTCGGCGCGGGCCGCGCGTCGCGCGCGGCGATCGACTACGTGACGACGGGCGACGAATGGATCCTCGCGAAGACCGAGCAGCACGTCGCCGAGCTCTCGATGAACGGCGAGGTCGGCGACGGCTGGGGCGCCGGTCCCATGTCGCTCGCGTTCGGCGTGGCCTGGCGCGAGGAGTCGCTCGATCAAACGCTCGGCCCGGCGGACCTGATCGCGCTCTCGATGCCCGTCAACGATCCTGCGACCTGCACGACTCCGGGCCAGCCCGGCTGCCACGGCATTCGCGGTATTCCGCTGCAGTTTGCGGCGACGCCGAACGAGGTGCTGATCTTCACGAACGTGCAGCCGATCGCGGGCTCGTACTCGGTGTCGGAGGCGTTCACCGAGACCCTGCTGCCGCTCGTCGCCGACAAGAAAGGCGCGAAGAAGCTCGACCTCGACCTCGCGGCGCGCTACGCCGACTACGAAGGCTCTGGCGGGATTTGGGCCTGGAAGGCCGGCCTCGACTGGCAGATCGTCGACGCGCTGCGCTTTCGCGCGACCCGATCGCGGGACGTTCGCGCCGCGACTCTCTCGGAGCGGTTCGACCGGCAAGGCGTCGGCACGGCGATCAACGATCCCGTGTTCGGCGGCCAGAACTACACGACGACGCAGATCATCGGCGGCAACCCGAACTTGCACCCGGAAGAAGCCGACACGATTGCGCTCGGGTTCGTGTATCAGCCGAGAAGGATCGAAGGGTTGTCGATGTCCGTCGACTACTACGACATCGATATCGCGGGCGCGCTCGCGCAGGTCGGTGTGCAGGTCATCGTCGATCAGTGCTACGCGGGCAACCAAGAGCGCTGCTCGAAAGTCACGCGCGATCCCGTCACGAACCGGGTCACCTTGATCGACAACGGCTTCGTGAATCAGGACTCGGCGAAGGTCGTCGGCACGGACGTCGAGGTCGGTTGGCAGAAGCGCCTTCGCGGCGGCGGCTCGCTGAACCTGCGCTTGCTCGCGACGTTCTTGAACGAGAATTCGACGACGACGATCGGCTCGGGCAAGCGCGACATCGCGGGCGAGACGGGCGACGGCTCGCTGCCGGACTTCAAGTCGACGACTTACCTGCGCTACAACAAGGGCAAGCTCGGGCTCTTCGCGCAGGAGCGGTTCATCGCCAGCGGCATGCTCGACTTCGACGATATCGAAGGCGTCACGATCGAAGACAACAGCGTGTCCTCGCGCTACTACACGGACATGGGAGTCACCTGGGACGGCGGCGGCGGGTCGAGCCTCGCGTGGCAGCTGTTCCTCAACGTCCAGAACCTGCTCGACCGCGATCCGCCTGTCGCGGCCTCATGGGCGCAGTTCAGCGGCACGCGCCCGACGAACGACCGGCTGTTCGACTTCTTCGGCCGGCGTTACGCGCTCGGAGTGAATTTCACGTTCTGACTTGCCGTCGAGTCCGTCCGGCACGCGAACTCCGCTCTCCGTCTCGACCGGACACTCCGTGAACGTCGTGCCGTGAGGCATCAATCTGCGGAGCTCGCCCGTTACGAACGCCTGGAGGTGGGAGCTTCGAGCGAAGGGCCGTCTTCGAGCTTGGGCGGCCGCCGCGACGGTCCGCAAGGTCGGAATCCGGGCGAACCGGGGTGGATCGGAGCGACCGAAAAGCGCCGCGAGAATCGGCTTTTGAGAGGCACGTCGCGGTCAGTGACGCGCTTCTCATTAAACTATAGCTGTCGCTTGTGGATTGTCCGACCCCTTTGCTACAGTCCCCTCGGTTTTTACCTAATGGCCTTGCGCCTCAATGTTAAAGCGTTTTCTCGGGTATTTTTCCAACGATCTGTCCATCGATCTCGGCACCGCTAACACCCTGATCTACGTCCGCGGCAAGGGCATCGTTCTCAACGAGCCCTCCGTCGTCGCGATCCGGGAGGAGCCCGGCCGCGGCGGCAAGGTACTCGAGGCCGTTGGTCAAGAAGCGAAGAACATGCTCGGCCGGACGCCTGGGCACATCACCGCGATTCGTCCCCTCAAGGACGGCGTGATCGCCGACTTCAGCGTGACGGAGAAGATGCTCCAGCACTTCATCAAGAAGGCGCACGGTTCGCGCTACTTTCGGCCGAGCCCGCGCGTGCTCGTCTGCGTGCCGTACGGGTCGACACAGGTCGAGCGGCGTGCGATCCGCGAGTCCGCCGAAGGCGCGGGCGCGCGCAAGGTGTATCTCGTCGAGGAGCCGATGGCCGCGGCGATCGGCGCCGGCATGCCGGTGCACGAGGCGCGCGGCTCGATGGTGCTCGACATCGGCGGCGGCACGTCCGAGGTCGCGGTGATCTCGCTGAACGGCATCGTCTACGCGGCGTCGGTGCGCATCGGCGGCGACCGGTTCGACGACGCGATCACGAACTATGTGCGCCGCAACTACGGAATCCTGATCGGCGAGGCGACGGCGGAACGCATCAAGCACGAGATCGGCTCGGCGTATCCGGGCCAGGACGTGCGCGAGATTTCGGTCAAAGGTCGGAATCTCTCGGAAGGTGTGCCGCGCAGCTTCACGCTGAACAGCAACGAGATCCTCGAGGCGCTCCAAGAGCCGCTGCAAGGCATCGTCGGCGCGGTCAAGGTCGCGCTCGAGCAGACCCCACCCGAGCTCGGCGCGGACGTCGCGGAGCGCGGCATCGTTCTCACGGGCGGCGGTGCGCTGCTCACCGACATCGACAAGCTGCTGACCGAGGAAACCGGCCTACCGGTCGTGATCGCCGACGACCCGTTGACTTGCGTCGCGCGCGGCGGCGGCCGCGTGCTCGAGCTGCTCGACGAGTACGGCCCGTCGGCGTTCTCGGTGGAGTAAGCTACAGCCTCGAGCACGCGCAGGGAGAGCGAATTCCGATGGCTGCTCCGGTAAGAACCACACCGACCCCGGCCCGCAGCGGGTTCTCCGTGGGCGTCCGGTTCCTTCTGCTGTCCCTCGTCTGTTTGTCGCTGATGATCCTCGATCATCGCGATCAGCACGTCGAACGCGTGCGTGGCACTCTGTCCGTCGTCGTCGATCCGCTGCGCCTGCTCGTCGATCTGCCGTTTCGCGGCTGGGCGGACGTGCGCGAAAACTTCGCGTCCCGCGAGACGCTCGTCGCCGAGAACGAACGGCTCAAGCGCGATCAGTTGAACGCGGGGTTGCGCCTGCAACGGCTCGCCGCGCTCGAGACCGAGAACGCGCGCTTGCGCGAGCTGCTCGATAGCCGAGCGCGCGTCGGCAGCCGCGCGCTCGTCGCCGAGATCCTCGCGGTCGACCTCGACCCGTACCGGCAGCGCTTCAACTTGAACCGCGGGCTCGTCGACGGCGTCTACGTCGGCCAAGCGTTGATCGACGCGCAGGGCGTGGTCGGCCAGACGGTCCGCGTCGGACCGTTCACGACCGAGGCCCTGCTGATCACCGACGCCGACCACGCGGTGCCGGTGGCCGTCAACCGCAACGGCGTGCGCACGATCGCGGTCGGGACCGGCGACAGCGGCCGGCTCAGGCTCCCGTATCTCACGAACAACGCCGACGTCGAGGTCGGTGATCTGCTCGTATCGTCGGGGCTCGGCGGCGTGTTCCCAGCCGGGTATCCGGTCGGCCGCATCACCGAGGTGACGCGGCGCCCGGCCCAGTCGTTCGCCGAGGTCATAGCCGAGCCCGCGTCCGCGCTCGACCGCGATCGCGAGGTGCTGCTCCTCTGGAACGCGACCGACGCGCCGAGCGGCTCGGAAGCCGCGAGCCTCACGGCGCCGAAGTAGAGGGACGAGAACGATGGCGCGGCGGCAGCATCCTTGGTTCGTAGCGGGCTTGAGTCTCGTGCTCACGCTCGTGCTCGCGCTCGTGCCGCTGCCGCGCGCGATCTCGGCGTTCCGGCCGGACTGGGTCGCGGTCGTGCTGCTCTATTGGTCGGTGACTGCGCCGCGCCGGTTCAGCCTCCTGACGGCTTTCTGGATGGGCATCGCGCTCGACCTGCTGTCGGGCTCACTGCTCGGCCAGCACGCGCTCGCGCTGCTCGTGATCGTCTATATCGCCGAGCGCCTGCATCTGCTCATTCGCGTGTTCCCGCTCTCGCAGCTCGGGCTCACGGTGCTCGCGCTGCTCGGGCTCTACGAGTTCATCTTGTTCTGGATCGACGGCGTCGCGGGGGTGACGGTGCCGCTGACGGAGCGCTGGGCGCCGCCGTTGACCGGCGCTCTCGTTTGGCTCGCGTTGCTCGCGTTCTTCGACAGCGGTCGACGCGAAGCGCACGCGAGGTTCTGACCATGGCAACCTTCACGCGATTCAGAGACCACTGGCAAGAGCAGCGGCTGTTCCTCACGCGGATCATCGCCGCCGCAGTGATCATGGTGATCCTGTCCGGCGTGCTCGTCGCGCGGCTCGTCGTGCTGCAGATCGTCCAGTACGAGCGCTTCGCGGAGCTCTCGCTCGGCAACCGCTTCCGGCTCGAGCCGCTGCCGCCGACGCGAGGCCTCATCTACGACCGTCACGGCCTCGTGATCGCCGAGAACCTGCCGAACTGGGAGCTCGTCGCGATCGCGGAAGAAATCGATAACCTCGACGGCACGCTCAAGCAGCTCGAGGAGCTCGGCCTCGTCGACGCGGGCGAGCACAAGACGCTGCGCGACCTCGTGCGCTCGCACCGCGGCTTCGAGCGCGTGAAGCTCAGCAACCTCACCGAGGAGCAGGCCGCGACGTTCGCGGTCCGGCGCCATCGTTTCCCGGGCGTCGACATCCAAGAGGCGCTCGCGCGGCACTATCCGTTCGCCGAGGCGACCGCGCAGGCAGTCGGCTACGTGAGCAGCATCAGTCTCCCGGATCTCGAGCGGATCGATCGCAGCGACTACGCCGCGACGTCGCACATCGGCAAGACCGGGATCGAGCGCGCCTACGAAGGCGAGCTGCACGGCCACGTCGGGTTCCGGCATCAGGTCGTGAACGCGCAGGGCCGCGTGCTCTACGACCCGGTCGCGGAGAAGGAGGTCGACGCGAGCGAGATCCCCGGGATGCCCAGGAGCAGGGCGGCGAACCCCGGCAACAACGTCGTGCTGTCGATCGACATGCGGTTGCAGCTCGCGGCGCAGGCCGCGCTCGGCGAATCACGCGGGGCGATCGTCGCGATCGATCCGCGCAACGGCGACGTGCTCGCGCTCGTGAGCGCGCCCGCGTTCGATCCGAACCGTTTCGCGGAAGGCATCAGCAAAGCGGACTACGTCGCGCTGAGCAACGACGAGGACCACCCGCTGTTCAACCGCACGCTGCAAGCTCTCTACCCGCCGGGCTCGACCGTCAAGCCGTTCCTCGCGCTCACGGCGCTGGAGGACGAGAGCATCTCGCCGGACAAGGAGATGTACTGCCCCGGCGAGTACCACTTGCCGAACCAGACGCATAAGTATCGCGAGGGCCGCGGAGGCGTGCACGGCAACGTGAACCTGCACGAGGCGATCGTGCGCTCGTGCGACGTCTTCTTCTATCAGCTCGCTCTCGCGATGGGGATCGACAACGTCGCGAACGGTCTCAAGGTGTTCGGCTTCGGCGCGCCGACGGGGCTCGGGATCGTCGGCGAGCTGAGCGGCGTCGTGCCGTCGCCGCAATGGAAGAAGCAGCAGTTCGCGCGCGCCGAGGACCAGGTCTGGTTCCCGGGCGAGACGATCAACACGGGCGTCGGCCAAGGCTACGTGCTCGTGACGCCGATCCAGCTCGCGAGCGCGGTCGCGACGATGGCGGCGCGCGGCGCGCGCTTCAAGCCGCGGCTCCTGATCGGCACCAAGGACGCCGTCACGGGCGAGGCGACCTGGATCGAGCCCACCGCGTTGCCGAACGTCGAAGGGCCGACTGCGGCACAGTGGCAATTCGTGCACGACGCGATGGTCGGCGTCACGGCGGAGCCGCGCGGCACGGCGCACGGGGCGATGCAGGGCACGGCGTACAAGGTCGCCGGCAAGACCGGCACCGCGCAGCTATTCACCGTCGCCCAGGATGAGAAGTATCGCGAGGCCGACGTCGACGAGCGGCTACGCGATAACGGCTTGTTCATCGCGTTCGCGCCGGCCGAGGCGCCGCGGATCGCGCTCGCCGTCGTCGTCGAGAACGGCGGCGGAGGGGCGCGCTCGGCCGCGCCGGTCGCGCGCAAGGTGCTCGACGCGTATTTCGTCGCGGAGGGTTATGTCGCTCGGGACCCTTGAATGGGGCCGCACGTCGCCGGCCGGCCGAAAGACGCGCAGCTTCGGCGGGCTCGTCGTCGACGTGCCGCTGCTCGTGCTGCTGCTCCTGACGGCGAGCGTCGGCTTCGTCGTGCTCTACAGCGCGCTCGGCGCGAGCACCGGTCTTCTGCTTCGCCAGGGGCTGCGCTTCGCGGTCGGCTTGGCCGCGTTCTTCGTGTTCTCGCAAGTCCCGCCGCGCTATCTGCGGATGTGGACGCCGTGGGCGTTCTTTTTAGGTATAGCGCTGCTGATCGCGGTCGCGATCGAGGGCGAGATCGGCAAGGGCGCACAGCGCTGGCTCGACTTGGGGCTAGTTACGTTCCAGCCGTCCGAGCTCTTGAAGCTCGCGGTCCCGATGATGGTCGCGTGGTTCATGCACGAGCGGCCTCTGCCGCCGACGTTCCTGCAGATGGTCACGATGACGCTGATCGTGATGGTGCCCGCGCTGATGATCGCCGAGCAGCCGGACTTGGGTACCGCGATGCTGGTGATCGCGGCCGGCGGGCTCGCGGTTCTGCTCGCCGGCGTGAGCGTGCGAGTGATCCTCGGTTCAGTGCTGCTCGCGGGCGCCGCGGTCCCCGTGCTCTGGCACTACATGCGCGACTACCAACGCGCGCGCGTGTTCATGTTCTTGAACCCCGAGTCCGACCCGCTCGGCGCGGGCTACAACACCATCCAGGCGAAGATCGCGATCGGCTCGGGCGGGCTGTTCGGCAAGGGCTGGATGAACGGCACGCAGGCGCACCTCGAGTTCCTGCCCGAGCGCTCCACGGACTTCATCTTCGCCGTGATGGGCGAGGAATTCGGGCTGCTCGGCCTGCTGCTCCTGCTCACGCTCTACCTCGCGCTCGTCGGGCGCGGCCTCTGGATCGCCTCGCAGGCGCAAGACACGTTCACGCGGCTGCTCGCGGGCGCGCTCTCGCTCACGTTCTTCTTCTACGTGTTCGTGAACGCGGGCATGGTGTCCGGCCTCTTGCCGATCGTCGGCGTGCCGCTGCCGCTCGTGAGCGCGGGCGGCACGTCGATGGTGACCCTGCTCGCGGGCTTCGGCATCCTGGCCGCGATTCACAGTCACCGGAAGCTCCTCGCGCCATGACCGGTAGAGCGCCGTCCACCGCCGTGACGACGGGCGCGATGCCGGGGCGCAAGCTCCTCCGCCGGCTGCTCGCCGCGGGCGCCGCGCTCGCGTTCTGCGCGCTCGCGCACGCCGACGACCGCGCGAGCATCGCCAAGGCGCGCGGCGCGTTCATCGACAAGATGGTGGTCGAGCACGGCTTCGACCGCGCCGCGCTCACGGCCACGCTGAGCTCGGCGAAGATCGACAGGGATATCCTCGAGGCGATCGCGCGCCCCGTCGAGCGTGTCCTGCCGTGGTACGAATACCGGGCGATCTTCGTCAACGACGCGAGGATCGCGACCGGCGTGCGCTTCTGGGCGGAGCACGCCGCGACGATCCAGTCGGTCGCCGAGCGCTACGGCGTCGCGCCCGAGATCCTCGTCGCGATCGTCGGCGTCGAGACGTACTTCGGTCAGCGCACGGGCAGGTACCGCGTGATCGACTCGCTCGCGACGCTCGCGTTCGCGTATCCGCCGCGCGCGAGGTTTTTCGCGGGCGAGCTCGAGTCGTTCCTGCTGCTCACGCGCGAGGAGGGGCTCGATCCCACCGTGCCGCTGGGCTCGTACGCCGGAGCGATGGGCGCGGGCCAGTTCATCCCGTCGAGCTTCCGCACCTATGCGGTCGATGACGACGCCGACGGCAAGCGCGACATTTGGAAAGACTGGGCCGACGTGCTCGGGAGCGTCGCGAATTACTTGAAGCAGAGTGGCTGGAAGACCGGCGAGCCGGTCGTGGATCCCGCGACGCGCTCGGCGGAGTGGAAGGGACAAGAGCCGAGCAACGGCTTCGATCTGCGCGACACGGTGGGCTCCCTGGCCGAGCTCGGCTACGTGTTCACGACGACGCAGCCGGGCGACGCGCCCGCGGCCGCGTACGCGCTCGAGAAGGCGGGCGGCGGCTCCGAGTTCTGGATCGGCTATCACAACTTCCGCGTGATCGCGCGCTACAACCGCAGCCCGAAGTACGCGCTCGCGGCGCATCAGCTCGGCGAGGCGGTCCGCATGGGCTACGCGGCCGCGACCGGCACGTCTGCTC
>Ga0066652_100001863_pt1 | contig 11213 bp, 10 predicted proteins | sample GraSoiAngelo_101_FD_71413 | JGI IMG/M metagenome (GOLD analysis project Ga0066652, IMG submission 71413) | Grasslands soil microbial communities from the Angelo Coastal Reserve, California, USA - 14_0903_02_30cm | ecosystem: Environmental > Terrestrial > Soil > Grasslands | place: USA... | reverse complement strand
GCAGCGGTCCGTGGCGACGATGGGAAATGGGGTCAGACCCCATTTTCACGTGGGGTTTCAACCGAGGAGAAAATGGGGTCTGACCCCATTTCCCTGCAACGGCACTTTCGCCACGGACTGATAGGCATCGTCCCGCCATGATGCGCACGGGAAGCCCCTTTCGCCATGATGAAGACGAAAACGCACTCCGGCCTTGCGCCCGCGACCGGGCACCTGCTGTCCGCCGCCCTCATCGCTTTGATCGCCGGCAGCGCGTGTTCGAAAGGCGCCACTCCCGCACAGCCCCAGCTGCAGATTGAGCAGCTGCCGCTTGCGGCGGCGGCGCCCAGCCTGGCGCCGCAGTTGACCGTCAGCGGCGATCGGGCCGTCGTCAGCTGGCTGGAAACTCAGGACCGAACCGCGCTCCTGAAGTTTTCGGAACGCAGTGGCTCCGGCTGGTCGGAACCGCGCACCGTCGCCTCGGGCGATGACTGGTTCGTCAATTCAGCAGACGTTCCCTCCGTGACCCGCCTCGACGATGGCACGCTGGCGGCGCACTGGCTGGAGAACATCGAGGGGGGCGAGGAGGCGTACGACCTGCGCCTCGCCTTCTCGAAAGACGACGGGAGGACGTGGACGGCGCCCGTCTCGCCGCACCACGACGGCACGAAGACCGAGCACGGGTTCGCGTCGCTGTTTCAGGCGCCAGGCGCCGGAGTCGGTCTGGTATGGCTGGACGGGCGCGCCGTGGTGAAGGAAAACGACAACATGAGCCTGCGGGCGGCGGTCTTCGATCGAAACGGCGCGCAGCAGTCCGAGACGCTGCTCGACGATCGGGTGTGCGACTGCTGCCCGACCGCAATGGCGATCACATCTGGCGGACCGATCGCCGCGTTCCGCGACCGCAGTGCCGGCGACGTTCGCGACATTGCCGTATCGCGTCTGGTCGCAGGACAGTGGACCGCGTCAAAGACGGTGCACGACGATGGCTGGCGGATCGCCGCCTGTCCGGTGAATGGTCCGGCCATCAGCGCCAGCGGACGCACCGTTGTCGTCGCCTGGATGACGGGCACAGACGACCGCGGCAAGGCGTTCGCCGCGTTCTCGCAGGATGCGGGAGCGACGTTCGGCGCGCCGATCCGTCTCGACAACGGGACCTCGCTCGGCCGCGTCGGAGTCACCCTGCTGGACGACGGTTCAGCCTTCGCATCATGGGTGGAATTCACCGAACGGGCACAGCTTCGGATCCGGTGGATCGAGCGGGGCGGCGCACGCGGCGCCGCCCGGACGATTGCGGGTCTCGGATCCGAGCGGACCAGCGGATATCCGCGGCTGGTCCGCCACGGGCGCGAGCTGCTGCTGGCCTGGACCGAGAGCTCGAACGGCCAGTCCGTCGTGCGAACGGCCGCCGGACGCTGGTAGGTCCACCTTCGAACGACTTTGCGCTGATGCCGCCCGGGCGAATCGAACCGTCACCTACATGACGATCAGCGGACGCATCATGTCGTGCTCTTCGTGCTCAAGGATGTGGCAGTGCCACACGTACTCGTGCCCGCCGGTTCGCACGCTCGCCGGTGTCGGGATCGCCGTTCCATCCGGTCAACACACGCATTGAGCCGCTCATACCCACCTGCCCTACCTGCCCTACCTGCCCTACCTCAGACTCCCTTGATCTTCCGCAGCGCGATGCTGAACGCCTGCCGCCCGGCCGAGGGGTCATAGACAATCACCGGCATCAGGCGGCCGCGAATCCGGTGCGGGTTCGCCCGCGCGTGTCCCATCAGCACTTTGGCCAGCGCTTCCTTGAGTGCTCCCCGGGACTCGTCGCAACCGGCGCCGGTGAACAGATCATTCAACGTGAGGTCCCACGGCCGGCCGCGCAGCAGGGCGTCGATCACCATGCCTTTGAGCACGTTGTGGGAAAAATTGAAAAAGAACGAGAGCGGCGAGTAGACATGCCCGGCCGGGCGGCAGCGCTCAAACGCCTCCAGCAGGCTGGCGCGGTGCGCTTCGAACAGCTGCCGGAGCTCGGTCAGATCGCTCGTGCAACGGGCCAGCGATGGCGGCGGACGATCGCCGAGAAACGCCCGCGCATCCGGCGACAGCGCGTTCAGAATCGCTTCGACCACCACGTCGCGCTGGCCGCCGTCGCCCGCATCGTCCCCGCCCTGCAGCCGTTCGTACTCGCGCATCAACGTCGCGAGCGAGAACGACAACCACGGATAATCGGCGACGTTGTCGTCGCGCATCCTGACCGTGTCGCGGCCGTAGGTCGCCTCGAATCCAAAACGCAGGTGGCTGCCGATGCTTGCCGCGTGGCCCATGGCAATCCCGCGGCGATGCGCGTCGTTCAAGGTGCGCACGTTGTCGAGCAGCCGATCGTAGGCGCCGTCGTAGAGCTCGTAGTGCGAGGTGGCTATCAGCAGCAGCGTCTCGGCGTCGCCGGCGAACCGCTGTCCGCTGCCGTCAGGTCCCTGCAGGCAGGCGAGCAGCCGGGCCACGCGATCCAGATTCTGGTCGGCGTCGCCGTCGTCCCAGATCTTCAGAGCCAGGAGCGCGAGAAGGTAGAGGAAGTAATAGTCGAGCAGAATCGCGAGCGCGCGGAGGTCGCACGGTTCGCCGCCACGCCGATCGATCAGGAAATCGAGCACGTCGACCGGTATGGTGTTGTCGTTCACACGGTCGGCGACGCCGTCCCAGTCGTGCAGCGCGTGAAAGCCGTCGCGCCGCGTCTGAGTGTCGAAGCGGCTGACGATCGCGTCGAGGCCGATGCCGTTCCAGGTGTTCGCGCGCATCGCCGTGCGCAGCCGGAGCAGCGACGGCCCGAAGTCGCTCGACGCGATCGAGGCGAGAATCTCCCGGCGGGTCGCGCCTGTGAGAATCGTCTCGAGCTGCGTGCAGGCGCGCGCGAAGGAGAGCGGCCCGTCGGGCACGTCAGAGATATTTCTGAAACCAGGCCGCCGCGGCCTCGACCGCCGCCTCGAACGCCCCGGGCGACGACAGGCTGTGCATGGCGGCGGGAATCACCGTCACGCCGTTCGGACCCTTCAGCTGCCTCGATGCCGCAATCGCGTGCGTCTCGTTGTCCACCTTCCCGTCCTTCCCGGCGATGATGAACAGGACCGCGGTGGTTTCCGGGATCTGGTCGACGTACCAGAACGGATGGTACTCGGCCTGCGCCAGCCGCGCCTCGAGCGCGTTCATCAGGTCGGCTGATTCCGGATACGCAGGCGCCTGGCCGCTCCGCGCAAGCTTCACCATCTGTGCCTGCCGTTCGGCATCGGGACGGCTGGCGCGCCGCGGCACATCCTTGCCTTCGATGACCGGCACGACCGCCACCGCGGCTCTCACCCGCACGTCAGTCGCCGCCACGGTGACACCGTGGCCGGCGGCCAGGTCGGCGCCCCATAAACCAATCCGTCCCCGGTCCACACCAGGCTCGCCCTGCAGGTACGACACCGCGTTGCGGATGTCGAGGATCTGTGCGTCGGGGAGCAGCCGCATGCGCCGCAGCCGCACTCGCGCCGTATGCGGCGAGAAGCGCAGACGATCGTCCCATCGGAGCGGCTCCGCAAGATACACAAACGCGCCGCTCCTGCCCCAGCCGCGATAGTCGAAGGTCATGGCGACCAGACCGCGCGCGGCAAACTGCACCGCATATTTTTCCACCGAGGCGGCGGTCTCGCCCGGCACAGGCGCGAGTACAACGGCGGGTGACTTGCTGTCGCCGGTGAACCCTTTCGGCGTGAAGATCCTCGCGTAGCACTCGACGGCCTCGCTGAAGAACTTCACGTCGCGCGCGGCAACGCCTTCCGGCAAATCCCCGGCGGACCTTGCGGCAGGCGGCGCCGCCATGAGTGCGAGACATGTTCCGGCCGTACCCGCAATACGCCGGATCAGCTGCCGTGGGATCATCGCCGCACCTGCTGCACGGTGCGGCCAGGCTTTGCTGGCGCCTGCGGCGCGAGATATTTCAGGAACCAGTCCGCGGCCAGAGCGGCGCCGACTTCGAAGCCTGTGTAGGAATAGGCCTGAAAGTGTGTCAGCTCGGGGTAGACGATCACCTGTGCCGTCACGCCGCGGGCGTTGAGATAGCGAGCCGCCTCCTCGGCGCCGCCCGGTCCGCCAGACAGTTCGTCCTTCTCGGCAGGAAGAAACAACACACGCGTCGTGTCGAGAATCTGATCGAGGGTCGCGCCAGGGCGAACGTCACGGTTCCGGAAATTGCTGTACAGGTCGACTTTGCTGCGGAACGAGAAGCCGCCATCCACCTCTGCGCCCTGTCCGGTCCGCGCGCGCCTGATGGCATCGTCGATCATGACGGCCTGTGCGCCGCCCGGGAGCGGCGCCGGCCCGCGCGGAACCGGGCGCGGCCCGGCCACCTGCGAGACCACCGCCTTCGCGCGCGCATCGATGGACGCCACCGACAGCACGACGCTCCCGGCGTTGCTCGATCCCCAGAGGCCGATGCGCTCGGCGTCGACGCCGCGCTCGCCCTGCAGGTACGACATCGCCGCGCGATAGTCGTCAACCTCGTGCGCGTTGTTCAGATTGGTTCGCTTCACGACAATCCGCAGCCGCTTTTCGCTGGCCGCCAGGGCGTCGGTCGACGGGTCGGGCTCGAGCAGCCGGAGATCGTCGGAGCCGCTGCTGCTGAAGCCGTAGCTCTGATAATCGATGGCCATGGCGACGAGTCCGCGCTCGGCGAACCGCGCCGCATATTTTTCAATGCCGATCGACAGCGCATTGATGCCGTGGCCCACCACCACGGCGGCCCGCTTGTCGGTCGCCTTGAAACCCTTCGGGAAAAACAGCTTGCCGTACAGCGGCGTGCCGCCGTCGACGTAGAACGTGACCTGGCGCGTGGTCACGTCGTCGGGCAGGTTGTAATCCCAGTCGCGCGGCTGGGTCCCGCCTTCGCGCTTCATGTCGGCGTCGGTGGCCTGCCTGTGAAAGGCGTCACGGTTGCGGTCCACGATCTCGGTGCTGATCTGCGCGGCGAGCGTGGCCGGCGCGAGGGCGATGAGAGCGGCCGCCAGCGCGGCGGCCGGCACGCCAGATCCAGTCGTGGAAGGGTTCTGCTGCATGTTCTCGTCGCGCGTGGACAGCGTCCAGCGCGCGCTCATTATAATGGCGGGCCTGGCACATTTGCGGACCGGCGGCGCCGGCGAGTGCCCTCGGGCGCCGCGTTGTCACAAGAGTCGAACCCATGAGATCACGTCTCGCCCTGTCGGCACTGATGGTCGCGGCGGCCACGATCGCGTCGCAGGCACAGCACGCGCGCGACTCCGCCGATCGCGACGTTCTGGCGGTTGAACAGCAGTGGAACGACGCGCGCGCACACGCCGACGTCGCCGCTCTCGATCGCCTGCTCGTCGATGACTGGACCGTGACCCACGCGAACGGCACGACCGACAGCAAAGCGAAATATCTCGCCGACCTGAAGGCGGGCTCGCGCAAGTTCGCCGGAGCCGTCACCGAACACGATGTGGCGGTGCGCGTTTACGGCGACACCGCGGTCGTCTCCGGGTCCAGCAACTCGACGGTCCAGTACAACGGGCAGGCACAGGGCGGCGCGCTGCACTTTACCCGCGTCTACATCCAGCGCAGCGGAGGCTGGAAGATGATCGTGTCGCACGCCACGACGCGGCCCGGGGTCCCCACGGCGCGGACTGAGCGCCGTGGGGTGGAAGAGTGAGCGATTCCAACCTGTGTTTCGCCGGCGCCCGCGAGCTCGCCCGAATGATTGCGGCGCGCCGGCTGTCCGCGCGCGAGGTGATGGCCGCGCACCTCGAACGGATCGCGCGGTTGAACCCCTGCCTCAACGCGATTGTCGCCAAGCTGGATGACGAGGCCTGCCTGGCGCTGGCGGACGAAGCCGACCGGCGCGCCTCATCAGGCGAGGCGTTGGGCCCGCTGCACGGGCTGCCGATTGCATTCAAGGATCTTGAGCCGGCGGTGGGATTTCCCTGCACCCGCGGCTCGCAGATCTACAGAGACGACCGGCCGCTCGAAGACAGCGTACTCGTCGAGCGGCTGCGGCACGCGGGCGCGATCCCGATCGGCAAGACGAACGTGCCCGAGTTCGGCATGGGCTCGCACACCTACAACAAGGTGTACGGCGCCACGCGCAACCCGTACGATCTGTTGAAGACGGCCGGCGGCTCGAGCGGCGGCGCGGGCGCGGCGCTTGCTGCCGGATTGCTGCCGATCGCCGACGGCAGCGATCTCGGCGGCTCGCTGCGAAATCCCGGCAATTTCAACAACGTGGTCGGCTTCCGGCCCACGGTCGGACTGGTGCCGGCGGCTCCGTCGTCACTCCCGTTTGTCGGGTTCCTGTCGAAAGGGCCGATGGCCCGAAGCACCGAGGACGCCGCACTCCTTCTGAGCGTCATGGCCGGCGCCGACCCGCGCGACCCGGGGTGCTTCCCGTCGGTCCCGGCGTCGTTCGCCCAGCCGCTGGATCGTGACTTCCGCGGCGTGCGAGTCGCCTGGAGCCCGAGTCTCGGCGGCCTGCCGATCGAGTCCAGCGTGAAGGACGTGCTCGATCGCCAGCGCCGGACGTTCGAAGACCTCGGCGGCGAGGTCGAAGACGCTTGTCCCGACCTGAGCGACGCCGATCGCATCTTTCTGACGATTCGCCGCTGGCGGACGTGGACGACCCACGGCGCGCTTCTGCCCCGGTATCGCGATTCTCTCAAACCTGAGGCGATCGAAGAAATCGAAGCCGGAGCGCGCGTGAGCGGCGGCGATCTGGCCGACGCGATGGTGCGCCATGCGGCGCTCCTCGATCGGATGCGGCAGTTTGAAGAGCGCTATGAGTTCCTGGTCTGCGCCGTGAACCAGGTGCCGCCGTTCGACGCCGCCCTGGATTGGCCGCATCGCGTCGGCGGCGTCGACATGCGCCACTATATCGAGTGGATGAAATCGGCCTACTGGATCAGCACGACCTTCAGGCCGGCGATTTCAGTGCCGGCCGGCTTCACGCCGGACGGACTGCCGGTCGGGATCCAGATCGTCGGCCGCTACCGCGACGATTTCGGCGTCCTCCAGATCGCGCACGCGTTCGAACAGGCAACTCGCTTCGGCACGATACGGCCCGCGCTGCCGTCGGATTGACGACAAGCATTGAACCGCGCGTGAATAGATCCTCACCTGACCACCCCACCTACCTGACTCACCCGTGTCCGACCTACCCGGCCCACCCGACCTATACGCCTTGCCCTGCTCGCGCACGATGTCGATGAGATTGCCCAGTGCCAGGTTCACGTCGATCAGGTGAAGCCCCCAGGTGGCGTTCACTTCGCCGTTGGTGATGACGTCGCCGGCGATGTCGTCGGTTCGCGGGTCTGCGGGATTGCCATGCACCGTGACCTCGAGGTACGACCCTTTCTCGTTGGCCACACATTGAGCGGTGAGCAGTCCGGGAACGCTGACGAACGGGGTGCCGATCGGCTGCGGCGGCGTCACCCACGGCCGCGGTTCAGCCGCTGCGCCGACAATACTGCGGCCGCTGGCCGACAGGTAGGCGTGCAGCCCGCCGTTGCCGCCGGCCGGCGCGGCAGGATTCACACACGCGGCCCTCATCCCCTCGCCCTCGACTCGACCGAACCGGCTGTTCGCCGGCGGCGGGATCGTCGATCGGAACGAGGCGTAGGCAATGACGCAGCCGGTCTGCCCGGCCGAGCGGCAGAGCGCGATGTGCTTGAATGCTCCGCCGACGTCGCGGCTGTTCGGAACCGCGAGGTTGGTGCCGAGAAGGAGCGCGGACACGAGCCGCGACTGCAACGGCTTGCCGTCGACTTCGTTCCGGATCAGCGACATCAATACCGCCGATCCCTGCGAATGGCCAATCAGGACGACACCGCGGCCGTTGTTATCGTGCTGTAAGTAATAGTTCCAGGCGTCGACGATGTCGTTGTAGGCGAGCGCGCGATCGACGCGCATCGCCGTTCCGCCGATCCCCGCGCGCAGCGCGGTGAGCGTGACCTGGCGATACAGGGGCGCGTAAGGGCGGCACGCCGAGGCGAAGCGCGCAAATTGCGCGCGCACGACACCCGTCTCCTCCGGCCCCGGCGTCATATCGCTGTTGCCCTCGGGATCGAGGGATACCGTCGGGTACACGTAGAAGCAATCGATTGGCGGGCGCGGGTCTGCCTTCCACGCTTCGCGCGTGAGCCGCCCATCGGCCGCGACGATGGTCGTGGTCAGGTCGACCGCGCAGGCGTCCTGCCGGCCGGGCCGGCACAACCATGTCTTCCCGTCGCTGTAATCGTTCTTCGCCGCGCCGGTCTCAGATTGAGCACGCGCAGTCGCGACCACGCCGAGCGCCAGTGCCCCCGCCAACACGAGCCTGCAACAGATCATGGGCCCTCTCCAGAGTACCGCGCGCGTGTAGGGCGGCTCGCGAGCCGCCCTACACGGATGGTCAGTCCGCCCCACAGGTGACGATCTCACTCGTCCCGTTTCCGTTCCGCGTACAACTCCCGCCGTCGACGGATCTCCGACGCAGTCGGTTCGGGCGGCGATAATCGCAGCGCCGCTTCCGCTGTGTTCACCGCCAGCTCGAATCGGCCTGCCGCCGCGTACGCGGCCGCGAGATTCATGAATCCGTCGACGGCGTGAGGCTGCAGGCGGACGACCATTTCGAACTCACGTATTGCCGCGTCGAACTGCCGCTGCGCAAGCCGCACGTTGCCCAGGTTGTTGTGGGCCCTCGCGTACCCGGGATCGATCCGGATCGCTTCTTCGTACTCGCGCCCCGCTTCGTCGAGCCGGCGGCCGACGGTCAGCGCCGTCGCGACGTTGTAATGAGCGGCCGCCGAATCGGGCCGGGCCGCGAGCGTGCGCCGGAAATGCGCGACCGCCGTGTCGGCGCGATCCAGTTCGAGATAGAGCAGCGCGACACTGTCGTGCAGCGCGAGTTCGTCCGGGTGCCGTTCGATCTCGGTCTCGTAGCCGATGACGTCCTCGGCGAGCATTTTACGGCGGAACGCCGCCGACAGCGTTTCCAGATCCGATGCGTTGCGGGTGAGGACCTGAACCCACAGATCGCCCATTTCGTCCGCCGACCGCTGTCCCCAGCGCGCCCGCCGCGGCGGGTGCTCGGGATTGCGCACGTTGCCCGGCGAATTGTCGTAGACATAGCGCATCGACAGCTTCGTCCCCATGGGGAGATGCAGCGGCGTCACATAGCGGTAGACGTGCTGCCAGCGGAAGTCCCAGTCGCCGATGTGGAGCAGGCGCCGCACCGTGCCATCCGGGAGCGTCGCGTCGCCGCGCACGTCGCGCGCGCGGTAGTGCGCATGCGGCTGCAACGCGAGCACGTCGACATCAACCGGCAGCACGTACTGATCGGTCACGATGTACTCTGGGTCGCCCGCCCGGATATCGATGTTCTGGCGCCCGAGCCGCAGCATCACCGGCGTCCGCGCCGGCGCGTCGTCGGTGAAATACAAGCCAATCGCAGGCTGCACGGCTTCGGGTTTCCCGCTCGGCTGCATGTGCACCTCGACGACCAGATCGGTCGAGCCATCGAGCCGCCACGCGAGATCGGCCGGCAGCAGCGGCGCAACCTGACCGGGTGTCCAGCCGAGAAAATGGCCGTCCGGATACTCGGCCGAGTGCGCGATGACCCCGCTGTATCCCGGTCCGGGATCGGCCTCGTCGAGCACACGCGAGGCCCGCGTGCGATCGATCCGGATGTTGGCGTGGTGGACGGCTTTCGGATTGCCCGGCCGGAATTCCAGGCCGCGCACGAAGTGCAGGCGCGTCACCGGCAACGGCACGACGAAGATGCGGAAGACATCCGTCCCGTCCGCCTGCAGCCGATACGGCTCAGGAATAGTGACGATCAGATCGGGCGTGCCCAGTTGCCAGCTGTCGGACCAGCCGCGCGGTGCCGGCAACGCCTCGCCGTCACCTTCCGGAGCCCCTCCGTCGATCCATTGCTGGAGCGCGGCGATCTCGACGCCGGTCAGAGGATGCTGCCCGACGAACGGACCGTCCTCGGGATCGACCTTCCAGGGAGGCATCACGCGCCGTTTGGTGACGTCAGCGATCTGCGTCGCGTGCTTCTTGACGTCGTCGTACGTGAGCAGGCTGAAAGGCGCGGAACCGCCGGGATGATGGCACATGCCGCAGCGATCGGCGATGAGCGGGGCGATGTCGCGGCTGTATGTGACTGGTCCGGCCGATGCGACACGCGGCCACGGCGCGATCGCCAGAATGGCGGAACCGATCAGCACCTGAGGTGAGCGCACGAAGAAATGCAACCACGAAGACGCGAAGAAACGACCAGCCTCCGGCGGAAGCCTTGGCGAAGGCGGAAGACGGCACGAAGAAGACAACAACGGCAAAGATGGTGCGAGCGGCGCGACGGCCATCGCCTCGAAGATAGCACGTCGGCCGGCCCGGCAATCCACGCGACACGGCTTCAGATTCCCGCCTGGACAACGCACGTTGGCAACGATGTCACGCGTCATCGCACTCCGACCATACCGGTCGGCCAGGATACGGATCCGGAGAGCGACCCTTGCGCTGCTGCGTATCGCGATCACGGCGATTTTCGTCGCCAACGCGATCTTCCGATTGCCAATCACGCTGAATCCGTCCTATTGGTATATCGGGCGATCGGTTACCGTGCGGTTCGGTCTCTCAGCCGTTGCCATTTACGGCTTTCGTGCATCCCTTGGCGGCCGTCCACTCTTCGGGCGCGGAATGCTCGACGGTTGAGGAATCTGAATGCCCGGCGCGCCGGGCGCGCGGGACCCCATCGAGGATGCGCCGGCTCTGCGAGCGGATGACTTCCACGTCAACCGTGCCGAGACCCCTGAACGATTTGCGTGCTACAGTGTATACACTGTCACACAAACACACGCAGATGACGACAACGATTTCGGTGCGGATTGATACCGACACGAAGAAGCGGCTCGAAGCGCTGGCCAGGCGCGCGCGCCGATCGAAGTCGTTTCTTGCGGCGGAGGCGATCGCCGCCTATGTCGAAGCAGAGAGCTGGCAGCTCGATGAGATTCACGCCGGCGTGCGAGAGCTCGACAAAGGCGCGGGTGTCGATCACAAGAAAGTCTCGGCGTGGCTTCGTTCCTGGGGCCGAAAGCGTGAGCGAAAGGCCCCGCGCGTGTGATCATCGTCTGGTCGCGGCGCGCGATCCGTCACCTGGCGCAACTTCGTGCCTCCATCGCGCGCGACCATGCAACGGCGGCGCGGCGGATCGC
>Ga0066652_100001862_pt1 | contig 11214 bp, 8 predicted proteins | sample GraSoiAngelo_101_FD_71413 | JGI IMG/M metagenome (GOLD analysis project Ga0066652, IMG submission 71413) | Grasslands soil microbial communities from the Angelo Coastal Reserve, California, USA - 14_0903_02_30cm | ecosystem: Environmental > Terrestrial > Soil > Grasslands | place: USA... | reverse complement strand
GTTGTTATATTAAAAAGTATTTTTGGGCGCAGCTTTATTAATAGAACCGTTATACCGGGCACAAGGAATGGAACTGGACAACGAATCCATTGGCACATTACTGGCACAAAGGAATGAAGCATCCTTTGAACAGATGTTTAAAACATATTTTAAACGACTGCATGCCTATGCTTTTACCATACTAAAGGATGAGATACAGGCGGAAGAAATAGTGCAACAGGTGTTTTTTAAGCTTTGGGAAAGAAATAGTAGAAATTTCCGTGGAGAAAATCTTTCATTAACAGGGTCTGTTTCTTCTTATTTATACCGTGCAGTGCACAATGAAAGCCTTAATTATATTAAACATCAGAAAGTGAGATCAGATCACCAGTTGAGTGTTGCTTATAATATGAAAAATGAAGTGGAACATCCTGCAAAAAAAATAATGGCCGGGGAACTGGAAAAGAAAATTCGTGCGGCACTAAATGAATTGCCGGAACAATGTCGAACTGTTTTTCAAATGAGCCGCTTTGATGAATTGAAATACCGGGAGATCGCTGATAAGCTTGGTATTTCAATAAAAACGGTGGAGAACCAAATGAGCAAAGCATTAAAATTGTTGCGGGTGAAATTGGCTGACTTCCTGATATTTATTTTATTATTTATTCATAATTAATACCACTAAGCTGGAACAAAATTTTTACCATATTGATGATGACCTGCTGGTGAAACACCTGCTTGGTGAAGCATCTCCTGACGAAGAACAATCGGTGACAGAATGGATGAAGGGGAATGAAACACACCAGGAATATTACAACCAGTTTAAAAAGATCTGGGATCAGAGTAAAGCACTTGCTTCGGAATCAAATGTTGATGTGAATAAGGCATGGGAAAGATTTCAGAACAGGATCACCGAAGGACATGTGCCTGCTAAAATTTTAAAACCACGTTTTTCCTGGCTTAGGATCGCCGCATCGATCATTTTGATTACCGGCCTTGGCATTACTTTATTTATGTTGGTTAATAAAAATACTGCGCCAAAAGAAATGGTTGCTCAAACCGGGCAAAATGTTTTGATCGATACGTTGTCGGATGGCTCAGTAATTACATTAAATAAAAGATCAACTATTACTTATCCTTCTAAATTCAAGGGCAATACAAGAGCTATTGCTTTGAAAGGTGAAGCGTTCTTTAATGTGGCGCCTGATAAGAAAAAACCCTTTATCATTTCAGTAAATGATGTACAGGTAACAGTAGTAGGAACATCTTTTAATATAAAAAATGAAAATGGGAATACAGAAGTTGTTGTGGAGACCGGTATTGTACGAGTGACAAGAGCAGGGAAGACAGTTGAATTAAATCCTGGTGAAAAAATAATGATCAATACAAACGACAGTGTCGCTACCAAACAAAAAGTGACTGATAAGCTATACAATTATTATCGTACAAAAGAATTTGTTTGCGATGATACTCCTCTATGGAAACTGGTACAGGTGCTGAACGAAGCTTATGGTACCAAAATAATCATTGGCAGAAAAGAATTGAATAATATGCAGATCACAACTACTTTTTATAATGAATCCCTTGAAAAAGTATTAGAAGTCATACACCTCACACTTGATATAACAGTTATCAAAAAAGAAGACGGACAGATCATTTTACAATAACCCAGATTTATAGTCATGAAGCTTAGTACGGTTTTTTATTTTACCATTCTTTTTATTTTTATCAGTTCTGCATCTTATAGCCAGGCTATTCTGCAGAAAAACATTTCGCTTGATGTAAACAGGCAGCGGCTGGAGAATGTGCTTGAGATATTAAGCAACAAAGGCGATTTTTATTTCTCTTATAATTCCAGCATTGTTAAGAAAGACAGTCTTGTTAGCTTCAGGGCATCGAATAAAACGGTAAAAGAAATTCTCACCGAATTGTTTAATAACACTTACGAATTCAGAGAGAGTGGTAACTATATCATCATACGTAAAGCCCCGATCAGGATGACACTGGTGACACAGAAGGGAATAACAGAAGAAAAAATTTATTCAGTAAGTGGTTTTGTGTACGATGAACAATCAGGCGCTGCAATCAGTGAAGCCAGTATCTATGAAAAAAAGATGCTTGCTTCGGCTTTAACCAATGAAGATGGTTTTTTCAAGATAAAACTCAAAAGCAGTAAAACAAGTACCGCTGAATTGACAGTAAGTAAAGAATTTTATGAAGATACCACAATAAAAATTCAACCGCGGTTTGATCAGCAATTGTCTATTACAATGATGCCGGTTGAAATTCCGGAAAATAATACGGTGATAAAACCAGAAGATTACCTGGCTCCGGACTCATTACAAGTGCCCACAGATACTACAGAACAGCAGTTACCTGTTTCCAATGATTCCATCAAAGTGCAACAAACCGGTGTAGGAAGATTTTTGCTTTCAGGTAAACAAAAAGTGCAGAGTCTTAATTTAAAGAATTTTTTTACTACACGTCCTTTCCAAATTTCACTTGTGCCGGGCGTAAGTACTCATGGCCAGTTGAATTCACAGGTGATCAATAATTTTTCATTGAACATATTCGGCGGTTACACGGCAGGAACAAATGGTTTTGAAATTGGTGGTTTATTTAATATTGATCAAAAAGATGTAAAATATTTCCAGGCCGCCGGTTTATTTAATTCAGTAGGTGGTGAAGTAAAAGGTTTCCAGGTGGCTGGTATAAATAACCTTGTTCAGGATAATGTATATGGTTTCCAGGCTGCCGGTATTAATAATTTTGTGACTGGAAAAATGCACGGTTTCCAGGCAGCCGGAATATATAATCATGTATCAGATAGTGTAAAAGGTTTCCAGGTTGCTGGTATTGGAAATTTCTCCAAAGAAAAAGCAAGTGGGGTGCAAATAGCGGGTGTCTCTAACATAAGTAATAGAGAAATGAATGGTGTACAAATAGCCGGTGTTGTTAATTATGCAAAAAAATTAAAAGGGCTGCAGATCGGGCTTATTAATATTGCCGATACATCAGCAGGATACAGCATTGGTTTGATCAATATTATTATAAAAGGTTATCATAAACTCAGTTTTTCTGCTAATGAGGTTGAAAATGTGAATGCCGCTTTTAAAACGGGCAATTCAAAATTGTACAGCATACTCAGGGCGGGTGTAAATCTTAGCGACAGTAACAAAGTTTATTCTTTTGGATATGGTCTTGGCAGTGAACTGTCATTGAATAAAAAGAAAACCTTATCTATTAATCCTGAATTAAGCTGTCAATACCTCTATCTCGGTTCGTGGGACTATCTCAATCTTTTAAACAGGTTCGATCTCAACTTCAATATCAAGCTTGGAAAATATATTTCCCTGTTTGGGGGTCCTTCTTATTCAGTTTACGTAACTGATCAGGATGTGGCTTTTGGCGGCTATCGTTTCCCTGTCCCTCCTTCGCACTATAATACCACAAAATTCAGCCATAAGGTTACTGGCTGGTTTGGATGGAATGCCGGAATCAATTTCTTCTAAAAAAAATGCTAACGCATAGGGGTAGGTCTTTCTTTAGTTGTTATACTATAGGATAAAATACGGGTGATATATCTCCGATCTTAAAAAAAGGATTGAGTAGGTATCAAATTGGCTGATAAATCCTGTAGTATAAAATTGAATTTTTAATTATCAAAGCAGAAATCAAAATAAAATGAAAAAACTAGTTTTTATGTTAGCAGCAGCCGCAGCTTTACTTACAGCTTCTTCCTGCAAAAAAGTAGTGGGAGAGGGAGACCTGCAAACTGAAACCCGGAACATCATAGATTTTTCCGGTGTATCAGCAAGTATCGGTGGTAAGATCTATTATAAAATTGATCCGGTTTATAAGGTTGAAATAACGGCACAACGGAACATACTCGATGTAATTCAAGTCACTAAATCAAATGGGCACTTGTTAGTAAAAGTGAGAGATGGCGTACGTATAAAATCAAATGAAGAAATAACGGTTAATATCAGTGCACCAACTGCAGACTATCTACATCTCAGCGGCACGGGAGACCTGGCAGTGATCGGAAATATAAATAGTGCAAACCTGGATATTGCTATAAGTGGCACAGGAAATATTACAGTACAGTCTGCAACGGTAACTGATAAAATAAACGCTGATATCAGTGGCTCTGGCGATATTAATGTGCAGACAGGTGCAGCTAAGAATGAAGATCTGAGAATTAGTGGCAATGGTAAACTGATAATGGATGGAGTAGCTGCTGAAAAGGCAACAACTCACATCAGTGGTTCTGGTGATATGCAAGTAAATTTATCGCAGTCACTTGATGCAACAATTAGCGGAAGTGGTTCTGTTTATTATCGTGGGCACCCGTTGATCAGCACAAGTATTTCAGGCTCGGGGAAAGTAAAACCGTTATAATAAAATGATGGATGATTTTTTTGCAATTAATAAAAAGGAAAGCTGCGGTTAATGGCAGCTTTTATTTTATAGACTGTTATTACTTTTTCTTCAGCGCCTCTCTCACTTTCGGAGCGATCATGGTTCCATAGATCTCAATTGATCTCATCATTAATTTGTGTGAAGGACCACCCACATCCATATGCGCTGAAAAACGAGTGAGGCCAAACAGTTCATGCATATGTAAGATTTTGTCAATGGATTCATTGGCATCCCCAATAATTAAATGTCCATTGCTACCGCGACCAATCACATATTGTTGTTTCTGATAAGGAGGCCAACCACGACTACGACCCACTCTATCCATTTGTGAAGAATAGATCGGGTAATACTCATCAGCAATTTGTTTACTGTCATCGCCAAAAAAAGCATGCATATGTACACCAACCTGGAATTTATTCATATCATGTCCATAATGCTCGTACACTTTTTTATAGTATTCAAACAACGGCTTGAATTGTTTTGGATCACCTCCAATGATAGCAAAGATCACAGGCAACCCATGTTTGCCTGCTCGCAACACTGATTCCGGCGTACCTCCGACGGCGATCCACATATTAAGATGATCATTAACTGCACGTGGCAATACCTGCTGATTGTTTAGTGCAGGTCTGAATTTACCTTTCCATGTAATGGGGTTTTCTTTATTTATTTTCAATAGCAACTCCAGCTTTTCTTCAAACAGGTTATCATAGTCATCAAGGCTGTAACCAAACAATGGAAATGATTCTATGAAACTGCCACGACCGGCCATTAACTCAGCCCGGCCATCGGAGATCAGGTCAATCGTAGCAAAACTTTGATAAAGCTTCACCGGGTCCGATGAACTTAACACGGAGACTGCGCTACCCAGTTTTATGTTTTTAGTGACCGTAGCTGCTGCTGCAATAATTATTTCAGGTGTTGATACGGCATAGTCCGGACGATGATGTTCGCCGATACCATAAAAATCAATACCCACCTCATCCATCAGTTTTATTTCTTCGATCAGTTCTTTAAGTCGTTGTCCTGCCGGCTGTGTTTCTCCATTCTTATTTATGTGCAGGTCGCCAAACATTCCTATGCCCAATTCCATACAACAGATTTTGTAAGCGAAGTTAAGTTGAAAAGCATTTTTATATTTTGCTTATCTTTCTAACTAAATACAAAACTTACTATGATAAAGATCATCAACCTCCGTACTGTTTTTGTTTCGGTTGTCTACCTGGTTACGTCCCTGGTGAGTCAGTCGCAGGTAATACAAACTGGCATAAAGAATAATACTGTTGATTATGAAAGATTAGCGAAGATCGATGGATTGGTAAATGAGTATATCAGTAAAAACTGGTTAACAGGTGCTGTTTCTATTGTGATAAAAGATAACCAGGTGGTGCAATATAAGGGATATGGATATGCGGATGTCGCTACAAAAAAACCGATGAAGAATGACGCCATCTTCCGTATCATGTCTCAAACAAAAGCGATAACCAGTATTGGTATCATGATCTTATACGAGCAGGGAAAGTTATTGCTTGATCAACCTGTTTCAGACTTCATTCCTGAATTTAAACATCCGGTTGTATTGGATAAATTCAATGATGCAGATACTACTTACACTACTATTCCGGCAACCAGCGAGATAACCATTCGACAGTTGCTCACGCATACTTCAGGTCTTGATTATACAGATATCGGAAGTTCAAAAGTTGCTGCTATCTATTCAAAAAATCATATCCCCTCTGGTCTTGGTTATTTTGACGCAGATCTTTTGGAAAGAATGAAAGCGTTGGGCAAACTTCCTTTAAGCTTTCAGCCGGGAACAAAATGGCAATATGGATTAAATAGCGATCTGCTTGGATGTTTAATAGAAGTGATCAGCGGAATGAACCTGGAAGATTTTTTAAGAAAAAATATTTTTGAACCACTAGGAATGAAAGACACTTATTTCAATGTGCCTTTTTCTAAAGCTGATCGTTTGGCAACAGTATATACGGAGGATGCTTCAAATAAAATTATTCCATGGAGTCATGAGTTTCGCCATATAGATCCTGATTATCCTCTTATGAAGAAACGTTATTTTTCGGGAGGTGCCGGTCTCTCATCTACCGCATTTGATTATGCTATATTCATGCAGATGTTATTGAATGGGGGAAAGTATAACGGTCATCAAATATTAGGAAAGAGGACAGTGGAAATGATAACCAGTGGGCAGCTAAAAGAAGGAATGTTTGGCGACGATAATATGGGATTGGGATTCGGTATCACTTCAGAAAGATCTGCTGCTAAGGGTCCACGGAATGCAGGCTCATTCGAATGGGGTGGATATTATGGTACAACTTATTGGGCTGATCCAAAATCAAAACTTGTTTGTCTTTTCATGACACAACAGAATCCAAACAGCCATGGTGATCTTGAAGGAAAGTTTGAAGCGATCGTTTACTCCAGTTTAAAATAAAATTTCCTTATTCTTCTTTCAGGAAAGAAATAATTTTTTGATTGACCAATGCTGGCTTTTCGAGGTAAGGCAAATGAGCAGCATCATCAACAGGAAAAAAATCTACCGGTACTATTTTTCTTAATGAATCACTGTATTGAAATAAAACAGTTTGATCTTCTTTACCCCATATTAATAATATTTTTTTCTGAAGACCGCCGAGCACCTGGTAATTTGAAATAATGGAATCAGCCGAATAATTATTTCTTGTAGAGATCAATGCATGCCTGAATCCTTTGTATTGCATCTGCACTTTGTATTTATCAACCCATCCCAGAAATTGCCCGGGATATTTAAAATCATCTAATTGTCCTTTCGCTTGTTTCTCATGATCAATGGCCATTTTATAATTTGCAACGATCTCCGGAGCCTCTATTTTACCAAAAGCATAAACCGGGTCAACCAAAATTATTTTATCGATCAATTGGGGAAAATGCGCTGCAAAATCAGATACAACTGCACCGCCAAATGAAACGCCTGCTAAACTTACAGGAGTTTTTAGTTTGAGTGAAGTGACAAGGTCGTGTAACTGGGTTCTATAAAAAACAGGATCATAAACAACGTTGGGTCGATCAGAAAAACCTCTTCCAAATTCATCATAGCGTATTACATGAAATCCAGCTTTTGCCAGACTGTCATATGTTCCATCCCATATATAATAGGGAACACTGAAACCATGAACCAGTATAATGGCTTTGGCTGTATCAACTCCGCCCGATTCATAATGTGTAATGCCGGCGGTGAGTTCTATGAATTGGCCGGTCGTATTTCTTGCCGAGGCATTCATTGTTTTAGTTTCCTGGTTATAGATAAGAAACTTCACCCAGGAATAAATTCCAACAACTACAATGATCACTAATAAAAGAAGCAATATTCGTTTGATAATTTTCATGGATTCAAGATAGCAAAACTCCTATTCATTTTTTACACAATGTTCAGCTCTGCATGATTTTTGCAGGATACAAAAACCAACCAGGTCAAAACCTATCCCTCCCACTTGTAAGAGGTTAATAATAACCTTAAACTTCCTGTTATGAGTAAAGTTCTTCACAAATCTCAAAGCACTATCAATGCTTTGAGCCTGGTATTTACAATTGCTTCTCTTTTTGCTTCTGTATATAGTGATGCACAAACATATCCGACCGGCTTTCAACAAGTGCTTGTTGCAAATGGTATCAGCAATCCAACAGTAATGGAATTTGCACCCGATGGTCGTTTATTTGTTGCACAACAAACCGGCGCATTGAGAATAATCGAAAATGGGACGCTACTTGCTACACCTGCGATCACACTAAGTGTAAATTCGTCAGGAGAAAGAGGTTTACTTGGAATTGCTTTTGATCCAAATTTTGCAACTAATCATTTTATTTATCTTTATTACACACTTTCTTCTGCGTCAAATAATCGTATTAGCAGGTTCACAATGAATGGCAATACAATTATAGCAGGCAGTGAATCTGTAGTGCTAAATCTTGATCCATTAAGCAGCGCTACCAATCATAACGGCGGAACAATACAGTTTGGACCGGATGGAAAATTGTATGTGGGGGTTGGTGAAAATGCAAACAGTGCTAATTCACAAAATTTAGATACTTATCTTGGAAAAATTTTGCGGATAAATTCAGATGGCAGTGTGCCCTCCGGAAATCCCTTTACCACCGGAACTGCACAAAGACAAAGAGTTTGGGAATATGGTATGCGTAACCCTTACACACTTTCAATTCAACCAGGAACCGGTCGCATTTTTGTAAATGATGTAGGGGAAAACACATGGGAAGAAGTTAATGATTGTACAACTGGTGGGAAGAATTATGGTTGGCCAACTGCAGAAGGTGTAAGTAACAATCCTGCCTTTGCCAATCCAATTTACACTTATATGCATGGCAGCGGTATTGGTTTTGGTTGTGCAATAACCGGTGGCACTTTTTTTAATCCAACTTCAAGTAATTATCCTTCTCAATACACTGGCAGATATTTCTTTTTAGACTTTTGTAATAACTGGATCGATATGCTTACTTTATCCGGCACAACTGCAACAAGAACAAATTTTGCATCATCAATTGCCGGCAGTCCGGTAGGTATAACTACAGGGCCAGATGGAAATCTTTATTTTCTTTCAAGGGCAAATAGCGCTGTGTATAAAATTACTTTCACGGGTTCTAATGCACCTGTCATTACCACACAACCGCAAAGTATTAGCGTTGCTGAAGGAAACGCTGCAAGTTTTAGTGTTACAGCCAATGGTTTACAACCGTTGAGTTATCAATGGAGAAAAAATACAAACAATATTAGTGGTGCTACTAATTCAACCTATACTATTCCTGTCGTTTCACCAGGTGATGCAGGAAACTATTCTGTAGTTGTAAGCAATAGTGCAGGCAGCGCAACAAGTAACAATGCAGTATTAACTGTAACTTCTCCCAATCAATTACCAACTGCAACAATAAATACCCCGGGTGCCGGAGCAACTTATGCAGGCGGAGATGTGATTAATTTTTCGGGAACAGGAACAGATCCTGAACAGGGGAATCTTCCTGCTTCAGCATTTGAATGGTATGTAATATTTCATCATGATGCGCATACGCATCCGGGTCCTACAGCTCCTGATGGTGTAACAAGCGGATCTTTTTCAATTCCCAATAGCGGTGAGGCCTCTACCAATGTATTCTATCGTCTTTATCTTGTTGTGACAGATGCGCAGGGTGCAAGGGATACAACCTTTACTGATATTTTACCACGTACATCAACAATAACATTAAACACCAATCCGCAAGGCTTGCAAATAACACTGGACGGGCAACCATTTACTGCACCATTAACAGTCACAAGTGTTGAAGGTATGTTACGTACTATCGGGGCGCCATCGCCGCAGGGGAATTATACATTCATTAATTGGAGCCAGGGAGGAACTCAATCGCAAACATTTGCAACACCGGTTAATGATGTTACCTACACAGCTAATTTTATTACTGGAACAATTCTTACACTTGATCCTATAGCAGATGCTTATGTGAACGGTGGCAAAAATGCAAACAACAACTTTGGCTCCGCTATTTCGCTTATTGATCAAACAAATTCATCGCCAAATAAAAGCTATGAGACATTTTTGAAATTTGATATCTCAACTATCAGTGCAAGTGTGTCTTCTGCTATTTTAAGGGTGAATGGAAGATTGAACAACACCCAAACTCCATCTATTGCAGTCGAAGCACATAATGTAACGAATACTTCATGGCTGGAGAACACGATCACGGGGAATAATAAACCTGCTGCACAGCCAGCGATCCTTGCTACAGTAAATATTAACAGCACGACAAATCAATACTATCAATGGGATCTGACATCGCTTATTGCGGGTTTAAGAAGTACAGGCATCAGTTCAGTTACTATAAAATTGATCAATGGGAATTCTTCAAATAACCAGGTTATATTTAATTCAAAAGAAGCTGCATCAAACAGGCCACAATTAGTAATTGCAGATGGCGCTGCAGCACGGGCAACGTTTATCACCAAAAAGGATAATTCTGTAATTGAAATGGGTGTAAATGTTTATCCTAATCCCGTAAAAGATATTTTAAATGTTCGCACCAATTCAAAAACTGCGACATTAAAATTCTATGATGCAAGCGGCAGATTAGTAAAACAACAACAGATCACCGGAAAAACAATTCAACAAATAAATATCGACTATTTAAAGAACGGATTGTATTTATTAAAGATCGAAAATGAAACAGGTACGACAACAAAAAAAATAGTAGTACAGAATTAGAATTATAAAGGGGCAGTAAAACTGCCCCCTTGTTTTTTGCACATGGTTATTACCATTGACTCCTTTTATCATTCTATAAATTCCATATCTCTTCAATAAAGTTAAGGGTATTTGGGTTTTGCGTTTTTGCGTTTTTCTTTAAAAAGAATAAAAATTATTAAAAAAAACTTACCCTTTATGCATGCATGTGCTGTTTTGTGTGTATTTTTTGCCGGATTTTGCGTGACGCCTTTTACCTTATTCCTACCAAAATACACCAAGACTTTTCATTTTGCTTTATAACTAATAAATATGCTTTTATGAAGAAACTACTGCTTTTTGTATTGTCCATTTTTTTTCTTTCTATGCCTTATCTCGCATTTAGTCAAAGCCGGCAAATAACCGGAATTGTTAGCGATGAATCTGGAATTCCATTATCATTCGTATCTGTTCTTCAAAAAGGAACGTCCAGTGGAACAACAACCAATGAAAAAGGAGAATTTACTATCACAGTAACAGGAGCAAATCCTGTGTTGATTTTTTCTCATGTTGATAGGCAATCTCAGGAAATCGC
>Ga0066652_100001860_pt1 | contig 11218 bp, 7 predicted proteins | sample GraSoiAngelo_101_FD_71413 | JGI IMG/M metagenome (GOLD analysis project Ga0066652, IMG submission 71413) | Grasslands soil microbial communities from the Angelo Coastal Reserve, California, USA - 14_0903_02_30cm | ecosystem: Environmental > Terrestrial > Soil > Grasslands | place: USA... | reverse complement strand
GGCAGCTGGATCGCGAGAGGCACGAACGACGGCCACCATGCTGCCCGCGTGTCGAACTGCCAGAGGACCCATGCCGCGTAGACGACCGCGCCGAGCGCGCCGAACGCGAACGCCCGTCTCGTCGCCGAGCCGGCGACGAAGAATCCGAGCGCGCCGCCCCAGAGCAGAACGAGCAGCAAGTGAGCCGGCATCGGGAGCGGAACGATCGAACGACCGTCGAGCAGGTTCGCGAACGCCGTCGCGCCGATCTCGACGCCGCTCAAGTTCGCGCCCGTCTGCTGCGAGAACACGGAGTGGAAATCGTCCTTCTGCTCCGATTGCCGCGGCTCCGAACCGCCGACGAAGACCATCTTGCCCGCGACGTCGAGATCGGCTGCCGCCTCCGCCGCGCGGTCGAACGGGATCGTGCGTATCGTGCGCGCGGGACCGTAATAATTGAGATAGCGGCTGTCCGGGCCCGCGTAGAGGTCGATCAGCGCGCGGAGCGCGACCTTCGCGTCGGCGTCGCTGCGCTCCGCCACGGCAGCGCGCAGCGCCGGCGCGAGCGCCGGGTCAGCGCGAAACGCGGCGCGCAGGTCGCGCATCGCGGCGCCGAGATCGTGCGCCGCGGCAAGCTCCGCGCGCGACGCCGGCACCGCGAGGCTCGGACGCACGCTCGCGAGCAACGCTCGAAGACCGTCGTAGTAGCGGAGCAGAAACGCCTGGAGCGCGATCGCGGGCAAGGACGGCACGTCGCCCGACGGCCCGAACGTCCAGAACTGCCCGACCTCGAACGGAATCACAGGCAACACGAACGGCGCGGAGCCGAGCGAAGCGCGTTGGAGCACGTCGACCGGCAACACGCGCGACTCGATGAGCCCCGAGACCGCGGACGTAGAGTCCCCGACCGTGTCCTGCACGACGCGCTCGGCGAGCACGACGTTACCCGCACGCTCGAGCGCGGCCGCGAGGCGCGCGTCGTCCGCCTTCGGCTCCTCGAAGAACAGGTCGAACGCAACAACCTCGGCGCCCGCCCTGACGAGCGAATCGACGAGCTCGGCGTGCAACGAACGGGGCCAGCGATCGAGCTCCGTCGGTTGACCGACGGCGGCCGCCGAGTCCCGCGAGATGCTGACGACGACGACCTGCTCCGGCGGCGCCATGTGCCCGCGAGCCGCGTACAGCAGCCCGAGTCCAAAGCCCTGGTCCTGGCGCAGCACGGCGGGCACGACGCTCGAGAGCGCACCGCCTACGCCGAGCACGGCCGCTGCCAGCGCGCGGCGCCGGCGACCGGACGGCGCCGTTCTGTTTGACACAATCATCCCAAGGCGGAAAGCCAGTCGCTGCCGATCGGGCGTCAACCCCCCGAAGGTGGCCGCCGGCGCCGCGGCCGCGCTTGACACGCCACCTCGCCCCTTTAGACTTCGTTAGCCTTTCACAGCTTCGCAAATTGGGCGCTTTCGGGGGGCGCCCGGATGCAGCGGGAAGTCCGGGGCCTATATAACAAAAAAAGATCTCTGATGGCTCGCCCGCGCTCGCAGAACATGTCCGAGATCCACCCTAGCCCCGCCAGACCGGGGTCGCGACGATCCCGTGCCGCGAGCGCAGCGACGCTCTTCGCGCTCGTGCTCGGCGCCGTCGCGCAGACTTCCGCACTCGCGTGCAGTTGCGACGAGTTGCACGCGGATCTGCTCGCCGCCGAGGGCGTAATCGAAGTCCGGCGCGTCGGCGCGGCCGAGTGGATCGGTCTAGCGCGCGGGGACGTCGTTTGCATGGGGGACTCGGTCAGGGCGCAGGCATTCAGCCGCGCGACTCTGCGCCTGCCCGACCAGAGCGTGATCCGCCTCGACCAGCACTCCACACTCACGCTCGACGAGCCGGACGACGGCGCCGCCTCGCTCGTGAGGCTCATCCGCGGCGTGATCCACGTCATCAGCCGCGACCCGCGGTCGCTGCGCTTCAGCACGCCGCACGTCAACGCAGGCCTCAAGGGAACCGAGTTCGACATCCGCGTCGACGAAGCCGAGGGTGAGACCGCGATCGCCGTGCTCGAGGGAACCGTCGAGGTCACGAACGCCGCCGGCCGCGTCGACGTGCCGAGCGGCTTCGTCGCGACGGCTCATGCGGGCGAAATGCCCGCGCAGACTCCGATAGCCGAGCCGATCGACTTGATGCGCTGGGCATCGTATTTCCAGCCAATACTCGACGGACCGCTGCCGGACCCGGAACAGGAAGCGCCTCCCGCTCTCGCGAACGATCCGCAATGGCTCGCGACACGCGGCGCCGCCCGGCTCCAGCACGGCGATCTCGCCGCGGCCGAGGCCGACTTCGCGGCGGCGGCGACGAACGCGCCCGGCGATGCGACCGTGCTCGCGCTGCGCGCGATCGCGGCGCTCGGCCGCAACGACATCGCGACCGCGCGAACTCTGGCTCACGCCGCTGCGAACGCGTCGGCGAGCTCGGTGCCGGCCAAGATCGCGCTTTCGCACGTCCAGCAAGCCGACGGAGATCTTTCAGGCGCCCTCGCGAGCGCTGGCGCCGCGCTCGCGCGCGAACCGGACAACGCGATCGCCTGGGCACGGCGCGCGGAGCTCGAGCTCGGCCTCGGCGACTCGTCTCAGAGCCTCGAAAGCGCTCGGCACGCCATCGGCCTGCGATCGTCGTTCGGTTACGCGCATAGCGTGCTCGGTTTCGTGCTCCTGAGCCGCCTGGACATCGGCGGCGCGATCGCCGCGTTCGAGCGCGCGAGCGCGCTCGACCAAGGCTCGCCTCTCCCGCAGCTCGGGCTCGCGCTCGCGCTGATACAGCGAGGCGATCTCCTCGCCGGCCGTCAACATCTCGAGGTTGCGGTCGCACTCGATCCGTCCAACGCAATCATGCGCAGCTACATGGGGAAGACATACGACGCGGAACATCGGACGACGCTGCCGGGAACTCAGCTCGATCTCGCGAAGCGCTTCGACCCCGCTGACCCGACGCCGTGGCTCTATGACGCGCTCGTCAAGCTGAGCCGTAACCGTCCAGTCGAGGCGCTCGACGATCTGCTCACGGCGACCGACCGCAACGACAACCGCGCCCCTTTCAGGTCGAGGCTCGCGCTCGACGCGGATCTCGCTACGCGTAGCGCGGGTACCGGCCACGTCCTTCGCGAGGTCGGTTTCGGGCAGCTCGCGCTGCTCGGTGGCTGGTCCGCGACGAGGCTCGACCCGGCCGACTACGCAGCTCACAGGTTGCTCGCGGACGTTTATTCGACAGAACCGCGCCATGAGCTCGTTCGCGTCAGTGAGTTGCTTACATCACAGCTTCTCCAGCCGGCCAACCTAACGCCGATCCAACCTCAGCTCGCACAAGTCGGCTCGCTGCACGCCGATCGAGGCGGCCCAACCGAACTTGCGTTCACGGAATTTACTCCGCTAGTGACCGCGAACGGCTTGCGTTTCGAGTTTTCGTCCGTCGGCGCAAGCGACAACACGCTCGGCGAAGACGCAGTGCTCGCCGGTCTGCACGATCACATTTCCTACAGCGTCGGACAGTTCCGCTATTCGACGGACGGATTCAGGCCCAATAGCGATTTCGACGAGAAGATCGACAACGCGTTCGTACAGTTCAGCCCGAGCGATCGGTCGAGCTTTCAGGCAGAGCTGCGTTCCTTCGATCTCGAGCACGGCGATGTGCAGCGGCTCTTCGATCCTGACCTGTACGATTCGGACCAACGCCTGCACGACTCCGGCGACCTGCTGCGCGTTGGAGGACGGCGTCGATTCGACAACGGCGATACCTTGCTCGGCTCGCTTGTCCACGAGACTAGCGCGACCACCGTTCTCCACTTTGGTCCTGCAGCATTCGACATCGCAGGCGATGCCGACATGAACGGAGTCGACATTCAGCATATCCACGAGGCGGCGCGCTGGAACGTCAAAAGCGGCGTTCTGTACGTGCGGGAGAGCCAGTTCAACACGACGCGCCTCGAGCTCCCCGGCCTGCCTCCCATTGAATCCAGCCTCGCCACCGTGGCCTATCAGAAGTCCGCGTATGCGTATGCGGACATCGCGCTGACCCGCACGTTCACGCTGGATGTGGGTGCCGCAGCTGATTCGGTAAGCGACGCGTTCATCGATCGCAGCAGGGTCGACCCCAAGCTCGGTGCGACCTGGAGACCGAGCGACCGCATCACTCTGCGCGCCGCGGCGTTCCAAACGTTGCAGGCCAATTTTTCGAGCTCGAAGCAGAATGCGCAGCCGCGACTTGAGCCCGTGCAGGTCGCCGGTTTCAGCCAGTTCCTGTTCGCATCCAACGGTGACGAGGCCACGGTCTACGGGCTTGGGCTCGACACCAGACTATCGAAAACGATGTTCGCTGGAGTCGAGCTGATGCAGCGAAACGTCGACAACCAGGCTGTGCGCGTCGACGACGCCGGGCAGTTATACCTCGCACTGACGCTGGCCACTGAAGACCTTGGGCGAGCGTACTTCTATTGGGCTCCTCTAAGGACGATCAGCTTCAGCGCGCAATACGAAATGGATCATTTCGTCGCCGACGCGCTTTCGGCGTATCAATTCACCGAGATGCGGTTGCGCCGTTTGCCTCTCGAGGTACGGTACTTCGGCAGTACCGGGCTCACGGCCGGGCTCCGCGCGTCGCACTATCACCAGGAGGGCGTGTTCCCCTCTTCGACCGGTCCGGCGTTCGCGCCCGGCGAGGACGACTTCTGGGTCACCGACGCGATGTTCGGCTACCGGTTTCCGAAGCGGCGAGGCGTGTTGTCCTTCAACGTCGACAACCTATTCGACAAGCACTTCCGCTACCAGGACATCGATCCGGACAACCCGACCGTGACACCCGACCGGTTCGCTTACTTCCGCTTCACGTTGTCGTTCCAATGACCGCCGGACAGGGAATGTGATCCCAAAAGCCAGAAATCGCTGGACTTGCGACTCAGAACGTGGCGTAAGATCGTCGCGGGGGACGAAGGAACTAGCTGTATTCCCATCCAACATTTCGACGACGCGATCGTTGGCGGCTAAGCCGGCCACGAATAACAAGAGGTAAGTCGAGCAAATGTCCGTACAAAAACAAGCCGAGAGCGAGGCCTGCTCGGAAATCGCTGCTCTACTGCACGATCAGTTTTCGCGGTTGACTCGCCAACTGCGCAACCTCGACTCGCCGCAGGGGATGACGCCGGAACGCCTCAGCGCGCTTGCGGTCATCGACAAGCGCGGCCCCATTTCCGTCACGGCTTTGGCCGACAAGGAAATGGTGCGGCCCGCGACGATGTCGCGGATGGTCTCGGCGCTCGTCGACGAAGGGCTCGCGAAGCGCAGTGGCGACAAGAACGACGGCCGCGGCGTGCTCGTGAGCGCGACGTCGAAAGGCAGACGCGCGTATCTGCGTGCACAGCAGCAGCGCTTGCAGCACTTCGCCAACGCGTTGAGCGCCCTGTCGCCGGAGCAGCTCTCCGCGATGCGAAGCCTCGCGGCGGCCCTCGAGCGGCTCACGATGGTGCTGTTGGACGAGTCCGCGCTCGCGGACGAATAGCGCCCGCTAGGCCTCACCGCCCGCGTCGAGCGAGTGCCGCACGATTCCGGCGAGCTCGGCCAGCGTGAACGGCTTGGCGAGCACGCTGATCCCCGGCCGCGAGCCGTGGTCCCGCGGCCGCTGACCCTCGACCATCACGACGATCTTGAGGCTCGGCCGCGCCGACCGGGCGCGATCGAGCAGGCCCAAGTCGTCGCGGGCGGGTCCATCGACGATCAATAGGTCACCGGCCTTCGCACCGAGGACCGCGATCATGTCCTCATCGCCGGCCGCGAGGTCGACCGTATAGCCGAGCACCTCGAGGATCTGACGCACCGTCGACCGCACCGCCTCTTCGGGCGCGAGGACCACGATCCGTTCCTTGCCGCTCGGCAGAGTCGATAGTGGCATCGTCATGTCGTTCTGTTCCGCGCTCTGGTCGGCGGATAGCGGCAGCGACAGCGCCACGGTCGTTCCTCGACCGACTGCGCTCTCGAGTGCGACGGCCCCCCCGGCCTGCTCCGCGAACCAGCGGACCATGCTGAGGCCTAGACCCGTGCCGCCGCGGTCCCGCTTGGTCGAATAGAACGCCTCGAAGACTTTATGGATCGCGTCCGGGGGGATGCCGCTGCCGTCGTCGGCCACGCTCACGTTGACATAGTCCCCGGCCTTCGCGAGGCCGCGCGCCGCCGCCTCCGTCGCGCCGAGATGCGCTCGCTTCACTCCGATCGTCACGGCGCCCTTCGCCTCGATCGCGTCGCGAGCATTGATCGCGAGATTCACGAGAACGCTCTCGAGTTGCGCCGTGCTCGCGCGAATCTTGCCGGCGTCGCGCTGCAGCTCCACGCGCAGCGCGACCTTCGAGCCGAGCGCGCGGCGCAGCAACGGCTCGAGCTCGGTCACGACCTTGCACGGGTCGATCACGGCCGTCTCGAGCTGCTCGCGCCGCGCGAAGGCGAGGAGCTGCTTGATCAGATCCGCTCCACGCTTGCTCGCGTCGCGCGCCGACTTGAGCTTCTCGAACGTCTTCGGCCGATCGCGGAGCTCTTCCGCGACGAGGTACAGGTTGCCGACGAGCACCGTCAAGAGGTTGTTGAAGTCGTGCGCGATGCCGGCGGTCAGACTGCCGAGCGCCTCCATCCGTGCGCCGTGTTGCACCGCGGCGCGCAACCGCGTCTCGTCGCCCGCGTTGACGAACAGGCCGCAGAGGATCGGCCCGTTGGAACCTCGCGTCTTGCGAATCTCGCCGCGCAGCGTGACCGCCGTGCCGGCGGCGGAGCGTAACCGCAGTATGGACGTCGCAGCGGCGTCCCGCGGTTGCACCCACGACGACCACTCGTCGGGTTGCACGAGAAACTCGGTGAACGAGCGTCCCTCGAGTCGATCCGCGACGCCGATCCCGAGGAGCTCCTCCATGAGTGCGTTGGCCGCGAGGATGCGCGCGTCGAGCGTCAGCGCGATCGTCGCGACGATCTTGCTGTCCTCGAGCAACGACCCGTCGACGACCGGTTGCTCCGCGTCTGCGCGGCTTTGTGTTCGTCGCATGATCTCTACTGCAACCTCGCGAACCCTCGAGAACGCGCGAAGTATTTGATCGCTCAGGCTAATACGAAAGGAGCGTGGCCGGTCTTGAAGGCCGTCACAGTTCCCCGTGGCGGCGTAAACAGTCGAGTCGCGCCGGCCCTGAGAGGGATACCGCAGAAACCGCACGGATAGCGAGACCTCTCTCACATGCGCGCCGCGCCGGCCGCGCTAGAGTATTCGGTGCCGACCGCACGGTTGGAGAGGCGTTTTGACCGACTCGAAGCTCACCCGAACGATCGCGACGACGGCGACGATGAAGATCGCCGGTCTCCACTCGCAGGATCTTTTCTATACGCCTTTGGAGGAGCGCTTCGAGCGGATCACGCGCGTCGCACGGCGCGCGCTGCAAGTGCCCGTGGCCGCGATCACGCTTCTGAGCGACGAGAAGCAGTGGTTCAAGTCCGCGGCCGGCTGGGGGATCTCCGAGCTGCCTCGCGCGCACGGCATCTGCCGATTCACGGTCGAGGAGAATCGCCTGCTGACGATCGCGAACACGCTCGAGGACCCACGCACCGCGCAGCTCCCGATCGTGGTCTCGGCCCCGCACTTCCGCGCCTATGCCGGACACCCGCTCGTCGATCAGAACAATGACGTGGCTGGCACGTTCTGCGTGCTCGCGCTTCAGCCGCGCGAGTTCACGGCCGCGGATCGGCAGTCGATCGTAGACCTCGCGGCGATGAGTCAGCGCGAGCTCTTGTCGCATCATCTCACCGACGCGCACTTGGCCCTCACGTCGAAGCTCAGCGTAGCGCGCCGAGAAGCGATGATGGATCCGCTCACGCGCCTTTGGAATCGCCGCGGCGCATCGATGCTGCTCAAGGCGGCGCTCGCGGTGGCCGATCAGCGCGGCACCCCGCTGACGCTCGCGCTCCTCGACCTCGACAACTTCAAGCGCATCAACGACAGCTACGGTCACCAGATCGGCGACGAGGTTCTGCGCAAGGTCGCGAGCCGTCTGATCGGCGTCGTGCGCAACAACGACGTCGTGTGTCGAATCGGCGGCGACGAGTTCCTGATCGTGATGGCGGACACCGATGCGCCGGCCGCGAGCAACGTCGCCGAACGCGTCCGGCGCGTCATCACGGACTCGGTGGTGCCGACGCGAGACGGCGCGATGCCGATGAGCGTGAGCGTCGGCTGCACGGTGCGCGCGCCGCGCGAGGACCTGCCCGTCGACGAGCTGCTCGAGCGCGCCGATCAAGCCCTGCTGCAGGCCAAGTCGGGCGGCCGCAACCGCGTGCGAATGACCAGCTGAGGCGCGCGTCCGCGCCCCTCTCCGGCGGGATCCGCCCCTGCGCCGGAGGTTCGTTGCCCGCCAATCGCGATTCGTGCGATAAATATTCAGACGGTCGAGAATCCGGCAGGGGAACAACGCGCCCGACCCCGGCTCGAAGCCTGTCGAAGACAATACGAATGGAGAACGTTGGATGAGCAATCGCATTCGCGCGACGGGCGGCTGGCGGCTCGCCGTCGTCGTCGCCCTGGTCGGTGTCGCGGGCGCCGCTGCGGCGCAGCCGAGCACCGCACCGGCGCCTTCCCCCGAGAAGCAACGGCAGACCAAGCTCGGGATCGAGCAAAAGACGGCGGCCGGGCTGTACGCGTACTTCAAGCAGAAGGCCGACGGCGGCACGCCGCTGACTTGGAGATCCGTGCCGGATTGGACCGGGATCTGGACTCGCGAGGCGAGCCCGTTCTTCTTCGATCCGGATCAGACCTCGATGACGTCGATGCCGACCGCGAAGCTCACCCCGCCGTTCGAGAAGCAGCTGCGCGAGAAGCTCGACCGCATCGCTCGCGGCATCGAGTTCGATCCACTCAGCAACTGCGAGCCCGCGGGGATGCCGCGCTGGCTGGTCGAGCCATTCCTGCGCGAGTTCGTGGTCACACCCCAGCAAACCTATCTCATGAACGAGATGCAGAACGAGATACGCCGCATCTACACGGACGGCCGCGGCCATCCGAGCCCGGACGATGCGTATCCGCTCTGGGAGGGAGACTCGATTGGATTCTGGGAAGGCGACAAGCTCGTGATCCACACGAATCAGATGCGTGCCGGCCAATACCAGCGGCTCCAGCCGGCCTATACGGAACGGGTCGAGACCGTCGAGGTCTGGCGAAAGACGGATCCGAGCACGATGACGGTCGACGTTTGGTCATACGACCCGCCGGTGCTCATCGAGCCCTGGTACACTAAACAGGTCTACAAGAAATTGTCGAACGCGGACAACAGCCTACGCATTCGCTACTGGGACTGCGGCGAGAACCAGAACAACACGGTCACGAAGACGGCGGAAGGCTCCTCGGACTTCACCAACTTCACGTTCACTAAGAAAGGCGACAAGTAAGGAGACTCGTAATGAGGAAAATCTTGGGTTGCGCGTTCGGCGCCATGGTGCTGGCCGCAGCACCGAGCTTCGCTCACCACTCCGCCGTGATGTTCGACGAGGCGAAAGAGATCACGGTCAAGGGAACGGTCAAGGAGTTCCAGTACACGAATCCGCACTCGTGGCTGCTCGTCGACGTGAAGAACGAGGACGGGACCGTCACGACGTGGGGCTTCGAGGCGGAGGGGCCGAGCACGCTGACGCGCGCCGGAATCCGCAAGAGCGACTTCATGCCCGGCACCACGATCACGATCTCTGGCCATCCGATGCGCGACGGCCGGCCGGCCGCCTCGTGGACCAAGGCCATGCGCGGCGACGGCAAGGAATTCGTCCCGGGCGCGGGCTTCGCAATCAAGTAGCCGGTCGCGGCGGGAACGCGCCCGGCGCGCCGCGGACCGTCACCTCGCGTTGCGGGTGCGGCACGCGAATCCCGGCGTCGCGAAACATGTCCCAGACCTTGAGCAGCACCTCGCTCTTCACGTTCTGCACGCCGTTGTGGGCGTCGGCGATCCAGATTCGAACCTCGAGCTCGAGGCCGTTGTCGCCGAAGGCGATGAGCAGACATCGGCACTCCGGCTCGGCGAGCACGCGCGGCGTCTCGCACGCGGCCCGGACGCAGATGTCGATCGCTCGATGCACATCCGTGTCGTAGGCGACCCGCACCGGGATCCTGAGCCGCGTGTGGCTGTTCGTGTGCGTCCAATTCTCGACGCGCTCCGAGATCAGCGTCTCGTTCGGGATCAGGTGCTCCACGCCGTCGCGCGTCACGACGGACACGTAGCGGCCGCCGAGCGCCGTCACCCATCCGTAGGTCCCCGACACCGAGATCACGTCGCCGGGACGTATCGACTGGTCGATCAGCAGCACGACGCCGCTGACCATGTTGCTGATGATCCTCTGCAACCCGAATCCTGCGCCGAGGCCGAGCGCGCTGACCAGAACGGCGATCGCCGTGAGATCGATCCCGAGACTGTGCACACCGATGAGCACGGCGAGGCCGACGAGAGTCACTTTGAGCGACTTCGCGAACAGCACTTGCGCGGACGGCGACAGCGTGCGGCTCAGGCGAACCCGCGCTTCGAACAGTCGCGTGACGTAGCTCGCAATGGTCAACAGCACGGCCAGCACGATCGCCGACTTGATCACGGAATAGAGTGAGATGCGCAGCTTCGGCGTGCCGAGAGCCACCGCGTCGAGCATCGCGATGGTCGGCTCGAGCAGCCGCAGGATGCTGAGCGCCGCGACCGACCAGACCGCCCAGGTGATCAGCCTCGCCCAGGTCGCGCTCGGCGCGGCCTGCGAGAGGAGACGGATCACGACCCAGGCCGTCAGCAGGCTTGCCGCGATCTGGATCAGGTGATTCGGCCAGCGCGCGACGCCCGCGGCGAGCAGCGTGATCGCGAGCAGCCCGAGCCAGACCAACGCGAGCGCGAGCGGCCGCACGACGGTGAGCAGCGACGCGAGCACGGGCTGAGCGGGCGGCCGGTCGAGCACGGTGAGGCGACGCACGACGAGGACCGAGGCTCCGAACGCCGCCAAGATGACGACCAGCTGCACGGCGTTCTCGAGCACGAACACGTTCGCGAGCAGCCACTGGAGAATCGCGTTACCGATCTCGGCGAGTCGCCGCGTGTCGATGAGATCGCCCATGACGGACCTCGCTGTGACTCAGAACTCGCAGGAGTCTAGCGGAGCCGACGCGGGGCCGCATGAGCGCGGCCACGACGGCGCCGAGCGCCACCGCGTCTGCGCCGCGA
>Ga0066652_100001853_pt1 | contig 11230 bp, 10 predicted proteins | sample GraSoiAngelo_101_FD_71413 | JGI IMG/M metagenome (GOLD analysis project Ga0066652, IMG submission 71413) | Grasslands soil microbial communities from the Angelo Coastal Reserve, California, USA - 14_0903_02_30cm | ecosystem: Environmental > Terrestrial > Soil > Grasslands | place: USA... | reverse complement strand
TTTAACGGCAAAAACAAAGGCGGGATTCTAGCAGAAAGCTTCAGTTAAAGGAAAAGCAGCTGCTTCTAGACCATTCCCTGCATTCTTTCGACGTCGAGGACACCTGGCACGCCTTTGATCGATCCAATTACCTTGTCCAGGTGCTTCACATCAAAGACTTCAACCGTAACTTCGATGTGTCCACGCTCATCCGAAGCGACGGATGCTCGCGCGTCTCGGATTCCAGTCTTCATATCTGAAATCGCGCCGGTGATGCCGGCGATCATTCCAGTGCGATTTTCGGTGATTGCTAAAAGTTTTACCGCGTATGCTGTTTTTTCCGGTCGCCCAGCCCACTCCACTTCAACAATCCGCTCACGATTTACCATGAGTTGATTTACATTCTTACAGCGTTTGGTATGTACTGCGACACCCTTGCCACGCGTGACATAACCAATTATCTCTTCACCATGTAACGGGTTGCAGCAGCGCGCACGCGTAACCATCAAGTCGTCGACACCGCGAACGAGAATCGAGTCATCGCCCAAACGGATGAGTCGCTTGACTGCTCGAACTCCACTTCGCAGTCGCGACTCTTTCTGTTTATCAAGCTGCTCAAACTGCTCGGGACCCAAATACTTTGAGATGATGTTACGAGGAACAAGTTTTCCGTAACCGATAGCGGCGAGCAAATCGTCTACACGACCATAGCCGTAATCGCTGGCAACCTGTTTCATCGTCTTATCGTTGTCAGTCAGGATCTTCTTGGGTGACAGTTGAAATCGCCCAGCTTCTTTTTCAAACAACTTTCGACCGATCTCCATCGATTCAGATCGCTGCTGTTCAGCAACCCAATGACGAACTCGATTACGAGCTCTCGAGGTGACAATGAAGTTCAACCAATCACGGGACGGATGGGAGTTACTGCTGGTAATAATTTCTACAACGTCGCCGTTTTGAATCTGGGTGCGCAGCGGGACCATTCGTCCATTTATGCGAGAGCCCGTACAGGTGTTCCCTACTTCCGAGTGGATCATGTACCCGAAATCGACAGGAGTAGCACCACGCGGAAGTTGGATCACTTTACCCATCGGGGTGAACGCATAAACGTCCTTCGGGTAGAGATCGAGCTTGAGCGAATCCAAAAAGTCTTTTGAGTCCTTGACCTCCTGAGTCCATTCAACTAATGAGCGTAGCGCCTGCAATGCCTGATCGTCGTCATGAGCGCCGCGTTTGCCTTCCTTATATTTCCAATGAGCCGCCACACCTTCTTCGGCGATATTGTGCATGTCTTCGGTGCGGATCTGGACTTCGAAGGATTGGCCTTTGGAACCAATAACGGAAGTATGCAGCGATTGATACAGATTGTCGCGTGGCGTCGCGATCCAATCCTTGATACGTCCCGGTACTGGTTTCCAGTTGTTGTGGACCACACCGAGTGCTGCGTAGCAATGCCGAATCTCGTTTGGAGTTATGACTCTCGCTGCCACCAAATCGTATACCTGGTCGAGACTAATCTTCTGGCGTCTTAGTTTTTTCCAAATCGAGTACAGTCGCTTAACACGACCTTCCACCAGGACAAACGGAACTTCTGACTCATTCATCTTCTGCTCGATGCGCGTAGTAACGCTCTTGAGGAACGCTTCATTTTCAGGGCGTCGTTTTTCGAGTTGTTCGGCAAGTTCGCGGTAGTCTTCCGGATGTAGATGTCTGAAAGCTAAGTCTTCGAGTTCACCGCGCAGCTTACCCATTCCCAACCGGTGCGCAATTGGAGCGAAGATGTCCATGGTCTCTTCGGCAATTCGCTTTCGCTTTTCAGTGCTCAAGTAGTGCAGCGTTCGCATGTTGTGAAGACGATCCGCCAACTTGACCAGCACAACGCGGACATCGTCGATCATCGCCAACAACATCTTGCGCACGTTTTCAGCCTGCTGCTCTTCCCGAGAGATATTGCTGATCTGAGCAATCTTCGTGAGTCCATCTACGAGGTGGGTGATGTCCTCACCGAAGTACTGATTAATCGTATCCAAATCTACTAACGTATCTTCGACAACATCGTGGAGCAGTCCCGTCGCGACGGACACTTCATCAAGTTTCATGTCGGCGAGGATGTTTGCAACTTCCAGGGGATGAACCAGATAGGATTCACCGGAGGCTCGTTTCTGACCCTTATGTTCGCGCGCTGAAAAGAGGTACGCGCGGCGAAGCAGATCGAGGTCCGCCTGCGGGTGATTTGCGGCTACTTTCTCAACAATATCTTCGATTCTGATCATCTAATTTCGAGAACTGAAGTATAACAAAAAGGTGATGTCACGACTTTAAAGTCGGACATCACCTGATGTTCTCTGGAGTGATTGGTTACTAGCCCTTGGGGGGGGAAGCAGCCTGCCGAGCTTCCTCTTCCTCTTTACGTTTTTGTGCGGCCGCACTCAGTTCAGTCGTTCGTTTAAGCGCTACTTCATACTGTTTCTGATAGTCAGCCTTTGCTTCGGTCTTTCCATCCATTTCAGCAAGCTTCGACGCTTCCAGCAGCAAGTTCGTCTTGTAGGACCAAGCCGACTCATTGTTGGGATCATATTTAATCGCGTTCTCCGCTTCGCCGAGACCCTGCTTAACGCACATCTGCGCCGATTCAAATTCCTTTTGATCTAGCGGCTTCTTGTACGCGACAGTCGCCTTGTTGTTGCTCTTGTCGACGGTCGTTGTTTTATTTGACGGCAATTCCGTTATCTTGAACGAGCAGTCCCAATCTTTACTTGCAAGAACGATAAAAGCTTCAGCTCGCTTTTCAGGTTCCGCGCCCTCATTGACGGCGCGGGAAGTAATCCATTCCCGCAATTTGGCGTCATCTTTAGTGGCGCCATAAAGGTAGGCGATCGCCTTGTACGCTTCTTCGTCGTTCGGATTCTTAGCAAGAAGCTGTTGATACGCCTCAATCGCTTTCTGAGCCTTAGCAAGATTGTCGGGTGCTTGAACTCCCGGTCGATATTGCGCGTGGATCGTTCGAGCGATGAACATTGGGGCAGTCTTGTTATCGGGATCCAAACGTGCGGCCTCACGAGAATGCTGTTCTGCTTCCTCAAACTTACCTTCGCGGTAGGCGCGTGCCGCTTCGTTTAATTGATTCTTAGCTCTGATGCGATTGACTACACCGCAACCGGATGTAGTGGCAACAAGAATCGTTAAGATTAAGACAATCCTCGTCTGAGAGAGTTTCATTTATCAATGACTCCAAGAGTTGAATAAGATCGGCGACAAATTACTAGCTCGTGTTTCCAAGCCGGGGCTTACAAGCACCAATCTTCGTTATTAAGGTAGATCGTCGACCTGCAATCCCACTGGGCTGGCGCCGGCGCCTTTTATCGCGTCAATCACTTTCACGACATCGCCGTACTTCGCAGCTCGCGGAGCCTTCACAAAAACCGTCTTCTCAATTCGCTCATCGTCTTTGACGTCCGAGCGGGCTTCCATTCCGACCTTATAAGCACGCTGTTCTTTGCGTTGTTGAAAGGTTAGCAAAAGCTTTTGGGCCAAAGGAGCCGTGTCGTTCACCGAACCTAAAGAGTCAGCATTCAACTTGATTGAGAGATCGGGAGCGATTGAAACAACCAAGGTCAAAGGATTAGGTTTGAGCTTACTTAGATCCTCATTTGGATCTCGTTGAGTTGGTATGTCAGCTTGAAACCGAGCCGGTTTAAGTGGCGTAACCACCATGAAAATGATCAGCAACACCAACAGAACGTCGATCAACGGAGTAACGTTAATGAAAGGTACCGCCGTGTTAAGGCTCCGCTTCTCATGTTTATCTGGGTCCATCGCCGATTGCGACATCTGTATTCTCCTCTGTTAATGCTCTTAGGAAGTTGGCTTGGCGGCGACCTGGCCACCTTTTCTCTTATCAGCCACAAGTCCGATTTTGTCGACGCCGAGTTTTCTCACTTCGTTGATGACATTAACAACGTCGCCATAACTCACGCCAATCCCACTCTTGATGTAAACGATTCGATCCTGTTCGTTCTTGATTGCCTTCAGCATCGTATCGACTTTGTCAGACAGCTCTTCCTTTTGGATTTTTTTCTTTCCCAAATAGTACTCGCCGTCATTCGGAATAGAAATCACAACCGACGACTCCTTGATAATTCTTGGATCGACATCCGGGTTGGTCATTTGCTTTGGGTACGCGACTGTAATTCCCTGCTGCAAGAAGGGAGTGACCACCATGAAGATGATCAGCAATACCAACATAATGTCGACCATCGGCGTGACGTTAATTTCCGACTGTACGCCACCGGAACCACCTCCACCTGACATTCCCATAACAACTTTTCCTTTCCACGCCTGGGTAACTGTCGTCGCGCGATGCGAGCACAAGCACCGCGCGATTCACCACGTTTCGTTGGATGAGCAGCCTTATGGCTTCAACTGCTTGGTTCGGTTCTTGATGAAGTAGTCGACCAATTCTGAGGCCGAGTTATCCATCTCAACAACGAAGCCGTCCACTTTGCCTGTGAAGTAGTTGAACAACCACACCGCGGGCACCGCGACGAGCAAACCGAGAGCGGTTGTAAACAGCGCTTCCGAGATACCACCCGCGACTGCGGCGATACCAGCGGACTCTGCGTTCTTCATGCCACGGAAGGCGTTGATGATACCAAACACCGTACCGAACAATCCTACGAACGGCGCGGTCGAACCGATCGTTGCCAAGCCTGACAATCCACGTTTGAACTCGGCCGTCTTGATGGCGATCGCTCGTTGCAGGGCGCGCTTGGATGCGTCAATTTCGTCACCCGAGATATCAGAAGAAGCCTCGTGTGCACGAAACTCTTGCAAGCCGCTGCTCACAACCATAGCGAGGTGTGACTTGCGGTGCTTGTCGCTGATATTAATCGCCTCTTCGATGCGATCGTTCTTGAGCGCTTGCGCTACTCGTGGCGCAAATTCGCGCGACTGCTTCTTGGCTGCCGAATAGGTCAGGTATCGTTCGACCATGATGGCGATCGAATAGACTGACATGATTAGGAGCACGATAACGACGGCGATGGCTACTCCGCCCATGTTCTTGACCATTTCAGTGAGCGTAAAGTGGTCGGCACCGCCGCCCTCCGGGCTGGGAGCAGCTTCCTGTAAAAGCAGCAATAGACCAAGTGCCTTTGTTCCGAAAAGACTGGTTAAAATTGTCACGGTAAACCCCTCCAAAGAGTTTTAATTAGATTGATAGCAAGCAGAGAAGCCGGGACGGCCGTACGGAAACCGCGGCGACACGACAAGTGCTCTCCGCAGTTATTGAGCCACGAAGTTGTACTGGATCACTCCGGTAACTTTAACTGGCTGCCCCGAAAGCTTGGTTGGGGAGAATCTGGCCTGGCGCGCAGCACCAACTGCTACAGCTTGCAGCAGGGGATGCCCTGACAAGGCTTTAGCCGAAACCACACTGCCATTCTCATCAATGAGTACTTGAACTACAACAGTACCCGCCGCATGAGCAGCTCTGGCGATTGGTGGATATGCCGGCTTGGGTAAGCTTATTGCCTTACCATTTAACACGCCTCCTGAGATTGGAGCGCGGGGCGGAGTTGGCTTCGCCTCGGGTGGCGGTGGTTCATCAGCAATTGCGACCTTGGTTGGCGCAGCGACGACTGTTCCAGCGCCTGGACCAGCGGGCATCGGAGCAGCAGCGCTTGAGTTCTCAGTACCAAGCACGGTTGTAACACCGCGTCGTACCGGCGGAACGTCGCTAGCCTTTGCAGAGACTTCCTTCGGAACTAACTCGGTCCGATCCACGGACGCCACAAGCTCTTTACGTATATCAACATTCTGCTCAACCTTGACTGGTTTTGCTTCCTGTTTTTGCTCAGGCTCTTTCTGCTGCTGAGGCACCGGCACCGGCGCTACAAGAGTCGTCAGCTCCAATTCCATCTCGCCGAGATGGTTGTCATACCAATAAATACCGGCGATGAAGAAAGCCACCGTCAGCACAACATAAATTGCCAAGGTGACGAGAACGAACGAGCCCTTTCGCGAGATGTCTTCCTTATGCGAACTCGACTCAACGAGATTGTCGAACATCTATATTGTCCTCCACTTCCGGCGCCAAATGGATCAGGGGTTCAAAGTGTAAGTAGCGAAAATACTTCTCAAACGTCGACTGCAAGAGCCCGCTCGAGTTCCAACAAGATAGAAAGGGGAAAACAGCAGCTCCTGCGATATTGAGCACACCGAATAGACTTGAAAGCCGCTGTGCGAGAAAAGCAAAACTCGCCGGCCTGCTCAACAGACTGCCGCCGCGCCCACTTCAATGTTTTCACAACGCAGGGTCGACTCTTGAGATATTTAATTGGCCAGCAACGGCCGCAGTCTAAGCCGCATGCCATTTCAAAGTCAAGCGTAAACTGGCCAAACAAACTGTAAAGTCAGTGTAAAACTGAAAGGGACTTAACTATCAAACCCGACTCGCTCCGCTTGAGCGCTTTCCGGCACGAGCAGCCATGGCATCCGAACCAGAGGCCTTCTTCGAAGACGACTGCACACCGCCACGAAGGGGCTTATTCAGGTTGATAGCCGCAGCACGGTTTGCCGTATCAATCTTCTGCTCCCACCAGACCATGATCGGGCTTGCAACAGCAATGGATGAATAAGTACCGAAGATTATTCCGATCAGTAGTGCCAGCGAAAACCCACGTAACACTTCACCGCCAAATAGGACCATCGCCAACACCGAGAGGAATACCAACCCGGAGGTAATAACAGTACGAGACAGTGTTTGGTTGATCGCGTCGTTTGTAATCTTGTAAAGCGATTCACGTCGATTGAGACGACGATTTTCACGAATCCGATCAAAAACCACGATCGTGTCGTTCACCGAGAAACCAACCAGCGTCAGTAACGCGGCGATCACCGTCAGACTCACTTCCCACTGGAAGATCGAGAAGAATCCAAGCGTAACCAGCACGTCGTGAAAGACAGCGATTACCGCCGCAGCTCCATAGGTCCATTCGAAACGCAGCGCAATATAAAGAAGGATTCCAACCAGTGCCGCTAACGTTACAGCAATAGCCTTATTGCGAAGTTGGCTTCCAGCGATGGCACCGACGGCATCGGTACCTACTATTTCGTAGGACGAATTTGGATCGCCGGCCAGATGCAAACCAACCTGTGCTTCTGGACCAAAAGTACTGAGCGCGTTGCGAACCTGGGCACGACCGGATTCAATCTCGGCCTGGGATTGTCCCTCGAGTGGCAACTTCACCAACACAGTGTCAAACTTGTCAGTCCCCTGAACAACTGCGTCGTTAAGCCCCTGCTTAGACAGTGCCGTGCGAATCGCTTCATCGGTAGGACGTTGTTTGAACTTTACAGTAACAACGGTTCCGCCTTTGAAGTCAACGCCAAGGTTAAATGCTTGACGACCCGTTGCCTGCCTGATGACTGCGGAGAACAGACCACCCAACATCAACAGAACCGAGATCGTGATAAATACGCGTCTGCTAGCTAACCAATCAAAGCGTACGTCTTTAAAAAATTGAATCATACCAGGACTCTCTAAATGCTTAGCGACTCCACTCGCTCTTTACGTCCCAACAACCAGATGAAGATAGTGCGCGACACATAGACGGCCGAGAAAAGATTGACCAAAAGTCCAATCACGAGCGTCACGGCGAATCCGCGAATCGGGCCAGTGCCAAACACAAAAAGGAAAAGGGACGAAATAATTGTGGTTACGTGTGTATCGATAATAGTAACAAATGCTCGACCGAAGCCTTGATCGACCGCAGACGGAATTGTTTTACCTGACCGCAACTCCTCACGTATGCGCTCAAAGATGAGCACGTTGGAGTCGACCGCCATACCGATAGTTAAGATGATGCCCGCGATTCCGGGAAGAGTAAGTGTAGCGCCAAACAGAATTAGACCGGCCATCATGAGGATCATGTTGAGCAGTAGCGCAACAACTGCATTGATGCCGGATCCTCGGTAATAGACAAGCATGAACAATACGACGAGCGCCAAGCCTACAGCCGATGCCCTTACCCCTGCGTTGATGGAATCCTGGCCCAGGCTCGGTCCAACCGTTCGCTCTTCAAGATACTCAATCGGTGCAGGCAAGGCTCCTGAACGGAGCGTCAGGGCGAGGTCTTCAGCAGATTGTTTAGTGTATCGACCTTCAATCTGCCCCTGGTCATGAATCTGAGACTTAATAAATGCGATCGATTGAACTTCATCGTTCAGAACGATACCCATGTAGTCATTAATATGGGCGCCAGTCCACTCACCAAATTTGTCAGCACCATTCTTCTTCAACGAAAAGCTGATTTCGAATTCGTCCGCTCCGCCCTGCCGCGGAATGGCATTGGCATTTCGCAATTCACTGCCATCAATAATTGCCGGGGCCTCAACAACTACCCACTTGGTTGGCTTTTCCTGAGTCTGATCCTTGTTAGCATCGGCCGTGGGATCGGTACGTTCCTTGTACTTCAACACTCGACGATTAGCCGGAATGGTACCGCCGGTGTTTAGCGACGCCATCGCTTCCTCTTGCGTTAAGTATGTTTGACTCGGCGCAGGACTCGGAGGACTGATTACATGAACCAGTTCAAGTCGCGACTCACCCTTTAGAAGATTCTTGATGCGTTCAGGATCCTGCACACCTGGCATCTGCAAGAGAATCTGGTGCGAACTCTGAGCACCGTGTGTCTGCAGGGTCGGTTCAGTAACACCCAGAGCGTTAATGCGGCTATCGATGATATTCATCGCCTGGGTCGTGGCGTTATCGGCCAGCGTTCGTTGAGCAAGCGAAGTCATCGACCAGATCAACTGGTTCCCGGACGTTGAAAATGACCACGTTGAGGTGTCGCCGAATTCGACCTTCTTTTGAACCGCTTCCTTGATGGCTTGAGCTTGAGATGGATCTGCGACGTCGAGAATAACCTGGTAGTTGCCGCCAGTCGTGACAGCGTTGGAGCCAGTAACCTGAAAACCAGCTTCCTTTGCCGCAGCATCCGCGGCAACCTTGTTAGCTTCCGTGAGATGCTTCAAAAACTCTTCGGTCTTCACTCGCATTACAAGGTGAGAGCCACCCTTAAGATCGAGTCCAAGGCGGATATTAGAAGCGAGTGTCGCTTTAATCCCCGACCAGGTGAAGTCCTTTAGAGTGGGACGATGACGAGGGCCTATCACAATGTAGAGCCCAGCAATTGTGACAATTGCGATTATGATTATTCGCTGCAGGAGATTCTTTTTCTTCATTACTTAAATCGTGGATTGTTAGATTTATTTCTTTTCTTCTTCGTCGATTCCGGCGATCGAGGTGCGAGATACTTCGATGATCGATTTGTCTGCACTTCTAATGAAAAAACTGGTGTCGCGCACAACCGTAATCACACCAATAACGCCCCCATTGGTGATTACACGATCGCCAAGCTTAAGAGTCGATATCGTTTCCTGAAGTTGTTTTTGTCTTTTCTGCTGAGGACGAATCAACAAAACATAAAAGACGCCGATGATTAGCACCATCGGCAGCAGTCCGCCGATAGCACCCAAACCACCCTGAAAAAAGATGAGAAAAGTATCCATTAGGTTTTAGTTGGCTCGAAGGATGGGAACTCAATCCTTTTCGACAAGGGAATCAAAAACTCAAAATCAAACAAGCAGAAGCCGCCAGCTCTCGAATTAGTATTCACCATTCGCAGTCAGCCGCTCGGTGAACTCTCGACGGAATTTAGGGAAATCGCGAGACCGGATAGATTGCCTTACACCTCGCATAGTGTCAAGGAAGAACGCTAGGTTGTGATGTGTCAACGAGATACTAGCGAGCATCTCACCTGCAAGATAAAGATGTCGGAGGTACGCGCGCGAGTGACGACGACAAACAAGACAGCCACAAGACTCGTCGAGCGGCCTGGGATCATGTGCGAATCTGGCGTTCTTGATATTCAACTTACCCGCTGACGTAAACGCCTGCCCGGTTCGTCCATTCCTCGTAGGTAGAACACAATCAAACATATCGACGCCTCGAGCGACTGCTTCTATAAGGTCTTCCGGTGTCCCAACCCCCATCAGGTAACGCGGTCGATCTGGTGGCATTTGCGGAGCAAGTTCACCAATTACGTCAAACATCACCGATTTTTCTTCGCCGACACTCAAACCGCCGATGGCATATCCATCAAATCCAATCTCCACGGTCTGTTCCAGGCTGCTTCTTCTTAAATCCAGATGGCCGGCTCCCTGAACAATTCCGAAAAGTGCTTGATTACCACTTAACTCCTGGGCATCAGTCCGGCCAAGATCTGCACCAACCTCTTGCAATCGATCAAAAGCTTTGCGTGACCGTTTTGCCCAACGGGCAGTGAGCCCCACACTCTTCTCGGTCTGCTCGTGATCGGCGTCACCGGCGGTGCACTCGTCAAACACCATAACGATGTCTGAACCCAGCGTAGCCTGTACTTCCATCGAAACTTCCGGCGATAGGAACTGCAAACTACCGTCAACATGAGAACGAAACTCTGTTCCTTCTTCGCTGATCTTTCGCAAGTTCCCAAGACTCCAAACTTGAAAACCACCCGAATCGGTAAGTAACGCTCGATTCCATCCGCTGAAGCGATGTAGACCACCGCAGGCTTTGATCGTCTCAACACCAGGTCGTAACCAAAGGTGATACGTATTACCAAGAATTATCTTCGCGTCTAGGTCTGAACCTTCCAACTCTTCGAAGCGAATAGCTTTTACCGTACCGGCAGTACCGACTGGCATGAAGACAGGTGTTTCAATTACGCCGCGCCTTGTAGTTAACAATCCTGTACGAGCCTCGCCATTTTGAGCAGTGACCTCAAAACGCAGGGCTTCCGGTTGCGACAACGGTACTAACCCTCTTTCCTCTTCTTATTCTTGTGTTTTTCGATGACACGGAGTGGCGTGGCGAAGAAATCAAACGCTTCGCGCAGGCGATTTAGCAGGTAACGTTCGTAGGAGAAGTGGAGTCCTGGCTTGCCGCCGGAGGTAAATACAACAAACGTGGGAGGCCTGATTCCGACCTGCGTCAAATACTGGACCTTCAAACGCGAATACCCACTCTTTCCTGCCGATGGGGCCGTCCCGCCACGTGGCTGATCGATTGCCCTTTCAAAAAAGTCGTTGAGCTGGGCCGTCGGTATACGTCGGTGACGTGCTTCGTATGCTTGTCGCACCAGGGGTAGGATTCGATCTACGCGCTGACCACTCAACGCTGAGATCGTTATGACCGGCGCCCATTCAA
>Ga0066652_100001848_pt1 | contig 11239 bp, 9 predicted proteins | sample GraSoiAngelo_101_FD_71413 | JGI IMG/M metagenome (GOLD analysis project Ga0066652, IMG submission 71413) | Grasslands soil microbial communities from the Angelo Coastal Reserve, California, USA - 14_0903_02_30cm | ecosystem: Environmental > Terrestrial > Soil > Grasslands | place: USA... | reverse complement strand
ATATTGATGACCAAAAAAGGTTCAGGGAGAAGATCCAGGACAGCGAACTGCTGTTTAAAACTATATCCAATACGTCTCCCGCTGCTTTATGGATGACTGACCGGGACCGGAATAATATTTTTGTCAGTGAAACCTGGCTTAGGTGGACCGGGAGAACTTTTAATGAAGAAATCAAGCAGGGATGGTTTTCTGCCATTTATGAAGATGAACGGGAAAAAACAATTGAACGTTTTTTTGAGTGTTTTAATGAGCGCAAGAATTTTACCGCGGAATTCCGCCTCATGGGTTCAGATGGTAAGGTGCGCTGGTGTCTTACAGAAGGAAAACCGTATTATGATATCAATGGCGCATTTGCCGGCTATGCCGGTTCGGTTGCGGATATTACTGAATTGAAGAGCCTGGAGCAACGCAAGGATGATTTTATCAAGATGGCCAGCCATGAATTAAAGACCCCGATCACTTCGATAAATGGGTATGTGCAGCTGTTACTAAACATTTACCAGGATGCGGAAGGCGAGGCGCTGCAGCTATCGAGGAACACAGTGAAATCATCGCTGGGAACGATAGCCAAGCAGGTTGTGAAATTGACAAGACTGATCTCCGAGCTTTTAGATCTTACCAAAATTGAATCTGGTAAGCTGGATTTGAACTATACCGGGTTTGACCTGACCGAGATGGTGGAGGAAGTGGTCCAGGATATTCGTCTTACTACTTCAAAACATGCTATTATAGTGGAAAGCAATTTTGAGGGTATGTTCTATGGCGATAAGGACCGTCTCGGCCAGGTGCTGATGAACCTGATCAATAATGCTATCAAGTATTCGCCGGAGGCTGATAGCGTGGAGGTCTACCTGGAAGGCGACAGTAAAAAAGCGTCTATACAAGTGAGGGATCATGGCATCGGAATTGATAAAAAAGATTTTACGAAAATATTTGAACGGTTTTACCGTGCAGAAGGAAAAGCAGAGCAGACTTATCCCGGTTTTGGCATCGGCTTATTTATCGCCAGTGAGATAGTCCACCGCCATAACGGGACAATCGATGTTTCGAGTGAAAAAGGAAAAGGGTCTATATTTACAGTTAACTTACCTCGTGATTTCCGCCAATGAAACCAGCAGGCAGTTCCACGCATAGTATATTGGTTGTTGATGACGATCCCGATATAAGCATGATGCTTAAATTAATGCTTGAGTATAAAGGTTATTCGGTTACCGTTTTGTCAAAGGTCGAGGAGACGGTCAAAACCCTGGAAGGTAATAATTATAGCATGGCTATTATTGATATGCTTTTATCCGGGGTTAGCGGCATAGATATCTGCAGCCGCATCCGGAACAACCAAAGCACGGCCCAATGCCCTGTGCTGATGATCTCGGCTCATCCGAATGCGAAAGAGATCTGCCTGCAGGCAGGAGCTGATGATTTTATTTCAAAACCCTTTGATATGAATGATATCCTGTCAAGGATTAGTCACCTTGTGAATAAGCAGTAGACTGCCTGGTTATTTAATTATTAACATTCAGGCTCAATGGCATAATTCTTTCATTCTATTATCCAGAGCTTCACAGAGTGTCATATTGAAAGTGATAATAACAGCAATGATATAATTGTTTTCAGTATAATTCTCGAAATATCTTAATTCGGTGAAAACCGTTGAAAGACAAAGAAGCTTCAAGGTTCCGGATTTTTTTCCGGAACTTTTTTCTTCGCAGATATACTAATGAGTACCGATAACAAAACAGGTCATAAGTAATTATGACCTGTTTGCTTTTGCTGATCGGGTAAATTGTTACACATGCTTGGTGGTAACCATCTGGGGTTTTTCAACCGTGATCTCTTTGTTTTCCACCCATACCGCGTAGTCATTTGGATAGATCCGTGAACCTTTCTTATGCATAATGTATAACCGGGTAAAAATGGCGCCTATAAACAGGATAATAGCAGAATAATAAACCCAAAGAATGGTAATGATCACTGAACCTGCCGCTCCATAAGTAGAAGATAAGCGGCTTCTCCCGAGGTAATAACCGATGAGGAACTTTCCTCCCATAAAAAGCAATGCGGTTATTATTACACCCGGCCTGACATCTCTCCACCTGATCTTTGCATCCGGTAAGACTTTAAAAATTAGCCCTACCAGGAATGCAATGATGAAGAATGATAAAACGAGGTTGAGTATATAAATAATCACTGTTTCGACCTTGGGGAATCGTTCCGAGAAACCCTGCAAAAAAATATCCATCAGGCTGTTGGCCGTAAGTGTGACTAATAACAAGAAGCCCAATGCGGCAACCATTGAGAATGACAGCAGCCGGTTTATGACCATCCTTAAGAAGCCCCTGCCTTTTCGCGGCTTTGCCTTAAGATGCCATATCGTGTTGATCGAATCCTGTATTTCCGCAAATACTCCTGTGGCTCCCAGTATTAAAGTGATAACACCTATTATGGCTGCGAAACGTCCACCTGGGGAATGGGCAGTATTCCGGATAATATCCTGTATCTGGAGTGCACCATCTTTCCCAATAAGAGTTACCAGTTCCTGGTAAATTCTTCCTTCCGCGGCTTCGTGTCCATAGAATATATCACTCAGCCGCATCACGATCAGCAGGAGAGGGGGAAAAGCAAAAATAGTATAGTAGGCGAGAGCCGCTGCTAGCTTGGGCACCTTGTTGGCTGCGAATTCAATAAAAAATTCGCCGATGAGCTTACGTGTGATACCGGCCATATGGTATCGTTCAGAAAAATAATGCCACAATCCGCCTGTTATGGCTAAAATAGTATCAATTTGCTATGTATTTTTATTACAAATTTGTTTCGAAAACACTCTGTATGACTGCTTTGCCAAAATCATTCCTTATCCTTTGTCAACTCTTTCTCTTCGCTACCGTTTCATTTTCCCAGGTTACCAGCGGCTATACCAGGACCGATGATGCAATTATTGTTTATCCGGATACAATGATCAGTAATGGTGTTAAAGCTGTAAGGCTGCAGGTTATAGGCGATAATATTATACGTGTCACAGCTAGCCCGGAAAAAGTATTTCCGCAGGTAAAGAGCCTGGCTGTCATCAATGCAGGCGCAACCAAGCCAGCCTGGCAAGTACTGGACGGTGAGATGAAAAATGCTGTTGTCCTTAGAACTAAAGGAATGATGGTCGTCGTCAATTTACAAACTGGAAGGATAGTCTATGGTGATCCTGCTAAAGGGATGATGATATTGGCCGAGCAAGACGATGGAAGAAAAATGGAACCGGTCATTTTAGAAGGTGAAAAGACATACAGCATTCACCAGGGTTTTGAAACAACCCCGGATGATGCCTGGTATGGCCTCGGGCAGCACCAGGACGGGCTGATGAATTACAAAGGCTACCAGGTTTTTCTGTTCCAGAATAATACGGAGGTTGCTGTACCTTTTTTGATTTCCCGGAAAAACTATGGCATTCTCTGGGACAATAATTCCCTGACCAAAGCAGGCGATACCAGGAACTACCAGGAGCTTTCACAGTTGAAATTGTTTTCAAAAAACAACGAAGCCGGATGGCTTACCGCAACGTATTTCAATGACCGGACTAAACCCGGTGAGGTATTAATGCAAAAAGCAGAATCAGATATTAAGTATGAATTCCTCAATGATTCAAAACTCTATTTACCTGCGGATTTTAAACCGGCAACAGGAATGATCGTTTGGGAAGGAAGTCTCGCCTCCGGTGTGACCGGCACTCATAAACTTAGGCTTACGTACGGCGGTTACATGAAAGTGTGGATCAATGGAAACATGATATTGGATCGCTGGCGTCAATCATGGAACCCCGGCTCGGCAATCATTAATATTCCTTTTGAAAAAGATAAAAAGATCCCGATCAAAATTGAATGGACACCCGATGGAGGCGAGTCTTATACTTCTTTTAAATGGCTTGGCCCGTTGGAAGCCGGAGAAGAGAATTCATTCGGGTTTTCTTCGGAAGCAGGGAAACAGGAAGATTACTATTTTATTTATGGAAAAAACATGGATGAGGTGATCGGTGGTTACCGCACCCTGACAGGAAAAGCCACCTTATTACCGATCTGGGCATTTGGGTTTTGGCAAAGCAGGGAAAGATACAAGACGCAGGATGAGGTATTAAATACCGTCCAGGAATTCAGAAAAAGGAACATCCCGCTGGATAATATTGTACAGGACTGGTTTTACTGGAAAGAAGACCAGTGGGGTAGCCAGGAGTTCGATCATTCCAGGTTCCCCAATCCGGATAGTATGATTAAAGTATTGCATGAAAAATACAATGCCCGCTTTATGATCTCGGTATGGCCTAAGTTTTATGAAGGTGTAACAACGTATAATGATTTTGAAAACAAAGGCTGGCTTTATAAAAGAAATATTGCAGACCGGCAACGTGATTGGGTAGGCCGGGGATATATTTCTACGTTTTATGACGTATTTAATGAAGGAGCACAGAAAGGTTTTTGGGACCTTCTCAATAATAACCTTTATAAAAAAGGAGTGGATGCCTGGTGGATGGATGCCAGTGAGCCGGATATACTTTCCAATGTAAGTCCGCAAAAAAGGAAGCAGCAAATGTATCCCCTTGCCAAAGGTATTACCGCCGAATTCCTGAATGCATATCCCTTAATGAATGCAAGAGGGATTTATGAAGGCCAACGGTCAGCTGATCCGGGCAAAAGAGTATTCATTCTTACGCGATCGGCCTTTGCGGGTATGCAACGTTTTGCTGCCGCTACCTGGAGCGGAGATATTTCCTGCCGTTGGCATGATATGAAATTGCAGATAGGTGCTGGTGTGAATTTTTCCATGTCGGGATTGCCGTACTGGACAATGGACATTGGAGGCTTTGCTGTTGAAAGAAGATATGAACACCCTGACACCGCTAATCTTGAAGAGTGGCGCGAGATGAATGCACGCTGGCACCAGTTCGGCGCGTTTGTTCCTTTGTTCAGGGCTCATGGCCAGTTCCCGTACAGGGAGATGTTTAATATGGCACCGGAAAATCATCCTTGTTATCAAAGTATGCTGTATTATGACAGGCTTCGTTACCGCCTTCTTCCTTATATCTATTCACTGGCTGGGCAGGCGTATCACGGTAACTATACAATCATGAGAGGTCTGGTGATGGATTTTTCAAACGACAACGCAGTAAACAATATAGCAGATGAGTATATGTTCGGCCCCTCGCTATTAATAAGCCCGGTTTATAGTTACAGGCAACGGCAAAAGGAAGTGTATTTACCTGCAGGGCAGGGTTGGTACGACCTGTATTCAGGAGCTTATAATGAAGGAGGGAAGATGATAAACACAGAAGCTCCGTATGAAAAAATACCGGTTTTTGTAAAAGCCGGCTCGATCCTTCCCTTTGGTCCTGCATTGCAGTATACGACGGAAAAAAAGGCTGACACGATCGTCCTGTATGTGTATGCTGGTAAAGATGCCGATTTTACGTTGTATGAAGATGAGGGCACAAACTATAATTATGAGAGAGGAATATATGCTACTACAGTGTTTCACTATTCGGAGCCTGACAAAAAACTTACCATAGGAAAACGCGAGGGACAATTTCCGGGTATGCTGGTCACCCGCTATTTCCGCGTGAAATATATTACGAAGGAAAAAGCTTTACCACTTGTGTTTGATAAGAGAGATGGAGTATTGATAAAATACAGCGGAGTGGGACAGGCGGTATCACTCCGGTAAGCAAACAATAGGTTACCAGTTATTCGCCTGATCAGTATTCATTCGTTCTGATACATCTTCGGGCTTATGCATTTCCCAGTCCGGATCGTATTTTACAAACCAGGATATCCAAAAACTCCGGCTAACCCGCATTAGCCAGGGTTGCAGCAGGATCAGGAAAACTGCATTGAACCCCAACCAGTAAAAGAACCGGTCATCGTTTGTTGACAACCCGACGATCAACCACCAGGCAACGAGGCTGGCGACGCTTAAACCTATGGCCAAAGCGTAACTGACATAGCTGGTGCCATAATAAAACCCAACTTCGATTTCGGTCGGTTGCCCGCATACGGGGCATTGCGGATTCATTTCCATATTTTTTTTCATGTTCACGCTGATACGATTTTTGAACAGCTTTCCGTCCCGGCAACGGGGACAGCGACAACCCAGCGTGGATCTTAAATAACCTCTACTTATCTTTTTTCCGGCCATTTCAAATAGATTAAATCAATTTTTTTTTCCAGCCGCAAAGTTCGGTCAATGAAACGGGATTACTGTTGAAAAAATCAGTGGGGGAATGAGTCACGAAAACGTCCGTATACCCACGTGCCGGCAATGGCGCTCAAAAGCGTAATGACAGTAACTGTTGAACCTGCGCCGATCTGCGCATAAAGGGGGCCAGGACAGGCTCCGGTCAGTGCCCAGCCGAAGCCAAACAGCAGGCCACCATAAATATTTCCTTTATTAAATTTTTTTACGGCAAACCGGATTGGTTCCCCGTAAATGGTTTTGACATTGAATTTTTTGATAAGCCAAACGGAAAGCATACCTGTTGCTACAGCCGAGCCTATAACGCCATACATATGAAAACTTTGCAACCGGAACATTTCCTGTATACGGAACCAGGAAAGTACTTCTGATTTTACCAGGATAATTCCGAATGCTATACCGGCCGCGAAGTATTTGAGATTATGCCACCATGGATGTTTTAATTCCGACTCATTTATACAAACAGCATCCATCGACCTCACTTCGAAGTCTGTATTTTGCGAAAAGACCGGTTTATTAATCCCGGTTTCTATTTCTTCTTTTATCTCCATGGATGCTTTATAATTTTAAGATATAGGGAACAACAAGATTGGCTACAGCGAAACCACCGCCCATAAAACTGATCGTTGCAATAAAAGAGGGTAGTTGCAGGGTAGACAACCCCATAATAGCATGGCCGCTGGTACATCCTCCACCATACCGTGTACCAAGGCCAACAAGGAATCCGCCAACAACCATTAACAAAATACCTTTTAGCGTGAATAAATTTTGCCAGTTGAACAGCTCAATTGGAAGCACTCCGTGCTGATCTGTAATACCAACCGATTGCAGGTCGGCCGCCATTTTTGGATTTAAAGCAACAGGCGCGGGGTTATTGAAAAGCTGGACGGTAACAAAGGCGCCGATGATGATACCGGTAACAAAAAACAGGTTCCATAATTCGTTTTTCCAGTTATAGTTGAAAAAAGGTATACGAGAGGGCACAAATGCAGCACAGATATGGCGGAATGACGACGAAATGCCAAAGGCTTTATTGCCCGTTAACAGGAGAAACGGAACCATCAACCCGATCAGCGGACCCGCTACATACCAGGGCCACGGATGTCTTAACCAGTCAGGCATTGCTGAATTTTTTACAAAGATAAATTAGGAAGAGGGGATTGCAACCAGGTGTGAGTGGGTGAGCCGTGAGCCGGTGGTTAGATACCTGAGTTGGCTCTGTACTGCGTATTCCAGTCTAACGCCAATGGTATTATTTTAAAAATAGCTCTTTGATGAAAATATAGACGGCCATAACCAGCACAAACCATCCAAATCCTTTGCGGAGTGAGGTATTTGGGACCTTTTCAGCTAGTTTGCCACCGATAAAAATGCCAACGATCGCCAAAACGGTGAATACGATGAGTATTGTCCAGTTGTACTCAAATTGCTTAAGACTGAAAAGAAAACCCAACAATGAGTTGATGGCAATAATAAACAGGGAGGTCCCAATTGCGGTTTTCATTGGAAGTTTCAGGAACAAGACGAGCGAAGGAATGATTAAAAACCCTCCACCGGCGCCAAGAAAGCCAGTCACAATGCCGACCAGCAAACCCAGTAATAAAAGCAGCCAGCCCTTATGTGAAGTAGCTATTTGCCTTTGGATATCGTCCCCTGTCTCTGCCCGGCTGTTTATTATCATTGAAAAAGAGGCTGCCAGCATTAGAATCGCGAACACAATCATTAGGAACACATCCCTGGAAACTATAATCGATCCGACAGTAAAATGCATATCGCGTAGCTCGGGCAAAATGAAATGACGGGTGATGAATATGGTGACGATAGAAGGGATGCCAAATACTGTTACGGCCTTGAAATCAACTAACTCTTTTGAATAGGCTCTCAATCCACCGATAAGGCTGGTAGTTCCGACAATGAATAATGAACTTGTGGTTGCAAGAGATGGATTGACATGCATCAAGTAAACCAATACAGGGACCGTGAGTATAGATCCGCCGCTCCCGATCATCCCAAGGGATAAACCGATCAAGATCGACGCTATGTAGCCGATTATTTCCATAGAATGGTGCAGGAACAATAAAACACCGGGGATTTTACATACCGGCAGAAGAAATTGAAGAAGAATTTATATGACAGGTTAGTTTCCAAGTATTTTTTCCATTTGCATGCTGCGGCTGCCCTTGATAAGCACATGCGTGTTTTCAAAATGTTGCTGCTGCCACCATTCTTTAGCCTGTTGTGAATTTTCGAAAGATAAAAAAGAGTGTTGAAGTTTTAAAAAATCGCCGCCAACCAACGCTACCCACTGCCATTTACTTCTGCCGATCAGGTCGATAATTGCTTTATGTTCATTCAAGCTTTCCTTTCCCAGTTCAGCCATTCCTCCAAGCATCAGTATCTTATTGTTGACAGGAAGGCCTGCAAAATTTTCTATTGCCAGTTTCATGCTGCTGGGATTCGCATTATACGCATCCAGGATTATTTTATTGGTTCCTTTGATCACCATTTGAGAGCGACTATTGGAAGGCACATAGTTTTCAATGGCAGATTTGATCTTCTCTTCACCTACCTTGAATGTTTTGCCGACCGTCACTGCTGCAAGTACATTCGGTAAATTATAATCCCCGACAAGTTGGGTTTGGATCAGGCCGTCATCGAGCCCCTGTGTTATCGCCACTTCCAGGTAGGGTTCGCTCTTCTTTACATTGCCGATCACATGTGCATCATCACGGGTGCCGTACTTGATGATACCGCTGATGCCTTTGCTCATTTCCTGCAGGTAATCGTAGTCCCACATCACGAATGCTGTACCATGAGTGAGCGTGCGCAGGTGATCGAAGAGTTCTCCTTTTCCTTTTTTCACGCCCTCAACGCTACCAAATCCTTCCAGGTGGGCTTTGCCGCAATTGGTGATTAATCCATGGGTAGGCAATGTATACTTGCAGTAGCTGGCGATCTCACCAATATGATTGGCTCCCATTTCTATCACGGCTATTTCGGCATCGGGTTTTATTTTCAAAATAGTTAGCGGGATACCGATATGATTGTTCAGGTTACCTTCTGTAGTGTACGTTTTGTAAGTGGACGATAGCACTGCGTGAATCAGCTCCTTCGTCGTTGTCTTGCCATTGCTGCCGGTAATGGCGATAAACGGTACTTGCCTCGGTAGCGTATTAAATTGTTCACGATGATGCCTCGCCAGTTGTTGTAATGTTTCCAGGACTCCATCAACGAGAATGGTCTTTTCCCCTTCCGAGAATTCTTTTTCATCGATCACGGCATAGGAAGCTCCGGCTTCGATGGCCTGCTTTGCGAAACGGTTGCCATTAAAATTTTCTCCTTTTAATGCAAAAAAAATATCTCCTGCTTTCAGCTTGCGGGTATCCGTCTGTACCGAAGGAAATTGTTTGTACAGCTCATAGAGTTGTTCAATTGTCATGCTGCAAAGTTAGACGGGGAGCTAATAAAAATCCCGCCATTTGGCGGGATTAAGGAATTTATTTCAAGACTTGAATTATCTCTTTTGTCTTTTGGTCGGGAAGAACTGACCTGTCTTACGCTTATTACCTTCAGGGCTACCCATACGATCCATGGCACAACGGAAACCTAATGTGCTCAATGATTGATCTTCTTCCAGGAAGCGGCGGGTACCGGGGCTGAGCCAGTAAGCGCGGTCATTCCAGCTACCACCTTTATATACTCTTGATTTATCACTGATCAAAGTAGTGACACCGTATCCATAACTTGACTGTGAAGCAGTATCTCCATCAAGGTAGTTGATCACATTTCCTCTCTGGTAGTTGCGGCGGTTTTTGCTTTCAGCATCGGTTACATCGACCATCCTTACTCTACCAGTAGTATCATTGATCTGAGCTTCACCGGTTGTAGGATCTTTGTATAATTTCTGGAATTTGTTACCACGCATAGGAGCAGGCATATCATCGAAGTCCAGTGAAGAAAGCGGTCTGTATACGTCCTGTACCCACTCGCTAACGTTACCGGCCATATTGTAAATACCGAAACCGTTAGGATAGAAAGAGTTTACGTCAGCCGTGTAGAAAGCGCGGTCATTCAAACCACCAGCCACACCGGCATTGTCACCTGATCCACGTTTGAAGTTTGCCAGGAACTGACCCTGCCAGCTTCCGTGACGTGTATCACGCAAACCGTTTACATTTTGCGACCAGGGATAGATCTGTTTGTTAGACTGCAACTCTTCACCACGTTTTCCTTCTTTCAAAGAAGGGCGGGGGTTCTGGTTGATCAAACCATAAGCTGCGTATTCCCATTCAGCTTCGAAAGGCAGACGATAATCTGGCAACAGTAAACCGTCTTCCATGGAAACTTTTGTCCTGGGCTGACCTGTAGATGTTTTTAAAGGATTACTTTTTTTCGAAGTAGCTGTTTTACCAGGTGCTGTCTGGTAAAGGTCGAGCAGGTAAGACCTGGTAGTAAAGTTATTGCTACCCTGTTGTCCCTGTAAGCCCTGTTTGTTGATATATCCTTTCTTTAAAAGTATTCCTTCGTTCACCCTGTCACTTCTCCAAAGACAGAAATCACTGGCCTGTCTCCAGCTAACACCCACAACCGGGTAGTTATTAAAACCTGGGTGACGTAAATAATATTCAACGAGCGGTTCATTATAACTCAACTCACTTCTCCAAACCAGTGTATCGGGTAACGCACCTTCAATGATCGGGAGATTTGCTGGATCGGTCGGGTCAAATACCCTTTGTAACCAGAAAAGATATTCGCGGTAGTGCACATTAGCGACCTCGGTACGATCGATATAAAACGACGGAACAGACACACGACGGGGAATATTGTTCCATTCGGCCATTACGTCTTCATCTGTCTGACCCATGGTGAACGTACCACCCTGGACGAATACCAGGCCGGGACCTGTATTCTGTTCTTTCGCTTTGGCCACCTGGTAACCACCCATGTTTTTATCATTGTAGTTCCAGCCGGTCATCTCCGACTTGTTTTTACTGGAAGATCCTTTCTTGCT
>Ga0066652_100001846_pt1 | contig 11244 bp, 9 predicted proteins | sample GraSoiAngelo_101_FD_71413 | JGI IMG/M metagenome (GOLD analysis project Ga0066652, IMG submission 71413) | Grasslands soil microbial communities from the Angelo Coastal Reserve, California, USA - 14_0903_02_30cm | ecosystem: Environmental > Terrestrial > Soil > Grasslands | place: USA... | reverse complement strand
AGCGTGAACGGAATGCCGGCGGCCTGCGCCGCGCGACAGGCCAGAATCTCGCCGTCGCCGTGTTGCATGCCGCAGAGCCCGATCGGGGCGAGCGCCAGCGGCAACGAAACCCGCTCGCCCATGATGGTCGTGCCGAGATCGCGTTGCGAGACATCGACGAGCACGCGCTGACGCAGCTTGATGCCTTCGAGGTCTGTGCGGTTCGCGCGTAGCGTCCCCTCCCCGTAGGAGCCGGCCTCGGCGTAGTCGAAGAAGGCGCGCGGCACCTTGCGGGCAGCCGTCCGCCGCAGGTCTTCGATGCAAGCCATGCTCCGCATGGCCGCGATTTGTAGCACGATCACGAACTAGGGAAGAGGATCAGGAGTCGGGAAAGCCGCCTGATCACCGAGTCTTGGGCCCCTCGGACCCGGAACGCAGGCCACGGCCAGGGCGTTGTTTATCCGCAGGGCCCCGCGTGTGCCGGTTGCAGGAAGAGACATGCATGGAAAATCCGAAACACACCGCCGAAGGGGAGCCCGACGAGAAGGCCAAGCGCAATCGCGAGGAGGCGCGCCAACGCAGGCTCGAGCGCTCGCTCGAGAAGGGGCTCGAGGACAGCTTTCCCGCGTCCGATCCGGTCAACGTCACTCAGCCCGTGCCCTCGCACCGCAAGACCGGGAGAGAATAGCAAAACCAGCCGCTTAGGAGCGCCACGCGCTTGGGTGTCGTGACCCTTATCCATACCCGCGGAAAACCCTCGTTTTCTTTGAAGATTTCAGGCAATTGACCTATCCTTCGGTGGGCAACGTCGCCGCTCGCGGGTGTGGGGAACATGGCTCGAAAGTACTTTGGGACCGATGGCATCCGCGGCCGTGCCAATGGGACCATTACCCCGGAACTGGCGCTCAAGGTGGGGCAGGCGGCGGGGTTGGTCTTTCGCCGGGGCGATTATCGCAACCGCGTGCTGATCGGCAAGGATACCCGTCTCTCCGGTTACATGATCGAGACGGCGCTGGTGGCTGGCTTCACCTCGGTCGGGCTGGACGTCTTCCAGACCGGTCCGATGCCGACCCCCGCCGTCGCCATGCTCACGCGCTCGATGCGCGCCGATCTCGGTGTGATGATCTCCGCCTCGCACAATCCCTACGACGACAACGGCATCAAGCTGTTCGGGCCTGACGGCTTCAAGCTGTCGGACGAGGTCGAGTACAAGATCGAAGAGCTGGTCGATTCCGAGCTGGTCAAGATGTTGGCGAAGAGCGCGGACCTCGGCCGCGCCAGGCGCATCGACGACGGGCAGGGCCGGTACGTGGAGTTCGCCAAGCGAACGCTGCCGCGCAACCTCTCGCTCGATGGGTTACGCGTGGTGGTGGATTGCGCCAATGGTGCGGCCTACAAGGTTGCACCGCAGGCATTGTGGGAACTGGGGGCCGAGGTGATCTCGCTCGGGGTCGACCCCGACGGCTTCAACATCAATCGCGAATGCGGCTCGACCGAGCCCGCCCCGCTTTGCCGCAAGGTGAAGGAAATGCGCGCGGATATCGGCATCGCGCTCGACGGTGATGGCGACCGCGTGCTCATCGTCGACGAGCGCGGGCACATCGTCGATGGCGACCAGCTGCTGGCGGTGATCGCGGAGAGCTGGAAGGCCGACGGCCGCCTGGCCAAGCCGGGCGTCGTCGCGACCGTCATGTCCAATCTCGGGCTCGAGCGTTATCTCGGGAAACTGGAGATGTCGCTCGCGCGCACGCCGGTCGGCGACCGCTACGTGCTCGAACACATGCGTGCGCACGGCTTCAACGTCGGGGGCGAGGCGTCGGGCCACATCATTCTGTCCGATTACACCACGACCGGCGACGGGTTGCTCACCGCGCTGCAGGTTTTGGCGGTGGTCAAGAAGCAGGAGCAGCCGGTGTCGAGCGTCTGCCACCGGTTCGATCCGCTGCCGCAAGTGCTCAAGAACGTGCGTTACAAGAGCGGCAAGCCGCTCGAGAGCGCCAAGGTGCGCGACGCCATCAAGGATGCGCAAGCCCGTCTCGACGGTCATGGCCGGCTGATCGTGCGCTCGTCGGGCACCGAGCCAGTGATCCGCGTCATGGGCGAGGGTGACGATAAGGTACTCATCGAGGAGGTGGTGGACGGCATCGTCGATGCCCTGACCAGCGCCGCCTGAGCGGCCGCCAGTCTCTATCCGGCTGCTGCCGCTTGCAAAACGCGTATGCCGGGGCCTCGCGGCCGCTGCCCAGCGCGCATACATTGGAATTCGTACAAAATCGGTGTTTTCTTTTTGCCCGCCGGCCCAGTCTCATGTATCGACAGTTACATAAAGGACTAAACCCCCGGGAACAGCCGCCCCCATGATTGTCTGTTCTTGCAACGTGCTGAGCGACCACGACGTGCGCGCGGCGCTCGACCACGCTACGGCGCCACGAAACGCGGGGCAGGTCTATGGCTGTCTCGGCTGCAGCCCCCAGTGCGGCCGCTGCGCGCGCACCATCCGCCGCATCATGGACGAGGCCACTGCGGCGGCCGCCTGCGTCCGTTGTCCGGCGACCGCCACCGCTGAATGAACTTCCGCTAGCCCCCGGTGCGGGGCGCAATCCCCTTGTCGCGCCCGCCTTTTTATAGGCACTCTCAACCGGCAATCGGCAATCGCGGCCGGTTGAGCGCAGGGGATCTACACCATGCAGGGCGACGCACGGGTCATCGAATACCTCAATCGCGGCCTGCGGCACGAGCTCGCCGCCATTAACCAGTACTGGCTGCATTATCGGCTGTTGGACAACTGGGGCTATCGTGCACTAGCCAAGAAATGGCGCCAGGAATCGATCGAGGAAATGCAACACGCCGACAAGCTCGTCGTGCGCATCATCTTCCTCGACGGCTTCCCCAATATGCAGGTGATCGATCCGCTTCGCATCGGGCAGAACGTGAGGGAGGTGCTCGACTGCGATCTTGCGGCGGAGATGTCGGCGCGCGCGCTCTACCAAGAGGCCGCCACGCATTGCCATGCCGTCAAGGATTATGTCACCCGCGACCTCTTCGAAAAGCTCATGCACGATGAGGAAGAGCACATCGATTATCTCGAGACGCAGCTCGACCTCGTCGCCAAGCTCGGCCTCGAGCTTTATGCTCAGTACCACATCGGCGAGACCGACGACGACCACTCGGATTGACGGACCGACGGTTCGTCTGCGCGTTTGCGTGCTGAGCGAACCGCCCGGCCCATTTTTCGTGCGCGTCCCGAGCGCGGCCGCCGCTTGACGGAGCGCGGCCCGTTCCGTATGTCCGGCCGCGGGACACCCCTCCCCACCGAGGGGCGCCTATCTGGAAGGGTAGATCATGAGCAATGCGATGCCGACCGTGCGGCCGCTCATTCCGCACTTCTCCTCGGGTCCTTGCGCCAAGCGCCCCGGCTGGAGCCTCTCCGCGCTCACCGACGCGCTTCTCGGACGCTCGCATCGCTCGAAAATCGGCAGAGCGAAGCTCAAACGCGCGATCGATCTGACGCGCGAAGTGCTCCAAGTCCCCGCCTCGTACCGCATCGGCATCGTGCCGGCCTCCGACACCGGCGCGGTCGAAATGGCGCTATGGTCCATGCTGGGCGCCCGTCCGGTCACGGTGCTCGCGTGGGAATCCTTCGGCGAAGGCTGGGCAAGCGATATCACCAAGGAGCTCAAGCTCCCGGACGTGACGGTGCTCAAGGCCGCTTACGGCGAGCTTCCCGACCTTGCCAAGGTCAACCCTGCTTGCGACGTGATCTTCACCTGGAACGGCACCACCTCGGGCGTGCGGGTGCCGAACGCGGATTGGATCGCCGCCGATCGCGCCGGTCTGTCGATCTGCGACGCCACCTCCGCCTGCTTCGCCCAGCAGCTCGACTGGCCGAAGCTCGACGTCGTGACGTTCTCTTGGCAGAAGGCGCTCGGTGGGGAAGCCGCGCATGGCATGCTGATCCTGTCGCCGCGCGCGGTCGAGCGGTTGGAATCCTATGCACCCCCCCGCCCATTGCCGAAAATCTTCCGTCTCACCAAAGGCGGCAAGCTCAACGAGGGTGTCTTCGAAGGCGAGACCATCAACACACCTTCGATGCTCTGCCTCGAGGACTATCTCGACGCGCTTGCCTGGGCGAAATCGATCGGCGGCCTCAAGGGATTGATCGCGCGCGCGGACGCCAACGCCAAGGTGATCGCGGATTGGGTCGCGGCGACGCCGTGGATCGAATTCCTGGCGCGTGATCCTGCGCTGCGTTCCAACACCTCGGTGTGCCTGAAGGTCGTCGACGCGTCGGTGGCGAAGCTTGCGCCCGACGCGCAGGCGTCATTCGTCAAGGGCATCGCTGCCGCGCTGGAGAAGGAGGCCGTCGCCTACGACATCGCCGCATATCGTGATGCGCCGCCGGGCTTGCGCATATGGTGCGGCTCGACCGTGGAGCGGGCCGATGTCGAGGCGCTCACGCTATGGCTCGACTGGGCCTTCGCCAAGAGCAAGGACGCGCTGCCGAAAGCGGCGTGATGATTGCAAATCGGACTGCGCTCGTGCGTTTGCGCGGACGCTGACAGCGATAAAGCGAAGCAGCCATGTCCCCCAACGTTCTCATCTCCGATGCGCTCTCTCCCGCCGCTGTTCAGATCTTCAAGGATCGCGGCATCGAGGTCGATTTCCAGCCGAAGCTCGGCGCCGACAAAGAGAGGCTTGCGCAGGTCATCGGTGAGTTCGACGGGCTGGCGATCCGTTCGGCGACCAAAGTCACCCCCAAGGTTTTGGAGAAGGCGAAGCGGCTCAAGGTGATCGGGCGCGCCGGTATCGGCGTCGACAACGTCGACATTCCCGCCGCGACCGCCAAGGGCGTGATCGTCATGAATACGCCGTTCGGCAATTCGATCACCACGGCCGAGCACGCGATCACGCTGATGCTCGCACTCGCGCGGCAAATCCCGCAGGCGGACGCCTCCACGCAGGCCGGCAAGTGGGAAAAGAACCGCTTCATGGGAGTGGAGATCACCAACAAGACGCTCGGCGTGATCGGCTGCGGCAATGTCGGCTCGATCGTGGTCAACCGGGCGATCGGCCTGAAGATGAAAGTGGTCGCCTACGATCCGTTCCTCTCGCCCGAGCGGGCGGCGGAGCTCGGCGTGGACAAGGTGGATCTCGCCGAACTGCTCAGGCGTGCGGATTTCGTGACCTTGCACACGCCGCTCACGGAGAAGACGAAAGGAATCATTGACGCCAGGTCGATCGCGGCGATGAAGAAAGGCGTGCGCATCGTCAATTGCGCGCGCGGCGGACTGGTCGATGAGGAGGCGTTGCGCGCCGCGATCGATTCCGGGCACGTGGCCGGCGCCGCCTTCGACGTCTTCACCGAGGAGCCGGCGACCGAGAATCCGCTGTTCGGCCATCCCAACGTGGTGTGCACGCCGCATCTCGGAGCCGCCACCACCGAGGCGCAGGAAAACGTCGCGCTGCAAATCGCCGAGCAGATGTCGGACTACCTCCTGCGCGGCGCGATCTCCAATGCGGTCAATTTCCCCTCGATCAGCGCCGAGGAAGCGCCGCGGCTGCGGCCCTTCATCGAGCTGGCGGAAAAGCTCGGCTCATTCGCCGGGCAATTGACGGAAACCGGCATCCTCAAGGCGCAGCTGTCCTACGAAGGGGACGTCGCCGGCATGAACACCAAGGCGCTGACGTCGGCCGCCATTGCCGGCCTGTTGCGGCCCATGCTGCAGGAGGTCAACGTCGTCTCCGCGCCGATCGTCGCCAAGGAGCGCGGCATCGTGATCGAGGAGATGACGCGCGCGGCGGCGGGCGACTACGGCAACCTGATCACGGTGACGGTGGTCACCGAGCGCCAGACGCGCTCCGTGTCGGGCACGGTGTTCGCTGACGGCCGGCCGCGCATCGTCAACATCAAAGGCATCCGCATGGACGCGGGGTTCGGCCGGTCGATGATCTACATCAGCAATCTGGACAAGCCCGGCTTCATCGGGCGTTTCTCGTCGACGCTGGGAGACGCCGGCATCAACATCGCCACCTTTCATGTCGGCCGCGATGCGCCCGGCGGCAACGCCATTGCACTGATCGAGATCGACGGCGACTTGCCCCCGCAAGTGCTCGCCGCCGTGCGCGCGCTACCGCAGGTGCAGCAGGCGCGGCCGCTGAAATTCTGAGCGCCCGGCATCAACCGGTTTGCGCGTGCAGCGAATGAATCTCGGTTTGCGTCGAGCCGTTGGTTGCCCTCACCCTCGCTGCCTCGGCGGCCGCGACTTCCAGCAGATACGCCAGATCGTCCAGTTCGACTTTGCGGCACATGCGGCAGAGCTCCCGCGTCATCGTGGCGGCGTAGTGGGCGACTTGGGTCCTGCTTTCCATGACTCCCTCCAGCTCTTTGGGAGCTCAAAGATGAAACACAACGCCGCCGGCCGATGTGAACTGGTTCACATTCGGCATTGATTGTTGCGTCAGTGCTTGGTGCGTCTGCCTCAGCCCAGCAAAAGCCCGCCGCCGCTGCGGCGGTCCGAGCGCCCTGCGTGCCGAGGTCGCCGTGTCGAGGGCCCAGCGCGGTATTCGGCCGCAGACGACGACGGGGCAAAATCCTCACCGCCGCGATGTTGCCGCAAGATTGCCTTGGAGAGAGCCAATTCATTCGCTGTGCTGAGGGTGGGCGACGGCAAGGGGTGAATAAGACCCGCAAAATCAGGCAGTTGGGCTGCGGACGGCGAGCTCCGTCGCGGCCGCGTTAACTCGCCTGGAGCATATGAGCCCTGATCGGGGTCCGAATGGCGGGGAATACCTTTGTCGCTTCGATATTGTCCCGGGCGCCGCCGACGCGAAGGAAAGCCGCCTCATGGCCAATGTGGTCGTGGTTGGGTCCCAGTGGGGGGACGAGGGGAAAGGCAAGATCGTCGACTGGCTGTCCGAGCAAGCGGACATCGTGGTTCGTTTCCAGGGTGGACATAATGCGGGTCACACGCTGGTCATCGATGGAACCACCTACAAGCTATCGCTGCTGCCGTCCGGGGTCGTGCGACCGGGGAAGCTTTCTGTGATCGGCAACGGGGTGGTCATCGATCCGTTCGCGCTGCTTGAGGAGATCGACCGCCTCAAGGAGCAGGGGATCGCCGTCACACCCGAGAGCCTGCGCATCGCCGAGAACGCGACCTTGATCCTGCCGCTGCACCAGGAACTCGACGCGATTCGCGAATCCTCGAATACGCTCACGCGCGTCGGCACCACCCGGCGCGGCATCGGCCCCGCCTATGAGGACAAGGTCGGTCGGCGCGCCATCCGCGTCATGGATCTGGCCGATCCGCTGGCGCTCGGGCGCAAGATCGAGCGCCTGCTGGCCCATCACAACGCCCTGCGACGCGGGCTGGGACTCAAGGAAGTGGCCGTCGCCGCGGTCCGCGAGCAACTCGAGAGCGTCGCCCCGCGCGTACTGCCTTACGTCGATTCGGTATGGTCGCTCCTCGATCACAAGCGTCGCGAGGGCAAGCGCATCTTGTTCGAAGGCGCACAGGGCGCGCTACTCGACATCGATCACGGCACCTACCCGTTCGTGACCTCGTCCAACACCGTCGCGGCCCAAGCGGCCACCGGCTCGGGTCTCGGCCCCGGGGCGATCGGCTACGTGCTCGGCATTTGCAAGGCGTATACCACCCGGGTGGGGGAGGGACCGTTCCCCACCGAGCAGGCCAACGACATCGGCCGCCTGCTCGGGAAACGCGGGCGCGAATTCGGCACCGTGACCGGTCGGCCGCGGCGCTGCGGCTGGTTCGACGCCGTACTCGTACGGCAGACCGTACGCACCAGCGGCATCAACGGCTTGGCTCTGACCAAGCTCGACATCCTGGATGGTTTGAGAGAACTTAAGGTTTGTGTGGGATACCGCCTCGATGGTCGGGACATCGACTATCTGCCGGCGGGCGAGCACGCCCAGGCTGAGGTCGAGCCGGTCTACGAGACCGTCGAGGGCTGGCAGGCGGAGACCGCGCGCGCGCGGTCCTGGGCGCAGCTGCCGGCACAGGCGATCAAATACGTGCGCCGCGTCGAGGAACTGGTGGGCTGCCCGGTCGCGCTGTTGTCGACCAGCCCCGAGCGCGAGGACACCATTCTGATGCAAAACCCGTTCGAGGCCTGACAACCAGGCGGAATACTGCAGCCGGAACGAGTACTCCGATGGCCGACTATTACCCCCTGATCTCCCGCGCGGTCGGCGCGCTTGAAAAGAACAGCGGCGAGAATCGCCGCGCGATTTACGACCGCGCGCGCGCGGCTCTGCTCGCGCAATTGCGCGGGGTGACGCCGGCGCTGGATGAGTCCGACATCACCCGCGAACGCCTCGCGCTCGAGGAATCGATTCGCAAGGTGGAAGCCGAATCGGCGCGGCAGTTCGTGGAAGCCTCGCGGCGGATGTCGGCGGCCAAGCTGCGCCAGTCGCGCCAATGGGAGGAGCCAGCCAAAGCGCGTTCGATCGAGCCCGACCCGCGCCGAGCGGACGACGTCGAGCCGCAGGCGCCGCGCGGCGTCACTCCGCCGCCGCCGGTTGCGGCAGAGCGTGCCGTTGCGCCGGAGGACATCGCGCGCAGGCCGGAGCCGGCATTGCCGCGCGGCATGGTCGAGCCGCAGCAGCCGGAGTCGATGTTCGACCGGCCGTCAGCGCCGGAGCCGCCGCCGGAACCGGAGACGCAACGACGCGGCGCAGGCGAACGTCGCTCGCTGTTTGATGTTTTCCGCGGCATCCCTGCGGCGGCCCTTGGCGCGGTGCGTGCGGAGAAAGCCGAGCGCGTAAGGGGCGAGCCGGCCGCTGCGCCCACGTCCGAGATCGATGTCGGCCAGCATGCGCATGAGGAGCCGCAGTTCGACCACTCCGAGCCGCGGCGGTTCGAGCCGCAGCTCCCGCGGGAACGCGTCGTCGAAGAGGCGCAAGAAGACCGCATGTTCGCTCCGCGGGAGGCACGCGAGAGCCGTTCGCGCGAGGAATTCTCACAGCCGATGCTGGAGTCGTCATTCGCGCTCGACGATGCGCATCCGCTTGCCCCGGACGCCAACGCGCCAACCCATGCGGCCGACGACGAGTACGCCTACGATGACTATGAGGACGAGGTCGCGCCGCGCCGCTCATATCGCCCGCTGATCAAGAGTCTCGTTGCGGCAGCCGTCGTTGTCGCGCTCGCCGGCATCGGCATATGGCAGTGGCCGAATATGCTCGCGCTCTACCGCTCGTTCCGCGCGCCGGCCGTCGAGACCGCACGCGAGGCGCCGCCGCCTCCAGCGGCGACACGGCCGAAGATCACCGATCGCATCGAGCCGGGCAGCCCGCAGGCTGCGCCGACGCCGGCCCCCGGGGCGCAACCGGGTGTCACGGCCGCGCAGAAAGTGGTGCTGTATGAGGAGGATCCCGCCGATCCCAACGGAAAGCGCTTCGTCGGTTCGGCCATCTGGCGGACCGAGACCATCACGCCGGGTCCCGGACAGCCGCCTGAGCTTGCCATTCGCGCGGACGTCGAGGTGCCGGAACGCAAGCTCGCGATGACCTGGTCGCTGCGCCGCAATACCGACAAGGGGCTGCCCGCGACCCACACGGTCGAGATCATGTTCAAGCTGCCGGCGGACTTCCCCGCCGGCGGCATCTCCAACGTTCCCGGTATCCTGATGAAGCAGGCCGAGCAGACGCGCGGGGTCCCGCTCGCCGGCCTCGCGGTCAAGGTCACGCCCGGCTTCTATCTGATCGGCCTGTCGAACGCGGAGGCCGACAAGGACCGCAACATCCAATTGCTCAAGGAACGGAGTTGGTTCGACATCCCGGTGGTTTACAACAACAACCGCCGCGCCATTTTGGCCTTGGAAAAAGGCACGCCCGGCGAGCAGGTCTTCGCCGACGCGTTCAAGGCCTGGAAGCAGTAACGGCGTAGTCATTGCCGGGCGTGACCCGGCAATCCATCACTTGGCGCAAGACGCTTTTCCCGATGGATGCCCGGTCATAAGCGCGTCTACGCGCGTCTGCGACGCGCTTCTGCCGGGCATGACGCAGAAGAGCGATGTCTCAATGCGCGTGCAGTGCCGGCGCGTTGGGACGGCTTTCCATCGCCGCGAGGCGGTGCTTCACCGCCCGCTGCACTTTCTCGAAGGCGCGCACCTCGATCTGGCGCACGCGCTCGCGAGAGACGCCGAACTCGGCCGCCAGATCCTCGAGCGTGACTGGATCGTCGGCGAGCCGGCGCGCCTCGAAGATACGCCGCTCGCGCTCGTTGAGCACCGAGAGCGCGTCGCCGAGCGCCTTTCGCCGGTTATCCGATTCCTCGTCTTCCACCAGGCGCGTCTCCTGGTCGGAGACCTCGTCGACGAGCCAATCCTGCCATTCGCCGGAATCGCCATCGTCGCGGATGGGCGCGTTGAGGGACACGTCGCCGCCGAGACGGCGGTTCATGTCGACCACGTCCTGCTCGGTCACGCCAAGCCGCTTGGCGATGAGCTTGACTTGGTCAGGACGCAGGTCGCCCTCTTCGAGCGCCGAAATCTTGCTCTTGGCCTTGCGCAGGTTGAAGAAGAGCTTCTTCTGATTCGCCGTGGTGCCCATCTTCACCAGCGACCAGGAGCGCAGGATGTACTCTTGGATCGCCGCCTTGATCCACCACATGGCGTAAGTGGCGAGGCGGAAGCCTTTGTCGGGCTCGAAGCGCTTGACCGCCTGCATCAACCCGACATTGCCTTCGGACATGACTTCGGAAATCGGCAGACCATAGCCGCGGTAACCCATGGCGATCTTGGCCACCAGGCGCAAATGGCTGGTGACGAGCTTGTGCGCCGCATCGCGGTCGCCGTGCTCGCGCCAGCGCTTGGCCAGCATGAATTCGTCCTGCGGTTCCAGCATCGGGAACCGCCGGATCTCCTCAAGATATCGGGTAAGGCCGGATTCGGCCGTCAAAATTGGCAAAACTGCAGCGCGGGCCATTATAGCGCCCTCCAAAGTTTGCCCCCGGTGACCGGCGGGCGGAGCACACCGCCGCTCCCCGAGCCGACGGTGCTCGTCATGCTGCGACCGCGAAGTCTGATCGCGGGCGCAACATTACAGGACGAGGGGGTACGAACAAAGTTAACTCGGCGTCACGTCACCGTGACTCGTCCGTGTCCGCCTAAGCCCTTGCGTCGGCTTGAACTTTTGCTCAAGCCCTTGCGCCCTGCGCACCGAGGCTATGGCGTAAACGTAAGAAATCATCCGGCAGTTCCGAGCGGAACTCCAGATTCGTGCCCTGCGATGGGTGTTCG
>Ga0066652_100001845_pt1 | contig 11244 bp, 6 predicted proteins | sample GraSoiAngelo_101_FD_71413 | JGI IMG/M metagenome (GOLD analysis project Ga0066652, IMG submission 71413) | Grasslands soil microbial communities from the Angelo Coastal Reserve, California, USA - 14_0903_02_30cm | ecosystem: Environmental > Terrestrial > Soil > Grasslands | place: USA... | reverse complement strand
ATCAATGCAGGTAAAAATATCCTGGTTGAAAAACCTTTCACTATTGAGGCCAAGGGCGCAGAAGAGCTGATGAACCTGGCCCAAAATCAAAAATTGAAGATTACTATTTACCAGAACCGTCGCTATGATGGTGATTACCGCGCTGTAAAAAAAGTAGTCGATGATAAGTTATTAGGCGATCTGCGTTATGTGGAGATCAAATATGAACGCTATCGGCCGGTATATGGAGGTAAGCCGCATAAAGAAGGTGGATTACCCGGCGCTGGAAATATGTTTGATCTCAGCCCGCACCTGGTTGACCAGGCCTTACAATTATTCGGCTGGCCGAGGGCTTTGTTTGCCGATATCTGGAAAATGAGAGGCGGGGAAGTAGTTCCGCCCGATTATTTCGAAATGCTTTTCTTCTACGACAATCTCCGCGTGAGCCTGACAGCTTCTTCTGTTTGCCGCGAGCCAACATGGGGTTATACGTTGCATGGAATGAAAGGAAGTTTTTTACAACATCGTTCAGATACACAAGAACAGCAATTGCTGGCCGGCGGAGTACCTACCCAGGAGAGTTGGTGCCCGGGCCCCGGCAAACCTGATGGAATATTGCATACTGAAATAAATGGGGAAGTGATCCGCAAGGAAACAAAATCTGATCCCGGCAACTACATGGGTCTGTTTGATGATCTGCATAAATTTTTGACCGGAAAAGGCCCGAATCCCATTCCCCCGGAAGACGGGTTAAAAACAGTGAAGATAATTGAGGCGGGATTTCGAAGCAGGCAGGAGGGACAAATTGTTCACCTATAATTTAGAGTTAGTTATGAAGCGTCATTGCAAGCGAAGCGAAGCAAATGAGTTATCGCGCGTCAATAATATTGAAAACTGTCAAACTATCTTGCTGTCACTCTAAACTCTACTCTCTTAACTCTTAACTAAAGAAAATGCGAATCAGTTTGCTGCGGCTCCTAACTCAAACCTCTGCACTCTTAACTCTCTTCTCTTGTTCCGTTCAAAAACAGATTACCCAATCCGCTAAGGAAAATGTATTGGCTACTCCTGCTTTGCAAACGGCGCATGTCGGCATCAGCATCTATGAGCCTGCTACCAACAAGTACTGGTTCGATTATCAGGGCGATCATTATTTTGTGCCGGCCAGTAATACAAAACTTCCTACCTGCTATGCGGCGATGAAATATCTGGGAGATAGTTTGACCGGGATCAAATATGATGATAGTGAAAGTGATCTGAAGATAATTGGCGCCGGCGATCCAACTTTCCTACATCCCGACTTTAAGAAAAACCCGGTTTTTGATTTTATAAAGAACAGCTCATTTAAAGATATCAGGTTGTACGAACAGGCCCCTCCATTAAATCATACCAGCTTTAAAGCCTTTGGAAGCGGGTGGTCATGGAATGATTATAATGAAAACTACATGGCACAAAGAAGTTACTTTCCAGTCTATGGCAATATCGCTCGTTTTACACTCAGAGGCAATAGGATTGAAGTATCTCCGTCATTTTTTCAAAATAAATTATTTCAATTTGATGATTCGCTTACTTCATTTCATATCGAACGAATGCAATGGACCAATGGGTTTTTTGCCACTAAAGGCGGCGGGAAGTACCAGGAAGTACCAATCGTGCAAGGTTTCGATGACCCGATCGTCTCTGTAGAAGATAGTTTACTGTGTGACACTCTTCATATGATTATAGGATATGGTCATATCCAACTTGCCTCCATGTCACATCTTAAAAGAGTTCATTCTCAACCTACCGATTCGCTTCTCAAGCCCATGATGCATCGTAGTGATAATTTTTTTGCCGAGCAAACCCTGCTGATGGTCAGCAACGAGATCCTGGGCTATATGAGCGATGGTGAAGTGATTGATACTTTATTAAAAACCGATTTTAAAGATCTCCCTCAAAAACCAAGATGGGCCGATGGCTCGGGCCTTAGCCGCTATAATTTATTTTCTCCCCGTGATCTCGTTACAATCCTCAATAAAATGAAGAATGAATTTGGGATGGACCGGATCAAGACCATCCTTCCTACGGGCGGCGAGGGAACTATCAGTAGCTACTATAAAACGGAAACGGGATACATCTTTGGCAAAACTGGTACACTTAGCGGCGTAGTGGCTTTCAGCGGATTTTTATATACAAAAAAAGGAAGGCTACTTATCTTTTCTACACTGGTCAATAACCATACTGGCTCCGCAACTGACATTAGAAAAGCGATTGAGAAATTTCTGCGGGAAATAAGAAATAAATACTAGGCTAAGAGGTTAAGCAGAAAAGGAGATAAAGAGATGCTAAGAGATTAAGGAGATAAGGAGGTAAAGAGAATTTTCCTAAACTGAGAAATTTTTGCAGGGACTGAAAAACCCGAAATTTTAATCCCGAAAATCGAATATATCGTTGGCTATCTTCCAATCTTGAAAAGTTCCCCATGCTTTGGGGTTTTGCTTTTTCCCGCTTTCGAGTTTCTTTCCCTAGATCGGATAGTGGCACAGTAGGAATTGCTAAACTCTTTTTCTCCTTTGTCCTCTTTTTCTCCTAGCCATCACCCAACCCTTTTCCGTCTCCACCAGTATATGCCTAAAACATCCTTTATGAAAAGGCTATACTACTTCTGCTTTCTTGCCTGTCTGGCCATCATAGGTCTCCATTGCCAGAAAGAATTGAGTTTTTCATCTACTTCTAATGACTATTCCACGCTGCACGAGTTTTTCGAAAAGAACCAGCCCCGAACAGAGGCAATGGTAGTCAATTCTTCCAACCAGTTCACACTGGAATCAAGAAGAGGTACAAAGTTCATTTTCCAGGCAAACTCATTTGAGACCTTAGATGGACAGCCCGTAACCGGAACTATTTTCTTCGAGGTAAAGGAAATATTCAATCCTTCCGAAATGATCCTGACCCGGACATTTCCAATGTCGAACGGGCAACCGTTGGAGTCAGGAGGTGAGTTCATGATCAAACCGACCAACCAGAACGGTCAACAATTGAAATTGAAACCCGGTTATCTGATGAAAATTAAATTGCCTTCTCTTGGAATTGGGATGGATAATATGAGAGTATTCAACGGACAACCTAATGCGGGTGGAAGCGACAGCAAGGTAAACTGGGTTGTAAATTCCAATCCCAACAATACCGTATTTGCCGATTCGCTTGTCCAGGGCCGTTATTTATTTGCCGACAGTGTAAACTGGATCAATTGCGATCGTTTCCTGAATGAGCCGAGGATCAATTATGCGGTTTATCCTGGTAATGTAACTGGCTTTGACAGCGTCTCGGTGTTCATACATTTTTCCGGGCGGAACTCCGTCGTTGCAATACCCTGGCATAACACGGAATCCCGTTTTTATTCTCAATCTGTCATTGTTTCACCGGCGACGGTAATTGGTATAGGAATAAAGGATCATAAATTACAGGCATCTTTTACAACAGTCAATTTGCAAAATAACGGGTCCCAGACCCTGGATTTTTTGCCGTTTACAGAAATCCAGTTAAAAGAAAGATTAGCACAGCTTCATTAACCGTATAACCACTATTATGAGAAAAATTTTACCATTATTCCTTTTCTTATTTGTTATTGTAACAGAAACTAAAGCCGATTGCAATCCCGCCTTCACCGTATCGGTAAATCAAAATACTGTAACAGTGCAGGCGATAAATAATGGTCCTCATCTTTTACATAACTGGATTTTTAGCGGCGCCTGGTTAAACGGGCCTTCAGCTTCTTTTACCTATTGCTTGGCGGGCACTTATTCTATCTCCCACTGGGTTTATGATTCATTGAATAACTGCCAGGATTCCACCCGCCAGACCGTGGTAATAGCCCAATCAATTAATTTGTCAGTCTCTTTCACGGTCACAAGAGATAATGCACATCCCGATCAATGTGTTTTTCAGTCCACTTCAACTACTAATGGCGGTCAGATCGATCTATACACCTGGACATTGGATGGATATATAATCTATACCGGTTCCAACCCTTCGTTTGCTTATCCGGTGTATGAGGGCAGTCATGATATCTGTCTATATGTTAGAACAGTAGCCGGCTGTTATGCATACAGGTGCGATACGATTAATGTGCCCCGCCCACCATGTAACCTAACGGCTTCGTTCACTTATGCGGCTCCTTCGCACCCTAGACAAATAAATTTTATAGCAGCGCCCGCCTCCACTACTTTTATATACCAGTGGTTTTTTGGCGATGGATACGGTTCTTACCAACAAAACCCAATACATACCTATTCGCAGCCGGGAAATTATGATGTGATACTGCGCATTTATGATCCGGTACACACCTGTTTTGACACCGCCATTCAAAATATAACTATACATGGTACTCCAGCGGATAGCTGCACGGCCTCATTCACGTATTCAGCGGATTCTTCTCATCCCAACCAGGTGCATTTTACGGCTGGCAGCAATCAAACCATCACATCACAAACCTGGATTATCTATGGTGTACCGGGTCCTTATGATTCAATTATCATCCATTCAAACGATCCAGGCTATACGTTTTCAGATACCGGTTATTACTATGTTTGTCTTTATATCACAACCAATACAGGTTGCACCAGGGCATATTGCGAGCATGTTGGTATCTACAGCATGGGCGGAAGAACAGCTAACAGGTTACCTTCATTTCCTAATCCGGCAACAACAATGGTTAGCTTACGCATTAAGCTTGACAGGCCAGAAATATTCAGGGTTACTGTATATAACTTATCCGGTTATACCGTTTATCAAACACAAAGGCAGGGCATGACCGGGAGTAATGAAATCGCTATCCCTGTGCAACAGCTTAATTCGGGTCAATATTTTATCGACATACAATATGTTGATCAGCGAAAGCGAAGCATATTCCAGAAATTGTAAACTATTTCCGGGATAAAAACTAAAAACTCGTTTGGTTAGCGAAGAAAAGAACATAGATAGCATCATTAGCGGCTGCAAAGCCGGTAACCGAAGGGCCCAGGAGCAACTATACAGGAGCTACTACAGGGCGATGATGACTCTTTGTCTCCGCTATACAAAGACAGAAACAGATGCACTCGAAGTATTGAATACAGGTTTTTATAAGGTATTTAAAAACATACACCGGTATGAAGCCGCCAGGGCTACTCTTTATACCTGGATCCGGACCGTTATCATCAACAGTTGTCTTGACTTTATCCAGGTGAAACAAAAGCTACCGGGGACGGGAGAACTGGACCTGGCTATCCACGTTGACATATCTCCGTCAGTGATCGCAAAAATGTCGGCTTCGGAAATTTTGCAACTGGTAAGGCAATTGCCACCCGCCACACAAGCCGTTTTTAATTTATATGCAATCGAAGGATATAATCATGGTGAGATCGCAAAAATTATTGGCATCAGCGAAGGGACCAGCAAATGGCACCTGAGTGAAGCAAGGAAAAAATTACAAAAAATGATAAATGAACAACCGCCTAAATGAATGATCGTTTACCATACGAAGAACAATTAGCCAGCCAATGGCATGATCTGCCCCTGCCAGATGAAAATATGGCCTGGGCGGACATGAAACGGAGGTTGGAAGAAGATGATGACAATGGCATAATTCCCATCTGGCTTCGTGGTTGCAGTTTATGGGGCCTTGTAGCGATCGTATTGATTGGAATTGGTTTGTGGATTGTACGTCCTGAAAAATGGTGGAATAAAAAAGCAGGCACTGAGCAGGTGTCAACAAAGGGTTCAAAAGAAAATACAGACAACAAACAAAAAGCAAATGATACTGCTCATTTATCGCAAAAAGAAAACCGGGGACGTTCAACCATGGTGACAGATCCGTCACCTGATTCAATTACTCGTGCCGACGTTCCATCCACGCAAACAGCGGGGCAGAAGAAAAACGCTAAGTACCATAGTCATAATATAAGTATAACAAACAGCACCGGAGCAAAAAAGAAAAAAACGAATGCGACCAAGGGAATTAATAAGACAAAGCACGGCATCGCTAACGCAAAGAAAAAAGGGAGGGCAGATGATCTGCTTGCCACCTCCACGCAAGGGCTCACCGGCAACAAACAATCAACAAATACAAACACCACAAAAGATAAGCCGGTGGTAAACAGCCTGGATTCGGCGTCCACGCAAACGACCCCGCTAACAACAAAGGATTCCGTTGCTAAAAAACAGGTAAGCGATTCACTGAGCAAAAGAGATACAATCGCGAAAACAAATGAGCCAAAGAAAGACAGTTCGAAACGAAAAAACATCTCGTTCAGTGTCGGTCTGGGTGAACATCAGCTCATACCAATAGACGGACAAAAGCTGACTCCCTATAATTCCGAAGGCCGCACGGGATCGCTGGGTGATTATATCCCTTCAGTTTTTGCGAGAATGTATAAAAATGATAAATGGTTTTTGCAGCTTGAGTTCAGGTACGGTGCGCCACAGGCTACGAAAGAGATTTTATATAAACAGGATACGGCAGGCATCGGCGGTAATGTTTTTACCAGTTCCAGCCGCCTCAAAAAAACATTTTATCACCAGGTACCCTTGACATTTAATTATTTTATTACTCGTGACTGGTCGCTGGGAGCAGGCATAACCTGGAATAAGTTTGTAAGCGCCATTTCCGAGCAGGAAGTTAGACGGCGGAATATCTTCACTTCAGCCGATACATTAGTAAGCAAGGGCATAGTACAAGATAAGAATGACACTTCTTCCGTTTTCAGGAAATCCTATTTCCAGGCGGCGTTTGAAACGCAGTATCGCTGGAAAAGACTTTCGGCCGGAATAAGATATTCATTCGGCCTACAACCTTATATAAGTTTTACATTACTGGGTGGGTCTCAACAGCAGGAAAGGAACAGGGCTTTACAGGTATTTATCCGGTATGAATTATGGAGATCGAAAGACAAAGCTAGGAGGTAAAGGAGCAAAGGAAAGAGGATGTTTTTTGTTGCGTCGCTATAACACGCTAACTGGTTAATTCCTTGTTGTTTCCCCAGGACATTTTCTTAGCAAAAGGACAGCTGAAACAACGGAAACTCTCCTTTTCTCTTTTATCTCTTTTAAACTCTTAGCTTAGCTCTATCTCCTTTTCTCTTTTCTTCTTTTAAACTCTTAGCCTGGCTCTATCTCCTTTTCTCTTTTCCTCTTTTAAACTCTTAGCTTAGCCCTTAAACATTTTTTCCAACTGCTCCTTCCTGAACTCCAAATAAGTTGGATATCCATCCGGTGTGCTATTAGGTTGATGAGTGGAGAAAAGATCATTCACCAATTGCCGCATTTCCCGTTCCGTCAGCCGCGATCCGGGCTTCACAGCCTGTTGCCTGGCCAATGAACGAATGAGTTTTTCTCTTTTTGAAAATTTGAGATCGTTACTAAAATGCTTGTATTGTTCCAGCAAAGAGTCTATGACATTTTTTTCATTGCCCTGCTCTACATCAGCCGGTGTGCCCTGTATGACGAATGTATTTTTCCCAAACGGTTCGACGGTATAACCTAATTGATGCAGGTCATCTTTTAGTTCTTCGAGGATGGCAGCATCTGCGGGTACCAGTTCAAATGTTACAGGGAACATGCTTCGCTGAGTGGCAACGGGTTTGTCGAGACTGGCCGCTTTCAATTGCTCGTACAGAACTCTTTCATGTGCCGCCTGTTGATGAATAAGGATAAAACCGTTCACGGAAGGTGCTACGATGTAGGTGTTGAGCAGTTGACTTAATTCGACGTCAGGGTGAATGGTGTCCCGATAGCTATCCGTAGGCGAATGGTTGAGTTGACTATCGACCTGCCCGCCGGCAGGCACGCTATCGATTCTGTGCTCCTGGCTTTCATAGAAATCTTTCCAGTGCTTCAGCTGCGCCTTCTCCGAAGGTTCAATAAAATGTGCCTGGTGTTTTTGTGTGAACCCTTTAAAGATCGAAGAAGAAGCGGCGGCAGATTTTTTTTCTTCGGTAAAGGGTTGTTGTATAGAAGACAATTGCTGGATAGATGGATCGAGATCAAAATCAAGTGTAGGTGTTACACTAAATTGCGCCAGTGCATGTTTTACAGCTGCCTGCACAAATGCATAAACGATTTTCTCATCTTCGAATTTAATTTCCTGTTTGGTCGGATGTACGTTCACATCTACCTGCGTAGGTTCAAGATCGATAAATAATACATACAGGGGGAAGCTATCACCGGCAATCATTTCCTGGTAAGCATTCATAACGGCATGATTCAGGTAGGCGCTTTTAATAAACCGGCTATTAACAAAAAAATACTGGTCGCCCCTGGTTTTCTTTGCCGTTTCCGGCTTACCGACAAAACCATGGATATTTAAATAGTCTGTTTCCTCATTTACTGTTACCAGTTTCGCATTATAGTTAGTGCCCAGCAACTGTACGATCCGTTGTTTGAGGCTGCCGGCTTCGAGATGGAACAATTGCTGGCCATTGCTTGTCAGGGAGAAGAAAATATGAGGAAAGGCCAGGGCCACTCTGGTAAATTCATCAACGATGTGCCGCATCTCGGCTGCATTGCTCTTTAAAAAATTCCTTCTTGCAGGGACGTTAAAGAACAAATTTTTCATCGCGATGCTGGTACCTTCTGGTGCTGCGATGGGCTCCTGCTTTTTTACTGCGCTGTTTTCTATTTCGAGGTAAGTCCCGGTTTCATCACTGGCTCTTTTTGTTTTGAGCTCCACCTGTGCAACCGCCGCAATGGAGGCCAGTGCTTCTCCGCGAAAACCCATGGTGCGTATATGGAAGAGATCCTCGATTGTCTGGATCTTGGAGGTCGCATGTCTTTCAAAGCACATTCTGCCATCGGTATCACTCATCCCGCTACCATTGTCAATCACCTGTACCAGCGATTTGCCGGCATCATTAATAATTAATTTAATATCTGTCGCACCTGCATCAACGGCATTTTCCAACAGTTCCTTTACTGCGCTGGCGGGGCGCTGGATCACTTCTCCTGCAGCGATCTGGTTGGCGATATTATCGGGTAATAAAACAATTTTGTCAGGCAAAACACAAGTCTTTTGAACTGTCAAAAATACAGGATTGTAAAACGATTTTATTTCTTTATTTCCGGCTGGCGGAGCCCTGGTTTGAAAATAAATTTCAAGTCACCAAATTGAAGAATTGCAACGGATGATCTCTTTTTTTTACGTGTATCCGCGGCAAATTAGGTCGTGAGCCAGTTTGAACGTAAATCTCACGCAGAGCAGCGAGCTTGATTTGTTGTCCTCGTGTCGCAGAAGCTTTAGCGGAGGCGACAAGCTACGCGAAACAGTGCAACGAGTTTATCATGGCGGAACCTACGTCGCATCTTTGCCCGCCATTCGGGGTGAAATCTAATGGCCTTCTTATCAAAAACCCTCACAATAGTTTAAGAGTAAATAGAGTAATTTTAACGCTCTTTAAGAATACAATTATTATGAACTACCGGTTAAGGCGAACACTGTTATTTATTCTTTTGTCCGTTTGTATAATTACTGGGCATGCTCAGTCAGATACCAGGAAAATGCATTGGGTCGATAGTGTATTCAATTCACTGACGGATGACCAGCGAATTGCCCAGCTGATGGTGATAAGGGCTCATTCCAACCTCGGGCCTGACCATGTAGCAAAAGTTGCTAATGATATACAGCAGTATAATGTGGGGGCTTTGTGTTTTTTCCAGGGCGGCCCGGTGAGACAGGCCAACCTGACAAACTATTATCAAAGCATTGCCAAAACTCCGCTGATGATCACCATCGATGGGGAATGGGGATTGGGAATGCGACTTGATAGTGTACTAAAATTTCCGTATCAGCTTACGCTGGGCGCCATGAACAATGAGAACCTGATATATAAAATGGGAGTAGCCGTTGGCGAACAATGTAAACGGATCGGCGTGCATGTCAACTACGCTCCCGTGGTGGATGTAAACAATAATCCCAATAATCCCGTTATTGGCTACCGATCTTTTGGCGCAGATAAAGAAAAGGTCGCCCGTTTTGGCGTGGCCTATATGAAGGGTATGCAGGATGCAGGCATTATGGCTTGCGCCAAACATTTTCCGGGGCATGGCGATGTGGATGTGGATTCTCACCTCGATCTCCCGGCGATCAACAAGTCGATGGCCCAGCTCGATTCACTGGAACTAATTCCGTTCAGGGCGGTCTTCAAAGCCGGCGTTGGCAGCGTAATGATCGCTCACCTGTATATTCCTGCAATTGACACAGCGGCTAACCGGGCCACTTCCATTTCAAAAAATAATGTAACGGGTTTATTAAGAAATCAATTAGGTTATAAGGGTTTGACTTTTACAGATGCGCTGGAGATGAAAGGTGTGGCCAAATATTTTCCCGGCGGTACTATTGCTGTTGAGGCCCTGATCGCGGGGAATGATATGCTTTGCCTGCCTGCAAGTGTTCCCGAAACAATTGACGCAGTAAAGCAGGCGATCAGTGAAAAACGGCTAAGCTGGAATGATATCTATGAAAAGGTGAAAAAAGTACTGATATCTAAATATGAGCTTGGTTTGAGCGACATCAAACCAATTGATACCAACAACCTGTTGAATGATCTTAATGCAAACACAAATAAAATAAGATACGAAGCCGCTGTAGAAACGGTAACACTGTTGAAAAAAGAAGCAGGCGCTTTTCCTCTTTCCGAAAATAAAAAAATCGCCTACGTGTGCATCGGCGATTCGATATTGAATGAATTTGGCCAGCGCCTTTCGGAAGACTGGAAAGCCGACACTTATTTTCTCAGCTATAGCGATAAAGCAATTCGCGGCGACACCATTTCTCAACCTGACTACATATTGAATAGCATCAGGGCCGGCAATTATGACAATGTCATTGTTGGTGTACATAATTATAGTCTGCGTCCCGCAAATAATTACATGATCAGTTCGGCTGCAATCGGTCTTGTACACGATCTTCAAGCTTTTAATACCTCGACTTTTGTATTTGGAAATGTTCTGGCTGTTGCAAATTTCTGTGATGCAAAAACGCTTGTCGCCTGCAACCAGGACGATGATATTACAAGAAATGTGGCAGCGGATATTTTAGCCGGTAAAACCGGGACCCAGGGTGTTTTACCGGTGCCTGTTTGTAATTACGGATATGGATCAGGTGTCCGGTCGAGCCCAAACATTGTGAGTGGACGATTTATTCCCTGGAATGATAAATTTTCTGTTATCGATTCGATTGCCAATGATGCCATACAAAAAAAAGCTTTCCCGGGTTGCGTGGTGATTGCAGTGCATAATGGTGATATTGTTTAT